>Ga0208824_1000870_pt1 | contig 29629 bp, 28 predicted proteins | sample AD_JPNTR3_MetaG_FD_184447 | JGI IMG/M metagenome (GOLD analysis project Ga0208824, IMG submission 184447) | Active sludge microbial communities of municipal wastewater-treating anaerobic digesters from Japan - AD_JPNTR3_MetaG (SPAdes) (version 2) | ecosystem: Engineered > Bioreactor > Anaerobic...
TTCCGCATCACAAACGAGGATGGCGTAACTTACGTTTCATCTACCGGCTCTGACGCATACGGCGTAAGCATCGTAGATAACCCCGAGACCCGTGAGTATGCATTCGCATCAAGCGGCGACGCAGCTATCACAGGTACTGACAAGGCAAATGTTGTTATCCTTACATTCGATATCCCCGATACAGCTTCCGGAGAGTATCCTGTTACATTTGACAAGAGCTTCTTCTATGTATCCTCTATCGACGGACTGAATATGTCCGATAGGATCCTCACATTCGACGGTGCTATCATCATCGATCCTGAGACAACTACAACAGTTGAGCCTGCCGCAACAACAACTACTGAGGAGCCCGCTGCTACTACTACAACAACAGCTGAGGAGCCTGCTGTAACAACAACTACAGAGGAGCCCGCTGCTACAACTACTTCCGCAGCACCTGCTACAACAGTAGCAACAACAACTACAACACCTATCACTGTTCCCGCTGGCAAGATCATTTGGCAGGTAGGCACAGCTACAGCTACACCCGGCACTGAGACTGAGCTCCAGATCAAGGTCCTCGATCCTCAGCTTGCTAAGCTGGCTGTTTCCGGTGCAAACTTCATCATCGATACCAACGGACAGCTCCAGGTGATTAGTTCTGAGCTCGGCGACGCATATAACGGTGCAAAGCTCATTCCTAACGGAAACGAGATCGCATTCGCTACATCAACAGGTCTCCCTGTAATTGCTGAGGATGGCTCTGTAGTTCTGACATTCAAGGTTGCTATCCCTGAGGATATCATTCCCGATGGTCAGGATTCTATCACTATCCCTGTAAGCATCACAGGCCTGAACGCTTCTCAGATCATCGATCCTAACGAGATCAACGTAACAGATAACATCATCACACTCCCCGGCTCTATCACGATCGTTAGACCTGTTACAACAACCACAACAGAGACACCCGTTGTTACAACTACAACAACAGTTGAGCCCGCTGTTACAACTACAACAGCTGAGCCTGTAGCAACAACTACAACAGCTGAGCCCGTAGCAACAACTACAACAGCTGAGCCCGTAGCAACAACTACAACAGCTGAGCCTGTAGCAACAACTACAACAGCTGAGCCCGTAGCAACAACTACAACAGCTGAGCCTGTAGCAACAACTACAACAGCTGAGCCTGTAGCAACAACTACAACTGCTGAGCCTGTAGCAACAACTACAACTGCTCCTGTAACAACAGATCCTACTGTTACAACAGTTAGACTCTACGCTGAGTGCACACCTATCGACGGTTACTACTTCAGCCACGACTCTAATCCTTACAGCCTTGGCCACATCGGTCTTGGTGACCTCGTAGACCTGAGAGATTATCTCGAGGCAGACGAGAACGGTGCTATCGTAAATCTTGATGAGTTCGGTAACACTAAGATCCAGGAGGCTCAGCCTCTGAAGCTCTTCACAACCGACGGCGAGAACATCGTTGAGATCGAGGTTGACCAGAGCAAGATCACATTCCAGTCTGCAAACGATGCTAAGTCCAACAATCCTGCTGGCACATTCCAGAGAGGCGCTGGCCAGTTCAAGTACGAGATCAACGTACTCTACGACGGCGAGATCCTTACTTATGCTGACGGCACACCTGTAACATTCAATGCTTACATCGGTGTTAAGGGTGATGTTGACTTCGACCTTATCGTTGACGCAACTGACGCATCAGCTGTACTTGTATACTATGCTGCGATCATGACTGGCGGAAATCCTGAGGAGATCACACTTTCACCCAATACCGATCTGGTAGCACAGGATCCCAACTACGATGAGTTGGCTGCATTCCTGGGTGATGTTGATACTAACGAGTATTCACCCGTAAACTTCAGGACTAAGAAGCCTGGCAGAATTATCGACGCTACAGATGCATCCGCAATTCTGGTAGTTTACTCGTACACAATGACTACACCTGAGGAAGAGCTCACGGACGATAAGATCCAGGAGTTCTGGGATGACGCTTGCCCTGAAAGAAAGGGTTAAGAGTTAACAACTTAGGCTAAAAAACCGGACCTTCGGGTCCGGTTTTTTTCTTTTCCAGCGATCCCCTGTTGACTAATTATTGCGATGAGAGTATAATAAGAGCAGTGCAAAAGTTGCGATTAAAAACTCAGCTGCCCTGCATGAAATAATACGGTTCGTGTATGAAATTGCATATTCAACAGGCAGAAAATGACCAAATTGTGAAATACATACAAAAAACATTTTGATTTATCGTCAATAATTTTTGAGAAAAATACGGCGTTTTTCTTGACTTATTGCAATTTGTGTGATAAAATGTAGTTATGAATTTTTGGATATGCCGTAGGTCTATCTATGCGCAGATCTAAGAATTAGCCCATAACGTACGCTCTGAACAAAAAGCGTAAGGAGACAGGGCAAAAAAATATGTTAGAGAGGTATAGAACGATGAAGAATTCATTATTCAAGAGAGTCGTTGCAGCAGCTTCCGCTGTTCCGCTGGCTCTCACACAGTGCTTGACCGTTGCCAACGCTGTTTCTGTCGATGATGCTGCTACTTCGTTGAACGACCAGGCTGTTACAGCTGCTACGGCTAAGGATGTTACCATTGATGTTCTTCTTAACATTGTTCCCGATGAGACAGACGGTGTTAAGTACGAAGAGCTCACTGGCGACGAGGCTATCATCAGCGGCGAGACTGCTGATGAGCTTATTGCTAAGTACGCTTCTGACAGAGAAGGTGCAAAGGTCTTCACAAAGGCTTCTGAGTGGAATCTTACAGCATATTCTTACATCCAGCAGGCTATCAAGTCTGGAAAGAACACCGGTAAGGTCGACATTTCTGACCTGGTAAACTACGTTGTTAAGAATAGCGGCAAACACAAGGAGATCGTTGAGAGAGCCTTCGGCTTCCTGAGCGATGTTACTTATGAGCTCCAGAGCAACGGCGATGTTGTATTCAAGAGCACACTGAGCCAGCCTATGTTCTACGGCACAGTTGATCAGTCTGTAGGAAAGATCCTTTACAACTACGGCGTATATCCTGTTGATTTCTCTTCAGTAGATGTAACAGGTGAGTTCGTTCTTACAGTTGGCACTTCTGCTCTGTCTTCCGACACAGAGGTACCCGTTAAGTTCGTATTCAACTCAAACGCTAAGGGCGCTGTTTATGCAGCAGATTTTCCTGATTTTGCACTTGATACTGTTACAAAGATCAAGACTCTTGCTCTTGATGCTATCGCTGCTTCTGATATCTCTTCTTCCGATAAGGAGAAGGCTAGTGCAGAGGTCGCTGAGACATCTGACTGGTACATCAAGAAGATCAACGCTGCAAAGAATGAGTACGCTCATGATATGCAGATCAACAGAGAGGGCGAGTTCGAGAACGTAGCTGGCCTTATCGCTGAGATCAACCAGGCTATCAAGAACAGAGGCTACAAGAAGCAGATCCCTGCTACAGCTACTGATATCCTGACATCTGCTACTGGCTCTAAGGCTTATACAAAGGCTCTTGAGCAGATCAACAAGGCTGCTGGCTCTTACACAGTTAAGATCTCAGCTGCTGAGCTTGGCGCTGCTGTTGATAGCATCTATGACCTGTACGCTTCTCTGAGGAATGGCGTTGCAGAGGCTAAGGGCAAGTACGACGACGCTGAGGCTGCTGACGTTGCTGACTTCTTCAAGACTTTCGCTCTCCCTGAGGAGTACGAAGTTCTTGCTGATTTCAAGGCTGGTACAGCTAAGGTAGACGGCACAGGCGCTTCTACAGAGACTGCTGCTGTTCTTTCCGGCGACTTCCAGAGAGTAGTAGTTGTTGCTCCTGTTACAACAACATCAACTACAACAGTTACTACTACAACTGAGACAACTACAACTACAACAGCTGCTGAGACAACAACTACAGCTGCTGAGACTACAACAACAGCTCAGCCTGCTGAGACTACAACAACTGCTGAGGCTACAACTACAGCAGCTGCTGAGACAACAACTACAGCTGCTGCTGAGACTACAACAACAGCTCAGCCCGCTGAGACTACAACAACTGTTGAGACAACTACAGTAGCTGCTGACACAACAACAGCTGTTACTACAGTAGCTACAACTACATCTACTGTAACTGGTACAGATCCTTCTGGCCGTAAGTACAGCGGTGAGACAGTTACCGGTATCGATGTAACTGCTGACTCTGAGGTAGGCTTCTACCTGAACATTGACACAGAGTTCAACCGTGAGCAGATCAAGAGCGTTTCTTACACTGAGGGCAAGCACCTTGTATTCAAGTACGAGGACGGCGATAAGGAAGAAGTTCCTTTCGAGAAGCTCACAGATGCTGATAAGGCTCTGAAGGCTGCTGTTGAGGCTCAGAACACACCTGTTGAGCTCAACCTTGACGATATCGACTTTGGTGATCAGAAGCCTGAGAATTCCTACACTCCTGGAAGCTCTATCTTCGCACACCAGATCACACTGTATGCTAAGAATGACATCGATGCTATCGGTGTTAAGGCTGGCGAGCCCCTGACAAAGATTGCTGGCAACTACGTTTCTGTTACAGCTTACATCGGCGTAAAGGGCGATGCTGACCTCGACCACATTGCAGATGCTACAGATGCTTCCGCAGTTCTGGTTTACTACTCTGCTATGATGACAGGCGGCAAGCCTGAAGAGACTCAGTTCTCTAACAGCCCTCTCGTAGAGGCTCCTGGCGATATGCTCGACGAGTTCGCTGCATTCCTCTGTGACGTTGACGCTGAGTTCACTCCTGAGGACAGAGTTGCAGACAACTGGAAGAACAAGAAGTCCATGAGATTCATTGACTCCAGCGATGCTTCCTACATCCTCGCTTGCTACTCAAGTGTAATGACTGGCAGCGAGCCTAACAGAGCAACCTGGAACGAGGTTCTCGACTTAGACTAATAAGTATCTATTGCCTGCCGTCACCTCGGCGGCAGGCAACAAATAAAAAAACTAAATTATCTGAAAGGAAAAAACTACAATGAAGAAGAATTCTTTAAAGAAGGTTTTAGCCGGCGCTGCTGTTACAGCAATGGCTGCTTCTATGGCTTCCATGACTGCTTTTGCAGATGCACAGAATGGCTATGATATGGCTAAGATTCAGAGCTCAGCTATCCAGCCCAAGATCACAGTAACTAAGGAAGTTCTTACACTTGAGGAGGCTAAGGCTAATCCTACAAGAACAATTTCCATCTCTGTTGCAGGCGCAGACGCTAAGTACTGCTCATCCGGTATGCACTTCTACTATGATAATCGTCTTGATCCTGTTAAGGATCGTTTTGGCGATATCAAGGTAGGTAAGGGCGATGCTATCGAGTTACTCAGCGCTGTTGAGTACAAGGCAGATCCTACAGCTTCTGATTACAACACAACTACAAACAACTTTGGCGGTGTGTTCTTCTCAACTGCTGGTAACTCTGATAAGGGTCTGGACGGTGTAATGTTCACACTCCAGTTCACTATCCCTGCTGATGCTAAGGAAGGCGATGTATATCCCTTCAACATCCTCTACAGAGAGAATGAGTACGGTACTGACCTCTTCGCTGCTAAGGCTAAGACAGAGGAGTCCAGCAAGCTCATGCAGGCTTATGCTTTCACACTGGGTATCAACTCTCCTCAGAACCTCTATGCTTCCAGCGCTGACGAGCCTGCTAACGTAAAGGCTGTTATGGACGGCACAGAGTACGATGGTTACATCGCTATCGAGGGACCTGCTGAGACAACTACTACAACTACAACAGCTCCTGCTACAACAACTACAACTACAACAGCTGCTCCCGTTGTAACAACAACAACAGAGGCTCCTGCAACAACAACAGCTACAGCTGCTCCTGTAACAACAACAGAGGCTCCTGCTTCTACTACAACAGCTGCTCCTGGCTCAACAGCTAAGACAACTGCTAAGACAACAGCTGGCAAGACAACTGCTAAGACAACAGCTAAGACAACTGCTAAGGCTACAAATGCTCCTAAGACAGGTGTTGCTGGCGTAGGCGTTGCTGCTGCTGGTCTCGCTATCGCAGTAGGTACAGCATTTGTTCTCAGAAAGAGAGAGGAAGACTAATTTAGTCGACCGTTGCTGAACTATATACGCAATAAGAAAGGCTGTGGAATTTTCCACAGCCTTTTTTTATTTGTTCCCCCAGCCGTCAAGTCCGCTGCGCCGCATGGCTCCGAAGATCCTGTCCTTGAAGCCGTGATCCTTACGCTCCATTTCTGCCAGAAATTCCTTGGTGGTCTGGCGGTTTGTGTGACCGTCCGCCGGGCATTTTGACTTGACGATGTGCAGGTCACAGCTCCGGGCGGCGTGGCGGATCTCCTTTTCCGTTGCGAAGACCAGTGGCCTGATCAGGGTCAGCTCCTTGCCGTCCAGCTCATTTTTAGGGGAAAAGCACCCAAACCGCCCCTCAGTGAACAAGTTCATGATGAAGGTCTCCACGGCGTCGTCGTAATTGTGGCCAAGGGCGATCTTGCTGCAGCCCAGCCGCACCGCCTCGTTGTGGAGAGCTCCCCGCCTCATTCTTGCACAGAGGCTGCACGGGTTAGGCTCCTTCCGCACATCGAAAACTATCTCTCCGATCTGAGTGGGAAGAACGTGGTACTCCACGCCCTCTCTTTCGCAAAGTTCAGCCACTGAGGAGTAGTCCCCGGGAACTCCGCCAAAATTTGGGTCAATGGTCAGTCCCACCACATCGAAGCTGATCCCGATGAACTTCCTCAGCCTGATCAGCCCCGTCAGAAGCACCAAGCTGTCCTTTCCGCCGGAAACTCCCACACAGATACGGTCGCCATCACGGATCATTTCGTACTCAATTATAGCCTTGCGCATCTGTCCAAGAACACGCTGCATAGCTCCACCACCTTTCAGTTTTCAACATTATTATAACACAATGCTGAAAAAATGGCAACTAAAATCGGATTTTGCTTACATACTCAATAAAATTAGCAAATATATCTTGCAAAATTTCCCAAAATATTATATAATAATAGAGTATAAAGACCCATTAGATCGTTCAATTGAAAGGATAAATCAAATGACACCACAGCTGAGAAATCTGTTAATTCTTCTTGCAGCTATCGTAATCGTACTTATCGTGGCTATCCTCCTTTTTGGCGGACGCAGCCCGTTCATGCGCTTCATGTCGATCTTTCTCGAGGAGGAAGGCGGCGAAGACGGCGCTCCCCGTGTAAGCTCTGCTCAGAGAATGAGGGCAAGCCGTCAGGAGCAGCCTGCTCAGAAAAAGACCTCAGAGCCGATCGTCGAAATGGCGACGCTGGTCCAGAAGTGCGACGATAGAATGAGGATAATCGAGAGCACAGGCCAGGTCAAGTTGGTGGACGAGTATTACGAGCTGGTCTTCGTCACAAGAAAAGGCCAAAAGCTAAAGATCGAGTGCTCACGGGAGGCCTACGACAAGATCCCATTCAACCAGCAGGGATCCCTGACCTACAAGCGCAACACTCTGGTCAAGTTCAAGTATTACGAGGACACGGTTTTCAACAGCTGAAAGAGGGCGGCTTCGGTCGCCCTTATTCAGAATGGCTAGACCTAGTTTTTTTGTAGTTTTAGGAGGAATTATGGTCAATTTTGGCAACGATTGGGACGCTCTGCTTCAGGGCGAATTTGACAAGGAATACTATTTGAAGCTCCGCCAGACCCTCATCAACGAGTACAAAACTCAGAGGATCTACCCCGGAATGTACGATATTTTCAACGCAATGAAGCTGACTTCCTACGAGGACGTGCGCTGCGTGATCTTGGGTCAGGACCCCTACCACGGCGCAGGCCAGGCTCACGGGCTCAGCTTTTCTGTCAGAAAGGGAGTTGCTCCGCCGCCCTCTCTGGTGAATATTTTCAAGGAGATCCGGGACGATGTTGGCATCGATAATCTCGGCAAGCACGGAGATTTGACCAAATGGGCGAAAAGCGGCGTGCTCCTGCTGAACTCAGTTCTCACAGTTCGGGCAGACCAGGCTCGGAGCCACAGGGGATTGGGTTGGGAGCAGTTCACCACCGATGTTATCCACCTTTTGAACCAGCGTCAGAAGCCCATGGTATTCATGCTTTGGGGCGGCGATGCCAAGGCCAAGGCGCAGTTCATCACAAACCCCAACCACCTTGTGCTGAAAGCGGCTCACCCAAGTCCGCTGTCGGCCTACAACGGATTTTTCGGCTGCCGGCATTTCTCTCAGGCCAACCGCTTCCTCCGGGAGCACGGCCTGGGCGAGATCGACTGGAGCATTGATTAAAGGAGGCTAACCATGAGTATAAAGGATCTTTTTTCCCAGAAGACCGTCTTTTCCTTCGAGGTCTTTCCACCTAAGAAAACAAGTTCGATAGATGTTATCTACGACACACTGGATCAGCTCCACGACCTGAAGCCTGACTTCATCAGCGTGACCTTCAGCGCCGGCGGCAGCAGCAACAACGCCCTGGCCTGCGACATCGCCTCTAAGATCAAGGAGAGCGGAGTCACTCCTGTAATGCACCTGCCTTGTATCAACTACACTAAAGAGGAGATACGGGCTACAGTTGAGGAACTGAAACGCCGTGGCATTGAGAACGTGCTTGCTCTAAGAGGCGACATAAATCCCAATATCCCGCCGAAAAACGACTTCCGCTATGCCAGCGACCTGATAGCATTTCTGAAAACTTTGGGTCAGTTCGACATCGCCGGAGCCTGCTATCCGGAATGTCACCCGGACTGTGACTGCATCGAACAGGACATCGAAAACCTGAAAAAGAAGGTGGACGCAGGCGCAGAGCACCTGATCACACAGCTCTTCTTCGACAACGACAGCTTCTACAGCTTCCAGGAGAAGGTGGCTGCTGCCGGGATAAACGTGCCGATCGAGGCCGGTATCATGCCTGTTGTCAACAAAAATCAGATCGAGCGCATGGTCACCACCTGCGGAGCAAGTCTTCCCAGGAAGTTCGTCAAGATCATGCAGCGATATGAGCACAACCCCGAGGCTCTTCGTGACGCCGGCATCGCCTATGCGATCAACCAGATCGTTGACCTGGCAGCCAGCGGAGTTGACGGTATCCATCTGTACACAATGAACAACGCCTACGTTGCCCGGAAGATCAGCGAGGCTGTTTCCGGCATAATCGGAGCATGATCCAGCTAAAGCCCCTGAACAAGTCCGAGGCTGCCCGATATATGGGCGTCAGGGGAGAGGTGGATCCGGCGGTTGCGGCGATCCTGGATAGGTGGGAGCCCATAGTCCGTGAGAAGCTCAGGCCAGGCTTCGTCTATCGTGAGGCCGAGGTGGAGCTCGCTCCGGATGGCGTTTGGCTCAGCGGAATGGACGTGCCCCTCACCGGAAATGACGTCCGCAGACACCTTGACGGCTGCGACAGAGTGATCCTTCTGGCGGCAACGGCTTCTGCGGAGGCAGATAAGCTGATCCGGCAGGCCTCTGTTGCCGGAATGGCAGATGCGCTGGCGGTGGATTGCCTGTGCAGCGCTGCGATCGAGCAGATCTGTGACCTGGCGGAGGAGGAGATCTTCTCACGGATAAATGCGCCCTACAGGACGTGGCGATTCAGCCCAGGCTACGGCGACCTGCCCCTTGACCTGCAAAAGCCCTTGCTGAAAGTCCTTAACGCTCAGCGGAGGATCGGCCTGACGGTCACTGACAGCCTTCTCATGGTGCCGTCGAAATCAGTGACGGCGATCATCGGGATCTCCGAGAATGAGCTCCACCAGAAGGGCAGCACCGGCTGTGACAGCTGCAATATGCGTGACCGCTGCGCCTTTTCAGCCCGTGGAGGCTGCGGGAAAAATTGACATGAAAGCTCCCATGCCAGAGGGGGCTTTTTCTGTTTACAGATCGTACAATTTCGCCTTGATAATACGGCAAAATATACATAAAACTGTGCTTCTTTATATGAAAAATGGATATTGACATTGCCGCTGAAAAAATGTTATAATGAAAAAAATGCGCAATTATGCCCGTTTCGGGCAAATTCAAAAAGGAGTTTTAACGATGAAAAAAGCAAGAGCGTTCATTTCCGCATTGATCCTCACGGCAATGTCCCTCTCTCTCGTTGCCTGTGGAGATAATTCCTCATCCTCCAGCAGCAACCCCTATGAGAATGTGGACGTTGACTCAGAAGTGCGTGACAGCGTTAATCAGGCAGCAAACGACTCTGACCTCTTAGAGGACGTTGAGCTTGAGAACAAGACCATCAAGTGGCTGGCAACTTGGGACATAAACCCCGATGGTACAGGAAAAAATAAGCCTACCGAGCTGGTAGTTTTCGAGGAGAAGTACGGCGGAAACATCCAGTATTACCAGGTAACATGGGACAACCGCTATGAGAAGCTGGCTGAGTATATCAACTCCGGCGAGGGCATCGACTTCTTCTGGGCAGGCGATATGGATGCCTTCCCCAAGGGAGCTGTAAGCGGTATCTTCGCACCGGTGGATGACTATATCGACTTCTCATCACCCCTCTGGGAGGATGTTAAGGACATCAATGACGAAATGGTATGGGCAGGAAATCACTACTGCGCTATCGTTCAGTCTACAGGCGACGACGTTGCCTGCGTTTATAATAGGAAGACCATGCAGGAGGCTGGCCTTAGCGACCCGGCTGAGCTGTATGCAAACGGCGAGTGGGATTGGAACGCTTTCCAGTCCATGCTCCGGAGCTTCGTTGACGTTGATCAGCAGCACTACGGTATCGACGGCTGGTGGTTTGAGAACGGACTTATCAGAACGACCGGTGTGGCCGCTGTTACTATCGAGGACGGCAAGCTGGTAAGCAACCTGGCAGATCCTGCTATGGAGCGTGTCCAGAACTGGCTGTATGACCTGTATTCCACAAACTGCATCGCTATCGGCGTAGGCGACTACGGCTGGAACGCTCACCCTGAGTTCGTGGGCGAGGGCAAGGTGCTGTTCTATCCCGTTGGTCTGTATGAGTTCTACACAGAGGAGAGCCAGTGGAAGACCAAGTTCGGCGAGGACGCATTCTTCGTTCCCATGCCGAAGGATCCCGAGGCTGACGATTACTATATCCCCACCCGTATGGAGGCATATACCTTCGTTAAGGGCGGCGGAAACCCCGAGGGCGTTGCTAAGTTCCTGGACTGCAAGCGCTTCGCTATCCTGGACGAGGATACTAAGACTGTTGCCGACCAGCAGTTCCGGGAGGACTATGGCTGGACTCAGGAAATGCTGGATATGAAGGACGAGATGCAGCGTATCGCTGACGAGAATCCTTGCTACGACCTGTCAGCAGGCGTTTCTAAGGACTGCGGCGACCTTCTGGATCAGCAGCTGAGAGCTGCTGCAAGAGGAACACCCTGGAATGAGACCTATGAGTCACTCTATGCAGCTGTTCAGACATTTATCGACGATGTAAATGCAAATCCCCTGAGATCTACCGAGGAATGATCGTTGCACTAGGTAAACTTTTCAAAAGGGTATTGCATAAAACTCCAAAATGTGATATAATTATCTGATAGGAGAGCTAGAAACCAGAAAGGAGGGTATGAAATGCAGACAGTTCTTGTTACCGGAGGATGCGGCCTCATTGGACAGCATATTTGCTCCGGACTGCTCAAAAAGGGATTCGCTGTAATTGCTGCTGATAGGGAAGAGCATGACTATAATACAGGCAAGCTCAATTATAACTTCATTCAGTGTGAACCTACCGACAAAAACAAATATGCCGAGATCTTTGAGCAGAATAAGATAGATGTTTTGATTCATGCTGCTTGTACTGTAGATAACGACCTTGGACCTATTGTCACCGATAAGGAGATAAACGAGTCTAAACAGTGCGATAAATTTATCTACCGTTATGCTATGACAGAGAATGTTGAGAAGGTGATCCTTCTTAGTACGGACCAGGTCTATGAGTTTCCTAAGACTCGTGAGCCTATCAGAGAGGATAACGACCTAAAGCCTTCCACCAATTATGCAACTCTAAAGATGAATGCAGAGAAGGCACTTTTTGGCGAGATGCAGCATCATAAGACAGTTATGTGCTGTATTGCCAGATATTCACCGGTCTATACCCTGAACTTCACAGATAACCTTATGGCAAAGATCACCGACCCCAAGGACGGAACAAAGTTCGTCTATGGAAAGGGTCAGTATGGCTTCCAGATGTGCTGTGTACACAATCTTGTAGACTTCATCCTGTGCTTTGTTAAGAATGCGGACGATATGAAGTATGCAGGCGTGTACAACGTAAGCGACAAGCTGCTCACCACAGCCGCTGACATCATCAGCTTCATGCGTGAGCACCACAGCCTGGGTACTGTTATCCAGAAGTCTCCCGGAGGAGCCCTGAGCAAGATCAAGGGCCTGTTTGGAGGCGGAGGAAAGGAAGAGAAGACCAACTATCGTTATCTTGATATGTCTAAGCTGGAGAACAACAATATGCTTGACAACACAAAGGCTGCCAAGCTGACGTCCTTCCGCTGGGACATCCACAACACAAAGTAAGAAAAAGGGACTGCAAGCGCAGTCCCTTTTTTGATTTATGATCATGATGTCCGTAACGTCCGTTCACAAATGCAATTGCGGGGTGCAGGGAGCCGCTCGCTCCCTGCCGGAGTCCAGAGGCAGAGCCTCTGGCGGGTTGCAGGGCAGAGCCCTGCAAGGAGTGACTTTCCATACCAGCTCACTCGATAACGGTATAGTTATCCGCAGCGGTCTCCTTGGTGGCGTGCTCGGTAACGCTGAGCACCTTCACCTTCAGGGGACGAGTTCCCATATTGATCTCAATGATGTCGCCCACCTTCACGTCGTAGGAGGCTCTGGCGACCTTTCCGTTCACCACGATCTTTTCGGCGTCACAGGCCTCGTTAGCCACAGTGCGGCGCTTGATAAGTCTTGTGACCTTCAGATATTTGTCAAGTCTCATAATATCCTCCTTAAATAAAAAGGGACGGCACCCCGTCCCTTTCAGAATTACTTGTTTACGGCTTCCTTGAGAGCTCTGCCGGCCTTGAAAGCGGGAGCCTTGCAGGGAGCGCATACCATCTTCTCCTTGGTCTTGGGGTTGATGCAGGTCTTCTCGCCTCTCTCACGAACCTCGAATGTGCCGAAGCCTGTGATGGAGACCTTCTCGCCGTTCTCCAGTGCTTCCTGGATAGCGCCCAGAGTAGCCTCAAGAGCAACGCCTGCGTCCTTCTTAGTGCAATTAGCCTTGTCAGCGATAGAGTTGATGAGCTCAGTCTTAGTCATTTTTCATTTCCTCCGATTTTATGTTATTCTTAGCCTTTTCCCAGTAGACGTCCAGCTCCTCGATAGGCAGCTCCTTCATATCCAGCTTGTCCTGTGCGACCAGCTTCTCAGTCTCTTCAAAGCGGCCGATGAACTTTTCGGTGGAGGCGGTCAGCGCCATCTCAGCATTTACGCCAAGGTGACGGGCGGCATTTACGCAGGAGAAAAGCAGGTCGCCCAGCTCTTCCTCGATATTGGCCTGATCACCGGCAGCCACAGCGGCGTCCAGCTCGGCCTTCTCACGGGTAATGCAGTCCATAGCCTCCTGAGCGTTGTTGAGATCCATACCGGCACGCATAGCACGCTTGCCCACCTTCTGCGCTCTCATGAGGGCAGGGAGGGATCTAGCCACGCTTTTAAGGGTATCGGTGTAGGTCTCCTGACCCTTAGTTTCCTTTTTGATAGCGTCCCAGTTTTTGAGCACCTGGTCTGTTGTATCGGCCTTAACGTCGCCGAAAACATGGGGATGGCGGACTATCAGCTTCTTGCAGATCTCGTCACACACCTCGCTGAATGTAAAGGTCCCATTCTCCTCTTCGATCCTGCAATGAAAAACCACCTGGAGCAGCACGTCGCCCAGCTCTTCACGGAGCAGGTCGGTGTCCTCAAGGTCGATAGCCTCGATAGCCTCGCAGGTCTCCTCGATGAAGTCGCTCTTGATAGACTTATGGGTCTGTTCTCTGTCCCAAGGACAGCCGCCCTCGCCTCTCAGTAGCCTAACAATGTCGAGGAGGTCCCCGATATTATAACGATCCTTCTGCTGATATTCTACCATAGAAAAAGCACTCCTTCTATAATACCCTAAATTCCGGCAAATTGCAACAGATTTTTACATTTTTGTGAATTATGAAAAATAACCGGAAAAAGAATATTGCGTTTTGTTAATTATAGCTATAGCCGCAAAAACTATTACAGCGGACGGTTTTGGCCGCCCGCTGTTTGCGTCAGTTTTGATCACACTTTTTGTAGCAGATAAAGGCATATCCGGCGGCACAAGCCGCAGTGAGGATTGCCAAGATCTTAGCCATGCCTGAGAAAAAATGGTTCTCGGTGGGCTCACTTCTGGGAATCACCTCCGGCGGTCCTTCGCCCTCAACGGCTGGAGACCAGCCTGTATCGTAGCGTGCATCGTAGCAGACACGGATCCTGTCGCCGATCTTCTCGGAGCTCTTGCGTGAGGTCCGGAAGGTCAGCGTGCGGCCGTCAGCAGTTTCCACGTCAACGATAGCGGTCTGATAGAGATCCAGCAGCGTCAGAGCGCTGTCATTAGAGCCGTTGTAGGTCTTAGTGTCCTTGATCTTGGCCTCAGTGACCACCCAGCTGTCCGGGTCCTTCTTGTAGAAGCTGTACTCTAAATTATACCATTCCTTCTCAAAAATGCTTGCTCTTATGCTGTATCCAACGATCAGCAGGAAGAGCACCACAAGCAGCGCAAAGATCCTTTTCTGCTTCTTGTAAGCGAAGATCTTAGCCATTCTTTCTTCTCTCAGCCTCGTCCTTCAGCTGGCAGTTTCTGAGCTCGCCCAGAACACGCTGATAGAGAACGTAGAATGTACGCATCTCAGGCTGATCCTCGGGGATAAGACCGGGGGTGAGGACTGTCTTGTAGATGCCGCCCTTAGTCAGCAGGAAGATGTTGTGAGCTCTTCCCTTGGGAAGGTCGTAGGAAGTAGTCTTCTCGCACTTAGGAAGTACCTCCTTAGCGTTGAGGACCATGACTCTAGCAGCCTGTACCAGGTTGCGGTACTTCTGAGAAGCGCCGGAATACTCGTTTCCGTTGTTGAAATACAGGTTTGCAGCGCCGTTTACGAAGCAGACCATAGATGTGAGGATATCGCCGGGAAGGGGCATATCTATAACAACGCCGAAAACGTCATCTCTGGCGAAGTTGGTCTTGAAATACTTATAGGGGAAGTTGATAGCCTGGCCACGGGTCATGAGGTATTTCTGTGTAACAGGGTATCTGTCGGTTCTTGGATTTGGCATAATGATTTTCCTTTCGTTTGGGTGTCCTTTTTGAAATAATATTTGTCGGGGCAAGGGACGCCTTTGTTCGGCAGGCGCCCCTTTCTTTCAAAACAGTCCGCCGGACCGTTTTGGGTTCGACCCCATGTTAAGCGGTTTGATGAGGAGAGCTCAGTCCAGCAGCTCTCTTGTCATGCGGGCGAGGATGTCCATGCCCTTTCTGATCTGATCATTAGTAGGCGTGGAGTAGTTCAGTCTGATAGCGTGGCTGACATCGCCCTCGTTGATGTTGAAGGCATTTCCGGGAACAACAGCCACCTTGTACTCCTGAACAGCTCTTGTGCAGAAGCCGTTCATGTCCATGCTCTCAGGAAGGCTGCACCAGATGAAGAGTCCGCCCTCAGGCCGTACATAGGTGATCTTGTCGGAGAATCCGTCCTCGATGTAGCTGCACATCAAGTCGCACTTTTCCTTGTAGATAGCTCTCAGCTTCTTGAAGTGCTCCTCACGGTCGATAGTTGTCATGAAGCGGTGGCAGATGACCTGAGCCCAGATGTTAGAGTGAACATCGGAGACCTGCTTGCAGACAACGATTTTCTGGATGATCTCAGAGGGAGCAGAAACGAAGCCTGTTCTGAAACCGGGAGAGATCAGCTTAGAGAATGTGCTGGAGTAGATGACTCTACCCTCGGTGTCCATGCTCTTGATGGTGGGGAGGTTCTCTCCGGCAAATCTCAGCTCGCCGTAGGGGTCGTCCTCCAGGATAATGAAGTCATAGCGGCAGGCCAGCTCGTAAACGGCCTTGCGCTTTGCAAGGGACATTGTGCGGCCTGTGGGGTTCTGGAAGTTAGGGATCAGGTAGAGGATCTTCACGTTGGGCTGAGTTTTCAGCGCCTCCTCCAGCTTGTTCAGGTCGATGCCGTCGTCCTCCATATCCACGCCCACAAGGTTTACGTTGTAGGAACGGAAAGCGTTCAGCGAGCCGATGAAGCTGGGAGACTCCACCAGAAGAGTGTCGCCCTCGTTGAGCAGCACCTTGCAGGAGAGCTCATTAGCCTGCTGACCGCCGGAGGTAACGATGATGTCGTCGAATTCCGGGTGGAAGCAGCCCTTAGTGCTCATCCATTCCTTGAGGAACTGTCTCAGGGGAGTGTAGCCCTCAGTAACGCTGTACTGAAGAGCAAGGATCGGGTCATTCTGGAGCAGATCTGCTGAGATCTCTGCGATCTTCTCCTTGGGGAAGGCCTCGGGAGCAGGATTTCCTGCGGCAAATGAGATGACCTCAGGGTCTGCTGTGAACTTGAGGATCTCACGGATAGCCGATGCCTTCAGACCGCTGACCTTATCGGAAAACTTATATTCCATTGATATTACCAGCCTTTCAAAATAGCTTCGACACAGGGTCGATAAAAATCAAATATCTATCTTGTATTATATCACATATGATGAAAAATTGCAAGGCTTTTGCGGTAAGTTATTAGTCAATTGTTCCATATAGCCCTGGTCTGAGCTGTGGTCATGCCGAAAACATGAATTAACGGAAGAGGTCCCTGCATATGATTTCTTGACTAAAAAAGCGGAGGCGGTCATTTGAAAAAGCAGGATTTCATCAAGGGCTCGGTGATACTCATGGCATCGGCGGTGGCGGCAAAGGCTCTGGGAGCGGTGTTCAAGATCCCCCTGACCAATCTTCTGGGAGGGGTAGGCATGAGCTATTTCAGCTGCGCCTACAGTCTTTTCATGCCGGTCTATGCACTGACAGTGACGGGGCTGACCTCGGCTGTGGCGAGAATGACTGCTCAGAGCGCCGCCCTTGGGCTTTACCGGAACGTTCGCCGGATAAGGCGAGTTGCGCTGGGAGCCTTCGCCGCAGCCGGACTTTTGGGGAGCGCAGCCGTGGGAGCTCTGGCGGTGCCGTTCAGCCGATTTTCCGGCAGTCCCCAGGCATGGCTGGCTGTGGCCATGATAGCTCCGGCAGTATTGTTGGGCTGTCTCACTGCGGTGGAGCGTGGGATCTGCGAGGGCATGAGCAATATGTACCCCACGGCGCTTTCTCAGGTGGCAGAGGGCGTGGTGAAGGTGGCGGCAGGGCTTTGGCTTTGCAGCTATGTCATGGAGAACAGCAGCCGTTTTCTGGCGATATTGCCGGGAATGACCGACGTGAGGGCGCTGGCGGCCGCAGCCGGTATCCTGGGAGTGACCCTCTCCTCCCTGGGAGCGCTGCTGTTCTTCGCAGTCATGCGGCTGTTCTGTCCGGCGGCTCCCCAGGACGATGAGCCTCTTCTCATGAGCCGACGCAGGATCGCCGGGGAGCTCCTCCGAACTGCCCTTCCCACGGGACTTGGCGCAGTGGTGACGAATTTGGCCTCCCTGATAGATATGTACACCATGATCGGCTGTATCAGGCATTTTGGGGCGAGGATAGCTCCTCCCCCGGGAGTGACCGACGGGGAGCTGCCCCACTTCATCTACGGATCCTTCGCTGGTATAGCCCTGACAGTGTTCAACCTGGTGCCGTCGGTGACGAATATGCTGGGAAAGGGCATACTTCCTCCGGTGACGGCGGCCTGGGCGGAGGGCGACCGTCCGGCTCTCCGGCGGCACACAATGCAGGCGCTTCTTGCCTCAGCAGCGATCGCTCTGCCGGCGGCTGTGGGAATGGCGGTGCTGCCCCGGGAGCTGCTGACGGTGCTTTTCCCCAGGCAGTCCGACGAGGTAGAGATCTGCGTGGGAGCTCTGCGGCTCCTCATGCCGGGAATGGTCTGTCTGTGCATGGCCTTTCCGGTGTTCAGTATGCTGCAAGCCATCGGCAGAGCCTCGGTGCCGCTGAAAATCATGGCGGCGGCAACGGTGCTGAAGCTGGCAGGAAATCTTATCCTTGTTCCCTTTATGGGAGCCGGCGGAGTTGCCCTTTCCACCACCCTCTGCTACAGCTTTATCCTCGCCGCAGCCCTGAGGAGCTATCTGCGCCGAGCGGAGCTTTCCCTCAGTATCAAGCCGTTTCTGTCAGTGATCTACGCAGGGGCTATGTGCGGAGGAGCGGCCTTTGTGGTGAACTGCTCCTGCATCCGTGGAGAGCTGCCGCCCCTGTGGAGACTTCTTCTGTCCGCAGCCGCCGGAGGAGCCGCCTACATGGGCACCTTGTGGGGAACAGGCGCCAAAAAGCGGCTGCACATAAGGCCTCTCCACACATAAAAAAGCCCCGAAGGAGCCTTCGGGGCTTTTCGTCATATGCAGGATCTGATCAGCCAGATCACCAGCAGGTGCAGGGGATAAAAGGCGTAGAACAGCCATTTGTTCACGGGAGAGCGGCTGCCGGGCCTGCCGTTGTAGCTCAGCAGCACCGGGATCACCAGGAACATTCCGGCCTGCCAGAGCTCGCCGTACCAGTGGTGTCCGTTCATTCCCAGGAACACTGCGGCGCTGACCACCTGGATCAGGCAGATCACCGTGAATGCCTTGATTTGAGCGCTGCGGTCATTCCGGAATTTGTAGAAGAGCCAGGCCATGAGGGGGCCGATAACTCCCCAATCGCAGCAGAATGTGCTCATTATCAGGGCGAATACCAGGATCCGTTTCGGCCACGGGCGGCTGATTTTTTCCTCCGCCAAAAGCATGAGGAAGGTGATGAACAGGGTGATGATCATGTTGAGATCCAGCTTCAGCAGACTGTTATAGTGAGACAGAGCGTAGGGGATCTGAGAGATCAGCCCGAAGATTAGCAGCCTCGTGCCGTACTTTTTTCGGGAGGAGGTGTGGGTGAAGCCCTCCACCAGGAAGAACAGCATTATGGGAGCCGTGAGCCTGCCCACGACTCTCAGCAGGGAATACGCCAGGATCTGCGGAAAGGGCGCCTCCGGCAGTCCGGCTGACAGGAAGAACATACCTATGTGATCCAGCAGCATGGCGATGATCGCCAGGTATTTGATCTGGTTTCGGTCAAGAGACAGTCTTTTCATCGTGCGCTTCCCTCAGCTGTGATGTAGAGCCTCATGCGCTGAGCCTCGTTGGCAGCGAAGCCGAATTGCCCGTAGAACGGCATTTTGTCCGGCATTGCGCAAAGCTCCGCAGAGACTGCCGTTCCGGGGACGCCGTGGCTTTTTACGAAGCCGATCAGCTCCTCCATCAGCAGCCTGCCCAGGCCTCTGCCCTGATACTCCGGCGAAACTATCACGTCCTTAATGTAGCAGCACAGCCCCAGGTCACCGATCATTCTTGCCATAGCGACGGGCTTTTCGCCGTCAAGGACCGTCACCCGCAGCAGTGAGTTCTCCATGGCAAGCTCCGCCTGTTTCAGAGTTGGAGCGCCGTCCCAGACGCTGCTCCAGAGCTGAATGAACTGCTCACCGGTGAGCTGGTCGTGAACTATCCTCAGATCCATTTTTTCCTCCTAAAGAAAAACGCCCCGGTCAGCGGAGCGTTTTGTTTTTTTACAGTGCAACGATGTCAGCAGAGGTAGCGCTGATCTTGATAACGCTGCTCTTGTCGTTTCCGGCGGCACCGGTGGGGAAGAAGCAAACCTTGAATGAGGTCACCTCGTCCTTCAGCAGAAATCCGCCTACGATACCGTTGAGTTCAGTTCCGGCAGCGATCTTGAAGGGGTTGACAACATAGTTGTCGATGTGATTTTGGCCGTAGATCTGAGTTCTAACGTCGAAGTGGATCTCACTTCCGTCGTCCAGCAGGATGTAGAAGTTATTGAGGGCGTTCATCTCGTATTCCTGGTCGGAAGTGTTCTTTATGTTCACGTCAAGGTAGATGTAGCGCTCGTTATCCTCTGACCTGTGGCCGGAGTCGATGATCTTATTGAGGGTAAAGACCGTATCGTGCTTATCGGTCTCCTCCAGCATAGAAGCCTCGATAGAGTCTGAAGCCAGAACGTCGTTCAGGTTGGACTGAGCGGAGCTTGACTCAGGCTGAGAATTAGACTTATTCTTGCTGTTTGAGCAGCCTGCTGCGGAGACCGCCATAACAACGGCCAGCAGGAGGGCAGCTGATCTGTATTTTTTCATGTTTTTTTCCTCCGTATATATATACCCGGACAGCAGCCCGGACAACAGTATTATAGCACAACTATGCAGCAATGTCAAGGGAAAGAAGGGGCGTTTTGTATTGCTGGCTGGCAAGTTATTGGTGCTTAGTCAGCGGCATTAGTTTGGTGATCGGGCAAAAAAATACAGCCGCCCGTCTGGACGACTGTGATTTTTCGCTTAATTACTCAGCACTAGGAGCTCCTACAGGACAAACACCAGCGCAAGCACCGCACTCAACGCAAGCGTCAGCGTCGATCTGGTACTTTCCGTCGCCCTCAGAGATAGCGCCAACGGGGCACTCAGCCTCGCAAGCACCGCAGCTTACGCACTCGTCAGAAATAATATATGCCATAAAACAGCACCTCCGTGAATTATTAAGGACTGTCGTCCCTTTACATATATTGTAGCATAAACGGGGAGAAAATCAAGATGTTTTTGTTAGCGGATGCTTACATTTGCAAGCCTGAAAATGGCTATTCTGCGCCGATCTGTGAAATTCCTACAAAACAGCAGGATTATTTTTGTGCAAAAAATTTTGATCAAATCTGCTCCATTTGGTCAGGCTCGGTCTTTTTTTGCAAGAGCAGCCACTGTTCCGCCGGCACAGCACCAGAGTACCGGGGCAAATGCCATGCTGCTGCAACAGATCAGGAACAGAAGAGCTCCCCAGACAGTAACTGTGAGGAGGCAAACTGTCTCCCATGAGCGGCGCTTTTTGGCGGCTGCGAAGCCTCCGGCTATCACTGAGATCAGCAGGACTCCCAGGCCGATAGCTGAGAGAACGCCACGGGTGACGGCTGCGTTGAGATATTCGTTGTAAACACGGTCGAAGGAGCCCTTGTTCAGAGCGATGATGTCGTTTAAGTCACGCTCGGTATCGTCGCCGAAATCGGTCTTGTAGATCTGTGGGAAGATCATCTGGTCAGGGCCGGTACCGGTGAGGGGGTCCTTGTCGATGAGGCGGATTGCCTTGCTGTTGAGCTTTGAGTAAACGTCAAGAGTATCGTCGATGTCCAGGTTGTCAGAGTCGAGATCGCCGCTGGCAGAGAGTCTGATGTAGGAGTCTGCCCACCAGAGGATCCTTCCGTCATAGAGCCGATAGCTGGAGATATTGCCGATAGCTCCGCAGTTGACAAGCACAACTCCCAGCACCGCCGGAAGAGCGATGCCTGCTGTCATTGCCAGCAGCTTCTTGGGAGCCTTAGCTGCGAAAACTGCGACAAACAGGGCGATGAGTGACAGTCCCAGGCCGCACCAGCCGATGAAGCTGTAGGTGAAGACCATTACGAAGGACATGATGCAGACCGCAACGGCTGAGACAGCCTTCCGCCATTTTTCCGGGAAGAAGGCCATTCCGAACAGTGCAGCCGTAATTGCCAGAGTCATGAAAAATGCCAAAAACAGAGGAGAGTGAGAAAGGCCGGCGGCCGCATTGATCCTAGTGTGGAGGTCGGCGAAGTTGTAATAGCTTGGCTTTCCGGCGAAAATCTGTATCACGCCGAAAATGCCGTTCAGCAGGCCGCTGAGGGTCATTCCCCAGACAAGGGAGCTAAGAGCCTTGCTGCGCTTGACGGCGGCTGCCATAGTGAAAAACGAGAAGTAGAACAGCAGTGCCAGGAAGCCCTCGCCACGGCCGGTAAATCCGTAAAGACCGATGGCGAAGTCGTAGCCGGCGATCATGGAGATCAGTCCCCAGAGGGTGACGAAGCCAAATGCCGCCACGGGCAGGATAGCTTTTCCGGTGATGTATTTTTTCATTAGTGCGATAAGTGCAAGGATCATCGCAAATACGCCAGCAACTGCCAGGCCGCCCATTGAAAGGGCGAATGAGGCTTTTTTGGAGACCTCCGGCAGAATGGTGAACAGCGGCACTGCGAAGCAGGCAGCATACATACCTGCCGAGGCCAGCTTTGCGTATTGCTCCTCAGTCATGTTGAGGATGAAATTTGATTTTTCGCTTGAGTTGAATAATTCCTTAGCCAAAATGAGCCTTTCCTGCCCGAAATAGGGGCGTTTTTATTATGCGGCGGGGTGAACTGTAACGGTGTACACGCCGTCGCTGTAGTCGTCTATCGTGATCGTGAAGCCGGTATCCACAGTGAGTTGACCGCTGCTGTCGTACCAGCGGAAGTCGGAAACTGAGCTGTCGATCGTGCTTCCCTTGCGGAAGAGGTTGTCTGTCTCGTCAGTGCCCTCGTTCACCAGTCTGATGAAGCGGCGACCCTGATTGTAGTTTGTAGCCTCATTCTCACCGCTGGCGTACTTCCAGGAGGAGTATCCGGGAGAGATATTGCAGGCGGCCTCAGCGTGGAAGGCTCTTACGCCCTCGCCCTGAGCCATCCACCAGTAGGTGTTGTTGCCGGCGCCGTTGCCGTTGAGAGTAGCGAACTCAAGTATCATGAACTCTGAGCGGTACTTGTCTGCAAGGGAGCCGTTGGGGATGATCAGGCAGTTTCCTTGGTCTGAGCAGTTGTCATAGAGCTTGAAGGTCTGCTCACCTGCTGATGGATCGTAGACCTGGATCTGATCTTGTCTGTACCAGCCCAGCATGAGCTTGCACAGTGAGCCGAAGTCGCCCACACAGTCGTCCATGATCTCAAATCCGGCAGAGCCGTGAAGGCCCTCCCAATCGCTGGAGTTGTTGTACAGATAGAAGTCCGGCAGACCCATGCAGTGACCCATTTCGTGGAGGTTTGTCTGTACGAAATTAGCATAGTCGCTCTCGGAATTTATCTGATGAGCGCCAACGATAACGTGGCCGATCTTCTTTCCGTCCAAGCGCCAATCCCATCTATTGCCGCCGTAGTCGCCGGCGCAGGAGTGCCAGTAATCGTTGCCGTTGAGCTCGTTGGCCTTGTCAGGGACGCAGATCGAGATCGTGTCGATAACGCCGTCATTGTCGCCGTCGTACTGAGAGAAGTCCACCTGGCTGTCGAGTTCGTCCATGACTTCCTCGATAAGGTCCGTGTACCAAACATTTGTCTCATAGTTAGTGCGGTTGTTCTTGGTGGTGTAGCGGACAGCGTCGCCGGAGACTGTGACAGCTCCCTTTGACGAACGTGAGTAGAAGGCACTTATGCTCTCATAGGGGAAGAATTGTGAGGAAGGATCGGGACTTCCGAAGAACACCTGCTCGATGAAGTCGGTAGAGGGATCGAAGTCGTAGTGGCAGTCGGGGAAGTCCACATAGATCGTCAGCACCCTAGCATCGCCCTGAGAGGGCAGTGAGCCGTACAGCTCGTAGATCGGCGGATCGATGAAGTCCTCGCCTGAGATCGGAGTGGTAACTGTGGTAGTTGTGACCGGCGGCGCAGTAGTTTCGGGGACGGTCGTGGTCGTGACGTCGGGCTCATCCACCCAGTTGTAGACCGGCGCTCCCCAGCTCAGCGAGACAAGCTCTCTCAGCTGGATCAGGTCAAAGACGTTGACCTTTTTGTTCTGGTCGATGTCGGCGGTCTCCACGAAGGTGGTGTAGTAATAGTCGGCACCGTTGATTGAAACGGCGGTGTCCTCCTGGAACTGGATACCGTTATCGTAGTCCAGGGGAGCGGCGCCGTGGAGGTGCCTGGCCATGATCACCAGGTCTGCGGAATTGACCTGCTTGTCGCCGTTAAGGTCGCCCATGATGCCGGCGGTCTGCCAGTCCGCACCGGCAGAGAGAGAGGGGATAGCTGCACTGACAGCGATGCCGGCCGCAGCCGCTAGCAGTGTTCCTGTGAGTTTGTGCACGTTCATAAATAAAGCTCCTTTCGCCGGAATGAGGGCTCCGGCAGTTTTTTTGCCTATGAAACACTGCGGACGTTTTCGGCGTCCGCAGAATTTCGCTTATTTTGCGTAGTCGGTCACACGGCTCTCTCTGATGAGGTTGACCTTGATCTGACCGGGATAATCCATGTCATTCTCGATCTGCTGTGCGATCTGTCTTGCGACGAGCACCATTTTCTCATCATTGATGACCTCGGGAAGAACCATGATCCTGACCTCACGGCCTGCCTGAACAGCGTAGCACTTCTCAACACCCTCGTAGGAGTTGCAGATCTCCTCCAGCTTCTGGAGTCTCTTGATGTAGCTTTCGTAGTTCTCACTTCTTGCGGCAGGTCTTGCAGCGGAGATAGCGTCGGCAGCCTGAACGATACAGGCGATCACCGTTCTGGGCTCAACATCGTTGTGGTGAGCTTCAACGGCGTGTATAACAACGGGGCTTTCGTTGTATTTCTTACATACGTCAACGCCGATCTGAACATGGGAGCCCTCGATCTCAGAGGTAAGAGCCTTACCTATATCGTGGAGGAGTCCGGCACGTCTTGCCACATTAGCGTCAACGCCCAGTTCTGAAGCCAGCACACCGCAGAGCTTAGCCACCTCGATAGAGTGGTCAAGAACGTTCTGACGATAGCTGGTGCGGTATTTAAGTCTACCGATGAGCTTGATGAGCTCATGGTTAAGGCCGTGGACGTTAGTTTCGATAACGGCACGCTCGCCCTCCTGCTTGATGCGGTACTCCACCTCACGTCTGGCCTTGTCCACCATTTCCTCGATGCGGGTGGGGTGGATACGGCCGTCGGCGATGAGCTTCTCAAGAGCGATCCTAGCCACCTCACGGCGGATCTGATCGAAGCATGAAAGGGTGATAGCCTCAGGTGTGTCGTCGATGATAAGATCGACGCCGGTAAGTGTTTCGAGGGTACGGATATTACGTCCCTCACGGCCGATGATACGGCCCTTCATCTCGTCATTGGGAAGGGGAACGACGGAAACGGCGGCCTCTGATACCTGATCCGCAGCCACCTTAGCGATAGCCAGGGAGATATAGCTTCTAGCCTTTTCGTTGCACTCGTCCTTGAGCTGCTGCTCATAGGCTGCGATCTTGACAGCCTTTTCGTGGACGAGGTCGTCCTCCAGCTTGGAGATTATGTACTCCTTAGCCTGATCCTTTGTGAATTCAGAGATCCTCTCCAGAATATCCATCTGAGACTTCTTGATAGCGTCAGCCTCCTTGAGCTTTTCGTCAGCTGACTTGATCTTCTGGTTGAGAGTATCCTCCTTCTTTTCAAGGTTGTCTGTCTTCTTGTCGAGATTTTCTTCCTTCTGCTGCATACGTCTTTCCTGACGTGACAGCTCTGCTCTGCGATCCTTGATTTCCTTATCGGCATCTGAACGAAGTCTATGGATCTCGTCCTTAGCCTCGATAAGGGCACTTTTCTTCTTGTTATCAGCGTCCTTTTCAGCGTCCTCGATGATACGGCTAGCCTGCTGTTCAGCGGAGCCCACGATAGATTCTGCGTCACGCTTGCGCTGTTCAACACCGGCAGCAACGCCCTTGTTATAGGCGATAAGGCCAGCAGCAACGGCGGCGATGAGCAGGATGACAGCGACGATGATAAGAATGATAGTAACCAAGTCCATCAGTGCATTACCTCCTTTTCAAATAATAGTTTGTATCATAAAACCTTATTACTCTCAAGGCGGTAAATGCCGCAATATTTTATTCATTTAATATAGGAAGAGCCGCAAACTCCTGCGGCCCGAAATCATTCGGACAGCCTCAGCCGTCCGGGGATAGTTCCGGTATCATAATATTCAGCCCCGGGCGATATGTCTTTAGCCCTAGGGGGGATAATGATGTAAAACAATGCTGCGATCTACTGCCGTAAAGTAATATTTCTGCAAATAAATACAACATAGTTATTATACACTTTTTAGCCCTCTATGTCAATAGATTTTCTGCAAATTATTACAAAAGGGTGAAAACGGAGCACAAAAAAGTCCGTTGGAGGTGCATTTTTCTTTCAGGTTGCTTTATTTGCAAAAATGTGGTACAATAGGTAAGAAGAAACTGTAAGGGAGGCTTGGCTGTGGAGGTAATTCTTGCACTTATCGTGATCATCGTGCTATTGTCGATCCTGGGAGTCAAGGGCGAGATGATCGTTGCTGGCATCATCGGACTGATCTGCCTGGGGATCCTTGCCATGGGACTGATGTTCCTGTATATGTGCGTGAGAATGGTTTTTGCCAAGAAGCGCAAGGCCAGCTTCCTCCGCATAGACCAGGCGCCTAAGGGCAAATTCAAGGTGGCCTACTACTCCATAGAGGGTCAGAAGTACCCCTGTGTTTTCCCCAGCGAGATGATCCTCAACGACAAAATGTACCGGCCTGACCGCTCGTACACTGTGCTTTTCAGCAGGCGCATGGGGAAGGTCTTCGACATATGGACCATACTGACCTGTGTGCTGGGACTTATCTGCTCGGGGATAATGTGTGCAGGTATCGTTTACCTGCTGATGATGGTGCTGTAAGAATATCGGTTTAGATTTTTGAAGGAGAATAATATGGAAGAACATATCTGCGGAGAGTGCGGGATCCATCAGGACATCGTTGACAAGGTGTCCAAGGTGATGCCCGACGAGGCTCTCCTTTATGACGCTGCGGAGCTGCTGAAGGTTTTCGGCGACTCCACAAGGATCCGCATAATCTTCGTGCTCTGCCAGAGCGAGATGTGCGTTTGCGACATTGCGAATTTGCTGGGGATGACCCAGTCGGCGATCTCTCACCAGCTTCGTGTGCTGAAGCAGGCCAGGCTGGTCAGTGCTCGCCGTGAGGGAAAGACCATTTTCTACTCGCTCTGCGACGGCCATGTGAAGAAGATCTTCTACGCCGCCATGGAGCACGTTATGGAGTGATACATGGAATACTTTGATTTTCACACTCATGCCTTTGTGGACTCTCTTGCAGAGCGTGCTGTGGGAGCGCTGGCTGACACGAGCGGCATAGCTCCGGCCACAGACGGCACCCTTGCCGGCCTAAAAAGGGTAATGGCGAAAAACGGCATCGGCCGTGCGATGCTGCTGCCCATTGCTACAAAGCCCTCTCAGCAGACCACTATCAACAACTGGGCGGCCGAGATAATGGACGACCAGATCTTCTGCTGCGGCACGGTCCACCCTGACGCTGAGGACGCTGTTGCCGAGGTGGAGCGTATCGCCTCACTGGGGCTGTGGGGACTGAAATTCCACTCAGAATACCAGCATTTCCGGCCGGACGAGGAACGCATGATGCCGGTTTATCGGAAGGCGGCGGAGCTTGGGCTCTTCGTGGTGTTCCACGGCGGCTGGGACCCCTTCGGCACAGAGGACGTGCTGGCAACTCCTCAGAGCTTCGCACGGCTGGCGGAAAGGCTGCCGGAGCTGACTATCGTTGCTGCTCATTTGGGCGGAATGAAGCTCTTTGACGACGTGGAGGACTGCCTTGCAGGAAAATTCGGAAACCTTTATCTTGACACAGGCGTGGTGGCAGACTACATCTCCGACGAGCAGCTGTGGCGGATCATCAGCGCTCAGGGCGCAGACAAGGTGCTCTTCGGGAGCGACTGTCCCTGGGATCATCCGGAAAAAGAGATCGCAATGCTGAGGCGGCTCCCTCTGACTGAGGAGGAGCAGGAGCTGATCTTCCACAAAAACGCCGAAAAACTGCTGAAAATCAGTGCTTGTTAACAATTTATTCACTATATGTATTCAAAATAATAACAATAATACTCCCGATCCATGCTAGAATGATAGGTGAGAAACTTTTTGGGAGGTGGTCAAATGCAGAGCACTGCCAAAACAGATGTTAATGAAGTTGTGAGCGTAGTCGACGGGTTTGACTACTCTACACAAAACGAGACCTACAACAGCGAGTTCAAAAAATGGCGCAAGAATTCCAACAACCCCTTCGGATTTCGTTTCAAGAAAAATTCAAAGGAGGCCGTCTTCGTTGACGGCAGAGGCTTCGTGGACAACTCTATCGCCGAAGCCGAGCAGGAGCGGATCTCCCGGATATTCTACGTTATAGGCGTGGCTGCCCTTATCTGGGTGGTGGTGGAGGATTTCGCAGGAAAGCTGATGATCGCTGCCCTGGGAACTCTCGGCATCAATGTTAACACCGATTTTTTCAGCTCAGTCATCTATGGCGGCGGAGCCGAGATCGTTACGGCTCTTCTGGCGATAACCATGCTGAAGATCCTGCTGCCGGCTTATTTCGTCCACAAGAAAATGGCTCTTCCACGAAGGGTGGAGCTCATGAGCCGCATGAACGATCCTGCTGAGCTGGTGGGAGCCATCGGAATGGCTCTTCTGGTCTGCACGGCGGTAAGCCTGCCGGAGGCCTATTCCAGCGAGACCCATGAAATCTATTCGTTCTTCAATGCACTTACTACCGATGTTTCAGTCTGGGATCAGTCTGAGTTCATCATCTATACCTTCTTCGATGTGGTCATAGTTTCGATCATGACAGAATGCTTCTTCCGTGGAGCGATGTTTGCTGCTCTGAGACAGTTCGGCGACCCCTTCGCCCTGATCATGACCTCTGTGACAGCCGCCCTGCTGACTCAGGACGTCCGTGAGATACCTGCTGTCCTGCTGATCTCACTGGTGGCTGGTTTTGGTATGCTCAGGAGCGGAAGCCTTTTCACCGCCGCCGCTGTACAGGTGATCTACAAGATGTACCTGCTGGCGCTGGCTATCCTTGAGGGAAATACCTCCGACAATATGCTGATCATGAGGAACGCCTTCATGCTGGCTGCCGGTATCGCAGGAGCAGCTGCTATGCTGTGCGTGCTGCTGAGCAAGAAACGCCGTGGCAAGACCAAGCTGGCTGTCTACCGCTCAGAGCAGAAGGAGGGCGAGCGCATCCTGGCCGCTTTCAGGACCTTCCCTTACTCTATCGTAATGGGCATCTGCCTGCTGTACGCAGTTATCAGAGCCGTGGTCTAGGAGCAGATATGGAGAAATACATGAAGCGTGCTCTTGAGCTGGCACGGATCGCCTACGATGAGGGCGAGGTGCCTGTGGGAGCAGTCGTTGTTAAAAAAACTACCGGCGAGATCGTGGGAGAGGGCAGGAATATGCGTGAGGGCGCAAAAAACGCTCTTGCCCACGCTGAGATTCTTGCCATTGATGCCGCCTGTAAGCGGCTGGGAGGCTGGCGGCTGCCGGAGTGCGCCATTTACGTCACCCTGGAGCCCTGCCCCATGTGCTGCGGAGCGATAATCAACTCCCGGATCGACGATGTGATCTTCGGCGCCTACGACCTGAAAAGCGGCTCGGCGGTATCGGTTCAGAAAATGTTCGAGCTGCCCTACAACTACAAGCCCACCCTCACCGGCGGAGTCATGGAGGAGGAGTGCTCGGCGATCCTCTCGGATTTTTTCCGGGATCTAAGGCTCAGGCGCAAGGGCTTGACCGGAGAATAAAAAAATTTTCGGAAATGTTATGTTACAATAGATCATAGACAGTCAAAATAGAAAAACAACTCTCAATATGATATAATGTTAAGTACCACCAAAACAAATATCAAGAAAAGAGAGTTGTTCCATGAATAGTATAGCACAAGAA
>Ga0208824_1000881_pt1 | contig 29493 bp, 12 predicted proteins | sample AD_JPNTR3_MetaG_FD_184447 | JGI IMG/M metagenome (GOLD analysis project Ga0208824, IMG submission 184447) | Active sludge microbial communities of municipal wastewater-treating anaerobic digesters from Japan - AD_JPNTR3_MetaG (SPAdes) (version 2) | ecosystem: Engineered > Bioreactor > Anaerobic...
TCTTTTACAGCAAAGCCGCAGGATAACTTTCATGGTTACGGTTTCCAGTCAATAGTAACTCTAAATCCTGCTGCAGCTGGTTCTGAAGGAGATGGTACTCTGCGGATGATGTATATAATGCATTATCCGGAAAGAAATATGGATCTGCACTTTTTATCAGTTTCATACGACACATATATTCCTTTGTTTCATGGTGGAATAGCAGGTTTTGTAACGGATAACTATCTGGGAGGAGTTTTGAATAACCTGAGTGGTGGGTTTTCATATTCCTATCATCTGCAGGCGGGTAGGAATCTGTTTGTTAATGCAGGCCTGAGCGCTGCTTTCAGGCACAGGGGGATAAATGCTTCAAAGGTTATTTTGCCCGACCAGATTGATCCTTTAAGAGGTCCAGTTCTGCCTTCGGGTGAAAGCATAAATAACAGGGGGAGAACCATATTTGATGTCGGTACAGGCTTTATGATAATGTGGGGAGATTTCACTTCAGGAGTTTCGGTAAACCATCTTTCAAAGCCTGATATTGGATGGAATGGGGCATCTGAAGATCAGTTACCATGGCATATAACACTGTTTGCCATGAAGGTTTTCAACCTGTCGCGGAAGAATGAACTAAGCTTGCAGCCGGTATTTTTATTTGACTTCTGCGGAGATGAGCTCAATGTTGCCTCCGGTGCAACGCTTGGAAACGAAAAGTTTGCTGTTAGTTCACTACTATCGTACAGTGGGAATGGAGACATCAACCTGCAACCTGGTTTTTCTTTAAGGTTTTCAGGCTCTTTGCTTTTTTACAATTATTGTTTTAATTTAACATCGGAAAACGGAATGTTGCCTTTTACAATGTATCATCAGGCAGGATTGTCGTTAAGTTTAAATAATGTTGATAAAAGAAAAGTGATAAAGGCAATAAAATTCCCTAATTTGTAGTTATATTTGGTAAAACTAAATATTTTACTATTTTTGTATATTTGAACTCATCAGTTATGGCCATAAAACATAAAAGAGTTATGTACAGATTTAAAGCTTTTCCGGTTGTTTTAATATCAGTTCTGCTGCTGTCATCCTGCAGTCTTTTCAAGGGTAAGAAATCAGAAGTTTCACCCACCACGGGCTGGAGATATAACGACCCTGACATGGGAGGGTTTGAAGTAGCTCTGGGTGTTGAGCAGAAAACAGGTCCGGGGCTAGTTCTCATCGAGGGTGGTGTATTCAGGATGGGGCAGGTTCAGCAGGACGTGATGTTTGACTGGAATAATCCGCCAAGAACAGTTACTGTTTCATCTTTTTATATGGATGAAACCGAAATCAGGAATGTAGATTACAGGGAATACCTTCACTGGTTGAGAAGAGTTTACAAGAGTTACCCTGAAGTCTACAGGCGTGCACTACCCGACACACTTGTATGGAGAAGCCCGATGGGGTTCAATGATCCATACGTGCAGTATTATTTCCGGCATCCTGCATATAACAACTATCCTGTTGTGGGTGTTAGCTGGGTGCAGGCATCGGATTACTGTTTGTGGCGGACCGACAGGGTGAATGAAAGTATATTGATTGCTGAAGGTGAGCTCAAGCCTGATCCCAACCAGGCAGATGAAAACAATTTCAATACCGAAGCATACCTGGCAGGCCAGTATGAAGGTGTTGTCGGTAAACTGAGGCCAAGCCTTAGCGGCGACAAAACCGAACGCCGTACCACCTTTGAAGACGGTATACTGTTACCAAGATACAGACTGCCTACCGAAGCAGAATGGGAATTTGCAGCATATGGACTGAAAGGTAATACCTTCCAGGAAAGAATATATGAAAGAAGAATTTACCCATGGGATGGCCATAATGTGAGAAATTCATCAAGAAAGCATATGGGCCAGATGATGGCAAACTTCCAGCGCGGCAGGGGAGACCTCATGGGGGTTGCAGGAAGTCTGAACGACGCCGGAAGCATTACAGTTGATGTGAAATCGTACTGGCCAAACGACTATGGCCTCTATTGCATGGCAGGAAACGTCAATGAATGGGTACTCGACGTTTACAGACCACTTTCATTCTATGATATGGATGAATTCAACCCATTCAGAGGGAATGTTTTCACCGACCTGAGAAGAGATGCCAACGGACAGGTTGTGCAGAAAGACAGACTCGGACGGCTTCCTATTGACACTGTAAAACCACAGGATGTTGCTGATAGATATAATTACCGCAAGGGCGACTATAGAAATTATAGAGATGGGGACAAGAAATCATCCCTTGACCAGAACGAATGGAATGCTGCAGAAGATGAATTAGAATCATCAACAAGAATGTATGCCCAGAGCCCCGATGATTTTACATCACTTATCAACGACAATGCACGTGTTTATAAGGGTGGTTCATGGAAAGACAGAGCCTACTGGTTAAGTCCTTCGGCAAGAAGGTTCCTCGACCAGAATGCTTCAAGGGATGACCTTGGTTTCAGATGCGCGATGATACGCGTAGGAAGCCCGTCAGGATTTAGATAATAAACTGAAACTAATATCAAAGGGGCTTAAATAAAGCCCCTGTTTTTTTGACCTGACAGAAGGCAATTGAATTTAAAGATGTTGAAAATCAATTTATTGCAATTGTTCTTTTATACTCATACTGAATGTTTTATAAAGAATAACCCTAATCTGACCAGGTATAAATGAAAACTGAACAGCTTTATTCAATTTTCAGGGAATCGAAGGGAGTCTCAACTGACTCGCGTACTGTTAATAAAGGAGAAATGTTCTTTGCCCTCTGGGGGAACAATTATAACGGAAATCAGTATGCAGCTGAAGCTCTCGGAAAAGGAGCATGCTGCGCTGTAATAGACGATCCTCTGTATGAGACAGAAGGTACGATACTGGTTGATGACTGCCTCCTTGAATTGCAGGCACTTGCAACCCATTACCGCAAAGAACTGGGCATACCGGTCCTTGCTATAACAGGTACTAATGGAAAAACAACTACCAAAGAACTTATTAATGCCATAATGGCAAGAAGCAAAAAGGTACACGCTTCAAAAGGAAATCTAAATAATCATATAGGTGTTCCCCTGACAATTCTTTCTGCTCCTCCCGATACTGAACTGATGATTATTGAGATGGGCGCCAGCCATCAGGGAGAGATCAGAACCCTTTGCATGATAGCCCGCCCTGATTATGGCATCATAACCAATATCGGTTCAGCCCACCTTGAAGGCTTTGGCACTTTTGAAAGCATAGTAAAAGCAAAAACAGAACTTTATGAATACCTGAAAAAAGTTAACGGAGTAGCTTTTTACAACGATAATAACCCGCTAATTACAGAACAGATTTACCGTACTGTGAACAGAGCAGTACCATATTCAGCACCCGACGGAACTCCAATGACAGTGGAAGTCGTGTCGGCTGAATTCAACCTGGTTGTCAAAGTTTACTTCAGGAAAAAGGAATACATAATTAATACGAACCTTTTTGGCCGTCATAATGAGGAAAATATAAGAGCCGCACTTACTGCATCAATTTTTCTTGGAGCAACGATGGAAGATGCCGTTGCGGCAATCGAATCCTATAAGCCGGAATTGAACAGGTCGCAGATCAGGGTTACAGAGAAAAATACAGTTTTCTGTGATTCTTACAATGCTAACCCCGAAAGCATGAGAAGCGCAATTATATCATTCAGTGAAATCAAAGCTGATAAAAAGCTGATTATTCTCGGGGACATGCTCGAACTTGGCAGTAAATCACAGGATGAGCATCTGGCTATTCTTAAAATGCTGAATTCAATGGGAATAAGCAATGTAATGCTTGTTGGGCCAGTGTTCAAAAGTGTTGCAAAAGAATTCGGATACAAAACCTTCTACGACTCAGAACGCCTCAGGGAGTATCTTAAAATAAAACCTGTGGAAGGGGCACATATACTTGTGAAAGGATCACGAGGAATGATGCTCGAAAAGATTTACGACATGCTTTAACTCTCAGGCTAATTACCTGAAAATGTGATATCCACAACAATTATTTCAGGTCTGGACCCAAGCCTGACCCTCGGTCCCCAGATACCGAAACCAGATGAAACTATTATGTGAGTATTACCTTTTTTCTTGTATCCTGAGCTAACCTCATATATCTTTTTTGTAATATAATTCAAGGGCCACATCTGCCCATTATGTGTATGACCAGAAAGCTGAAGGTCAACACCTGCCTTTTCTGCTTCATCAAGATTAAACGGTTGATGGTCGAGAAGAATTACAGGCTTTGAACTGTCAACCTGCTCCATCAGTTTTGAGAGTGGCTTCCTTCCCTCATTCCTGTACCTGAGCCCATCCCTGTCGAGCCGACCTATAACCTGTATGCAACCGTCAATAACAACTGCTTCGTCCTTCAGAATACGGATCCCGTTTTTTTCAATGTATGGTATTGTAACAGATGCACCCCCTATAAATTCATGATTGCCCGTAATTGCCAGCAGCCCGTCCCTGCACTTCGGACAGTTAAAATATTTCAGAAGATCATTCCTCATTACCGGCCCAATTTCTCCATCAACTATATCTCCCAGCAAAAAAATCACATCAGGCTTCACATCACTCAACATCCGTGAAAGTTTTACAATGCTGCGCTTGCGGATTATGCTTCCCAGATGTATGTCAGACACTGCCGCAATTCTGAAATTCTTTATGCCGCATGCTGACTTGCTGATGTTGATTTCATAATGTCTGGTAACAGGAATAAGTGCATTAATAAATCCCACAACAATAAGAGATAAGGAAACAACTATTGTTGAAATGTATGCCCATTTTTTGAATTCCGGGACTTTCTCTACTGGTAAGATGCCTGAAAATCTAAATATTAGATATATTATATCGGAAATAAAAAACAGTAGAAATCCATAAAGCATGAACGCCAGCCAGAAGCTGCCAATAATATTTAGAATATCTGAAAAAACTGAAGGATGAGTTCGTTCAGTTACTTTGCCGATGATAAAGGAAAGAGCCAGTATTATAAAGGTAGTTATATAAATTGCATGGTTGCCATGAAAATATGAAACTGCTCTATAGCCTTTTATAAAAAGATACAGGTTTACAAGAAAATAAACAGAAAAAACAATGATAAAAAATAGTGCCATGCTTCTGCGTTTCATTAATTAAAATATTTTATAAGACTTGCATAGGTTTTGTTTCTTTTAATATAAAACTCAAAAACAAGGCTCCGGTTCAAAATAGTTTTTATTTTGCTGTAGTTTTCATGGTTCCCCGGGTAAATTTCCCGTTTCTTTTTAAGCGACCGTATATTATTATAATAATGTATATGTGCTTTGACGATTTGTATTGCATGCACTGGTTTACCCTGCAGAATGAAAAAGATAAAAGCAAGCAGGTCCATGATTTTTCTTATAAGAAGTATTTTTCTGAGTTTGCCGGAAGGCAGGTTTTTGTAAAGAAGGAAAAGGTTGTTGCGGAAGTTAAGGAATGTTTTCATGGGTGAATTATACGGTAGTGCTCCGCCGCCTGCGTGATAAACGACCGAAAGGGGGACTGCATAAAGTTTCCATCCCATATTATGAAGCCGCCAGCACATGTCAATTTCTTCCATATGCGCAAAAAAATCGGGGTCAAAGCCTCTGCACTCTTTCCATGCTGAGGCCCTTATCATCATGCATGCGCCACTGGTCCAGAAAACTTCTGCCACATCGTTATATTGGCCCTTGTCTTCCTCGGTTGTATGGAATATTCTTCCCCGGCAGAATGTAAAACCATATTTATCGATGTAACCACCCGACGCGCCGGCGTATTCAAAATGAGTTCTCCGGTATAGTGAAAGTATTTTGGGCTGAACGGCAGCTACTTCAGGATGTAAATCAAGATATAATACCAGTGGACTTAGCCAGCCGGGTGTAACTTCTATATCAGAATTGATTAATACATAATATTCAGCATCTATTTGCCCTAGAGCAAGGTTGTAACCACCTGCAAAACCGTGATTTTCATTTAAGCAAATTATTTTAACCTGTGGAAGGTTGGCTGCGACCCATTCAACTGATTCGTCGGTGGAACCATTATCAGCCAGCCATACAGAAGTGTGTGGCAGCGAGGAGTACTCAGTTACCAGTCTGAGAAATTTTTTCAGATATTCCAGTCCGTTCCAGTTTAATATGACTATGGCTGTCTTATCCATTATTAATAGGTCTTTTATATTTCCAGCGGCGATGACTCCAGAGCCAGTATTCTGGTTTCTCCCTTATTAGCTCCTCCAGCCTCTTTACATGGGTCTCAGTAATCACATGCTCCGGAAGGCCCTTTGTATGTTCGAAAAGGAGTTCAAATTTTACATTATAGTATCCTCTTCTGATTTTTTGATGGTTGAAAAAAACCACTGCCATGTCGTACTTCGATGCAATTTTTTCAGCTCCCAGATAAACTGGTGTTTCCTGGTTAAGAAAGGTTGTCCAGTAATGAATCTCATCCCGTGCAGGTGTCTGGTCGGCAAGCAGTGAGACAAGTACGCGTTTACCATCAGACCTTAATTTTATTACGTCGCGCATCACCTGCGACATGGGTGAAAGGAGCATTTTCTGTTTTGTCCTCAACCGGTTCATGAACCTGTCAAAATGTTTGTTTTTAAGAGGTTTATAAACCGTAAGACAGGTGAAGCTGGTGACCAGTGAAATTATTGTGAGATATTCCCAGTTGCCGTAATGTCCAACAATTGCCACTGCATCGCGACCTTCTGAATAGAGTTTTTCGAGGAGTTCAGGATTTTCAATTCTGCATCTTCTAAGATGTTCTTTGTCGCTTAGGTGCGTCAGTTTAAGTATCTCCACGAAGAGGTCAGCAAGATGTCTGTAGAATTTTTTTTCTATGATTCGGAGCTCCGCCTCGCTCTTTTCAGGAAAAGCATTTCTGAGATTGGTCTGAACAATTTTCCTCCGGTATCCGGGGAAATAGTAAAGAAGCAGGAACAGAAAGTCGGAGAATACATATAATACCCTCAGCGGAAGGAGGGTTATTATCCAGTTAATAATAAAGAAGAGGCCGAAGGCTATTGAATTCATAAAAATTGTCCAGCTTCATTTGTGCATAAAATTATTGAATATTTCCAGCATTTCAGGGTGTACTATACCATTTGATGCAATTATTTCTTCGCCTGTTATGTTTTCCGTTCTGCCATTGAAGTCGGTAACTGTTCCGCCTGCTTCTCTAACGATAAGAGTGCCGGCTGCTACATCCCATGGTTTGAGTGAATATTCAAAAAAGATGTCGAACCTGCCGCATGCCACGTATGAGAGGTCGAGTGAGGCCGAACCCATTCTGCGGATGCCCTGTGTGGTTTTCATCAGGTGGCCCAGCAGGTTTAGATACTCCTGAAGCCTTGAAAAATCTTTGTAAGGGAAACCGGTGGCAACAAGAGAATCCGCAAGTTTCACTGCTGATGAAACATTGATTCTTTTTCCGTTGAGCCATGCCCCTCCGTCTTTCCAGGCCGTAAACACTTCCCTGCCTGATGCCTCGTAAACTACGCCTGCAAGAAGTTCTCCCTCACCCTCAAGTGCTATACTTATTGAGAAAGGATGTATGCCATGGATAAAATTTGTGGTTCCGTCGAGAGGGTCAACAATCCAGCGATACTTTCCTTCTCCCTGTGTGGTCGTAATTTCTTCCGCGATAATTCCTGCAGAAGGGAGAAGCCGCTGGAGACCTTCTGAAATAATACGCTCAGATTCCCTGTCGACATAACTTACAAAATCGTTTGCACCCTTTTCTTCGATGTCGGAAGGACTAAAACCTTCCATCTCGGACATAATGAAACGGGCTGCTTTTTCTGCAACTTTCACCACATCGGGTACCAGAAATTCAAGTTTCATAAATCAGTCAATTAATTTAACCGACATGTTGCCGGAAGGATTTATACCTGTTATCAAAACTTTTTGTATTGTGCCCTGAAGTCCTTTTTCAAAAGGATGTTCTACCCTCAGGTAATTACCGGTGAATCCTGAGATCATTCTGTTTTTAACTCTGTTCTCAAATAAAACCTCATGTATAGAATTTATGTTCATCAGTTTGAATTCCATATTTTTCTTCTTCGACAATTCTGTAAGCTTCTTTCTTCTCTCGTTCCTGACTTCTGGTTTTACTTTATCTTTAAATTCTCTGGCAGGAGTTCCCGGGCGTTCAGAATACGGGAAAACATGCAGGTATGAAACAGGCAGGGAGTCAATTAAACTAAATGTTTCGTTAAAATCTTCCTCGGTCTCACCAGGGAAACCGGTAATTATGTCAGCACCAATTCCTGCAAGTGGTATGGCTCTTCTGATTTTTTCTACCAGCGAAATAAATAACCTGGCAGTATACCTCCGCCGCATGAGCCTGAGTATTTTGTCACTTCCACTTTGAAGGGGAATGTGAAAATGGGGCATGATTTTACTGCTTTTAGCAACCATTTCAATTATTTCATCTTTAAGCAAATCTGGTTCGATTGAAGACAACCTTATTCTTTTTATCTCTTCCAGGTTTTCAATTTGCCTCAGCATTTCAGTAAATGACTCACCTGTTGATTTTCCGAAATCACCTATATTGACGCCTGTAATAACTATTTCAGGCACTCCTCCTGATGAAATATTTTTTATCTCTTCGATAATATTGCTTATTGGGGCATTTCTGCTTCTGCCCCTTGCCAGAGGAACGGTGCAGTATGCACATCTGTAATCGCATCCATCCTGCACCTTTATAAATGTTCTGGTCCTATCACCCGACGACCATGAAGGAATGAACTCTTTTTCCTCCTCTATATTTCCTGCCTCTGTTATTGCTGTCTGCGCTTTTCTGTTTGTCCTGTCGAGCAGGGAAACAAGGTTGAATTTATCTTTTGTGCCAAGTACTATATCAACACCTGGAATAGTAGCTATTTCTTTGGCTCTGAGTTGTGAATAACAGCCTATAACAGCAATTATTGACGAAGGTGACCTGTTAATAAATTTCCTGATTGCCTGCCGGCATTTTCTGTCGGCTTCGGAGGTGACAGTGCAGGTATTTATTACATAAATGTCAGCCTGCTGGTCGGGACTAACTTTTGTGTATCTGTCTTCAGGAAAAAGTGTTGATATGTAAGAAGTCTCAGCAAAGTTGAGTTTGCACCCAAGTGTATAAAAAGCAACTTTCCTTTTTTTATGATGCATCGTTCAGTTGAGGATGGTCTTTTATTTTAAAGAAGTTTGCTTGCCAGTTCTGCTAGGAAGCTCCTTTCGCCTTTTACAAGGTTAACATGTGCAAATATGTCCTGTCCTTTCATTTTGTCCGACAGATAGCTCAGTCCGTTTGAAGCAGTATCAAGGTAAGGTGAGTCGATTTGTTCGATATCGCCTGTAAAGACCATTTTTGTACCTTCTCCGGCACGGGTGATTATTGTTTTTATTTCATGTGGAGTGAGATTCTGGGCTTCGTCAACAATGAAAAAGACGCTTGAAAGGCTCCGGCCCCTTATATATGCCAGAGGCGTTATGACTAGCTTTTCTTCTTTTATCATTTCATTGATGCGGTTGAATTCCGGGCTCTGCTGGCTGAACTTATGTTTTATAACTGTGAGGTTGTCGAAAAGCGGTTGCATGTAAGGCTCCATCTTTTCCTTTATATCTCCCGGAAGATATCCCATATCGCGGTTTGCAAGCGGGATAATCGGCCTGGCAAGAAAAATCTGTTTGTACTTCTTATGCTGATGCAATGCTGCTGCCAGAGCAAGCAGAGTCTTACCGGTACCTGCTTTGCCCGTGAGGGATACCAGCTGTATGTCAGGGTTCAACAAAGCTTCAAGGGCAAATGTCTGCTCGGCATTCCTTGGATCAATGCCATATGTGGTTTGCTTGATTACCCTTGTAATCATTTTGGTGATGGGATTGTAATGGGCAAGTGCACTTGCACCATTATTCCGTAGAATGTAAAATTTGTGTCCGATCAGTTCATCTTCAACAGGAAATTCTGAGACACTTACTCCTTCAGGTTGTTCGTACAGTTTGTTTATGAAACTCTGGTCGAAGTTCTCAATTATCTTGATTCCTTTATAAAGATCGTCAATGTTTGTAACTTTGTCGCTCTGATAGTCCTGCGCCATTATGCCCAGCGACTTTGCCTTCATCCGCAGATTGATGTCTTTTGTAATGAGAATTACGGTTTTGTCTTTATTGGTATTGCATATATAGTCGGTAATTGCAAGTATTCTGTGGTCGGGTGTCCTGTCGGGAAATGCCTGACTTACCCGGTCGGAAAATTCTTTCGTTTCAATATGCAGATTTCCAAGGTCCTCTCCAAGTGGGATGTTTGATGTCAGCAGCATATTGCCCGAGAGCTTGTCAAGCTCCCTGGTAAATTCACGGGCATGAAAATTGATAATGTCGTTCCCCTTCTTGAATTTATCAAGCTCTTCGAGTACCACAATAGGTATTATAACGTCATTTTCCTCGAAGTTGTAAATGCATTTATAATCGTGCAACAGAACGTTAGTGTCAATTACGAAAATCTTCTTGTTGTGTTTTTTCTTCATTAATAAGTGATTTATATCCAGAGTATTGTATTATTTTCATATGGTCTCGACAGGTTTACAAAGTTATAAAACCTATATGATTTAACCATAACTTTTTATTTTAGAGCCCCCCTTTGTTTTTCCCCAGGTAAATGCCCCCCTTTGTTTTTCCCCCAAAATGGGGGAAATCCAGCGCACATGCCCGCGGGCATTGGAATAATATAAATTGACTATCAAACATATTTTAAAAAATATCTATGCATGAAAATGGTTGGTAATCTTACATTGGATAAAAAAACCTAAATTGGCGCAGGTTTTAAAAGAGCTGAATATGGAACTATATGAAGGTCTTCTTACAAGGCGTAGCATCCGGAAATATACCGGAGAAAAGATTTCTGACAAGGATATTGAACTGATTATCAAAGCCGGCATGTATGCTCCATCGGCAAACAACAAGCGTCCATGGCATTTCATAGTGGTTGACGACAGGGAGGTGATTGAAAAGATTATGAAAGCTCATCCGTATGCTGCGATGCTGAAAAATGCAAGTCATGCAATAGTTGTGTGCGGAGACCTTAAAAAACAGAATGCACCCGGATATTATCTGGTCGACTGTTCGGCGGCTACGCAGAATATTCTTCTGGCAGCACATGCTCTGGGTTACGGTGCAGTGTGGCTTGGCGTAGAACCGAGGGAAGAGAGGGTAAAGGCTATAGGTGAAATATTCAATCTTCCTGACGATGTCAGACCGGTTGCGGTTGTTTCGGTGGGTGTTCCTGCAGAGAAGCCCGCATTGCCACAGAGATTCGAGCCTGAGAAGATCAGAAAGAACAAATGGTAAGCTATGACTTACGAAGAAGCAGTTGAATTTCTCTACAGCAGGCTTCCGGCTTACCACCGTATAGGGAAACCGGCATATAAAGCTGATCTGAAAAATACACTCGAGCTTGATGCATATTTCGGCCATCCGCACCTGAAATTCAAATCGGTGCATATAGCTGGAACAAACGGCAAAGGTTCGGTTTCCCATATGCTTGCATCTGTGCTTCAGACGGCAGGGTATAAAACAGGTCTTTATACTTCTCCACACCTTAAGGACTTCAGGGAAAGAATCAGAATAAATGGTGAGATGATTCCTGAAGAAAGAGTGGTGTGTTTCGTTCAGAAGCACAAGGAAATAATTGAAAACTTGAAACCTTCCTTTTTTGAAATGACGGTGGCGATGGCCTTTAATTACTTCGCTGAAGAAAAGATTGATGTGGCAGTGATCGAAACAGGTCTGGGTGGAAGGCTCGATTCGACCAATATTATAACACCTGTACTATCGGTAATCACGAACATAGGGCACGACCATATGGACCTGCTGGGAGATACTCTTGAGAAAGTTGCATACGAAAAGGCAGGAATAATAAAGGAAGGGATTCCGGTAGTTGTGGGGGAGACACAGCCTGAGAGTGCAGGAGTCTTTATTTCACGGGCAAAGGAAATGAGTGCAGAAATATCATTTGCCGATGGTGAATTTTTCTGTACTCCGGACCCGTTCGATCCTGCATCCGAAACAAGGGAATTTACACTTAAATCTGCCAAAACAGGTGAGGAAGTGAAAATAAAATCACCCTTAAGAGGAGATTATCAGTCGAAGAATATACCGGTGGTTTTTGTTTCTGCCCTGAAACTGGGAGCGTGGTTTAAGATTGGTAAGAAAGATATCATTGAGGGAATTGAAAATGTTGTAAGGAATACCGGTCTGGCAGGAAGATGGCAGATTCTTGGCCGAAAGCCGCTAATTATCTGTGATACAGGTCATAACAAAGAAGGCATTGAACTGGTAATCAGTCAGTTGGTAAAAATTCCGGCTTCAAAAAGGCATTTTGTGATAGGATTTGTTAGTGACAAAGATGTTGACAGCATTTTACCTTTGTTTCCGGCAGATGCCCGGTACTACTTTGCGCGTTCGTCGGTATTCAGGGCAATGGATGAAAATATTCTGAAGGAAAAGGCTATGAAATATGGTCTGTGTGGCGAAGCTTTCGACTCGGTAAAGGAGGCTCTCAATAAAGCAAGGTCTGAAGCCGGAGAGGATGACCTTATATTTATAGGTGGAAGCACATTTGTTGTAGCTGATGCATTGTAAAGCATTTTTTCAACCTCAAAGCCCGTCGGTGTGACGATATTTGAATATGAACCTCCGAAGAAGGTTAAAGGAAGTGATAATATGATTATGGAGAAGAAAAAGAAATAATCGGATAATATTGATTATATTTAAAAACAAAAAACATTTGTAAAATGTTAAAAATTAAATTTTTATTTTTGATTTTGGTTTCGTTTTCCCTATTGCAAGATGCACAATCACAAGGGAAGATTGTGATTCTTCACACAAATGACCTGCACTCTCACCTTGAGGGCTTTTCTCCCGAATCACAATATACACCTTTAAGTGTGAATGACGACAAAACTTCGGGTGGTTTCGCAAGGATTGCAGCCGTGATAAAAAAAGAAAAAGCAAATGTCGGTAATACTGTTTTTGTGGTTGACGCTGGTGACTTTCTCATGGGAACTCTTTTTCACACTGTTGAAGCCTCTCATGGCTTTCAGCTTCCTCTTATGAAAATGATGGGCTACGACGCAGTATGTCTGGGTAATCATGAATTTGACTTTGGTATCGCTAAGCTTTATGATCTTATTAAATCCTCTATTGTATCACCTGTGCCTCAGTTGCTGCTCGGAAATGCCGTATTCAACAGTAAAGACCCGGGCGATGACCCTCTGGAAGAACTTTTTCAAAATGAAGTTATTAAAAGGACATTTATAATAGAGCGCGACGGCATTAAGGCAGGATTCTTTTCACTTCTTGGCATTAATGCTATAGATGTAGCACCCTATTCTGCCCCATTAAAGTTTGAAAAGCAGATACGTTTTGCCAGAAAGGCTGTAATGGAACTGAAGCAGCAAGGTTGCAACATTATAATTTGCCTTTCACATTCTGGTCTTTCGAGAGGAAAAAATGGAGCCTGGGAAGGTGAAGATTATAAACTGGCCCAGAAAGTGAAGGGAATTGACCTTATAGTGAGCGGCCATACTCATACAGTACTTGATAAACCTCTGATTGTCAATGGTACAGTAATTGTTCAGACAGGTGAATACGGGAATAACATCGGCCGTGTGACTTTTAACCGTGATGGTCAGAAAGTCACTTTTGAGAATTATGAGCTGATACCTGTTGACGACCGTATTGCAGGAGATGAGGAAACGGAAAAGGCCATCAGCGAGCAGAAGAAATATATTTCCGGGAAAATTCTGAGTCGGTTCGGATTGGATTACAGCAGTCAGGTAGCTGAAACCAGTGTGCTTCTGGATATTGATGTACAGGGCAATCTTGACGAAAGTAATCTTGGACCTTTTGTGGCAGATGCAATATACTATTATATAAATAAACACAGTTCTGCCGGTGCAGATGTGGCAATGGTTTCAGCGGGTATTATTCGCGATAAGGTTTATCCGGGAATACAAACACCAGCCGACATTTTCAGAGTAATGCCGTTGGGTTCGGGGAGGGATGATGTTCCGGGTTATCCTTTTTCACGGCTATATGTTACAGGAAGGGAATTGAAAAACATACTTGAAATACTTCTTGTAGCTGCGAAGTCCAACTCTGACTATTATTGCTTCTTTTCAGGCATACGTGCACAATATAATCCAGATAAGGGATTGTTAAGAAAGGTAATCAATATTGAAATTGTTAAGCCTGACGGGACAACACAGAAAGTGGATTTTTCAAAGAAAAATAAAACTCTTTATTCAATCACAGCAAATTCTTACATGCTTGAATTTATTGGGATCATAAAGCAGAAGAGTTTTGGTCTGATAAATGTTGTGCCAAAGAATGCAAAAGGTGAGAAGGTGACTGATATGACAACAGCAGTAATTGATTTTGATGAGGGTAGGGATGGAGTACAGGAAGGTAAGGAATGGCTGGCACTTGTGGAGTATCTGAAGCAGATGAAGGATGAAGACGGAAACGGAATACCCGATGTAGAGAAAAAATATCACGAGCCGGTACAGGCTGTTGTTGCGGTGAAGTAATTATTGATCGAAACATTGGTTATCTTAAAATATTTAATCAGTTTTTCCTAAAATTCTGAGATTTACAATCAGAAAGGTTCAATTATTTTTCTATGTTTGCAGCCTGATTTTGTTATTTCTGAATGAGAGAAAACATATACTTCTGGGCAGGTTTTATAATCCTTATAGCTGTAATGCTGGCGCTGGATCTTGGAGTTTTTCACAGAAAGCTTCACAGAGTTGGTGTCAGGGAAGCTCTCAGATGGAGTGGTGTCTGGATTAGTATTGCTCTGGCTTTTGGGGTTGTGGTTTATTTTGATTATTTGAGAGAAAGCCCTGCAGTTGCAAGGATAAAGATACTTGAATACCTGACGGCCTACCTGATCGAGTATTCGCTGAGCGTAGATAATATATTTGTTTTTATACTGATCTTTTCGTATTTCGCTGTTGATGCCAGATATCAGCATAAAGTTCTGTTCTGGGGCATTATAGGAGCGATTGCGATGAGGGCAATATTCATATTTGCGGGGGTGACCCTCATTCACAAGGTTCACTGGGTTGTGTACATTTTTGGCGCTTTCCTGGTTTATTCGGGTATTAAGATGCTCTCCCAGATAATCAGGAAGATTGTTCCGGAAGTTGAACCTGAACGAAATCCGGTGATAAAATTTTCCAGGAAATTTATAAGAATTTCAGAGTCAGAAAGAAAGGACAGATTTTTTACAAAGATAGATGGGAAGTTATTTGCTACTCCATTATTTCTGGTTTTGCTGATAATTGAATCATCCGACCTTATTTTTGCGGTTGACAGTATACCTGCAGTTCTGGCCATATCTGATGACCCATTTATTGTTTTCACTTCCAATATTCTGGCAATACTCGGTTTGCGATCACTCTATTTTGCAGTTTCGGGCATAATGAAGTATTTCAGATATCTTAAAACCGGGTTGTCGGTTGTATTGATTTTTGTTGGCCTGAAAATGATTTTTGCAGAAGCAATAAAGAAGCTGGAAGTGCCTGTTTACGTGTCTCTTATATTTATTGTTCTGATTCTGGGTTCATCAGTAATTCTATCAGTGGTTATACCTGACAGAAACAAGAAATAGGAGGAATTCTGTTATTTCCTGAAAATTTTAATCAGGGTTTTGCATAAATAAAAATGTAGTCTATATTTGCACTCGTTTTTTTAAGGTCTTTGACTGGAAGGATTTTTTCGACAACCGCAGGAGAAATATTGCAGGGGCGATTAGCTCATCCCGATAACTATCGGGAGGTTCAGAGCATCCCGACTGCAAGTCGGGAGGGTTGGCGGTTCGTTGAAAAAAAAAAAAGAAAAATAAGGGCGATTAGCTCATCCCGATAACTATCGGGAGGTTCAGAGCATTCCGACTTTCAATCGGGAGGTTCGCAGGTTCGTTAAAAGAAAGAAGAGATAAGGGCGATTAGCTCAGTTGGTTCAGAGCATCTGCCTTACAAGCAGAGGGTCGGCGGTTCGACTCCGTCATCGCCCACAGTGCCCCGCCAAAAGCGGGGATTTTTATTTATAAACATTTTATAGACTTTACTTTCCTCAACAATTCTGAATTTTACTTTCTATTTAATCATGCTTTTCAAATCAACTCTGTGAAGTCTGTCAAAATTTTTTGCCCTTTAATCTAATTTTAACAGCAGTTCGTCAAAAAATTACTGAATGTTGCTGTTGCGCTGCAACTAATTACAGATGGTTTTGGTCAAAATCAAGAAAGAAAAATTCTACGGGGAAACAGGTTGTAGTGAAAAATTTTCTGAATATGTTAAAATTACTTACCGGGATTTGTAGTGTAAGTGCAGGAAAATTATATATATTCGCTTTAGAAATTGGTTTATTGAGTGTAAGAAAAGATAGAAGGCTTTAATAATATTTTTACAAATTGATTTGGGTCTAAATAATTTTGATATACTGAACCTGATTAATATATGAAACAGCGTACGTTGGCAGATAGTTTAAAAAGCAGATCATTAGCAAAACTTGCCAGTTCAATTAATTTTTCCAGGCTTCTTAAAGGTGCAATTCTCTCTTTTACTGTTTTTATAGGCTTTTCTTTATTGTCTCTCAGGGGGTTGTCTTTTACTGAAGCTTTAATATCCGATTTGGTTGAACCATCATATGTTTTGGCAGATATTCCAGCAGAATATTCAAATATTGCCTCGGGAAAATCTGTTTCGGGTTTATCATCAGGCTATTTTGCGCCTATACCTCTGCCTGCTCCCCAGGATGGTGATTATCAGACACGTGCCACGGGCAACTGGAATGCAAATACTACCTGGCAGGTTAGAGTTGCAGGAGCATGGGTAAATTGTGCTCCGGGTGATTATCCCGGTGCATCGGCAGGTGCAGGTACAGTCTGGATAAACAGCGGTCATGTCGTTACTCTAAATGTCAATCCTGCTAATCCTGTAGCCGGTATTACTTTTGTTGATGGTACAACAGCTGCAACTACTCTTATACTTACAGGCCGTACTTTAAATGTAACGGGAGATGTTATATTCAGTAACCCTGCAGCTGATGCAGGAGATCAGACTATCACTCTAGGAACAGGAACACTTAATTGTGCTTCCATATTTATGCCGGCAACGGCTGATCCCTCCTATGATCTTCTTATCACTGCTTCAACCGGAACAATAAATGCCACCGGCAATATCAGGATGGATGGTGCAGCCGACCGGAACAACATTACTTTTACAGGTGCTGCTACATTAAATGTGGGAGGTGATTTTACCGGAGGAGGTTACACCTGCGCTACAGGAAGAGTAAATTATAACGGAACCAACCAGCAGGTGGGAAGCTATACCTATTATAATTTAAATATCTCAGGAGGAGGCACAAAAAGCCTGGTAGGACCAGTAACTGTAACAGGAACACTTACATTTGCTTCAGGGGTATTAAGACTTGGAGATTATGACCTTACTCTTCCCAACACTACAGCAATAGCCGGAGCACCTTTTAGCTCAACCAAAATGATTGAGACAAATGGAGCAGGCAAACTCATACGCTCAGCAAACGCAACAAACCAAAGCTTCAATCTTACCTATCCTGTTGGAAGCAATGGTTTCTATAATCCTCTGATTATCACCAATCTCCCTAATATTGCAGCTGCTCCGAGAAGCATATCTGTAAGGGCAGTTCCATCACCTACTGGAACACTTCCTGAATACATTAATAAACACTGGGATATCACTGTTACAAATATTACAACACAACCTACAACTGTACTTTCTTTTACATATAATGTTGCTGAAGCTACTGGCAATCCTGCCAATTTCCAGTTATATACAAATACATCAGGAACCTGGACACTTGCAACCGGGGCTTCAGCTAAAGGCGTAAACCCTGCTACTTCCACAGGGAGTGCAACTATAACCGGACTATGGACAGTAGGAGCACCAGGTACATTTTATTCGTACCAATCGGGTAACTGGGACCAGACTTCGACATGGACATTTGATCCAAGCGGGACAACCGGTCCCTGTTCAATGATTCCCGGATATGGTGCAAAGGTGGTTATTCTTACCGGAAGGACTGTAACACTTTCTTCAAATGTCACAACTCAAAATCTTGATATAACTATAAACAGCGGTGGAATTCTCGACCAATCGGTTTATAGTTTTACAAACGGACTGACGGCTTTAAGGGGAGGTGGTACACTTAAGCTTTCATCTTCAAGTTTTCCATCGCCGGTTACAACAAATACTTTTGTGACTACCGATGGAGGTACGACTGAATACAACGCTGCAGTGACATTACCTGCAGCACAAACTACATATTATCATCTTTCAATCAGAGCACCTGGTACAGTTATTCAAACAGGAAATCTTACACTAAACGGTAACCTGCTGGTAAGGCAGGGTACTTTCCAGATAAACAACGCTACAGCGCAGCGTCTTTCTCTGGTTATTAACGGGAATGTTGTTGTGGATAACGGTGCCTCGATAACCGTAGGTACAGGAGTTACAAATACACAGACATCACCGCTCGGGATTACCGGAACCACAGGTGGGTTTGTCAATTATTATGAACTTCAATCTCACAGAATCCAGATTTATGGGGATTTTACAAATAATGGTACAGTAAGGTTCACAAATCTACCTTATCCTGTATATAACAGTTTTCCTCCAATTGTAAATGGACCAACGACTGGTTTTGCAACAGTATATTTCAACGGGGCCGCAGACCGAACTCTTACATGTAACGGACAAACCGATTTTTACAATCTGATTATTGACAAAGGTACTGATCAGACGTTCAAACTTACAATATACTCATCGGCTTACAGCAATTTCAGACTGTTTGGTGCAAACATTGCACCTGGTGATGCTTCTGCTCCTGCTACTAATGCAAATCCTAATCTAATGAAAGCATTATGGATTCGAAATGGAACACTTGTTCTGCAGGGGCTTGTAGTAATACCAAGCCTTACTGAGGGTTCCACTGCAGGACCTCCTTCGAGTGATTTCTGTATTCCTTCCAGAGCTGCAATGGTCCTCGATGGTGCAGGAGTGGTAGTGCTTTCTACTGCTGATGATTATCGCGAAGTAAACGGTGCTTACGGTGTTGCAGCACCCAACAACGCTTCTATGGGAATTGACCCGGGAAGTGCAAATAGCGGTATTGCAGTTTATGGCAAGCTGCAGATTAATAATGGTTATTTGTCAACCCGTGAATCAGGTGGTATCACATACTGGAACTATGCGCCTGGCCAATTTATTCTTAACGGAGGAACAGTAGACACAAAACAGTTTCATTCCTCACCTCTTGCCAACAGTCTCATATCATATTCCCAGACAGGTGGTGAGCTTCAGGTAAGGGGAAGATTCCAGAGAACCACAACAGTGTTTACCCCTGCGGGACTGGTAAATGCCGCAATAAATTACACAAGAGCCACTTCTGGAATAAATGGTGCTGCAGGATCATTTGATATTACAGGAAGTGCCGGAGCCAACGGATATTCAATGGGTGGTGGGAGTATAAAAATCTACGATGTTTGCGGAACCACTTCTCCGACTTTTGCGTTCAGAGTTACATGCACCGCTTCAGACATCAATGTCACCGGAGGAACAGTAGAGCTTCTTCCGGCATCCGGTACAGTTCCCGCAGATGACAGAGACCTGTACATCAACACGAATGCACCCTTCTACAATCTGCTTATTAACAGGACAAGTGGCAACGCACAGATACAACTGAATACAACTCCTGTTACTGTTCTTAATAACCTTACCATTTCTTCAGGAGCCCTTATAGCAAATAATCTTGACCTGACCATTGGCGGGAATTTTACGATTTCATCGGGAAGTACATACACTTCAGGAAACAATACTACAACTTTTAACGGCACATCAAACCAGAATATTACCCTTTATGCACTGCAGAATTTTTACAGATTTACTGTTGACAAACCTTCGGGTACTTCATTGAATTTTGCAGGAACGGGAGGACTTACAATTAATGTTATAAATAATTTCAGGCTTCAGCAGGCCACTTTACAGGATAATGGAAACACTATAAACATTGCCGGCAATGTTTATAACTCAGGAAAACTTGAAGGAACAGGAAAGATTGTGCTGAACGGCACGGCACTACAGACTATTGACGGAGGAGGAATATTCAATAATATAGATCTGAATAATACTAATGCTGCAGCTGCCCCTGTTTCACTTCTTTCGAACATAATTGTTAACGGAAATCTTACATTCTCGAATAACAAGCTGTTTAATATTGGAACATACAACCTGAGGCTTAACGGTCAGGCATCAATTGTAAACGGAGGTCCATTAAGATACATTAAATGTGCAGGTAACAATGGTGATGGTGGAGTTACAAAAGTGTTTTCTGCTACAGGGCCATTTACTTTTTACATAGGTGTAAATAATTATACACCGGCAACTTTTGCGTTCAGTTCTGATCCTTCTGCCTATGGTTCCATAACTGTTGTACCGGTTAATTACGAACATCCTAATGTTACGACTTCCGGAAGAAGCCTCACTTATTACTGGAAAGTTACATCTTCAGGATTTAATCTGGGTTCTGCAACTGTAACCCATACATATATTTATGATCAGGCGAATGTTGTCACCGGAGGAACTGTAACTGAAAACGAATATGTTGCGGCAAGGTTTGATGTTTCCACCAGTTCGTGGACAAAAGGTACTGCAGCCGATGTGGATGAAACTAACAATATAATAGGTGAACCCGGACCGGGCAGTTTCCTTGAGAATGTTACATTTATTGACGGTGAATATACAGCCGGTGATGACAACCCGACAGATCCTTTCGGTTCACCAAGGATATATTACAGCCGCCAGTCTGGATTATGGACAGATGTCAATACATGGTCACTTTCTGGGCATACTATTGATGATCCACCTCCTTTTGCACCCGGGGCCAATGACATTGTTATTATCGGTGGTAACGACAGTGTCTATCTTGCAACCAATCCTACAGTTCCCAACACAGGCAGCGTAAGCTGCGCAACTCTTATGATCGAAAAGGGTTCCGCTCTTGATGTTGGTTACAACCCGTCGTCAATATTCAGCCGCGTGGTTTCGCATCCAAACGGCAATGGGAACTTCCGACTGACAACCAATTTTAACAGTCCATCAACTTATCAGTTTCCTTCAGGAGATTTTTCTGATTATAATATAAATAAAGGTACAACTGAACTTTACACTACCAATCCTGGTGCAGGAACCACATATTACCTGCCTTCAAATGTTTCAAGTTATGGCAATCTGATACTTTCGCCCCTTGGAGGTTCCAATGTAATTTTCGGTAATCTTGATGTTACTATTTATGGAGATTTGATTACCAGAGGGCAAAATGCTGATTCGTGGTTTCTGCCTTCATGGGGGACTACGTACCCTGGTCCTGTTGCCGCTGTCCCAAAAACAATTACAGTTAAAGGAAATCTAGATATTCAGGGTGGAGCTCTGATATGGTACGGGAATGGTGCAATAGCACAAAACTTTGTGGTTGAGGGAGATCTGATAGTATCAACGCTGTCTGCACTCTATGTCTGGTCTAATGCTAATAACCAGAGCATATCAATAGGTGGCAGCCTGATAAACAACACTGATGGTTTGTTTCATGGCCTGAGTACACAATCAAAAGTTGACCTTACATTAATTCCTGCTACGTTTTTCGGCAGTAACTCTGCCAGTATTACCAATACTGCAGGAAATCCATTAACTATTTTTGGAACTGTTACAGTTAACAAAGGTACTTCACAGGCGACGACCCTTACAATTGATATCGGAGGTACTCTTACGACACCCACAAATAACTGGCTTACCCTTCAGAACGGTACCTTGAGGTATATGCGAACTGACCCTTCATCTGATTTTACTATTTCGACCACATCACCCTTTATTATCCCTTCAACAGCAGGTCTTTATATCGATCTTCCCAGTAATTCCGGCAACAGGAATATCCTTATCGGAAATGCTGCCAATAACAATGGAGACCTGATTCTGAACGGAAAATTGACGATTGTTAACGGAAATGTCTACGTCGGGCGTACGGCGGGTACAGATGCGAACAACAATGATATTGAATATTCCAGCAGCGGAGCATCAGAAATTGAAGTCAGAGGAGGGCTGCTCCAGGTTAATGGTCAGATAAGGCGTAATCCTTCCAATGCTGCGGGGGTACTGAAGTACAGACAGACAGGCGGTACAGTGATAGTTAACGGACAGGCTTTCATAAATACCAATGCCAAATTTGAAGTGCTGAACGAAGGCAGTGAGTTTACCATGACCGGAGGCACGCTTACTCTCAGAAGAGGTAATGGGCCTACTACAACACCTTCTTCACCTTACGGAGACCTTTATCTGAGGCCGGAAACAGGATCAGTAACAGGAGGAACAATTGTTTTTGACAACGGAAACGTAGCAACCCAGAACTTTTTCCTTGATGCTACTATACCTCTTAATAATTTGACAATTACAGGATATGCCGGAAGAACCTCAACAGTCCGCATTCTTGTAAGTCCCCTCACTTTAAACGGCGACATGCTGATTAATGCCAACAGCGTGCTCAATTCCAATAACATAGATATCACTTTCAACGGAAATTTCACAAATACACCAGGTGCAGCAGGCTATGTAGCCGGTACAAACACTACAACATTCAGCGCATCTACAGGTTCATCATATAACGGAGCACAGACACTTACAGGAACTACAACATTTTATAATGTTATTGTTTCGCCAGGTGTATCACTGACCTTAAACAGCCCGGTTACTGCAAATCGTAATTTGAGCATTCTTACGGGATCGCTTATAGCAGGTGCGAATCCTGTAAATGTAAAAGGAGATTTTCTTAACAATGGAAATTATACAGATGATAATTCGGTCGGAAGCGGTGTAATACTGAGCGGAACATCACTTCAGAAGATTTCCGGTAGTGGCTCATTTGCAAGGCTCACTCTTAACAACAGTGCAGGCGCTGAGGCTATAAGTGATATAACACTTACAGAAGATCTTACACTTACTGCAGGCATTCTTAACATCAAAAATAATCTTCTGACGCTTGGATTAAACAGTAATATACAGGGAGCTCCTTTCTCTTCATCAAAAATGATAGTAACCGATGGTGTCTTCAGTACCGGGGGCATAAGGAAATTCTTCAACACAGGAGCTACCCCAGCTTTCACCTATCCTGTTGGAGTTACGGGGAAATATACTCCGGCAATTCTTACAATTAGTGCAAATAATAGTATAGGGTATATCAAAATCAACAACGTAAACGCACAGCATCCGGGAGTTATAGATCCGGCAAATGCACTTGACTATTACTGGTCGGTTCAGAGCTCAGGCGTGACAAATTTTTCAGGCAACCTGGTATTGAATTATTTACAGGAAGATGTAATCGGCTCACAGGAAAACAATTACCTTGCAGCACGTCTTGAAGTTCCGGGAACCACATGGACCAGAACCGCAGGAGTAAATCCTGCCCTGAACACGATAACTTTCAATTATATTTCAACAAATAACCTTGGAGGTGAATATACGGCCGGAATCTTCACAGCATTCCCGACGAATATACCTGAATATACAAGCAACAGCAACGGAAACTGGACGGATAAAACTATCTGGACACAAACGGGAGGCGATCCTTATCCATGTCCGGACGGGGGTCCTAATGGCTTTATAGTTATTATTAACCATGAAGTTACTCTGGATGCAAACTATTGTACTGCTTACCGGACAACAATAAACAATAAGCTTAAAGTTGTCAATCCTTACTTTGGCCATAACCTTGGTACTGTAAATGGTAGTGGTACACTTTACCTTGAGAGCGGAACATTCCCCGCAGGCATATTTACAGATTTTCTTTCATGTTCAAGTAATTCTACTGTTGAGTACGGTGGTACCGGCAGCTATACAATAGTTGCCGACCTGTACAGCAGTATTCCAAAGATTCATTTCACCGGAAGCGGTACAAGGATATTACCGGATAAAGACCTGACTATATGCAGCCAGCTTCTGATTGATGGACCAACTGTTGACAACAGTGTTTATAACCGTAAGCTGACCATCCAGGGTACAATGGAAAGGTACAATACAGGGACTTTTATTGCCGGCTCCGGTGCCGGGGCTACAGTTTCTTTTGCTGGTTCCATAGCTCAGACTGTTGGCGGGGCAACCGGTAATTTCACAGGAATAAATGCATTCAATAATTTCGAGATCAATAACCCGGCAGGCCTTACGATCCCCAATGGAGGATCAATTGAGGTCAAAGGTAATCTTTTGCTGACAAATGGATTAATTCACACTTCTTCAACCGGGACTCTCAGTATAACAAATACTTCTCAGAACTGTGTAATTCCATCGGGTGGTTCATTAAATTCGTTTGTTTCAGGTCCACTTACAAAAAGAATTTCACAATATGAACAATTCCTGTATCCTGTTGGAGTTACTATAGCAGGTCCCCAGAATATTCTTGGAAACAGAATCAGTGTTTCAAATACTCAGGAAGGTCCAGCTGACTGGACTGCAGAATATTTCAGGCCTAATCCGACATCATCGGATGTAATAGCACCTCTTGTGGTTGTAAGTTCGAACGAGTACTGGACATTAAAGACAACCGCAGGAAACCGGTCATTTGTCAGTCTGGGCTGGACACCATCGAGTGATATTAATCCACTGGTGGCAGGTGGTATTTCAAATATAAGGGTCTCACATTACAATGCTGGAACAAGCAAATGGGAAGAAGTTGCAACAACATCTACAGGCGATAATTCATATGGTACTGCTACTTCGACCATCCTTCTTACATCAAATGGTTCGGATAATTATACACTGGCATCTGTAGCAGACCTCACTCCAAAGGCACAAATGACTCCATCAGGTCCTGTGTGTGGAACTGCTGGCATACCTGTAACATTCAGTGCGCCAGTACCTATACCATTTGACTATATCCTTAGTTATACAGTGAACGGTGTGCCTCAGGCTCCTGTTACAATTACGCCGGCTATGATGCCCTACAGTATACCAACGCCGGTTCCCGGGACGTATGTGCTTACTTCATTCAAATATAATGGTGGAACTCAAACCGGTACTGTCGATCCTTCACCTGTAACGGTTTACGCTGAACCTACAACGGCAAATGCAGGACCCGATCAGGCACTTTGCGGAATTACTACAGCTACTTTGCAGGGCAATACACCTGTTGTAGGAACAGGGTTATGGACTATTGTAAGTGGTGCCGGAGGAACTATTATTACTCCATCAAATCCTTCAAGTCAGTTCATAGGACTTAACGGCGTTGTATACACATTAAGGTGGACTATAAGCAATGGCGCATGCCAGTCGTCAGATGAGGTGGTGATCAACTTTGTTATATCTCCAGATCCGCCTGCTGCAGCATCACCACAGAACTTCTGTCCCGGAGCTACTGTTGCAGATCTTTCAGCAACACCACCGCCAGCGTGTACGGTTGAATGGTACGATGCAGCAACCGGCGGCAACCTTCTTGCCCCCGCTACACCCCTTATTCACAATACAACTTATTATGCACAATCAAACGCCGGTACATGTGTAAGCCTTACGAGAACACCTGTCCTGGCAAATGTGGCTGACAACACCAATCCAACAATAAGCTGTTCATCTGATATTCTCCAGAATATTGATCCGGGAGTCTGCACGGCTCTTGTTACAGTACCTGATGCATCGATATCCGATAACTGTGCGGTTGCATCGCTTACATGGGTAATGGCAGGTGCAACGAATGCATCATCACCACCTGCCGGTATTAACCAGATTGGCTCATATACCTTTAACAAAGGTGTTACAGTTGTTACTTATACTGTGAAAGATGCTTCAAATAATCAGGCTCAGTGCAGCTTCACAGTTACTGTAAAGGACAATATACCTCCTGTTATCACTTTGCCTGTGCCTCCTGTTGTCAATGCTGATGCAGGCTGCCAGGCTCAAATACCTGTAATTGGAGCAACATACTCCGACAATTGCACAGCTCCGGGAAATATCATTACAACACAGGTTCCTGCACCGGGAACAATTGTAGGTAAAGGAATTACAACAGTTACGCTTACTGCCACAGATGAGGATGGTAACACTGCTATCGAAACAATTGATGTAACAGTTGTAGATGTTACACCTCCAGTAATTATACCACCAGTTAATCCGACAATTAATCTGGATCCCTCATGCCAGGCACAGGTGCCGGATTTCATCACAGGGCTGGTTGCAACTGATAATTGTACCGCACCAGGATCTATAATTAAATCGCAGAATCCGGTATCGGGATCAATAATAAATGGTGTTGGAACGACAAATGTTAAAGTTTATGCTGAAGATCTTGATGGTAATAAAGACAGTGTGACAGTTGTCGTTACAACTCAGGACATAACACCTCCCGTTGTCCTGTGCAAGGATATTAACCTTTATCTTGATGGAACCGGGAACGCAGTTCTTACACCTGCAATGGTTGATAACGGCTCTTCAGACAATTGCGATCCTGTTTTGTCCTTCATGGTAAGCAAAGCAAACTTTAATTGTTCTAATATTGGAGCACCTGTTTCCGTAACTCTTACCGGTACAGACGATTGGGGTAATTCTTCAAATTGTAATTCACTTGTTACTGTACTCGATACAGTAAGGCCTGTGGTTAATGTCAAAACATTTACACTTGTACTTGGTCCGACCGGTACAGGAACACTTAATCCTTCGGATGTTGATAACGGTTCGTATGACAATTGTGGTCCAATAACTCTTTCAGTAAATCCCAATACATTCAGTTGCAGTGACCAGGGAACACAGACAGTTACACTCACAGCAGTTGATGCGTACGGAAACTCTGCCTCAAAAGATGTTCAGATAACTGTTGCTACATCTCTAAAAATTAACAGTATTACCCTTGACAATTGTGCTCTTGCAGCACCTTTTGCATTGTACCAGTCGGATGTAACAGGAGGAGATGGAAATTACAGTTATTTCTGGGATGGCCTTGAAGACAATGTTGAGCCTTTCGTTGAAATTATTCCTGTATGGCCTTTCCTGAACTTCACAAACACAAGTACGGCTGAGAATCCGTTCTTCAATAACCTTATGCCCGATGGTATTTACCATATACAGCTTACTGTAACTGATGGCAATGGATGCAGGGATTCTTCAGTTATGGTGATGAACAAGAACGGGTTAATTTTCAACAACATTACTGAAAGGCATACAACTGCATGCGAGGGAGAAATTAAGGTCTATTCAGTAAATTATGATCCGGAAGCAACATATAACTGGGGTATTGAAAACGGTACAATTCTTACAGCACCTCTCGATACCAGCCAGGTTGAAGTACAATGGGATATGGGTGTAACACAGGGTGTGCTACTAGCAACCATTGTCAAACAGGACATGCTGGGTAACAGATGTGAATCTTCTGTAGTAGATACTGTGACGATTTCACAAATACCACTTCCTGCCTTCGATAACCCAATTACAAATGTATGTTCAAATACTGAAGTAACATACACATTAACACAAACATACACCTCATATTCATGGACTGTAACCGGAGGCACCATTACAGGCGGAGGAAGTTCAGGTGTAAACTGGGTGAAGGTAAGATGGGGAACAGGACCAACAGGTAAGGTAAGCGTGACAGTGCAAAATGCTTCGTCCTGCTCAAATTCAACATTTGTTGATATAACCATATTCGATCTACAGGGAACACTTGTATCGAAGACAAACGTTACATGCAATGGTGCTGCTGACGGAACAGCCACTGCTCAGGCAACTGCTGGTACAGGGATGCCTCCATATCAGTATTCACTCGATGGTGGAGCATACCAGGCAAGTGGATCATTTACTAATATAGGTCCGGGTAATCATACAATAAGAATTCAGGATGCTCTGCTTTGCACATATGATATTCCGTTTACAATAACTGAACCTCCTGTTTTGCTTGCAGGTATTTCATCACAAACCAATGTCTCATGCAACGGAGGATCGGACGGAAGTGTTACAATATCAGCTTCAGGAGGCAATCCACCATATGAATACAATATTGATGGAGGAGCCTTCCAGCCGTCAAATGTATTTACCGGGCTTTCTGCCGGACCCCATACAGTGATTGTAAGAGATGCAAATCTTTGTACAAAGAATGTTCCAGTTACTATTACTCAGCCATCGGCTCTTACGGGTGTTGTTTCATCAATAACAAATGTTGACTGCTTCGGCAATTCAACAGGGTCGGTAACAATTACCGGACTTGGAGGAACTCCGCCTTATCAGTACAGCCTTGACGGAGGTCCGTACCAGGCTTCTGGAACATTCAACGGACTGTCAGCAGGAGGATATAATGTAACTATCAGGGATGCAAATCTTTGTACTTATGTAGTGCCCTTCACGATTACCCAGCCATCGGTACTCACAGGAGCTATTTCATCACAAACGAATGTAACTTGTTACGGAGGAAATAACGGGCAGGTAACTATTGCAGCCGGCGGAGGGACACCTCCCTACCAGTACAGCCTGGATGGCGGACCATATCAGATATCACCGACGTTTATGGGTCTGACGGCTGGCTCATATACTATAACAGTAAGAGATGTTAATCTCTGTACAACAAATGTTCCGGTTACTATTACCGAACCGCCACAACTTATTGCATCAGCTTCGAGTAATAGCCCTGTATGTCAGACAGCTACAATTAATCTATTTGGTGGACCAAATGGAATGGCTACATATTCATGGACAGGTCCAAACGGATTTATGTCTTCTTTACAGAATCCTTCCATACCTAATGCTACCGCTGCGAATGCAGGCACATATAATCTTACTGTTACTGATGCAAATGGATGTACTGCATCAGCAAGTACAGATGTTACCGTAACACCTCTTAACACAATCACGCTTACCTCTGGATTTGGTACGGATAATCAGACTGTATGCATCAACACAGCAATTACAAATATTACCTATGCAACTACCGGCGCTACAGGTGCAACCTTCAGCGGACTGCCTGCAGGGGTAACTGGTAACTGGGCAGCTAATGTTGTGACTATCAGCGGTATTCCGACAGCGAGCGGTGCATTTAATTATACGGTGACCCTTACTGGTGGATGTGGAAGTGTATCAGCCGGTGGTACTATAACTGTGAATCCGCTTAATACAATAACATTGACGTCGGCACCTGCTACTACGAATCAGACGGTCTGCATCAATACACCGATAACCAACATAACCTACTCAACAACCGGAGCCACAGGTGCAACTTTCAGCGGACTGCCGGCAGGAGTAACTGGCAACTGGGCGGCTAATGTTGTAACTATAAGTGGCACTCCGACAGCAAGTGGTACATTCAACTACACGGTGACGCTTACTGGTGGTTGTGGCACAGTAACTGCCAATGGCACGATCACGGTAACGCCGAACAATACTATCACGCTTACCT
>Ga0208824_1000882_pt1 | contig 29445 bp, 27 predicted proteins | sample AD_JPNTR3_MetaG_FD_184447 | JGI IMG/M metagenome (GOLD analysis project Ga0208824, IMG submission 184447) | Active sludge microbial communities of municipal wastewater-treating anaerobic digesters from Japan - AD_JPNTR3_MetaG (SPAdes) (version 2) | ecosystem: Engineered > Bioreactor > Anaerobic...
TGGTGACTAAGCTGTTTCTGACTTCTTTGTAAGAATCTAGGACACTTGACTTTCGTGCCGTTAGACATTACTAAGAAATCTTCGTCTCTACAGTTCCAGTCTATTCCTATTGCTTTACCATTATTATTTTTAGGTTCATCTTTCTTTTCTACACAAATTTTTACAAACCATTTTCCAGTTGCAGTTCTTCTGAACGTGATATTTTTCCATTTTCCTTCTGCGAACCTACAATGAGCAGATATTTTGATGTAACCTAGTTTCTTTGTTAGATACAATCCGTTCCTATCAATTTTTGGTGTACAGTTAGAACAACTATATCTGAAGGAGTCTTTTGGATTTTTCTTACTTTTAAATTTTGGTGGTTTAGAGAATTTTCCTTTTCTTACACCTTTGCATGATTTGAAAAAGTTCGTATAAGCTGCCCTTATATCCGACCACATTTGTGCCAAAGGTATTGAGCAGGCAGCATCTTTAGACCACTTTAAAGCGTCAGGCTTATATTTTGTGAAAATTTGTTTATAACCTTCAATCTGAAAATTGTGGTCTTGATTTTTGTTGAAGACAACAATATTCCAATATAATCTACACAAACCTAAAGTTTGATTGAAGATTTCTTCTTGCTGAGAAGTTGGATATATTCTGTATTCGTATGCCTTCATCATAATCTTTATAATTAGTATAATTTTTATTATACTTTCCTTTATAATTAGTTAATATAATAATTTTTCAAAATGTTATCTATGTAGTGTTGCTACATATGCCACACTAAAGATGTGACATTTTTACGCAACACTTTATAAAAAGAATCTCCCCTGCCATTTAAATACATATCGAACTTTTTATGATTTCCTGAAACAGCAGAATCAATAGCTTCGCTTATTTCCTTAATCTGCGATAAATAATCTGACACAATACATTCTCCTTTTTTTAATTAGTGTAATAATTATAAATGGATTGATTACTTACTGCAAAACGAGCAAAATTATAAAAGCTTTCTTTATAAGAAGTACCTACAACTGAATAAAGCTTTATTAAACCTAGTATAACGTTAGGAAATTCTACAAAGCAATCGTCTACAATTTCGGGTAAATACATTTCCATTAAATTAGAAACCCATTGTGTGTACGCTATTGCTACAGAATTTTCGCTAGCTAAAAAAGTTAAATAATGACATTCTGCAAACCAGGAATATGCAAATTGTATAATTTTTACTTTATAAATATTTATATAAAATTTTTCTGATGGAGAACTAAATATATATTTAAAAAGAAGATAAATAAAATTTTTTAGAGAAGAAAACCACTTTTTTCTTACCCAAAATTTTAGATAAGAAAACACATTATAATCTACTTCCCGAACAAACTTATTATTACCACTTACTTCCTCTAAAATTTGATTTAGAGTTTCAATTATATTCTGCATTTTTTGCCCCCTTTCCTTCTCTCTATTATTATTATAACACATTTTCAATTCTTTGTCAAACATATTTTTCATACTTTTATTCCTAAATCTTCTAATCTCTTTTTCATTCGTTCTTCTTTTTCTTCTTCGGTTAAAATTAATTCTTCTTCCTTAAATTCTTCGGTTATTTGTGTTACTAAATGTAAATTTGCTAATTCTACACTAGCACAAACAGCATCAGACAAGTCTTTTGCATTATAACCAACTAAAGAAGTTTCCCATGCTAAATCCCCCATCACATTTCCTGTATCCCCAATTGTATGTTCAATTTTATACGTATTAGTTCGTTTTCTTCTTACTAATTGTAAAGATTTTAAATTATTTTTTAAGAAAATATTTCTTCCTACTCTCAAACGTCCTTGATTAACTATTTGTATAAAATTTGTATAAGGACCTAATGTTTTATCAACAGACAGTTCTGTTATTATTTCTTCACCTAACTCTCTTTTTAAAAATTGAGCAGTACCGTGAGATTCAAAATGGTCATAAGAAACTTTTTCTAAAAAAATATTACCTTTTCTTACTAAGTCAAGAATAAATAATTTTATAGCATCTATATTTATTTCACTATCAACTGGTACAATTGGAATAGAAAAATCTATTATAAAAATAGGTCTATATTCTCCTGTTATCGAATCCTTTTGCATTTCAACATGACACATAGAAATTCCTGTCGTATCTTTTGCATAAGATAAGTCTACGCTTAATACTCTAGGAAGATAGGGTTTATAATGAAACAAAAAAGTATCTTGATTGGGAACAAAAAATAAATCTTGCACTTGATTCCATATTAAATTTTCAGGAAATTCTGTAGCCCTTGCAGTTATAAAACCATAAATATTTTTCATTTTATCGACAAAACATTTATCGATTATATGATAATTATGAAATATTTTATTCATTGCACCTTGTGGAATTCCTGCAATATCTTTTAAACTTTTTACTACATCGTTTTTAAAAGACATATACAAAACTAATTCTTTTGGAATTTCTAAATACTGAGTTTTATCGTAATTATCTTTTTCCCATTCTTCTAATACTCGTGGAGGTTCTCCGTTTCCTCCTAAAAAAACTTGAAACTTTTCATCAATATTTGCATAGTCCTCTGGAGCCCATTCCCACCTAGCTCCTTTAACTACATAATTTAAAGGGTCTTTATGAGCTTCATACCAACAATATCTATCGATTGGGGAATCAATATCGTTAGGAGAGCTATCAAGGATTACCCTCCCTAAATAATTATTTTTCATACGACTATTAACACGAACTTTTAAATCATTGAAAATTCGCATAATATATTCATCACTTTTCCCTGCATCCCTAAAAAAAGCTAATTCACTTAAAACTCCAGAAACAACCGTTAACCCTAAAAGAGATTGTACTGAAGAAGCTAATTTAATATTACATCCATTACTAAAAGAAATTTCTGAAGAGGGTGAGGCAGTAGTCCAAAATATTCTATCTACATAATTACTGTGTTGATATTCTACTTCTTTTTTTATCATTGCCTCTTGTGTTCTAACCCTTTCAAAGAAAGGAGAAACCTCTAATATATTTAAAGCAGGTTCAAGCAAAACTTCTGATGATTTTTTTAAATTATAACTTAAAAATAATTGTACTAATACAGAAGCAGGGTTAAGATTTAAGTATACTTTTGGATTTCTCAATAAAGAAACTAATACTGTTATATATAAAGTAATTAAAGTAGAAGCATAACTTTTTCCAAATCCGATAGCAGGATATAAAATTAAATTACGATAAAGTTTTGAAGGGTCAAGAAAATTTATTATAACATCTTTTACACGGTCATAAGTATAATTAGCAGTAAGGCCAATATATTTTTCTGTTAAAAATTCTTGTGGTGTTGGAGGTTTAGCTCTACAATGTATTTTCCAAGAATTTGCTAATAATCTAACTTTATCTTTTTCCGGTATTTTTTCGTTATTTTTAATAAAAGATAAAGCTTTTCTAATTTTAGTTAAATCAAAAGAAGTCATTTTAGAGAGTAAATTATCATCACCTTCCAGAAAATCAACCATCATGGATGATATATTTAACAACTCTTTTTTTTCAATTCCTATTAAAGGGTTTTCTTTTCTATCAAAGTAAATACCCCTTTCAACTTCAATCGACACATTTCCTTCCTTTAATTTAATTTCTAAAATTATAACTAACAAATAGCTCTATAGAAGCAGCTAATATTTCATAATTTTTTCCTTTTTTATCAATACTATCTAAAATATATCTAAAAACTTCTATCATATAATTTTTATAATAAAAAAATTCTCGTTCGTTAGAAGCAGGAAAAACTCTATTAACTTCGTTTTCATACCTATTTAAATTATAATTTTCTAAAATTGTAATAATATCTTTTTCATTTAAAGGCATATTACAAACTATGTTCGCTAAGAAATCTTCTAAATAAGCATCATAATCTTTTGGGTTTATTTCTATACCTTCTTCTTTTTCTATTTCATAAAGATAGTCGTCGAACATATATGAAAATTGGTTTTGAATATCCTCATTATACCTAAACAAAATAGCAAGTAATTTTTCAGGAAATCCCAAAAACAATTCTTCTAAAGTACTCAATAGATACCGTGTTTCATCATCATTCACTAAATACGAAGAATAAAAATATACAAAAAAATCTTTTACTATTTCATAGATAACTGAATCATCTAATTCTTCTAAATGTTTTAACCAGTCTCTTAGGAAACAAGCACAATAAAGCCAGCCTGATAAAGTATGCTTTAACGCTTCACGAGCACCTTTAGGAATTATTTTCATAAGCGTATATAAAGAAAGTTCATTACCCGAACCATCCATTACTTCATAAGTATCATCATTAGCTATAAATTTATAATTGATTTTTTTATTTATAAAAAAATATAAATTTCCATCTGCTGTGTATCTACAAAAATCATAATCACTTTCTTTAGAAGTAACACACCATGTTGTTCCTTTTCCATATTTTTTAGAAGCTTCCCAATTAAGAGGAATAATAATTAACCAGTCAGAATCTTCATAAATTTTTTTAACTTTTATATTTTTTTCAGACAGAATATCATTAAGCTGTTCTTTTTTTCTTTCTATAAAATTATTAAATTCTTTAAATGTTTTAAAATTATAAATTGAACCATATAATTCTTTTTCCTGCTCATCTGTAAATAAATTTTTTCTTTGAATCATTTCATATAATTTAAAATTTTTTGCACTTTCTTTAATTTCAGTTACTAAATCTAATAAATAGTGATCGCCGTGTATTGATAATAAATCATTTACTTTTTGTAAAGTTAAAGGAAAATCTGTAAATACAATATTATGTTTTTTAAAATATGAATAAAGCACTAATTGGAATGTTTTTAATATCCACGCTGAATATTTATTATTTGGTGTCTTATCAAAACTAATTAAATAATCAAATAAAGATTTAGAAAGCTTTGGAAATTGTTTTGGTGAAATAACTTCGTTTAGAAAAATCATTTCTTTATCCGTCCTTTTTTATTACTTTTTTTTGTTATAAAAAGGAGGTTAGAGAGAATTGCACTCTCTTCCTATTTGAAATATTATTTTAATATGGAAATAGTTAGCACTAGCAACCTCCAAAACTTTTCCTAATTGAAAATAGGAAAAGTATTATTGCCGTATACGACATTATAATTAGTTATTACAAAAAATTTATATTATTTGTAAAAAGGATAAAAACAAGGTTGAAATCGTTTAACTTCTTTATCTTTAATTCGCATAGAAATTATCCAAAAACCTTCCATCGCTATTAACCCCTTTTGAGCCATATAACCTGTTTGCTTTTGAATACAACCCGACGCCAAAGCATGAATATTACGATAGTGCATATAAAAACTTTTATGGTCATGCCCCGCAATTAAAATATTAGGTTTCTGTTCAGGACTCATATTGTTAATAATTCTTTGCAAGCGATAAGAAAGAGCATAAGAACTTCCTGCATCAGCACCATGAAATAATTTAATTGAGATACCATTAAGAGTTAAATATCCTTCACCATCCCCAAGATATTCAAAATTACTGCCTAACTTTTCGCAAATATCTTGTGCCATGTTACAACCAGCACCTAACTTTGAATTAAATGATAGGTCATGATTTCCGTTTATTAGATAACCTTTTTTATCCTTTCCCCATTCTGAAAGAATTTCGATAGCCTTATCTCGCTGAGAAGAAAAACCAATTTCAGAGCATTCGTAAATCGAATCGGGTCTGTTCATGTACCCTTCTGTTATATCTCCTGCATGAACAAAAAAATTACAATTTTCTTTTTTAGCTTCTGCGAAAGCACTACGCAATCGTACAGGGTCGAAAAAAACAGAGCCGATATGAGTATCTCCTAACACAAGAAATTTAATATCTTGCCCAGAAAAACTTATATCTTTTATTTTATAATAATCTTTTTTATTATTTAATTGAGCTATATTCTCTAAATCTTCTTCTGAGAACTTATCAATAATCCTTGCTATTACATCGTTAAAAGAATCATATTTTGCTCGATATTTTCTCTTATATCGATTTAATGTTTCTTCTGTAATAGTCGGAAATGCTTCCAATGTTTTTTTCGTTCCATGAGCTAGATAAAATTCTACAATATGCTCAAATAAATTTTTCTTATCATCATTTTCTTTTTCTTCGCTTATCATCTGCTCTTCATCTATAATATTCCCATTTTCTTTAGACATCGATTACCTCCTATAAATAGCTTTTAAAAAAAATAATTTATTCTTCTTTATTACTGAAATTAAGAAGAACTTTTTTAGTAGACTTGTGAGATTGATTATTATGCTTAGTATCCAATAAAACTTCTTTATTTGTTAAAATATTATATATTTCTTGCATGATAATATCAAAAGCATTTATTAAAATTTTATCATTCAAAATATACATTTCTTTATATTTAAAGAAATTCTTTTTATTAATTATAGAATGATAAACTCCAAAATATAAAATAATTTTATCATGTAAAGAAAGTTTAACATCTGGGTCAAAAATAGATTCAATTACAGTCATAATAGAATTAATTAATTCTTCTGACAAATTTATTTGCTCAAGAGGGTCTTTTTCACTTACAGGAGTTCCAAAAGCATTCATAGTTAAATTGAAAATATCTGAAATATCAATTTCTTCTTTATTATCATTTTGTGATGTTTTTTTAATATTAAGTGGTAAGATTTTTTCTAATCTTTTATTTTTAATTGAAAATAACTCTTGCAACACTTTTAAATTAATTAAACCTCCAAATGATAAGTATACTCTCTCTCCTTCTTGTATTTTTGCTAAAACTTGCAAAACAATATCTATAGTTTTATCGTATACAATTTCAGAGGGAAGAGTAATAGAAAATCGTTTTATAGCTTGTAATAACAAACTACGAGTATACTGAAATAATAAATTAAAAAATTGTTTCGATATTTCAGCTTTTTCTGTTTCATTATAACAAGAAAAAAGTTTATCTTGTAAACTAAATAATTCTTTTTCTGTAGTAGGTTTGCCTGTTCCCATAATCTTATACCTTACTATATGATAAAATATAAACTATATCAGATTCTTTTTTATCTAATGTTACAGAAATTGCATTATTTATATCATCTGCATTTTTCTTAAAGTGTACTTTAAGTGTTGCATTTTCCGCATCCTTAACAAGAAAAAGTAAATCTGAATAATTAAGAGATAGTTCAAAAAAATCATCTCCTATCTCTTTTAGTTCTTTTCCAATTTCAACAGAAAATGTTCGCTCAACTAGAAAATTATCTTGGAATGTAGCAGTATCTTTTAACGAAAGTGTCAAAAGATTTTCTTTAGAATTCAATTTCAAATTAATTTTTTTTGCTTTATTAGACGTATCATAGAAAGCATTAAAAAAGGAAATGTGATTAAGAAGTTCATTTGCTTTTACAGAAAAGAGATGGTCTTTAGCTTTTAATGTTTCAATCATCTGCGGTGTGGGTGCTGTTTCCTGCTGAGTAAAAGAAAAAACAGTTAAGAAATTTTTATCTTTAATAAGAGCTTTTCCATCAGGAGCAAAACTTAACTCATACTCTTCGTGCTCAGTATTAAAAATATCTTTTAGAAGAGAAATTCGTGAGGGAGAAAAATAGGTTGGAGGAACTCCAAATGGAATCGATTCTTCTATAATCATGCGTTCATTGCTTATAATCATTGCTCCGCTCTGCAAAGACATCATATCAATTATGGAAGAGCCAAAAAATGAATTTGCTTTTTGAATAAATTTATATAACATTAAAAGAATATCTTTGTGGTCTTCTCTATTTGCAAACAATTTATAAATATAGAAATTATCAACTTTTTCAGCTTCGTCAAAAATATTTCTAAAACTTAGACGTAAAGTATCATCTCTAAAAGTTATAGGAAGAATAATAACATCGTTGTTTATTTTTATTTCTAGTGTTCCACAACCAGTCATTTTTTTCTGGATTGAAAACGTGTGATTATTATCATTAAGAAGTCTAATTACAGCCCAAAATTTATCTGCTGGAATTAACCAACTATCAAATTCATTACTAAAATCTTCGCATTCTATAGGAAAAATAACTTTAGAAAGGTAAGTAGCTCCTTTTAAATACACTATTAGAGCATCTTCTGCTATTGAAATAAACACATCTCTAATAGATTTATTAGTTATAAATTTTTCATAAGCCTTAAAAGCATTAATGTCAATAATCTTAAATTTCATAGTATCTCCTTATTATAGATTAGAATACTTCATACTGTAATGAAGTATAACACTTTAACAAAAAAATGTCAACAATTTTAATATAATTTTTTTAAAAAATTTATAAAAAATTTTATTAAATATTAATTAAGTTTTTATAACTTTTTAACTAAAAAATACAAAATTGTCGAATCGAAAAACTCGCCCACTAGTGGGTTAGAAACTCGCCCACTTGCAGTCAAGTTTCTAACCCGCATTATAATATAATAGATAAATATATAAGATAAACTTATTAAATAAAATTTGGTATAGGCGGGAGCCTGGCTACGCTTACGGAAGGTTAAGGATACGGAAGCATTCTGGAATAGAAAGTCATCATCATACTTGTTTTCCTTAACGGAAAACAAGAAGAAGTATCAATGTATACAACCTATTTATTTTACAATTATTCATACCCTTAATTTTGTATTAACTATTATTTCAAATTTATGCGGAAAAGATAATAATTATCTTTTTTTGAAAAAGTTTTTGAATTAATAAATTACTTATTTTTAAATATTGACTAAATGATTTAATTTAAGTATAATATACGATATGCTTAATAAAATAAATTAGAGGAGATATATTTATATGACGTTTTCTTTTTCTGATTTTATTAAAAAGATGTTATACTTAGGGTTCGGAGCTATAAGTTTTTTTCTTAGTGTTAATTTGTTTTTAAATTTTAGCCCTGAATTTGTAGATAAAATTATTTTTTTAGGAATCAGTGCAGGATTTGAATTGACAAAACTTATTTCTCTTAATCAAATAAAAAATATTTATTTTACAAAGAAAAAGATTAGTGGTATTTATAGTATTGCTTATATATTAACTCTATTTTTTTCAATTGCAGGTTCTTACGGAGAAATGCGAATAACGATAGAAAATTATTTTGGGGAGGGTGTTAAATCTAATAAACCTGAAATTCAATATATTTCTAATCAGATAAGCGCATTAGAAAAATTAAAAGAATATAACTTAAAGCAATTAGAAAGAGATAATTTAAGTATCAATTCTCGTAATATTTTTGAAAATAAAATTAAAGAAATAGATAAAGAAATAGAAACTCTCTTTACAAAGAAAAGAGAAATGGAAACAGATACTAATGTTATAAGCGATATGATAGCTTTAATTGCAGTAGATTTTAAACTCCCTGAATTAACTGTTCGTAAGTTTTTTTTGCTTTTTGTAGTAATAGTTTTAGAGTTTTTCTTAATTGTATTAGCTCCTACGTCAAAACAGTATATACAAGGAGATAAGCAATTAGATAAAAAAACTCTAAAAAATAAGAAGAGGAACAATAATAAAAATAAACAATCAAATAATTCAAATAGTACTCTTACTCCTAATTATTATTGGGAACAGCATAGTGATACTGAATCAACAAACATTTCGGATGAGCAACAAACACTAAGTAAAGTTGAAGATATTGTTTTACAAGAAACAGAAGAAACAGAGATAGTTGAAGAAATAAAAGAAACAGAAGTTATTAAGCAACAAGAGCAGGAAGAAGTACAAGAAGTACAAGAAGTACAAGAAGAAGATACTAAAATTTTTTTAGAGAATAATTTGGAGGAAAAACAAAAAGTAGAAAATACTAGAATAACAGAACAAAATGAAAATATAGCAATAGATAATAATACAAATAATACAAATAATACAAGTAATACAAGTAATAAAAATGAGTATAATGATGTGTTAAAGAAATTTTTAGATTTACTGTATGAGTCATATCCAAAAATTTCAATGAATACTTTATATTATACTAATAAATTAAATGTATCATTTGATTTAATTTCTAATTTTCTGCAAGAACTAGAGAGATTAGTAATTAACGGGAGGAGGGTAATTCGATATGAAAGAAATTTAAATTCTTGGATTATCCAAGCTCCAAAAGATTCGGTTTTTTACTTTTTACGGAAAAAATAATAATTTAGAATAAGGAGGTGCCATTATGAAACTTTTTACATTAAACAAATACGAAAAAGATTTTATTCAGGAATTAAGTGTTTTTTCAGGAAAAACACGAAGTGAGGTTAAAGAATTTTTACTTTTTTGGTTTATTTCCTCGATGGAAAAATTACTTTCTTCCAAAGAAGGAGAGGAAAAAATTATTAAGGTTCCTTTCATGGGTGATGTTAAATTACATATTAAACCAGTTTTAAAACAAGGTATTCAAGATTTGGAGGTGTCTGGGGAGTTTGTTCCTTCTGTTCTCTTTTTAGAGTGTTTGAATGAAATCGACCAAACAAATCAACTTTCTCTAATATCCGAATTTTTTAATTTACGCATCAAGAACGAATTGAATGATATTATTCAATATTAAGAACGACAAGGGGATTAATTATGAAGTTTTTGAATTTTATTTACAAAGCTAATAAAAATAATGAGATAAAAAATTATCAATTATTAACTTTAGAAGAAAACGATACTTCTTTAGTAGGTATTTCTCTTACTGCTCTTTCTGAAGAAAAACGAAAGCAGTTAGAAGAAGCAATAATTGTTTTTGAAAATGCAGTATCGCAGTGCATGGAAGGATTTAGAAGGTTTAATAAAAGTAACATTCAGGAAGTTTTAATTGAGAAAAATAAGTTTCAAGAATTTCAGCAGGGGTTACTTATACTAGAAAATAATATTAAATTAACTGAATAAGTTACATATTAAGGAGTGATTTCCATGCGTTTTCTATTTGAGCAATTATTGCTTGATAGTTTTGTAATGCAGTTTGTAAATACTGTAAATTCTTTTGTAGAGTTTCAAAATTATATTCCACTAAAGGCGCTGTGATTTCGAGGTCTTTAATTATTTGTGGTGCTTTAATATTGTATTGAAGAAGGGAATAGTCTTGATTTGTTTGATTGCCATTATTACTCCCATTAGATACTTGTTGATTGTTCGCAGAAATTTCTTGTTGAGGGATTTCTTCTTTAGCTGCTCCTTTTTCAATCGCAAATTCATTAGGGGTAGCAAGTTTTGTATTTTGGAAAGTTTTTTGGTAAATTGTAAACAATTCTTCATATTTTTTTATAAAATCGTAATTTATATTTATAGCATCAACCAATTTATTTTCAAAAATTTTTATATATTTTTGTATCGTTTCTACTTTAACATTAGCATCGTCATACAATTTTTTTATAAAAAGAGTTTTCATTATCATTATCTCCTTTGACAACCCGTTTAAATTTATTATTATAATAATTAGTAATCTTTTATCGTAAAGATAAATATATATAACAAGAAGAAGGAGAAAAGTATGAAATTTGAACAAAATCTTTGTCGTGAACAGTTCTATTCAAAGTATTGGAATGATGTTTACGATGGGGAAAAACTTTTGGATGATGATAAAGATACGTACAAAGTTTTTTCTGCAATTAGTAAATTAATAGCATCAAAAGAGAAAAAAAAGAATCAAAAATTTTGGGAAAATGAATTTTTTAATCTGATTGAATCAAAAGAATTAATTCCTGCTGGTAGATTTCTTGCTAATGCTCGGCCCAATAACCCTAGGCCCCAAATGAATAATTGTTTTACGATAGGAATTAAAGATTCTATTCAAGATATCTACCAATCTCTTAAAGATGATGCAACAATTTCTTCACTTGGAGGGGGAGTTGGTTTTAACGTATCTTCTATACGACCGGCAGGAGAAATGACTTCTAATGGTGGGATAGCATCTGGACCAATTTCATTTTTGGAAGTATTCAATGAGTCTGCTAAAATTATTACAGTAGCGGGACATCGAAGAGGAGCGCATATAGCAATTCTCAATATCGACCATCCAGACATTGAAAGTTTTATAACCTGTAAGCAAGGAGATATTAATAAAACGTTAACTCAATTTAACATTTCTGTTGGGATTACAGATAAATTTATGGAGGCTGTTAAAAGAAATGATGATTGGAATTTAATTTTTAATAACAAAGTATATAAAGTTGTTAAGGCAAGATACTTGCTAGATTTATTGCTAAAAAATATGTATGAGCATAACGAGCCAGGAATTCTTTTTTTGGATAATGTAAATAGACTTAACCCTGTCAATTATGGGTATAAAATAGAAGCAACAAATCCCTGTGGAGAACAACCGTTAGGAAATTATAATTGTTGTAATCTTTCTTCTATTAATCTTACATCGTTTGTTATCTATCCCTTTGCAGAAAATGTTTTTCCAGAAAACAATATTGATTGGAAAGGTTTAGCAGCAGCAATTGAAAAAGCTGTAAGATTTTTGGATAATGCTATAGATATAACAATTTATCCTATTCCTGAAATAGAAAAAAACGCTAAACTTTGGAGAAGAGTCGGTTTAGGGTTTACGGGGTTTGGGGATATGCTTGCAATGCTTCGAGTTCCTTATTCTAGTATTGAAGCAGAAACAATTAGTCGTTTAATTGCTTCTACTTTTTTCTATTCTGCTATATCTACTTCTGCTCGCTTAGCAAAAGAAAAAGGGGTTTTTCCAAAATACGATAAAAAGAAATTTATGAATACAGAGTTTTTTAAAACTCGTATTGCTCAATCTAAAAATTTGGTTAAACTGATAGAGAAATATGGAGTACGAAATAGTGCATGGCTTACAGTTCCTCCTGTTGGAACTGGTTCTTTAACATTAGGACAAAATTGTTCGAGTGGAATCGAACCTATTTTTGCTTTAGAGTACGAAAGAAAGGTTAGAAAAAATGCAGAAGAAATAGAAACTTCAGTAGTTATGGATTATGCTTGGAAACTATATAAAGATATGGGGTTATATAAAGATAATGTTATTCCTGAATTTTTTGAAACTACACAAAATATTCCTCCTGAAAAGCATATAGAAATTCAAGCTATTTTTCAAAGTTATTTTGATTCCAGTATATCAAAAACAATTAACTTACCAGATAACTGTTCTTTTGAAGATTTTTCTAAATTATTTTTTAAAGCATACGAATTGGGACTGAAAGGATATACAACATTTAATCCCAATGGAAGTCTAAAAGGAATATTATCTGTAAAACCAGAAGCAAAAGACCCTGTGGTTAGTATAAAAAGAACAGATGCTCCAAAAAGACCTAAAGAACTACCAGCAAAAGTTTACGAAATAACTATAAAAGCTGAAAAATATCTTATCATTATCGGTATGTTGCATGGTTCTGTGTATGAAGTTTTTATCATGAATAAACAGGAGGCAGAAGAATGGGAAGGTTATAATAACGCTAATCCTAATGCAGAATATTTTGTTTGTAAAAAAGATAAAGGGAAATATTCTTTAGAGATTAAAGACCAAGATAAAAATAAAGTTATTATAACTAACATTAATAAGTATCATGAATATGAAGGGCCTACTCGTTTGCTTTCTACTGCTTTGCGACATGGAACTCCTCTGGAATATCTTGTAGATCAATTATCAAAAAGTTCTGCTTATGGTAGTTGGGGAAAAGCAGTTGTTAAAGTTTTAAAAATGTACGCATCGAGTGGAGAAAAAATAAACAATGAACAAAAATGTCCTACTTGTGCTCAAGCAACATTAGTGTACAAAGAAGGTTGTATCTCCTGTTCTAATTGTGGCTGGAGTAAATGTGATTAAGGAGGCGTTAAGAAACATGACAATAATTATAATTGGAAATGTAAATGATATACCAACATATAAATTGGCTTATATTTTAAATATATCTAAATTTGATATAACTAATCCTTTGAAAGTTTATTTTTCTGGAGAGGATATAACTCCTCTCCTTAAAAAAATGAATTTGATTTTTAAAGAATTAAAAATTGAATTTGAAAAATTAAACCCTAAAAAATTATTACAAAATAATAATTTATTAAAGGAAAATTTCATCTTTATTGAATCTAAAAAAGATATTTCTAAATTTGGAGAATTGAAACGAGAAATACGATTTAAAAATGGGAGAATTTTTTCTTATCAGGTTTTATAATTAAGATTTTTTTACATAAATGAAAGCAAGAAAGATTCCATCCCTTCAGGGTGGATTATGAATTGCCAACACAATTATATTAACAAAGTGAACCTTTTTAAATTCAACTAACTAATTATATATAAACGAAAAAAGCCAGTATTGCAAGTACTGACTTCTTTCTAACCAAAACAAATAGGGAAATATTCGTCATGGCTAATAAGTTAGTTCAAGAAAATAAAACTCACAAATCTCTCAAACTAAGAATCTATCCTACAAAAGAACAAACTATTCTCATCAATAAAACTTTTGGATGTTGTCGTTTAGTCTATAACGAAAGACTCCAGGAACGTAACGAATTCTATATTGAGAATATTCTTCCTATCTCAAAAGAAAACAAAGCTGAAAGAAACAAAAAATACAAGGAATATAAGCCTTCGGATTTGAAAGCTCAATTCCCATTCCTAAGTGAAGTATCTTCTCAAGCTTTATGTCAAAGTGAAAATGACTTAAAAAATGCTTATAATAATTTCTTCAAATCAAATAATAAAACTAGAAAAGGAAAATCTGGATTTCCTAAATTTAAGTCAAAGAAAAACAACAGACAAAGTTACCGTGAATGTATGGTATCAGAAACCGCTCTGAATTTTTTCAGTAAGTATGTAAAAATTCCAAAATTAGGAAAAGTACCATTTTCTCATGACTCATTGCCAAAATGGTATTTTAAAGAAGCAAAGCTTTGTAATATAACAGTTGAAAAATCTTGTGCAAATAGATACTATGCAGTTTTGCTTTTTGAAATAGAAAAGCCAAACTACAAAATAGAAAATAGAAAAGAAGCAATAGGACTGGATTTCAGTCCTTCTGAAATGTATGTTTCTAGTGAAAGCCAAACTGGAAAAGATTTTGGATATGTTGCTCAAAAACAAGTTCACTCTAAAAAATTAAGAAAACTCCAAAGAAGATTAGCGAGAAAACAATTTTTGAAAGACCCAAACAGTCCTAGAAAATTACCTTCTAAAAATCGAGAAAAAGCGAGAGTCAAGCTGGCTCGGTTGGAAGAGCATATTGCAGATTCTAGAAAAGATTGGATTGAGAAAGAAAGTTTGAGGTTAGTGAAATCCTATAACAAAGTTGTAGTTGAAGACTTGAATCTTAAAGGAATATCTGCTTTTCTTCGCAATGCAAAGAATATGAACGACACAAGTTGGGCAACTTTTGTTGCTAGATTAGAGCAAAAAGGTCAAGATTATAATTGCGAAGTAATAAAAGCAGACAGATATTTTCCATCTAGTCAACTTTGTTCTAAATGTGGATTTCAATACAAAGACTTAAAACTTTCTGAAAGAGAATGGACTTGTCCAAGCTGTGGAACACATCACATTCGTGATGTAAACGCAGCAATTAATTTGAGAAATTATGTACCGTTGGAACGACGGGAACTTACGCCTGTGGACAGTGAAAAAATATCCGACTTAGCAGAGCTTGCTCTGCAAGCTGGAACACTGGATGAAGCAGGAACTAAGCAACAGGCAACTGCTTAGAGAAGATGCCACGCCTTTAGGCTGGCATAGCGTTCACTAAGCTAGGGTATAAACTAGTAATTTGTGTATTGTTCACAGAATTTTGTAAATTCTCCATTTAGAGATAACAATGTTTGCTGAGCATCAATCAGTGTTTGACTAAAAGCTATATCTAATACATCTAGTATTACAATTGTTTTTAATCCCCAAGAAGGATAAAAATCGTTATATAAAATTTCTTTAGTTTTTCGTAGTACTGTAGAAACATGTACATCATGCCATTTATTAAACTCCTGAATAAAAATATCAGGAACTCCCTTTACAACTAATCCGTTAGGCAATTCAATTGTAAGTGTTTTAGCTTGTTTATTATATAAGTCAATCCAGAAAATTAAATTATCTACAATAGTGTGTAGTATTTCCATTGCTTTTTTCGGATTATCGGATGTTTCTTGAATAGAAGTAACAAAATCTTTTAACTTTTCATAAAATACTTTCATTTTACATTTTAAAAATGCAGTAGCAATAGTTACTTTTATTTCAGCTATTTTATCGTTTTCATCAAACGGTAAAGCTATATTTTTCCCATACATACCTTCTTTTAGATTAAAAAATATTGAATGTTGGATAAGAGGTATTCTTCTTTGTTTTTCAAATTCTTTTAATAGGTGTTGTTTTTCTTGTTCTTTTTCTAAATGACGAATAGTTTCTGATAAAATTTTTATTTGTTCTTCTAATCTATTAATATGCTCTTCTTTTTCTAAAAGAATTTTTTTAAATTTTTCTATGCTTGTTTCTAAAGATGCTATTTGTTCATCCTTTAGTTTTAAAAAATCAGAAATTTTTATAATTTCATTATTATCGTTTTTTATTTCTATTTCTCCTAAATTTTTTGGAAGTTTTAAAACTCCTCCCTTTTTAAAAAGACTTGATAAAAATGTTCCAATAATAGAAAGAGGAATTAGAAACAGTAAAACGTCGAATAATTTTAGATACCAATCTTTATTAAGCCAATCAAAAAAATTCATTTTAATTATCCTTTGCTGCTTGTTTAAAATGAGAAGCAATAGTAAAACTTAGTAAAGATAAAAATAAAAAATTAACACTATCAGTTATATAACCAAATAAAGAAAAATTAGGGAAAATATTTTCAAAAGAATAAAATAAATAACTTATTCCACATGTTAATAAAATTAAACTACAAGATTGAAGGATTACAATAGAAAAATAATTAAATACTTTAGAAGATTTTAAAGATATTGAATAAATACTAAGTAATAAACTAGAAAGAATAAAACCTATAGTAAATATTAGCTTTAATGAAGTTATTTGCTTAAAGAAATCTCCAAAACGAAAAAATAAATAACAAGTGAGTGGGGTAAATAAAGATAATAAAATAAAATAAAAAATAAAATATAAGTTTAATATTTTTTGCTTTTTCATATTTAAATTAGTAAAAAAATTATAAAAGATTTTTTATTAAAAAAATTTAATATAATAATAAATTATTACTAATTAGAATATGGAAATACCTAGCTCTCGTTATTATAATAAATATCGCATAAGTAATACTCATTATTTATTGATGAGTGCTATAGAAGTATATTTTGGAAGGGAAATTTTTAAAGGGGAAGGAAATCGTATTTTTTATGCAAGTGATGAGTTTGCTTTTAGGCAAAGAATAAATAAGTTATATCCTTCTGTTACTCCCCCTTATGATTCTTTGCAAGCTTCTCAATTACAATTTCCTTTTGCTAATTATTTTAGAATATCGAATTGGAAAATAGATCATCGACCTGCAATACAAAATGCTACTGCTGCATTAATAGGGTTTCCTATTTCTATAGATATTCCTCAAACAATTCGTTTTTTACAAGCAGAATGTACTTTTTCATTAAAGTTTTATTTTAATAGAGACGATGATGCTCAAAATTGTTATGATATATTAATGTGGGCTCAAAATCCAAGTCCTAAATATTTAGCTTTACCTGGTTTATATTATAAAAATATAGCATTAAAATTACCCATTATTCTTGCAGTTGAAAATGTTTCCTGGACTAATGAGTATAAAGAAAAAGAATGGCTTTCTAAAAATAGAATTTTAGTAGTTAGTGCTCAAGTAACATTAAAAAGTTTTATTTTAGACCAATATGCTCAAGGACCAAAATCTTCATTGTTTGTTGTTTTACCTCAGGGAAGTGAAGTAGAAGAAATTTATATAACTAAAGAATCTATATTAGATTTTTTAGCGTTTAAAAACAATCCTTTTCTAAATGAAGAATTTATTGAAATGGATTTTATTGCAAACTTTACTCCAGACCCTGAACTTTTACCTGTTATTACAACAGATACTATAACTAATGAATCAATTAAAATTTTATGGGATTTTAATCCTTTAGCTAGAGAATTTTACGAGGATGTTATAAAAATTTATATTGATAATGGAAGTTCTTATGAAATAAATATGGATGTTAAAGAATTTATTATTCCGAATTTAAATGAAGGTTCTACATATAAAATTTCTTTATATTTTTTTAACAAGAATGGAGCTATTGTTAAAGCAACAATAGAAGCAACGACAAGCGGTACGCCAGAAAATAAACCACGCTTAGAAGGTTTAATAGGAAAGAGGATTTAAGTATAAGTTACTAATTAAGAAAAGGAGAAAAAATAATGATTAGATTAAAATTAAAAGAAGCATTGGGGGTAAAAGATATACGAGTTGGGTTTAAATCAGTTTTACCTTCTGGAACTAATTATGTAGACAGTCATCAAGCTTTACCTGTTTTTGGAACGAGGTGGGGGCGATATATTTTAGTATATACAAATGGTCGTTATGAAGCTATTTTTGGTTCGTATGGTGTTTCTCATGCTCAACTTAAAAAAAGTTTACAATTAGGGGAACGTTCGGCTGGAACAGGATATTGGGGATATGATTCAAGAACAAAAATTTTACATTTCCAATATGGAGCTGATGCAACGTATGATTTTGATGATAGGCGAATAATCTCAGCACTTTTTAATGGGTTAAAAAATAGTAATACAGCTATGAAAGGAATGCGAATACTTCAAGAAAGTAGAAATACTAACTTTAAGAAGAGAGTATTAATTTCTTTAGCTAAAAAAAATTAAATATAAAATTTTTAATTACTAATTATTGTAAAGGAGAAGATACAATGCTTCAGAAATTAGTTGAAAGTTTTAGTATAGATTTAAAATCTATTGAAAAGTTACCGTTTCAAGAGTCAGAGCAAAAATTTACGGAGATAAAAGGGAAGACTTATAAAAATTTAAGAAAATTTAGAGTACCTATTTCTCGCTTTACAGAAAATAAAAACAATAGAATATACTCTCGGAAACTTTGGGAAAATGTTATTGCTAATCAAAGACATATTTGGGAAGGCTCAGTGGGTTTAGCTGGACATGCGGAAGATGAAGGTGATTTTGCTAATGTCATGTGTGTTTGGTCAAATCTGCATATTGACGAAAGTGCACAGCTTGTTAAGGCTGATGTTGTTTTTGTCGGAGATTTAGGTGCTAAAGCTCTCGATGTTATAGATGCTGGAGGTAGGATAGGTTTTAGTACCTCTGGATGGGGAGAGCTTTCTGAAGATGGTAAAACAGTTGTTCCCGAAACATACTTACTTGAACGAGTAGCTGATATTGTTTTAACTCCTTCACAGGATGTTTGGGGTTCATTGCAAGACGAGCTTACTTCTTTAGAAAATCAAAGTCCATCTGATAACCATTCTAATATTAAAGAGGAAGAAAAAAAGATTAGTTTGGATAAGTTAAAAGAAATTAACTATAAGGATAATAATATGGGTAATACAAATAAAATTACAAAGATGTCGAAACTTGAAGAAAAAAGGATTTATAAAGATGTAATGGTATTTCTAAATGATGCTGAAAAATTAGAAAATCCTATCGCTAAACTTCAAGAATTGACAGAAATTAAAGAGTCTTTGGATGCAGAAAGTTTCCCTGAACTTTGTAATCTTCTTGAACAAGCAATCAATAAGACAAATGGAGAGATTCACTCAAAATTGGAAAATGCAACTAAGCTAGAGAAAATTTTTGAAACTTCAGAGCCTGAAAAATTTCAAGAAGGATTAAGTAAACTTGCTACCCAGGCTCGTGTTAATGAGCAGAAAGTAGAAGAGTGGAAGAAAATTTCTTTAAAACTTCAGGAACAAATCTTAGCTTTGCAAGCTGAGTTAAATTCAAGACCAGACAATTCTGATTTGGATAACGTTTTAAAAGAAGAAGATGAGTTAAAAAATAAAATTAGAGAAATTCGAGCTAGTTATAGTAATAAAATAGCTTCTATTACAGAATCCTATGAGAATTTGGAAGCTGATAGAAAGAAATTAGATGATAGTTTAACTTTTTATTCAGAGCAAAATAAGGAATTTAAGAAAATTATAAAGAGGTTAATTAAACTTTACAAAGAAGAAGCAAGAGCAGTTAAGCAAATGAGGGAATATTATGAACCTGTTGTTCAAGGTTTAAAATCAAAATTAAAAGAAAGTAAAGTAAAATACGATATGATTACAAATTATAAAGATATTAAAGAAATCGGACGAACAACTACATTTGATAATTTTGCAGAATCTGAGGATATTAAGAAATATTTCTTTGATATGTATGCACAATATGGAAAAGATATTTTGCCGATTAAAGAAAAAATTCTTAAAAGTAAGACTTTGCAAGAAGCATCTCGTGTAGTATTTGAATATTTTACGGAAAAAGAAAAGTATCCTGTAATTGAAGGATATGATGAGCTTGAAAATTTAAAACTTGCTGAAAAAATTACTAATACTCGTATAGTTAGAAAACCATTAATAAAAATACCAAAGGGATGGGAGTAAGGAGATAAATTATGAAAAACATTAATGGTAGTACAAAAGTTATTTCAAAGCTTTTAGAAGAAGAAAAAAATCGGCAAAAAACTTTCAAAAAAATTTTAGAAGCTATTGGAAGCGTATCTGATGAAGATTTAGACTTCTATGACGCAGAAGATATTTATTCTATTCTTTCTAGTAGGGGTGAAGAAAGTAATTTCCGAACAATTGATGATGGTATTGAAGACGATGAGGATTACGAAATATATGATTTTTCATTGGAGGATGATGAAATGCTTGATAAGGATGCTATTGGAGACCAAGAATGGGTGGATGATGAAGATGAAGATTTCGATGAAGATGAAGAAGAAAATTGGGGTGAAGATGAAGAAGATGATGATGAAGAAGATGATTGGCTCTATGATGAGGATGAAGTTTTATAGGGAATTGCCAAGAATACTCCCACCTCTTTAGGTGGGAGATGAATTGGTATATACTAAGAAAATATGTAAAAGACAAATGTATTCCAAAGCTGATACAATCAGTAATGGATAATGGTGTATTGAACACACCATTGAGAATAAGGGTTGCATAACCAAACTTCTCAAGAATCTCCACCTTCTAAGCGAAGCGTAAGGTGGAGAGGTTCAAAATCAGTAAAAAAATTATAAGTTAAAAAAAATAAAACCTCGAACTTGTGTTCGGGGTTTTTAATCTATTTATTAAAAAAATACTAATTAAATGAAAGATGTTTTTACCTTATTTATTTAAAAGAAAAGAGGAGTAGATATGGAAACTAATCGCATTAGATACGTAGATATTGATTCTAGTTCATACTATCAAAATTATGATACAGTTATTCAAGGGGGGATAGTTTTAAGAGCACCTAAAGGAAATGCTGAACCGTTTTATTTTCCTGTTGGCAGTGAAAACTTAATGAAACAGCTTTTTTTGAAGGATAATAATCCTCTTTATAAAGATGTTTTAGAAGCTATAGAATTTAATAAATCTTATTCTATATATGTTTCTGCTCCTCCAGGGGTATTGCTGGGGAGAGAAAACTATTTTGGTGGAATTTATATAACTACCGAAGGAAGTATTGAAACTTTTTATAAAGTAACTAATGTAGAAAATCCTAATTTTTTAGCTAGCTTAAGAGTTGGGAATACTTCTTCTGTTTTTTCAAATGGTTCTTCTATTCTACCTTATTCACTTCAAACTATTACCGCAGAAAACATTAAATCAAGTTATTTTGAAGAAAATAAAGTTAATAAAATTTTATTTACATATACTGATGAGTTTGGGGTTAAACAAGAAATTGTTTGTAAATTAAATAATGGAAATATTGTAACTGATGACTCAAATGCTTTTGTAGTTGGAACTTATGCTCCTGGAGCAGGGGATACAACTACATTAACTTTTGTAGGAAATTCTTCTATACCAAATTTTGATTTAACTTCAGGTGGAGCATTAGATACTTATTTTTCTACTCCAACTGGTTATGCTACTATTAATATTTATTGGATATATAATATAGAGGAATATGTAATACAAACAATATATCAGATTTCTCCAACTGAAATTCCAATGACTATAACAATTAAAAATATTGATTTACAGCAAACTACAACTGATGGAGAAACTAATCCATATTATAATACATTAACATTTAATTTTGAAGAGAATGGGTATACTTCACCTGATTATATAATTTCACTTGACCCTCTTGCAAAAGATGGCTTTAATGCTTCTCTTTATTATGAGAATGTATTTCCTCAAACTATCAAATATTATTTAGGGACAAAACCTTACAAACAATACACAAATATTACTGGAACATACACATTCCCAATCAGTAAACAAATTTCTGGAACAAGAATAATAAGTAATAATTCATTAACAGATACACAAATAGAAGAATCATTATTGGAAGGTTGGGACGCATTTAATAAAACTGATTTTGAAGATGTTTTATTGTTTATGGATTGTACTGGATATAATAATGTAATAAATAAAATGAAAAGTTTACGATTAGGATTATTTAAAACTTCTACTTTTATAACAGTTATTAAACCTAATTCTTCTGATACTGTAACTGCTGGAAATGAAGCAATTACTAAACGAGCTACTTTGCCAAATACACGAGGAGGTTTAGCTTATTATTTGAATGAATTTGAAATTAAGTTAGGAAATAATTACGTATGGTCTAATCTTATTGGAAGTATTGGTGTAAAGTTAGCTTCTATTATGGATTATAAACTTGGTGGTAGAGCTCCAATGTATTTGGATGATGGAGAAGGTTTTGGAGGACAGCTGTATAGAAGTGTAAGAAGAGCTAAGTATAATTTTGAAGCTTATTTATCTTTATTAGATAATCTTGATGTGGCTGGAATTAATCCTATTACAAAAGATAAACGTTATGGAATTATAATTCGTTCTCAAAGAACTGCTCAATCTCCTACAGTTTTAACAGATTGGTCTTTTTTAGGACATAGTATGGCTTTTGATTTACTCAAAAAGGAAATAAAAGAAAATGTTTTAATACCTCAGCTTGGAAAACCAATTAATTCTTACTATCTCGATTTACGTCAATCTCAAACAGAAACTATTGTTAAAAAAAGATTAACCGGTGCTACTGCTATTTGGGATTCTGCTGTTGTTTTAGTTAACGACCCAAATGTAAATAACGACGAGACAAAAAAACAAAATAAATTTGTTGTTAAGGTACGAGTTAAAGTTAATCCTTACACAGAATATATTGATTTAGTACTAGAAAATGTTGACCAAACAACGGTTCTCTAATTAGTAGGAGATAATTCATTATGGCTGATAACAATATGACAATTTTACTTAACTCTGGGTTTGATGCTTTTTCAAACCTTTACAGGGTTGAGATAACTCCTCCGATTGGAGTTTCATCTGAAGTTTTTGTTACAGATGTTAGGGTAAAAGATTTTTCAGCACCTACACTATCTTTAACTTCATACGAAAACCATTACAATACAATTTCTTTTCCACGTTTAGCTCCGATGATTGAAGGAGACAGAACATTTGAACTAACTTTTAGGGTAGATGCTAATTATAAATTATATTACGCTCTAAAAGATTGGCGAGCTAAGTTAATAGATATTTACGAAGATAAAGTTTATTTTGGTGCTTATGCGAATGGAGCAGGAAATCCGAATCTATATGGTTCTATAAGAGTAAAAGCCTTACGAACTAATGTAGAAGGATTACAAGATAATGGAGCTGATAGTAGTATTGTTTGGGAAATGAAACATGTAGTACTGTATAACATAACAGAACCCGATTATTCTCGAACATCTAGTAGTCCAGTCCAGGTTACTTGTAAGTTTGTTTTCGGAGAATACACAAAGGTAGGAGCTTAATTATGTCTAATATAGATATTTTGATTGATGCAGGTCCTGACGCATTTACAAATTTATTTGATGTTAAAATAACTTTTCCAACAGAAGTTATTCCGCCTGAAAATATTGATGTAATTAATGCTTTTAGCGTTAGAACTTCTAGTTTTAAAATACCAGATTTTAATTTACAAGAATATGATATTTATTATAAAGCTATAAAATTAAAACGTTTTGCCCCTAAAATAAATTTTGCGAGAAAACTGTCTCTCCCTATACGAATTGATGCAGGATGGGAATATTATGAGTATCTTAAAAAATGGAAAAAATTATACATGGATGAATCTATTTCTCAGTTATATTTTTCTCATTTCTTAAATTCATTAAACGATACGCAATATCATGGAAAAATAGAATTGTTTGCTTATAAAACAACAGATGCTTTACAAGATGTAGTTGATGTTAATAATTTAGGTAATAATGTAATTGTTCCTCGATGGACTTTTGAAAATGTAGTATGTCAAAATGTTACAGAACCTCGTTTTACACGAGATTCTGCAAATGTAATAGAATTGTCTGTTGATTTCTTGTTTGGACGGTATATCCCACCAGAAAAACAAACAAATCGACCTACTACTTAAATTACGAGGTAAGGAATAAGTGAGTTATTTAGATTCTCTTTTAAATACATATCACGCTTTTTCTAATTTATTTGATGTCACAGTTTCTGTAGCTAATTATGGTAATTTCTCTGCTGATTTAAATGATTTTAAATTTTACACGAATTCTGTTTCTTTTGAAGGTTATCAAGTTTCCTATGATTTTCATTCTGAGCATTTAATTCATGAATTAAAATCTATTTCTGTTCCTAAAAAATTATCTATTGAAATTAAAGAACGATATGATTATATTTTTTTCAATTTCTTAAAAAAATTTTTTAAAGAAAATTATTATGATAAAGATGAAAATTTTATTAAAAAGGGAGTAGATAATAAATTATTAGATTTAACAATTACTTTTTTTTCATCAACCAATAACAAGAAGAAAATAATAGTAAGTTCTAAATTTTTTATTAGTGGTTTACCTGCCTTAAAAGGTTCATACGGTCAAGCATCAGTAATTACTTATATGTTAGATTTATTTGCACCTAATGGATACGATATTACTGTTGATAATGGAAAATAACTTAAAGAAGGGAAGAAAAAATGCAAACTAAAAATATAATAGAAAAGAAAGTTTCTGATGTTATAAATTATGTAGACTTAAATTATAAAGGTTGGAAATTTAATTCTCAATTAAGTTATAAAGAAATTTTAACTTTTCAAATTACAGATTTTTCTGCATTTCCTTCTATAAGTCCATATCCATTAGGTTCTGTTTTTAATATTTATCCTAGTGGTAGCGCAATTCCTATTTTACAACAAGATAATCGATTAAAATTAAAAATTAAATGGGGGAATGCTTCTGGTTTATCAAAGGTTTGTTTTTATACAGTAAATTTTACAGAAATAGCTTATTCAGGAATTTTTATAAAAGAAACACCGTTTGAAGCAAAAGAAATAATTTTAACTATCCCTAACGAAGCAAAATATATAGTTATCAAAACAGAATCAGGGGAATTAAATCTTACAGAATTTGCGTTATTTTCAATAATTTCTTCTGAAAAAGAGAGTCCTTTATTAGTAACTAATGTTGAAGCATTGAAAAATATTTTTAAATTATGGCTTTTTTCAAGCAAAGGGGATTATGGAAGAAATATTTTTAAAGGAGGTCCTATCGATACTTTACTTGCTTCCCCTATTTCTTCAGTAGGTGCAGAAAGAATTAAATCTTATTTATTAAATATAATACGAAATAATTTTGTCTATTTACAAGATAGTGAAATAATTATAACTCCTCTTCCAAAAGAAAACACCTATCAAATAAAAATAATATTAAAAGATGATTTTAATAAGTATATTAGTCCCATTGAATTAGAAGTCTCATAATCTTCTAACATATAATAATTACTAATTACTATTAGATATTCTCAGTTGGAGGCTTAATGCTATTATCATCTAAGGAAAAAACTAAATATAGAAGAAGTGTACAATTTAAAGCTATAAGAAAGCAATTATTAGAGAAAGCAGATAATAGATGCCAATGTTGTTCTGTTAAAAAGAGTAAAAAAAATTTACAATGTCATCATATTGACGAAACCAAATATAGGGAAAATGATGAAATTAATTATGTAATAGTTTTATGTAGTGAATGTCATTCATTTATAGAAAAAAAGATAAGAGTAATAAAAAATAAAAAGAATCCTGTACCCGATTCTTTATTATTATTTTTGTCTGCTTATAGTATAGATGCGAAAAAGATTTTAAACGATAGGGAGAAAGAAAAGTGAAAAAATACGATAGTGTTTCTATTAAAAATAGATTGATTCAAAAATTAAAAAATTATTCAGGCTGGAATAAAATTATAGAAGATTCTGTTATCGATATTCTTCTTTCTACTATTTCAGAAGGTTTTTCAGAAGTAGACCGATACTATGAATATCTTTTACGAGAAGCTAAATGGGATACCTGTCAAAATTTATCTTCTCTTTTAGCGATGTTAAATTTATTTAATTATCAACCTAAAAGAAAAATATCTTCTATAGGGCATATAGTAATTTCTCATAATACATTGGAAAATATTTTAAGTTCAGAAGAATTAGAAAATTTATCTGAATATAATGATGATGCAGTATTGATTTCAAAAGGAACCACATTATATTTAAATAGTATCCCATTTACTGTTACTGATAATGTTCTTTATGATTTAGGAAGCAAATATAAATTAATTCCTGTTATTCAAGGAGTATATAAAACTGTAGAATTAGAACCAATGCAAACTATTGAATTTTTGCGGGTTTTTTATAACAATGCTAATATTGAAGCTGCATTAGATACGGTTTCATCTTCATTTTTTTCTGTTGAATTGATTCTTCCAGATTTAACAGTTGTGCCTTGCAGAATAGTAGAAAATATTTTACTAGCTTCAAATGATGAATATGCAGTTCAAGTTATTAATAAAGTAAGTGGGGAAGAAACTGATTTAGGTATAGAGTTGTTATTTGGTAACAATGTTTCAGGACTTATTCCTCCTAATAATTCAAGAATACGATTATCTTATATTGAGACTTTAGGTAGTGAGGGTGTGGTAAATGAAATTATTGAATATTTTAATACTATTGTTATAAATTCTAAACAATTTTATTATTCTAATTTAGAAAGTTTGGTTGGTGGTAAAGATGGAGATACGATAGAGGACCTTCGGAATAAAGTTCCTACAGAATTAAAACAAAATGAAACTGTTGTAACTCTGAAAGATTATTTAACAGAAATAGAAAAGATTCCTTACGTAGCTAAAGCTAACACAAAAAGTGGAATTTATACGGAGCCTGGAACTAGTGTAATAAAGGAAGCTATTCTTTTTACAGCTATTAAAAGCGATAAAAGTGTTCCTGACACAAATACAATAGAGGATGATATATTAAGTAGGATTGAAGACAGAAAATCTCCTTTTGATATTGTAAAATTTCAAGCTCCTAATAAAGTAGAATTAGGAATAGATTATGTTAGAAAACAAAAAAATGTTTATGATACTAATAGTTTGCAAAAAGAAATTACAGATATTATCTATAATGAATATAATATTTTTTCAATCCCGTTTGGAGCTTCTATTGCTTCTTATAATGTATCGTCAACCGTAGAAGATATATTAGGAAAAGGAACATTAGTTTGTCAATTACGAGCAAAAAAATCTATTGTTTATGAAAATTTTATTGATGATTCTTTTGGAAATAAATATTATATTTTTTCATTTGACCCTTCCTTTTCGTACTTACGACGAGGAAATGAAATTCCTTACATAGAAAGAATAGATTTACGTTGTAGATGTATTAATAACACAATTTATGAAAGAACTATTTTAGTATCTCGTGATGATTCAGGAAATCAAAAGTTAATGCAATTTTACTATAAAGATTTAAAAGATAAAGTATTAACAGTCGATAGCTTAACAGCTATGATAAGTTCTGGAGTTATTACTCCCATAGAACCATCTAGTTCCGATTATTTCCCAATCGATATTAGTATTGTTAATTCCTCTAATTTATTGCAAACTACTATAATGTTAAATAATGCTGCGATAAATTATCTTGTAGATAAACTTCCTTATTTTGAAGTTTTTGCTTTTCCGTTAAATTATAATAGTAATGAAATTAAACTTATGTCTGACTTTGATATATTTGATATTTTATATGAAGATATAAAAGTTCAAGTTGAGGTAAGCAATGAATAATTATTATTTTAAATATCCGTCTTATATGTTTCCTCCTCCTTTACCTTCTGAGCATGTTCAAATTTATGAAAGTCCTTTAGATGTAAAGCAGAATACGGAAGAACAAGATACATTCTATAATCCTATTATTCCAGAAGACATAACAGAATATTTACATCATATTTTAAAAAATACTCCATATAAAGATTTAATAACTCTAATTAAAGATGAAATAAAACAACACATGGAAAAAGGATTTTCACTAGAAAATTTTTATAACATTGATTACTATGAAGGTGATAAAGATTTATTTTATAAAAGAATAATATCATTATTATCTTTATTAGGAGCTTCATTTTTAAGTGGTTTGGATAATATTTTATATATAATGAGTTATAATGAGCAATATCAATCCCCCTCATTTCCAAGCAATAATTTAAATATAATTATTCAGTGGTCTAAAAATTTTTTAAATAGTATTCCCTTAATAAAAAAATATAGAGGAACAGTAAAAGCTTTAAAACTTACCGGAAAAACTATTCACAGGAATGTTTCTATTTTTATTGTAGGTTTATATAAAGAATCTTCAACATTTTCTCCCTTAACTAATAAATATTTTAAAATGACAGATTTCTTTAATAAGAAAAGTTTAATTAACTCTTTTTATAAATTGATTCCGAACTCTGCAATTTCAAAATTTCCTTACAGTGTAGGAATTTCTGGTTGTGAAGATTATTCATTTGCATATTCAAACCTTATTAATAGATATGATAGTTTTAAAACATTTGATAGTAAAATAGGAACTCCTGAAGTAATCAAATGGGATACTGGAGAAAGAATAGGAGCAAAAGGAAAACGATTACTGTTAGAAATTGATTTAGATATTCTTTTAAAACATACTAACAGTCTTGGAACAAATGAGTGTCTCCAAGACATTGAATATTTATTGTATGCTAAAGAATATAGTAAGCTTTGTGTTTCAGCTTCCAGAAATGTTATAATAAGTTCACAGCTTTGCTTATATGCAAAAAATACAGGACAATATATATCAAATAGAAGTGTTCAACAAGTAGATGGAGTTTTATATTCCCACCCTAATATAAAGGCTAAGTTTCAAATTTTTAAAACAAATTGGGAAGAGAATCAAATAATTACTAATGTTCAAATCGGCTCTGGATGCTGGGATGATGGTTCACTTGATGTTTTTGTAAATGATTTAGAAGACCCTTTAGACCCGCATTTTACAGTCCCTACTAAACTTCAAAAACCTCTCGTGCAAAGTACGTTAGGACAATACGAAGTACAGCAATTAGTGAA
>Ga0208824_1000889_pt1 | contig 29296 bp, 27 predicted proteins | sample AD_JPNTR3_MetaG_FD_184447 | JGI IMG/M metagenome (GOLD analysis project Ga0208824, IMG submission 184447) | Active sludge microbial communities of municipal wastewater-treating anaerobic digesters from Japan - AD_JPNTR3_MetaG (SPAdes) (version 2) | ecosystem: Engineered > Bioreactor > Anaerobic...
CTCGTGCCGGTGCTGTGCGGCGTGTCCCGCAATCGCATTGGCATCCAACCGCTGCTCGACGCCATCGTCGCCTACCTCCCCGCTCCCGTGGACATGCGCCCGGTGCTGGGACATCATCCGGCAGACGAAGAGCAGCTGCTCGAACGCCCGGATTCCTTTGCCGCCCCCTTCTGCGCGCTCGCGTTCAAGATCGTCAGCGATCCGCACGTCGGGCATCTCACCTGGGTGCGCGTCTTCTCCGGGCAGGTCAACACCGGCGAGGAGATCCTCAATCCCCGCACCGGCGCCCAAGAGCGCGTGGGACGCATCTACCGGATGCACGCCGACCGCCGCGAGCAAGTGGAATGGATGGCGGCCAGCGATGTAGTCGCCCTCGTGGGCATGAAAGACGCCGTCACCGGCGACACGCTCTGCGACCCGGCCCACCCCATCCTCCTGGAACGCTTCAAATTCCCCGAACCCGTGATCGCCGTCGCGCTCGCGCCGCAATCCACCAAAGATCGGGAAAAGCTGCAACAGGCAGTGCTGCGGTTGAGCGAGGAGGATCCAACGCTGATCCCCAAAACCGATCCCGAAACGGGCGAGCTCACCCTGGCCGGGATGGGCGAGCTGCACCTCGACGTGACCATTGACCGCCTGCGGACGGAATTCGGCCTGATCCCGCAGGTGAGCGCCCCCCAGGTGTCGTACCGCGAGACGGTGCGCAAAGCCGTGGAACTCACCTCAACCTACAAGAAGCAATCGGGCGGACACGGGCACTTCGCCGAAATCACGCTCCGCATCGAGCCGCTTCCCGACGCGGAAGCCGAGGAGGCCGTGAACGGGGTGTTGTTCCGCAGTGAAGCGCCGCCGGCGGATCTGCCCCGCGATTTCTGGCGTCCGACGGAACTCGGCCTGCGGCGCGCGTTGGAACAGGGCGTCATCGCCGGCTTCCCGGTGCAGCGTGTCAAAGTCACCCTCACCGGCGGGCGCTATCACGAGGTGGATTCTGCGGCCATGGACTTTGAGATCTGCGGCGGGATGGCGGCCCGGCAATTGGTGCGCGCGGCCAATCCCGCACTGCTGGAGCCCATCATGCGCATTGACCTCAACACGCCGGAGGACTTCATGGGCAGCGTCGTTGCCGACATCGGACGGCGGCGCGGGGTGATGAGCGCCATGCGCGCGCGCGGGCAGCTCCGCAACGTGGAGGGGGAAATTCCGCTGGCCGAAACCCACGGCTACGCGACGGAGTTGCGCAGCATGACGCAGGGGCGCGGCACCTTCACGCTGGAATTCAAGCGCTATGAGATCGTTCCCGACAGCATCGCCGAGGACGTCATCAAGGCGCGCAAGGCAGCGGGGAAAATCCCAGAACGGTAAAACGGGCGCGCCCGGGCCTGCCCGAAACTTTATGCAAAATGAGGTATAATGGCGACGTTAATGCGCCGGACGAGGATTCATCCCGCGCGCCGGCGCATCGAAACTTCAGCTAGAGTACAGGAGGATTCTATGAGCACGACTTTCATGACATCGCCGAAGTTTTACTTCACGTCGGAATCGGTCACTGAGGGCCACCCGGACAAGATCTGCGATCAGATCTCCGATGCCGTCCTCGACGCCATCATCGCTGACGACCCTGAAGCGCGGGTCGCCTGCGAAGTCTCGGTCACGACGGGACTGATCCTGGTCGCCGGTGAAATCACCACCAAAACTTATGTGGACATCGGCACGCTGGCCCGCAACGTCGTGCTCGACATCGGCTATAACCGCGCCAAGTACGGTTTCGATGGCGAGACTTGCGGGGTCATCGTCAGCATCAAAGAGCAATCTCCCGACATCGCTCTGGGCGTGAACAGAGCTCTGGAAGCCAAAACCGGCGAGATGTCCGATGCCGAAATCGAGGCCATCGGTGCCGGCGACCAGGGCATGGTGATCGGCTTTGCCTGCAATGAGACGCCGGAGTTGATGCCGTTGACGATTTCCCTCGCCCACCAGCTCTGCCGTCGCCTCGCCGAGGTGCGCAAGAACGGCACGCTGCCCTACCTGCGTCCCGATGGCAAGAGCCAGGTGACGGTCGAATACGCCTACGGCAAGCCTCAGCGCGTGGACACGGTAGTCGTCAGCGCACAACACGGGCCGGAAATCACCCACGAACAGATCCGCGCCGACATCATCGAGCACGTCATCAAGCCGGTCATCCCGGAGGGGATGCTCGACGCGCAGACCAAGATTTATGTGAATCCCACCGGACGCTTCGTGATCGGTGGGCCGCAGGGTGACGCCGGCCTCACCGGGCGCAAGATCATCGTGGATACCTACGGCGGGGTCGCGCGTCACGGCGGCGGCTCCTTCTCCGGCAAGGACCCGACGAAGGTGGACCGTTCCGCCGCTTACATGGCCCGGTACATCGCCAAAAACCTGGTAGCGGCGGGCATCGCCGACCGGGTGGAGCTGCAGATCAGCTATGCGATTGGGGTCGCGCGGCCCCTCTCACTTTCCGTGGAGACCTTCGGCACGGCGAAAATCCCCGATGAGCGCATCATCGAGCTCATCCAGGAGTATTTCGACCTGCGCCCCGCGGCAATCATTCATTACCTGCGGTTACGCCGCCCGATCTTCAAGGCCACCGCAGCCTATGGCCATTTTGGGCGCACGGACATTGACGCGCCCTGGGAAGCCACAGACAAGGCGGAACTGCTGCGCCAGGCCGCAGGACTCGCCTGATCTTAGCCTCGGCTCTCTCGTCAGGCCCGGCAACGTCCGGGCCTGCTTGTTTTTTTCAAATCTCGTCACTGTTCAGCCTGGCGCCAGGTAGCTAGACGGCAATGGATGAACCTTTGTGACCTGTAAGCTTTTGCCCTTCCCCCTGCCCTCTCCCAACGGCACAAGCGCCGTTGGGAGAGGGCAGGGGGAAAGGAATAAAGGTTTTTTGCAGGCGGGCTGTGCCCGCCTGCAAAAAACCACAAAAAAAATTTCATCATTGAATTGTGAAAGTTCATCATTCCGGGGCGAGGGTCTGAAAGCAACCTGAAGTTTGCGTTACCTTTGCCACGCAAATGATTCTGAGATTCGCTGATTCGCTTTTTCGCTGATTCGCCATTCTCGAAGGCCGCCTCCATGAAATCCGCACACCCCTCAGATTCAATAACGCTTGCTCTCGCATCCACCCAAATTCATGTTACAATAGAGTTACGATGCCATGACGCAGATAGAGGCACGCTCAACTTCCTCACACGAGGGAATGACGCAGTATGAAGGTTCTCTTTGTCACTGACACTAATCCGCTGAAAGACGCCCTTTCGGCCTCCTTTGCCGCCGCCGGCGTGACCGTCCAGCCGCTCGGGGACTTAAAGCAGCTCCAGGCAGTTCTGAGCGAGCCATCCATCGAGGCTTTGTGGGTCGCCCTGCCTCTGCCCGACCAGGTGATGCTGCTCCTGCCGCAGCTGCTGTGCAAGCTCGCCCCACAGTTGCCGGTGACGCTCGTGGGGACGGCGCCTCCGCCAGAAGGCTGGACCACTTACAGCGTCTATCCCTACGTCCAGATTCCGGCGGATTCACCGGGGGCACTGATCGCGCAGCTGCAGGAGCCTCGCCGATCCCCGCCTCTCCCCTACAACACCTGCAAACGCCTGCTACAAGCCATCACTTCCCTCGCCACCACGCTCTTCACCGAATCTGATCTCGAGCCCTTGTTACAACACATCATCGAAGAGGCCGTCGCACTCATCCCAGAAGCGGCAGCGGGCAGCCTGCTGCTGGAGGAAAACGGCCAGCTGGCTTTTCGCGCTTTCGTGGGGTATGCCCCGGAACTGCGGCAGGTGAAAATTCCCTCGACCAGCAGCTTCATCCCCAGGCTGCAAGCTGGCGAGATCGTCCGCGTCCATGACATCGCCCAGGCCACGACGGACGACTTTCCGGCAGAGGCGACCGAAAGCCTGCGGCGGTATGGCCGGGTGGAAGAAATCCACGAGACCCTCGCCGCGCCCTTGCTCCACGCCCATGCCATGATCGGCTACATCACGGTAGACAGTTTCGAGCCGGGCACGCGCTTCACCCACGAGGATGAAGAAGCGCTGGGCTACCTGGCGAGCATCGCCACGATTGCCATTCACAACGCGCAGCTGCTCAGCGCCGAGCGCGCGACCCGCACCCTGGCTGAGACTATCGGCGAACTGGGGCAGCAGCTCGTCGCCTCGCTGGACATGGACGAGGTACTGGCGCAAGTGCTCGACGCCCTCTTCCATCTCACCCCCTGCGACGCCGCCGAAGTGCTGCTGGTTCGAGATGGCCAGGCCGTGCTGGTGCAACAGCGCACCACCGGCAATCTCCCGTATCCGCCTCCCAACACCAGCCTCAACATCCAACACACGGCCAACCTCCGTCAGGCGGCGCAGCAAGGCGCGCCGCTCCTCAGCGCCGACGTCATCAAAGCGCCAGGATGGATCTTCATGCCAGAGACGACCTGGATCCGCTCGCACATTGCCGCGCCCTTCTACCTGAATCAGCAGCTCGCCGGGTTCCTCTGCGTCTCGGGCACGCGGCCGCAGCAATTCTCCCAAAATGATTGCGACACCCTGGCAGCGCTGATCCCGCTGGTCGCCATCGCCCTGCACAATGCCCGGCTGTTTGAGGAAGCCCTCGTCGCCCGCGAACGCGCCGAGGCCGCCTACGAAAACCTGCGGCACCTCGATGCCATGAAATCGCAGTTCATCCAGAACGTCTCGCACGAGCTCCGCACCCCGCTGACGATCGTCAAAGGCTACCTCGATTTGGTGCTCGACACCAGCTTTGGCTTCCAACTGGAACCCACCATGGAGCAAGCGCTCAAAGCCATGCAGACCCATACCGATCGGCTCGCCGGCCTGGTCGAAAGCATCACCACGCTGGAAGACGTCGAGGCGGGACAGTTGGAGTGCCACCCGCAGCCCATTCAGCCGGTCCTCCTGCGCGCAGTTCAGGCGATCCGCCAGAAAGTCACGCGCCAGCAGCTGGAGCTCCAGGTGGATCTGAATCCGTCCCTGCCGGAAGTCAACCTCGACCCCCAACAGTTGGGGTTGGCGCTGTGGCACTTGCTCGACAACGCCATCAAATTCAACCGCCCGGGCGGACACATCTGGATGAAGGCCTGGGTGGAAAATAGTGAAGTGTTGTGCTCCATCCGCGACGACGGCATCGGCATCCCGCGCTCCGAACAGACCCGCATTTTCGAGCGCTTCTATCAGGTAGACGGCAGCACCAAACGCCGCTACGAAGGCATGGGATTGGGGCTTTCGATCGTCCGCGAGGTGATCGAAAAACACGGCGGGCGCGTCTGGGTGGACAGCGCAGGGCCGAATACCGGCGCGACCTTTACCATCGCCCTGCCCGCCTACCGCGAGGAGGCGACGGTATGAACGACAGTCTCACGGCGCGAGGGCTGCGCCTTCTCCTGCCGCTGCTGATCCTCCTGACGGCATGTGCCCCCACCCCTGAACCGACCGCGCCGCCAGAAACTGCCGCGGAGCTGTTCGCCGATGCCTTTGCCACCCCGACGACCGCCTGGGCGCGCTTCGATACCACCGAGAGCGCGGCCTACGTGCAGCAAGGGGAATTCTATCTCGAAGACCGGGGCAGAGGGAAGAGCGTCTATACCCAACTCCTGGGACAAAATTTTACCGACGTCGTGATCCAGGTGACCGTGCGGTACGTCGAGGGCACACAAGACAACTGGATGGGCGTCCTCTGCCGGCAACAGGACGAAGAGAACTACTACCTCTTCGCCATCAGCGCCGATGGCTACTACCTCATGCTCAAAGTGGAAAACGGCTCTTCCACGCCGCTGGAAGGGCCGACGGCCACGGAGGCCATCAACACCGGGCTGGCGAAAAATACCCTCGAGGCGCGGTGTGAAGGCGAGACGTTGACCCTGCGCCTCAACGACACGTTCATCGTGACCCACACCGACAGCAGCTTTCAGGAAGGCGCGGTGGCGTTGTTCACCGATGCGGTGCGTGGGGGAACCACCACGGCGGCCTTCGATGACTTTCGCCTGCTCCGGCCATGAGGGACGGAATGAGCGCGCGACCCAAATTGTCCTCCCTGCAACGGGGCCTTGATCTGGTCGCCTGGGGCCTTGCCGTGGTCGGATATTTCGGTCCGTGGATAGAGCAGGCGTCGGCGGCGCTAGCCTGGAACGCCTACGACCTCTTTGACATCCTGCGGGTCCTGCCGGAGATCGAGACCCTCGCCCTGCAGGTCAACCTCTACGCGCTGCGACTGCCGGCGGTGGGACTGGCGCTCCTCCTGCCGCTGTTGCTGGCGGAGGCCCGTCCCCTCTGGCGCTGGGGGGCAGCTCTCATCGGCGCGGGATTGCTGATCAACACGCTTCCGCCCTACGACGTCATCCGCACCGCCTGGCGCACGCCCGGCTGGCGCGTCCCCTTCTGGTGGGGCGTCGGCGGCCTGCTCGCGCTGGCGGCGCTCACCCTGTGGCGGCCCTCCCGGCAAGGCGAGGCCCGCTGGCGCGCCTGGCTGACGCTCGGCTGGATGCTGCTCACCGGCGTGCCGGCCTTCAGCACGTTTCCCCGGCTGCTGCCGGCCCTGGAGCGTCTCTTCGCCGCGCCGGTGAGGCCCGGCTGGGGCTTCTGGGCTTGCGGCGCCGGCTGGCTGATAGTGATATTTCGCTTATGGAAACAGGGGATCGCTCCCCAACGCACGATTGAGGAAGAAAAGGGGATTGCCATGAGCGCTCAAGAAGAAGCGCCAGAAGCTGCCAAAATAGCAACGGTAGACTTACAGCAAGCGCAAAAGGTCAAAGAGCGGTACGAGCGGGAGTTGCTCTCCAAAGCCAACGTCGTCGGCGTAGGCATCGGGCTGCGCGGGACGGTGACGCGCGAGGGCAGCGTTTCCGTGATCGTCAACGTGACGCACAAAGTGCCGCTGCAGGCGCTGGCGCCCGCCGACCGCATCCCCGACGAGCTGGACGGTGTGCCGGTCAAAGTGGAAGCCATTGGCACACCCGCTGCACAGCCGGCTGAACCGGCAAGCCCTCAGGGCCCGGCGTCCGAATAGAACTCGCCGATTTTCGAGAGAAGATATTGGACGCAGATTCACGCCGATTTTCGCAGATCGTGAAAATAGCGGGTTGAAATTCGTGCCACACCCTCTGCCCCCTCCCCAACGGCGCAGACGCCGTTGGGGAGGGGAAGAAAAAATAGGGGCTTTGCAGACGAGCTACGCCCGCCTGCAAAGCCCCCACAAAAAAAGTTTCCCCTTTCCCCCGCGCGGCGCGGGGGAAAGGGACCAGGGGATAGAGGGCAAAAGTTGATACTCAATTTTCAAGGGTCGCCAGGAAATCTTGCGTTTTTCAGTCAGTGGCGATACCTTTGTCACGCAAGTGATTTTTCTCGCTTTCTCGCTTTCTCGCCTTCTCGCCTTCTCGCTTTCTCGCCTTTTCGCTGATTCGCTGACGGCTGACCGCTGATCTCTATTTTCGCAGGAGGCTCAAAGATGAACAACGACATCCTGGCTCAAGTGCGCGGCATCTACAGCGCCGCCGTTCCCGAACTGCTGACGCGACGCAATGTAGTCGCCTGTGGCCTGGGCTACAAAGTTCGGGGCACGGAACAGACCGATGAGCTCAGCCTGGTGGTCTCCGTCGTGCGCAAAATGCCCGTCACCGAGCTCGCGCCCCGGGACCTCGTCCCCCAAGCGGTGGACGGCTTTCCCACCGACGTGGTAGAAACAGGCCTCATCCGGGCGTACCTGCCCCCCTTCGACCCCAAAGCGCGGCATCGCCCGGCAATGCCCGGCGTGTCCATCGGCCATTACCGCATCACGGCCGGCACGTTTGGCCTGCTCGTGCAGCGTGGGGACGAGCTCTACATCCTCAGCAACAATCACGTCCTGGCGAACAGCAACGACGCGCACCTCGGCGACGCCATCTGGCAACCCGCCCCGCTCGACCAGGGCACCCCCGACGACTGCATCGCCACGCTGGCAGAATTCGAGCCGTTGGACTTCGGAGAGCAGCCCGGACAGTGCGCGATCGCGCAGACCGTGGCGCAGATCCTCAATGCGCTGGCCCGCCTCGCCGGCTCCACCCATCGGCTGGCAGCGGTGCAAAAAACGCCGGGGGAGAATCTCATGGACGCGGCCCTGGCGCGGGTGGCCGCGCCGGAACTCGTTGAAGCGGCGATTGGGGACATCGGCCTCCCCACGGGAGTCGGCGAACCGACCTTGGGGCTGCCCCTTCAAAAAGTGGGACGGACGACCGGCTACACGCAGGGGAGCGTGCAACAGATCAACGTCACGGTGAATGTGGACTATCAGGGGAAAATGGCCCGCTTCACCGATCAAATCATCGCCGGCCAGATGAGCAGTCCCGGCGATTCCGGCTCCGCCATCCTGGACATGGAGCGGCGCGCGGTGGGGCTGCTCTTTGCCGGCTCCGAGCAGGTGACCCTCTTCACGCCGCTGCAGCGCGTGCTCGACCGCTTCGGCCTGACCCTCGCCGGCTAAGTCCGATCCCTTCCCCCGCCCGGCGCCGTTGTCAACTGCCGGGCGGGGTCATTTTAGCCTAGCGCCACGTCCAGGAACATCATCACGGCGAAGCCCAGCATCACGCCCAGCGTCGCCTCGTGGACATACCCCCCCTGTTGCGCTTCGGGGATCAAATCCTCGGCGACCACGAAAATCATCGCGCCCGCCGCAAAAGCCAGCGCGTAAGGCAAAATCGGCTGCGCCACCATCACCGCCGCGGCGCCCAACACCGCAGCGACAGGTTCGACCATGCCCGAAAGCTGACCGAAAAAGAAACTTTTGCCCCGCGAGACGCCCTCACGCCGCAGGGGCATGGAAACCGCCAACCCTTCGGGAAGATTCTGGATCCCGATGCCCAGCGCCAGCGCCGCAGCGCCAGACGTCGCGGCGGTCGGCAACCCTGCTGCGAGCCCGCCGAAAGCCACCCCCACTGCCAGCCCTTCGGGGAAGTTGTGCAGCGTGATCGCCAGGACCAGCAATGTCGTCCGTTGCCAGGGGGATTTGAGACCTTCGGGAGTCGTCTCCCCGACGTGCAAATGCGGGAGGAGCCGATCCACCAACCGCAGGAAGGCGCCGCCCATCAAAAAGCCGATGACGGCCGGGAACCAGGCCGGCAACGGCCCCCCCGTCGCCATCTCAATCGCCGGCGCGAGCAGCGACCAATAGCTCGCGGCGATCATCACCCCGGCGGCAAATCCCAACATGCTGTCCAGCAATTTACGGTTGACCTCGCGGCCCAAAAACACGGCGGCCGCTCCCACTGCCGTCATCCCCCAGGTGAACAGCGTGGCCACGAGGGCCTGAACTACGGGACTCAAACTTGCCAGGACATCCATCGCATCCTCCAGGAAGTGACGTGTTCTTGCAACACACCGCCAAGGGTAAAAATGTGAGTTGTGAGCAGTGAGTCGTGATCGAAGGCTGCGACGACTCTCTTCTCACGGCTCACTGCTCTCTATTTTCTGAGAAGATGCCGCTGTCGCGCGGGCTTAGATGTCCTCACTGTCCATCTCGCCGCCCTCGGCGGTGACGCCGACCTTGAGCGGCACCTCTTCCAGCGTCTGCAGGCGCTCGCGGATGAGGCGCTCGATATCGTCAGCGAAGACGGGGTTCTCCGCCACGTACAGCTTGGCATTCTCACGCCCCTGCGCAAACCGTTCCCCCTCATAGTAGTAGTACGAACCGCGTTTGTCCAGGACCCCCAGCTCCAGGCCGATGTCCAGGAGATCGCCCGCCCGGCTGATGCCGCTCCCGAACATGATGTCGAATTCGGCCACGCGGAAGGGCGGCGCGACCTTGTTTTTAGTGATGCGCACCCGCGTGCGATGTCCCACAATCTCCCCCTGCTCTTTGATGGCGGTCACGCGCCGCACATCCATCCGCACGGAGGCGTAGAACTTGAGCGCCCGCCCGCCCGAGGTTGTCTCCGGCGAACCAAACATCACCCCGATCTTCTCGCGCAATTGATTGGTGAAGACCATCACCGCGTTGCTCTGCTTGATCGCGCCGGAGAGCTTGCGAAGCGCCTGGCTCATCAAGCGCGCCTGCAAGCCAGGGTGACTGTCGCCCATCTCGCCTTCGATCTCGGCGCGCGGCACCAGCGCCGCCACGGAGTCAATGATGACGACATCCACGGCCCCGCTGCGCACCAACGCCTCGGCGATTTCCAGCGCCTGCTCGCCCGTATCGGGTTGGGAGATGTAGAGATTGTCCACATCCACACCGCAATGCGCGGCGTACGTAGGATCCAGGGCGTGCTCCATGTCAATGAAGGCGGCAATTCCGCCGCGCCTCTGGCATTCGGCGACGAGATGCTGACAGAGGGTGGTCTTGCCGGACCCTTCGGGGCCGTAGATCTCGGTGATCCGCCCCCGCGGCAACCCGCCGACGCCCAGGGCAATGTCCACCGCCAGCGACCCGGTGGGGATGACCTCCACCTGCAAATGCGTTGCCTCACCCAGGCGCATCAGCGCGCCCTCGCCGAAACGACGCTTCACCTGCGCTACGGTTTGATCTAATACTTTCTGCCGTCCTTCATCAACCATGGTGTCCTCCTCAGAAAATGCGTAATACGTGATGCGTAATGCGTAAGTGATTTCCTCAGCAAATAGAATCCGTGCTCAGGTGCCCACGTGCCCATGTTCCAACCGGCATTGGGATGCAAACTTTAAAATCTGCGGAATCTGCGTCCATCTGCGTCCAATATCTTCTCGGAAAATAGGCGAATCGGCGAATCTCAAAATCACTTGCATGACCTATGTACCGCGGCCTTCAGTTCGCTCTCAGGCCGTTATTTTCATTTGCTGTAATGTGCCGCAGGAACATGTTAACTCTTGGAAAAAACTGATAGCGCTGCTGACGTGCTCAGCGTTCGGCTAGCTTGGTTTTCGCTGCGACTTGAAAACACCCTCATTATAGCACTAATGTTCTATACGTACAACTAACTTTTGTCGCCGCTGCCGCTGCGCTTCTGACGCGACGCTTTGGCGCGCGGGCGGCTCGGGCCGCCCAGGTACGGGGGCGCGGTGATGGCAAAGATCATGCTGCGGGTCGCGTCCAACATGCGGGTGCGCAATTTGGCGTCGAGCGCCTCGATGGGTTTGGCGGTCGTGATCACGGTAGGCAGGCGCGAGACATAGCGGAAATTGAAGAGCTGGTAGAGCTTCTCCTGCGCCCAGGGCGTGGCGCTTTCCGTGCCCAGATCGTCGAGCACCAGGAAGGGGGCGCGGCGCACATCATCAAAGCGCTTGTCGTAGGGGATGGTGCTCTGGGGACTGAAGGCCGCCCGCAGGTAATCCAGCAAGTCGGGGACGACGATGAAGAGCACCGCCTGTCCCATGCGGGCACGCTCGTTGGCGATGGCCGCCGCCAGGTGCGTCTTGCCGCAGCCGAAGGGACCGGTAAACGTGAGCCAACCGGCGGGAGCGAGGGCGAACGCCTGCGCGATCTCGACGGCCCGCCGCAGGTTCTCCGAATACTCGCGCTCCAGCTCCGTCTGCCGCAAGTCGAAATTGTCGAAGGTCATCCCGGCATAGAGCGGCAACGTATTGAGATCCGTATGTGACTGTCCCGTCCCCGCCTGCCGGTAATCGGGTGCCACAATCCTGGCGATCTGCACGACCTCGACATCCGCGAGGCGCGAACGCAGCCGCGGCTCCAGGTCTTCCACTTCCTGATTGGTGGTGATGACCGTCGGGAGACGGTTCATGTAGCGGAAGTTGAGCAGCTGAAAGAGCTTCTCCAGGGCCCAGGATGTGCTCTGCTCCGTCCCCAAATCGTCGAGAATGAGCAGCGGCGCGCTACGGATCTCCTCGAAGCGTTCATCGTAGCTTTGGGTGGCGCCCGGCGCGAACGCCGCCCGCAAGTAATCCAGCAAATCAGGGACAGTGAGGAACAGCACCGGCAGTCCTTGCTCCACGCAGGCGTTGGCGATGGCAAGCGCCAGGTGCGTCTTGCCGCAGCCATAGCCGCCGCACAACACCAGCCAGCCGTCGGGACGCTGCGCGAACTCCCGTGCACGGTCGTAGACGCTGTGCAGATTCGCCTGCTGCTCCGGCGACAGGCCGTGTCCCTCCGGGTGGAAAGTAGCGAAGGTGAACCGCTCCAAATGTTCGAGGGAGCTCATCGTCCGCAAGGCCTGGAGGCGGCGCGCGCGCAGCTCCTCGGTGCGGCAGCTGCATGGGAAGAGCCGCCCGAAGTCGGGATGGTCGAGCGGCACCTCACGGCGCACGTAGCCGATGCCGCCACAGACCGGGCAATTCGGCGCGCCCTGTCCGACAGCGCCCGATGCGCCCTCAGTGCTGGATGAAGTCGGCGAATTCGCCTTCGACATACCGGCGCCCATCTGCTTCGCTATCTCGTTGATCGCTCTCATCTCGTCCTTCTGCTTTCCAACGTTCCAAAATGGCGCGGATGTATTTCCAGTTACGGCGGTTCAACCGCACCGCCTCCCGAAAAGCGTCCTCGATCCAGGCCTGGGGATAGGTCGCCTCGGCCTCGCGCAGGTCTTCGCTGATGAGCGCCGTGAGCGGGCCGATGTTCTGCTCGTACAGCGTGTAAATGTTGGGGCGGTCGGCACTGGCCAATTTGTGAGGGACGACCCCGCGCCGCAACGCCTCCGCAGCGATGCGCCCCCGCGGGCTGTTGGCCAGATAGCGGACTTCCTCGCTGCCGTCCGCGCGACGCCAGGGGACGCGCAACAACACCCCCCGGCTAACGCTGCGTTCGAGAGCGCGAGCGAGCGTCGCCGCCGTCGCATCGGGGCCAAACAGCCGGTTGACGAAGGGATCCGCCAGCAATTCCGCCTCGGTGATCCAGGGAGCGACTTCAGCGCGCTGCTGCGACAGGCGCCACAGCACGAACAAGGTAATCTGCAATTCCTCCAGGTCGTCAATGCGGGGCAACAGCTCGGTGAAGAAGCTCTCCGGCAGGCGGACCAGCGGCGCCTCACCCTCCGGGAAGCCCGAAAAATGCCACATCACGTCTTTGGGAGCCGCCATCGGTTAGGCCTCCGGGGGTTCAGTGAGGGTCGTCGCGTCGGCAAACTGCGTCAGGTTGCGGTTGAAATAGAGTTGCACCGTACCGACGGGGCCGCTGCGGTGTTTCGCCACAATGATTTCCGCGATGTTGAGCTGCTGCGTTTCGGGATGGTACATATCATCGCGGTAAATGAACATCACCACATCCGCGTCCTGCTCGATGCTGCCGCTTTCGCGGAGATCGGAGAGCACGGGGCGCCGGTCCTGCCGCTGCTCCACGGCGCGGGAGAGCTGCGAGGCAGTGAGAACGGGGGTGTCCAGCTCCCGCGCCAGGGCTTTCAACATCCGCGAGAGATAGGAGACTTCCTGGACGCGGTTCTCCGTGCGCGTGTCGGCGGTCATCAGCTGCAGGTAATCCACATACGCCATATCCAGGCCGTGCTCCGAGTGCAGGCGCCGGCATTTGGTGCGCAGCTGCAGCGGGGTCAAGGCCGGCGTGTCGTCAATGTAGATCGGCAAATCCGCCAGGTGTCCAATGGCGTCCTCGATCTTCGGGAGGTCCTCATCCTGTAAATTGCCGATGCGTAACCGTTGCGCATCCACGCGGCTGAGCGACGAGATCATGCGTTGCACCAGCTGCTCCGCCGACATCTCCAGGCTGAAAATCGCCACCAGCTTGCCCTTTTCCGCCGCCTTGAGCGCCATCGTCAGCAGCAATGACGTCTTCCCCACGCCGGGGCGCGCCGCCAGGATGACCAAATCCGAGCGCTGAAAGCCCCCCAACAGGCGATCCAGATCGCGGAAGCCGGAGGTGACGCCCATCAGCTCGCCGCGATGCGCGTACAGATTGTACAGATAGTCGCGGTACGTGCCGACGACTTCCTGGACGGGGCGCAGGTCCCGCGCGATGCGCTGCTGACTGACCGCAAACAGCGCGCGTTCGGACTGATCCACGACCTCGCCGATGCCCTTTTCCTCATCGTAAGCCAGCTTGGCGATCTCGCTGGCCACCTCGAGCAGCCGCCGGCGGACACTGGCCTGCTCTACCATGTGGGCGTAGCTCTCGATGTTGATGGCCGACGGTACGGCCGAAATCAGCTGCAGGATGTAGGCGCTACCGCCAATCGCCTGCAGCTGCTCCTGCCGCTCCAGCGCCGCCGTGAGGGTGAGGAAATCCACCGGCTCGCGCTGTTCGTGCAATCCCAGGATCGCCTCGTAAATCCAGCGATGTTTTTGGAGATAGAAGTGCTCGGCGCGCAAGAAAGACAGCACGCGGAAAATCGCCTCCGCGTCAATCAGCAGCGCGCCGAGGACGGCTTCTTCAGCCTCGATATTTTGCGGGATGGTCTTGTCTGCTCCACTCATTGGGTCTGCCCCGGCCGCCGGCGTTTTCCGCCGCGAGCCTGCACCTCAGTCGGTAGGGATGTCGTCGAGGTCCAGCTGATTGAGGAAATCGCGGAACACATCCAGCTCTTCCGAGGCGTGCTCCTCCAGCAGGCTCTTTTCAGGCAGCACACCGGCCTGATCCAGCACGCTCTCGGCCACGTAGATGGGGGCATCCAATCGCACGGCAATCGCTATCGCATCACTGGGGCGGGAGTCCACGAGCTGCTCCCGGCCGTGCACGTCAAGCACCAGCTGCGCGTAGAAGGTGTCGTCCCGCAGAGCGTTGATCAGGATATAGCGCAGGTCGGCCCCGAACTGGGCCAACAGCGCGACGAGGAGATCGTGCGTCATCGGGCGGGGAGTGTGGACGTTCTGCAGGCGCATCGCAATCGCCTCAGTCTCACAGGCGCCGATCCAGATGGGGAGATACCGTTCCCCTTCACGCTCCTTGAGCACGACAATGCGGTGGGGTGAAACCAGGCTGACCTGAATCGTCTCGATCTCGACTTCAATCATAATTCCCTCCTGCGGCAGTGAAGGAGCCTGCCTGTGCCCCGTATTATACACCGACAAGTGAAAAATGAGGCCCGGCGCCGGGGCCAATGACCGTTCGGTAGTGTGCCGCAGGAACATGGCAACTCCTCGGGGACCCTTGCGCCACGAAGTACACAAAGACGGGAAGAGCAAAACCGTCTGCTGAACAGACGCCCCCTGGAAAAAATTGCCCTCCGTCAACGCTGACGGAGGGCTTCCCTGTCAACCAGCGCCCCGGGTCAGGGCCCCGGCGTGAATTCATCCGCCAACATGCCCATCAGCAGCAGATCGTGATACATACCATCAATGAAAATTGCATCACGCACTCGTCCCTCGTGCGTAAACCCACACTTCTCATAGGCGCGAATCGCGCGCGCGTTCTCCGCCACCACATGCAGGAAAATGCGGTGCAGGTTGAACCAGCGAAACCCCACCGCCAGAGTCACGCGCACCGCATCAGAGCCAAAGCCCTTGCCCCAGAAATCCGGCTCCCCCACAATGATGCCAAATTCGGCATGGCGATCCCGCCAGTTGATGTCCTCCAGGCCCACCACCCCAATGGGCTGGGGACTTTCCAGCGTCTCGATGACAAAGTGCAGGCGCTGCGGAGCCACGCCGCTCGTCGCCGCGACCAGCCCCTCAAACCAGCGCCGCTCCAGCGCCTCAGAGATGTAGCGTATCGTCACATAATCCCGCAGCTCCGGATTGGAAAGCCAGTGCACAAACAGCGGGATGTCCTCAGCCTCTGAAGGCCGCAAGCGGATGAGTTTGCCGTTGTAGTACACAGAAACCTCCTTCCACGTGTCCACGTTCACACGTTCACACGTCCTACGTTCGCGCGTTATTCCTGAGTACTCTCTACCTCAAGATGCTTCCTGACGCGGATAATGGGGCAGACCCGAGGCGTTGAGCAGCCATTGTCCCACCTTCGTCCGCGCCTGAATGACAGGCCCACGACCCAGATAGGACTGACCCAGCGCCCACACGACGCCAAGGAACACGCCCACTACCAGACCCAGGCCGATATTCATCGCTGTGTTGGGCGCGCTCGGCATGGCTGGCGGCAGCGGCTCGAAGGCCACCTGCACTTCTTTGGCGGTCACGGCCTGCTCGACCTGCACTTCGCGCAGCTTGTTGACCAACGCGAGATAGGTCTGCCAGGCGGCGTCGCGCGTCGCGGTCAGTTGCCGGGACATGGCGTTGTCCTGCTCCAACTGCAACCGCAGGGCCGTGAGTTCTTGCGCCAGCTCGTTGATTTGGGCCGCGCGCGCCTGGACAGTGCTATCTTCCGCCGGCGGCGTCGCCAGCCTGGCCTGCACGAGGGCCAGCTTCGCCTTCAGGATCGTGATCAGCGCGTCCACATCCTTTGTCGTCACCGTCGGCGTCGGGGCCGACAAATCCAGATACCAAACGCCGGGACTTGTCTCCTGCAAGGTGAGATCCATGGCGTTTTCACCGCCGCCTTGCTGGTAAGATTGCCCCGCCAGCTGCCCGCCAAAAGCCTGCGTCTGCAAGGTGATGAAGGACATCGCCGCCCCCCAATTGCCGACCGAGGCGCCGCCGGCCTGCTGCAAACTTTGCTGGAGCGCTTCCGCGTCCAATAGCAGCTGCTGCAACAAGGCTTCTTGCCGATACGTGTTCACCAACGGCATGTCCAGCGCCGCCCAGTTCAGCGAGGTCCCTACTCTCTGAATCTGGCTTTCCAGCTCGGCGCGGCGGCTTTGGCCCAGGAAAGCCTCCAATTCCGCCTGCGCCTGCTGATAGTCCCCCAGGGCAGTCTGCGATTCCTGCTCCAGGTTATCAGCCACGGTGCTATCCGGCGCGTACAGCGCGTTGATGTGGATCTCGGCCTCGTGCGCCCAGGCAGCCGCAAGGCGTGCTGCCAGCTCCGCCGTCGGCGCAGACGCCTGGATGGAAATCCAATCGTCCTTGCCCTCCACCTTCACTTTGCGCGCCAGCGCGCTCGGGCTGCGCACGTCGAGTTGGTCCATCAACGCGGGGTCAGCGGCGAGAACCCGCTGTGCGATCTCAGCGCTGCCGGCGACTTCTACGAGGGCTGCGTTGCGATAACGCAGGTCCACCCGCTGAGCGTCCTCCGCACTCAAGCTCAGCACGGCGGTCAAATGCAAATCCGCACGCTTGGGAGCGACCACCAATCCCGTAGCCGCCTGATATGTCGGCGGCGTCAACAAGGAATACAGCCAGCCCACCAGCATCAAAAGCGCGGTGAACAACGCAATGCCGCGCCGACGGCGCAGCAGGACATCGAGATAGACGCGCAAATCCAGGTAATCTTCCTCCATGAACCCAACCCTCTCCATGATGATAGTGTTACAGCTTCAAAAGCGGCGCCAGCAGCTCCTGCGCTGCCGTCGCGGGATCTTTCTCCCGCCGCAAGACCGCTTCGACCGCCGCCGCAAGGCGCTCCTCCCCCACCTGCTCTTCCAATGCCAACATCAGATGCCGTTGTAGCCACGTCTCCACCTCAGCACGGGCATGAAGCCGGCGCAACAGTTCCCAACGGCCACTGCTTTCGAGGTACTGCCGATGGGCGGCGATGGCTTCCACCAGCTCTGTGAGGCCCTGATTCTCGATCGCCGCGGTCTGCAGGATGGGCGTCTCCCACCCGGCGACGACCTCCAACGGCTCATCGGCGCGGGGGCCGTGATGCCCGGTCGTCGTGACGCCAAAGTAGGCCGATTGCAGCGCGCGCACCGTCTGGCGTGCCTCCGGACGATCCGCTTTGTTGACCACGATGATGTCCGCAATCTCCATCAACCCGGCTTTGAGCGCCTGCACCTCATCGCCCATCCCCGGCGCTTCGACCAGGATAACGGTGTGTGCAATGCGGGCGACTTCTACCTGCGCCTGCCCCGCCCCCACCGTCTCCACCAGAATCACGGGGAATCCCACCGCATCGAGGAGCAAAACGACATCTCGCGTGGCGTGCGCAATGCCCCCTGGATGCCCCCGGGAGGCCATGCTCCGGATGAAAATGCCCGCGTCGGCGGCCAGATCCTGCATCCGCAGCCGGTCGCCGAGCAACGCCCCGCCGGAAAAGGGGCTGCTGGGATCCACGGCAACAATCGCCAAACGCGGCACGCGCTGACGGAGCTCGCGGGCCAGTTTGCCCACGAGCGTGCTCTTGCCGGCGCCTGGCGACCCGGTGATCCCGATCACGTGCGCCTGCCCGGTGCGCGGGAATAGCGTCGCCAACGCCTCACGTCCCTCCGGCGCGCCGTTCTCCACCCACGAAAGCAGCCGCGCCAGGGCACGACGATCTCCCGCCAGAGCCGCCTCGAGGGGCTGCACCTAAGCTCCTACCGTCTGATGGATGAAGGACACGATGGTCTGGGTGTTCGCGCCGGGACCGAAGACCTCGGTGACGCCCAGCTCCTTGAGGGCGGGGACATCATCCGCCGGAATGATGCCGCCCACGAAGACCGGCACCGCGTCAAGACCCCGCTGTCGCAATTCGTCGAGGATGCGCGGCACCAACGCCATGTGCGCCCCGGAAAGGATCGAGAGGCCCACCACATCCACGTCTTCCTGCAGCGCCGCCTCGGCGACCATCACCGGCGTCTGGCGCAAGCCGGTGTAGATGACTTCCATACCGGCGTCGCGCAGCGCACGCGCGACCACCTTGGCGCCACGATCATGCCCGTCCAGCCCAGGCTTGGCGATCAACACGCGGATTTTTCTTTCCATAAATGTTTGCTCCTCCTTCGAAAATAGAGAGCAGTGAGCCGTGAGAAGAGAGCCGTCCCAGGCTCTCTCTGCTCACTACTCACCACTCACGACTCACATTCTCTTGCTTGCAGGGTGTGCGCCAGCACATGACGTCTCTTCACAAATGCGATATGTCGTTCAGCCGCGAGACGCCGTAATGGGCGGCGGCGGGGTCCTCGATCTCCACCACGCAGAGCGAGCAATTCTTCTGAGGCAGCTCCCAGAAGCGCTCATAGCTCCACCCCAGGGCCCGCAGCAGGATCAACCGATTGACCACGGCATGGCCCACCACGACCACGAGGGCCCGCGGGTGCGCGGCGACGATGTCCTGCACCGCCTGCAGCGCCCGCGTGCGCACCGCTGCCAACGTCTCCCCGCCGGGAATCACCGCCTGATGGGGACGGCTATTCCACAGGGTTAACATCTTGAACCAGCGAGCGCGCACCTCCTGCGTGCGCAATCCCTGCCACGCGCCGTAGTTAATGTCAGTCAGGCCCTCATGCAGGCGCACCTCCAATCCCAACGGTTGCGCGATCAGCTCTGCCGTCTGCCGTGCGCGCATCAAAGGGCTGCTGTAGACGGCCGCGGGGGTCCACTCGGCGAGAACCCGTTGCGCCGTCGCCGCGGCCTGTGCCAATCCCACCTCGTCCAGGGGGACGTCCACCTGGCCGCGAAACCAGGGGTCTTGCGGCGCATGGGTCTGCCCATGACGGATCAACACCAGGGACGTCAAGGCTTGAACCTCACAGGGGAGCTTTGCAGTTGGCGCAGTGATCGGCGTGCGGTTCGTTCAGGAAACCACAACGACCACAGACCAACGGTTGCGCTTCGGCCAGCGGCGCGCGGCAGGCCTTGCAATTACTCTCGCCGGGGGCATTGGGAGTGCCGCAATAGGGACAGATCACCTGTTGCAACAGCGCCGCCGCCCCCACGCCCGCACCTATCCCGCGGCAGTAAGCCTCGATGGCATTCCAGGCTTCCTCGCGGAGGCGCAGCCCGCGCACATTGCGCGCCACGTCATCAATTTCGGTGATAAGGGACCACGGATTCAGCAACGCGCGCAAGCCGGTCCGCGCCAGATCCGCTGCCACGCCCAGCCACTGCTGCTCGGCCATCGAGACGACGATGCCGGTAGGAGAAGGCATGATATGCAAAGTCACCGCCGTCTGCGGGTCCCCGGGCTCCATGCGCCGTGCCTGAAGCTGCACGAACGTGCGTCCTTCCGGGCCACGCATCCATTGCGCGCGCGTCTCTCCCTGGTTAAATTGCGCCACCAACGCCTGGGCCAGCTCCTCAGCATCAATCTTGCCGTGATACGCGCGCTGCTCCATCTCTGCTTTCATGCATGTGCTCCTCGGGAATAGAACCCGTGCTCATGTGCCCACGTTCCCACGTTATTTTCGTCATCGGTGGTGTGCCGCAGGAACATGTGAACTCCTCGGAAATAGCGAAAAGGCGAGTCACCTGCGTTCACACGTTCACACCTAGACACGTGGTCACCTTCACACCTGGGCACGTTCGTGGACACGTTTCCACTTTCAGCGGGAACGCCGCGCCCGCAGCGGATTGATGCCGGCGATCAGCACCGAGAACGCCACCGCAATCACCAATCGTCCCACACCAGACACCCAGAAAACGGGGCGATACCCCCACACCTGGGCAATCCAACCGCCCACGGCCGCGCCGGCCGCCAACCCGATGCCTACTGCCGCCTGGTACACGGCCACAAACTGCGGACGCGATTCGGTCGGCGTCAGCTCCAACAGCAGGTTGAAAGAGGCCAGATTGTAGCCTGCCCACAGGAACCCCGCCAGCAGCTGCAGGGGAAAGGCCTGCCACGGTTGGGTGATGAGTCCCCACAGCGCCGGGACGATCGGGATTCCAAAGCCGGTCAGCCGCTGCACCCACACCGATCCCTTACGATCGCTCAGGGGTCCAAAGACGCGCTGCCCCGGCAACGAGGCCAGGGCGGAGGTCGCCGCCGTCAGCGCGATGACCGACGCCGACGCATGGGCCTCCTCGGCCAGGAAGATGTTGAAAAAGGGGCCGGAGATCTGCACGGTCAGGTTCCACAGCGCCGCGATGACGCAATAGGCCACAAAACGCCCCTGCCCCTGGAGCAGCTGCCGCAGCGGCACAGTGGCGACTTCACTCTGAGCCGCTGCCGGACGCGAGGGCTCTTCAATCTGCCCAAAAGCGTAGACCGAGCCCAATCCCGTCAGCAGCGCCACCGTCAGCGCCAGCTGGTAACCGCCGATTCCCGGATGGTGATCAATCAGCTGCCCCACGAGCAGCAATCCCACGAGGCCCCCCACGCCCATGAGGATGTTGCGGGTGCTGAAATAGCGCCCACGCCATTGGGCGGGCACGATGTCACTGATCAGCGTGGTCCACGCGGGCAACATCAAATTGGCGATCAACGACCGCCCGACGATCAACGCAATGGACACAAACACCAGGGTTGGGCCAGGGGAAAGCCACAACGGCAGAAGGATGAGCAGCAGCAATAGCACCCGGCTCAGTAAGCCCGGCAGGACGACCAGCGGTTTGAGCCGCCGTGCTTTGGTCGCCAGCCGGCCGCCGGGAATCATTGCCGCGGGCAACGCCAGGTTCATGAGCGAGCTGAGCAGGCCGATCTCCCCGCGCGTCGCGCCCAGCGCGGCGAGGTAGATGGATTGGTAAGCGCCGAAAATGGCCTCGCCGATATTCGCGAGCACCCCGTCCACCGCCAGCCAGCGCAAGGAACGCCGGGTACGCGGTCCCAGCTGCGCACTCCACCGTCCGCCGGCTAAGATCAACTTCGCCTGCCGCTGCCAGCGGAATAATTGAGATGTGATCTGCCCCAGGTGCGGCACGCCCGAGGGCCAATGGAACCGGGTTTTCATCCCAGTTGGACGAAATCTTCAGCCGGAAGCACGAACACGGTGGCGCGATGCTGGCCGGGTTCCGGTTCCTGAGTATGTTGCGTGAGGAGGGTAAATACCTGAGGCACCTGTTCGGCTTCCACGCCGATCAGCAATGTGACATTCCCCCGCCGTAGAAATCCGCCGGTGCTGGCGATGCGCGTCACACGGAATTGGCGCTCGATCAGCGCATCCGACACGGCCAGCGAATCCGAATCTTTGACGATCGCGACAATCAGTTTCATGATTTCACCTCACAGCTGCGCAAAGTGTTCAACGGGAACGACAAAGACCGAAGCACCACCGACGTGGACTTCAATCATCATGGGATAGCCGGGGGTCATGCCCGTTTCCACTCCCATCGGCATGAAGCGGGTGCGGCGCGGACAATATTTGCGGATCAGCGCAAAAAACTCCTGCAACTGTTCCTCCGCCGTCCCAACCAGCAAGGTGACCAACGAATCGTGCAGGAAACCGCCTACCGCATCCAGCGTGGTCACATGAAAGCCTTTTGCAGCCAGCGCCTGCAGCAGTTGGCGCGATTGGCTGCCATCCACAATTGTCACCGCCAGACGATTTACCGCTGTCTCGGCCATACGTGCCTCCCTCATCCTCTCTCACATGACGGGGCGCGCTCCCGTCCCTCACCGCCCCGACGCCGGCCTTGGGCCGGGTTTGCGCAGATACCTTACCTTGATTATAATCAGTTTGGAAGAATGGCAAAGCACCTCGCAACGCGAGCCGGCGCGGCAGAAATAACGCAGGAACGGTGGAACGTGTGAACGTGTTCAGGTGTGAACGTGCGAGCGTGACCACGTGTTCAGGTGTGAACGTGTGAACGTGCGAACGTGCCCACGTGGAAACGTAAGTGATTCGCTGACTCGCTTTTTCGCCTTTTCGCTTTTTCGCTGATTCGCTGACGGCTGACCGCTGATCTCTATTTTCCGAGGAGGAGGCCCAGCTTGGATTCTGAACGTGATCTGACACGCATTCAGCCTGGCGATATAGTCCTGCTTTCCGGGCGCGACCGGCGCGAGTTCCTGGTGGTGATGCAGCCCGGCGCTCAATTCCAGACGCATCGCGGCTACATCAATCACGACGCGATCATCGGCAGCCTGTGGGGCAGTGTGGTGAAAACGCACCTCGATTATGCCTACATGCTGCTGCCCCCCTCGCTGGAGCAACTGATCCGGGGGGTACAGCGCACCACGCAGATCGTCTACCCCAAGGACATCGGCTATCTCATCATGAAGATGAACATCGGCCCCGGCAGCCGCGTCGTCGAAGCCGGCACCGGCAGCGGCGGTCTGACGCTGGCCCTGGCGCGCATGGTCAGGCCGGAGGGGCACATCTACACCTACGAGAGCCGCCTCGAGATGCTGGAGGTGGCGCGGCGCAACGTCACCCGCCTGGGATTGGAGCCTTACGTCACCTTCACGCAACGCGATATCACGGCGGGCTTCGATCAGCACGACGCCGACGCGGTCTTTCTCGATGTGCGCGAGCCGTGGGACTACCTGCCCCAGGTCCACGCGGCGCTCAAGGGCGGCGGTTTCTTCGGTGCGCTGGTGCCCACAACCAATCAGGTCACGGAGCTGCTCGAGGGGCTGGCCCACAACGCTTTCGGCTTCGTCCAGGTGGATGAACTCCTGCTGCGCTCTTACAAGGCCGTGCCGGCTCGCCTGCGGCCCATGGATCGGATGGTCGCCCACACCGGCTACCTCATCTTTGCCCGCGCGCTGCTGATGGAAGAAACTGAGGTGCCATGAGACCCCCCGCCCTGGCCTGGCTTCCGCTCATCGTGCTCGCGTTCGGCGTCGGGATCACCGCCTGTCACGCCGCCTCCCCGGTCGCCGCGCCCGCAACGACGCCGACGGCCACCCTCACCCCCACGGCGACGCCGCTGCCCGTCGAGCAAAAAGTGATCACCCTCTGGCACGATTGGCCGGGCGATTATGAGGAAGCCTACACCCTCCTGGCAGAAGACTACACCGCCGCACATCCCGAAATCCACATCGAACTGGTCAAGACGGAGAAGCTCAACACGGCCTTGAGCGCGGAGCTGCCGCCCGGCGAAGGCCCCGACATCGTCCGCTGGCAAGAATATCAGATCAGCCCGGCGGCCCGGCGAGGGATAATCGTCCCGCTCGATGACTTCATCAGCCAGGAGACCTTGCAGCAGACCTTTGAGCCCGCCGCCGCGCAGGCGATGCTCTGGAACGGCAGCATCTGGGGGATTCCAGAGATGCAAGACGGCATTGCCCTCATCTACAACCGGGACATGCTCACCGCCGCGGACCTGCCCGCGCCGGATGACTTCGAGGAGCTGCTCGCGAAGGCCACCGCCTTCCGCCAGGCCCATCCCGACCAATACTACCTGTGCAATCAGGGCCTGGGAAGTCCCGATGCCTATCACGTCGCGCCCATCTTTCTGGGATTTGGGTTGCAGACCTATGGTGGATTCATCAACGAGTTGGGGCAGGCAAACCTCACGCTGCCCGAAGCCTACGCCGCGGCGGAGTGGATCAAGGCCTTCAGCCGGGCGGCACCGGCAGTCGCCAGCCCGGGCATCTGCCAGGCCATGTTTATCGAAGGGCAGGCCGCCATCTGGTGGACCGGTCCGCGCGCCCTGCGTTCGTTGCAACAAGCAGGCATGAACGTCGGCATTGCGCCGATGGGCAGTCCGCTCGTGGATGTGCGGCTCTTCATGCTCACCCGTCTTGCCGTCGAGCGCGGGAACGCGGGGGCTGCTTTCGCCGTGATGGAATATTTTGGCAGCGCGGAAGTGCAAAAACAGCTCACCTTGCGCAACGGCACGATCCCCGCCAACAGTGCGGCGCTGGCCTCGCCGGAGGTCCGCGCCCTCAAGACTGTTGCCGCCTTTGGCGCGGCGCTGCATCGGGGGACGCCGATGGCCAATCACCCCTACGCCGATTGTCCCTGGGGCCCGGTCGGCGATGCCGTGACCGCCATCTGGAACGGCGTCCTCACCCCGGCGGCGGCAGTCGAACAGGCGCAGGCAAGCCTGGAAGCCTGCGCGGCCTCCATCCAAGGGAGATGAGGGGGTCGGCGCCCTTGTTTTCGTCTCGCCGGGGGGCCGGCTCACGGATGAACACAGAGGGAGTGGAATTCTGTCCGTGAGACTTGTGGAAAGGCAAGCCCAGAGGAAATGAGGTCACCGGCCAGTGGGAGGAGGCGTCCCTGGGCTTCTACGACTACGGCGCGCGGCCGTACGATCCCGCGCTGGGGCGGTTCCTGCAGGCGGATACCCTCGTGCCGAACCCGGGGAATCCGCAGAGCCTGAATCGGTATGCGTATACGCTCAACAATCCACTCAGGTATACGGATCCTAGTGGACATCGCGAAATTCGCTATGGCGAGGGCGAAATAATCGATGAGAGCACGATCAATTCAAACGTTTATGTCGAATGGAATCCTCTAAATAAACAAGAACGAGCAGAAGTCTTGCTCGATGCAATTGGCATCTTGGGAGTACCTGTAGTTGCGATAGCAGCTCCGGCTTATGCGGGTCGGGGAGCACTTAGCGCGGTCGGCTACGTTGGTGGTACATGGGCCACCGGCGGGGAAATAGCTCCTACAGAGTTGTTGTTAGCGTTTTATATAGGGGGGATTGATATTAACACATCGTTGGGGAGACTAGCATTCTTGTCGGGAGGCATGAGCAATGACCTCCAATATCTGGCTGCATGTGGTATCAGAGGAGAAACACCAACAGTAGCTGATATGAGTTGGAATATGGCTACCGGCGTTGTAGCAACAGGATTGCAACCACATCTCGAGAGGACTTTGGGCAAAACTGGTGCTATGATGGGTGAATGGTCTGAAGGCGTCCTTAAAGGTATTACCCCAGCTGCCGCCGATACCACTGCTCAATGGCTAACCACTAACATGCAACAGCTGTCTCCTCAACTGGCCATTACACCCCTTCCTGGCTCTGTGCCAGGGATCTCGCCAAACCAGATAGGACCTTATCCGACTTTTGGGTATTCACCCTTTGGAGATCCGGTACGACGTGAACACTATTTCAAGTAAACTAATCAGGCCGTACACAAGTATGCATTATGCATCTTTGGAAAATGATGAAACTTTGCGTAGTTCCAATGAGACAGTAGTGCTACGACTCGCCTTCAAATGTATTGGCATCTAACTTCCAGCATGATCATGTACTATTACTTGTTGTCATATACAGTCAAATCCAAAACAAGAGGAATAATCAATCATGACAAATCTCAATTTTGTCGAAGTCATGGGTGTGACGATATTGTTTGTACTCAGTGGCATTGCCTCGGTGTTCATTTACCAACATATATGGCGATATTTCTACCAAAAACGGGGACAGAAAACGAAATTGCATATTGAACAAGAAGATGAACAAGAATCCCAGAGAATCTTTGTTATTACTTTTGGAAGTGCGGCATTAGTTGCTGGTCTAATCACAAGAGAGTTCTGGCAGCTCGAACCATTCCATAAAGAATTGATAATCCTTGGTGGGCCACTGACAATGCTGGTTTGTGGTTTTCTTGGCCTCTCCATTCCAGAGCTTTGGGCCATATGGAAAGGAAAGCACAAGTAGAGCCCATACATCCTGTAGCTGCGTTCCAGGCCACGTAGTGAGGAGATAGCCATGGCAAGTGATTCTGTTATTCTTGCCTCACCCGGCGCATCGCCCAACGGCAAGACGGCGTGCTGACCTACCTTTACGGCGACCATCTCGGCTCGGCCAGTCTCGCCACGAACGCGAGCGGGGCTAAAATCACGGACAGCGACACTCGCTACTATCCCTACGGCGTGACGCGGCCCGGGCTGGCAGGGACGGGCTTGCCCACCGACCGCCGTTTCACCGGCCAGCGGGAGGAGGCGTCCCTGGGCTTCTACGACTATGGCGCGCGGCAGTATGATCCCGCGCTGGGACGGTTCCTGCAGGCGGATACGCTCGTGCCGAACCCGGGGAATCCGCAGAGCCTCAATCGGTATGCGTACACACTCAACAATCCACTCAGGTATACGGATCCTAGTGGACATTACCATTCAGACGTTCACTATGATCTCACGCAGCGCTGGGTCTATCATGCTATTCTTGAACAAGCGTACCTTTATGGCTTACCCTCTCCAGTAGCACAAGGCCTCGCCGCGGACCTGGCGCGGACAGTCGCTGCAGCCGACCAGGACGTCGACTGCAAAGTATGCGCAGATGCTTCATATGTGAAAAGTGGGGTCTTGCATTGGCTAACCCATCAAGAAGCCACCACTCTCACTGCAGCGGCCGTAGATACTGGAAGCCCAGTGGAGTTTGGGCGAGCTCTGCACGGTTTGCAGGATTATGGCGCCCATTTTGGACAGGGTTATGTATTGGAAGCGGGCGCCAAAGGGGAGACGCTTTATGCGCGGCGCCTGGCAGCGGATGATCTTGATCCCGGTGCTCATGGAGGATTAGAATCAACCGCCCGATTTGATAATGCGCGCGATTTTGGACATCTCAGGCATCTTGACACAGATGATTACGTCCCTCACGATTCATGGGATCGGCGCATGCGAGAAGAATCGCTCACTTGGATTCATCAGTTTGCTCAGCGATACTTCGAGTTGAATTTCGGGGTGCGGCATCCGGGGGATGAACTAACCCGACGCCAGCATATAATCGAATAGCCATGAAAGCTGGAGGCGGCCATGATTACCTTCAATGAGGCATACCAGTACATAACTGACTGGATTCAACGTCACATTGTGCAAAGTTTCTGGTTCCAGTGGGCGGCGGCGACCATCATTGGAACAGGCGTCGGTTGGCTCTTCGACGTAATCCTGATAATGGTGATTTTCCACCCCAGTGGAAAATTTGTCATATTTGTGACAGGATTGGGAACAGGTATAGCGCAATGGATCGTGTTACGCCGCTGGGGCCTTTGTCGCAGTTGGTGGGTGTGGTTGAATGGACTCGTCTGGTGTGTAGGGTTAATACTCAGGGACAATCTTGCCGCGAAGTGGATGTTGATGCAGAAAGATTTATGGTATCACGAGAAGAGTGGAGCTGTCATTGGAGTTGTGGGAGGAACGCTGCTGGGACTCATGCTTTGGGCACAATTGCGGCGAAAAGTCTCGCGGGCAGGTTGGCTGGTACCCGTCAGTGCGATCAGTTGGGGACTCGGTTGGGCAGCAGGTATGTATGCCATTGCTTTTATCGTTGGTGCCGTTGCGGGCGCCATTGCCGGCATCCCAACTGGGATCACCTTGGATTGGATGTTGCGACATCCCATACCCGAATCCTAAATGCCGTATCAAGATATAGATCCCGGATCCCGCCCTGGGACGGTTCCTGCAGGCGGATACGCTCGTGCCGGAGCTGCTTGCATCCTAAGGCGCCGGCGCAGCCGGCAGCCGAGGACGAGGAATCCGCAGAGCCTCAATCGGTATGCGTATACGCTCAATAATCCGCTCAGGTATACGGATCCGAGTGGGCATTACTCGGACGACGCTATCCAAACCTATCTGAAGAACAGATTTGGAGATGAGTGGGAACGATACTGGAATTTATGGAATGCAGATGCGGGTTGGATGGACTTGCTTCACGCTGCTCAGAGTGGAGATATCCTGACTCGGATTACAACTGATGAAAGTGGGATGGCGCTACTTGATAATCTGCAATTCCTGGGTGAAGGACAGGCAATATTAAGTGGCGTCTCGCTCATTGATGATATCAGTGCAAATCCAAATAAAATAAATAATATAAGTTTGGATCACATATTTTCTCATAGAGGAATGGGATTGGGGGTGACACGTTTTGACATTGCAGGAAATATTAGTGTAGTTAAAACATTAGGTGATGCGAGCTTTAATGTGCATCAAAAGGCCAGGAGTGAGCTGCGTTATAGTGACATTGTTTTGCAATATTTTGTGCCCACCGTGCTTGGTTTCGTGAACCCGGTGCTTGGAGGAGCAATAGGTTTTGGGCAGGCTGCCCTTAATCGTGAAATTGGTGAGTTGCCAGGTAATGTAGAAGGAGATAATGCGCTAACTGTCGGAACTTTTGTATCAAATGAAGCAAATGATGCTTATTATGGTGCCACTATAGCTTCAGGCATTCGAAGTGGCTATGAGTATGTATTGCGTGGTGGGCAAATAATTTCAAAGGGCGGATATTATTGGACTACCTATGTGCCACATCGCCCATTTTGAGAATTTGAGCAAAATAGCGATTAATTCACAGTAAATCGGAGACGACTATGAATAGAACTATGTCATTTTTAGTAGGATTGGTTACCATTGTTGAGGTCTTTGCTGCTATAGCAATTGGATATTTGTACAGAGAGCTGATCGAAATGATAGCGGCAACTTTGTCAATCCCGATACCGACGATTTGGATTGTTTTAATCGGTGCGATACCCTTGTTGCTGATTTTAGTTAAAATGCACCATGCTTTTCGCAAATGGATTGGAATGTAGTAATACGGGAACTAGCAGAATAACAACTCCAGTTTCGCGTAGATTCAGGTAGGAAATTGCGAATGATGCTCAAAAAAGCCGTAAAAGCCGATATATTTGCTAGAATTGTATGGTAATAATGCGAATATTTGCCAACATAATTTTAAAAGTGAGAGCAAGACTCTAAATACAGCCCATTTTCTCTAGTTTCGCGTGAAATTAAAATGCTTAAGGCGAATTATCAGTCAAACTCTTATACGAATCCGGTGGTAATTTCAAATACGCCAGGATTTGGGCTAACCACGGTGGCAAAGGCGACAGGTACCAC
>Ga0208824_1000892_pt1 | contig 29208 bp, 29 predicted proteins | sample AD_JPNTR3_MetaG_FD_184447 | JGI IMG/M metagenome (GOLD analysis project Ga0208824, IMG submission 184447) | Active sludge microbial communities of municipal wastewater-treating anaerobic digesters from Japan - AD_JPNTR3_MetaG (SPAdes) (version 2) | ecosystem: Engineered > Bioreactor > Anaerobic...
AAGGCATATATTTGGGTCCAATTCTACCCGCTTGGATAAATAAGGATATACTCGATGTGCTTGTGAATAATTACAATGTAAAATTGATAGGTACACCTGAAGAAGATATAAAGCAGATCCTTGGAACGTATTGATTCTTAATTAACTTAATAAATCAAACAAATGGGCTGGAAAGCCCATTTGTTTAATTTCTTCCTAACTCTTACACTTTACTCCTCTGCCACATATGTGTTCCAACTATATATCACTCATTCAAAATGAAAAGGGTTGTTGGAGAGTCCAACAACCCTATAAATGCATACTTAGTTCAATAAACATCCATTCAATACTTATTCTTCTACCTCTCCTTTTGAATTTAACTTCAAGATGTAGACATCTTTTTCTCCAGAGCCGAAAGAGTAAGTCGATCCGGCAACTATGTATCCACCATCTGTCGTTTGTTGGATCGATTTTGCTACGTCATCATCTCCTCCACCAAATATTTTCTGCCATTCTAAATCACCCTTTGAATTCAGTTTCAAAATGTAGATATCTTGCCCTTGAAACTTGAAAGACCCAGTTCTTCCAACAGCTATGTATCCACCATCTGTCGTTTGTTGGATCGAATTTACTACGTCATCATCTTCTCCACCAAATATTTTCTGCCATTCTAAATCACCCTTTGAATTCAGTTTCAATATGTAATCATCTAAGCTATAAGACTCAGTCCATCCGGCAACTATGTATCCACCATCTATAGTCTGTTGGATCGAGTTTGCTACGTAATCATTCTTGCCACCAAACGTCTTTTCCCATTCTAAATCACCTTTTGAGTTCAACTTCAAAATGTAGGCATCTCGTTCTCCAGAGCCGAAAGACCAAGTCCATCCAAAAGACCAAGTCCATCCAGCAACTATGTATCCACCATCTTTTGTTTGTTGGATCGAAATTGCTACGTCGTCATCTTCTCCACCAAACGTTTTTTGCCATGTTTCAACTTTCGTGTTGTTTACAACAACTTTTATACTCTTGGAGTTTTTATTTCCTGCACTGTCAGTTGCCTTTGCCGTTAGTACGTATGTACCATCTTTCAACTTCTTAGTGTCCCAACTGTACTCATACGGTTTGCCACTATCTTCTCCTAACTTGCTATCACCTACGTAGAATTCAACTTTTGCTATTCCACTGCTATCACTTGAATCCACTTTTATGGTCACAACTCCCGATACTACAGCACCGTCTTTGGGGTTTGTTATACTCACTGTAGGTGGTGTGGTATCTTTTGCAGCTCCAAACAAAGATATTGTGACAATAGAGAGTACGATTATAGTGATAAAAGTTACCTTCTTCATTTTTCCATCCCTCCCCCAGAATGGTTCATAAATTATCTTGATTATAACACAATTATTAAGAAAAAGAGCCAGTTTATATACAGTTCAAATTGATTTTTGAATCTGCAGCTATTCGCAAAGAGGAAGCTGTATTATGAAGAAATCAAAAAATGGGCTGGAAAGCCCATTTGTTTGTTTTTAGATGCTTGATGCGTATTGTATGCCGTCGTTTACGGTGTCTACAGATTTACTTTGACGAGTTTTACCGTTCCGTCTGTAAAGGCCATGAAGACTTTTCCATCTTGCGGTATTAGTTTTGTGAGTAGGTAAGATGGGTGTACAAATGTCTTTTGGAGCATTTTTCCGTTTTCTGCATCGATGATGATTAATTCACCATTCGTTGTGCCTAGGATTGCATAGCGACCATTGAATATTTGAGGTGATGAGTCGTAGATTGTTGAGTTTGTGTTTGTACTCCATGCAACTTTACCACTGCTTAAATCGAATTTGTATACAATCCCATCTATTGTAGATGCAAGGCCATAGTTTCCATATTTTGCAATGGATGAGTATCCCACTTTCGGACCATCGATGTTCCATTTAACAACACCATTGTTCATATCCAAAGCCTGTATTTTGCTTGCAGAGTTGGTAAGCACAACGAGTGAGCCAAAGATTTCTGGCGTGCATGCACCACTTGTGTAGTAAGTCTGACCGATGGTGTATTTTGCATGCATTTTTCCATCCTCACCGACGATGGCTAACAATCCTCCCCAAGATGTTTGGAAGTATTTACCATCGAGGTACTTTGCGGATGTCTGTATTACACCGCCAAGGTCGTAGCTACCAATTATTCTGAGTTTTTGCAAGTCTACGATGTAAGGATAGCCACCAGTACCTATTGCCGCTGTTTTGTTCCCAGTTGTAATGGAAAATATTGGGCCTGAGAGTTTCAAAGAGTTAATTCTATTTCCAGTTGATCCATCAAGGATCAAAAAATTGCCGTAGATGTCTCCTACCAGTACATTCTCACCGTAGAGTGCTACATTTGAGACGATTGGACCAATTGGTTCTCCTTTTTGTTTCCACAATTCCCTGCCTCCTTGCGTTAATCTAACGATGTTACCTGAATAATCTGCTACGATGAAATCGTTTTTGTATGCGATTGGCTGGGAAAGGATGCTGTTTGTCATTTTGTATGTCCAGATGCAATCTATACTTGCTTTAATCGTCTCGCTTGAGGCCTTGGCGCTGTTTTCAATTGACAGGAATTTTTCTGATGTACCATACATTCCATTTCCCACTATTTTGATGAATGGTGAAGACGATTGGTAGTTTGTTGCATCGATTGTAAATTGGCTTTTTTGAACAGATTGATTCAGTTTTGTGTACTGTTTTACGAGTTTCTGATTCATGTACACGTTCAATTCTTTTATGTTCTTCGTCTCTATTGCAAATTGTGTAAGAGTGTTTTGGTTTGTCACGTCAATTGAGATTTTCTGATCGAATCTATCGTTGTATGCTTTTGATGTCTTCGCAATGAGTGTATACCCGCTATCCGGATTTGCGACGTTGTATTTCCACATGTATATGTACTTTGAATCCCAGCTTAAAACTGTCATCCAGCCATCTCTTGCACCGCCTATCGTTTGGAAAAATGTGCCGTTGTACAGTTTACCATCGGAATACTTGTGCACATGTCCAGCTAATGCAATCGGTACGTTGTAGGTGTCGAGTAGGTTTAATAGTTTCCAGCTATCATCGACGTTGCTTGATGCTGGAATTAGCGGGTGGTGAGACATCAATATGGCACTTTTTCCATCTCTCTTGGAAAGTTCCATCTGCTCTTTGATCCAGTTCAGTTGTCCTTCTCCGATGTGGCCAAGTTGTTCAAAGTACATGGATGTGTCTATACCGATGAATGTAACGTCTTGAAGATCTACTCGGTAATTCTCATACAATGCATTGCCAAGGTCTTTGGTCTTTCTAATCTTGCTTGACCATCGCGTATCGTGGTTGCCAAGCAGCATATTGTATTTTATAGCACCAGTATCAAGTGCAGCAAGTGATTTCTTTAGACTTTCAAACTCACTGTCTTTTCCAAACTCAGTCAAATCTCCAAGCATGAAGACGTGAGCAGGTTTTATCGAGACGATCTCTTTGAATATCGCTTCGATATTTTTTGGAAAGAATGGGTGATGCAAATCTGATATAACCACCACATACCCGTTATGTTTGCTGAATGGCAATTCCGCCGCATTGCAGATTGTAGCTGCCAAAATTGCGACTGTGAAAAACACAAATGCCAAAATACGATTCTCAATTTTATGCATGTTTAGTACCTTCTCACCTTTTCTTGATATCTTTGAGTCTCTTTGAACTTCTAAACGTTAGAAGTCATCAAAAATGCCTAAGCTCTTTTCGCCTGGTAGTAACATCTTTTGGGCGATTCTATCTTCCCTTCATCTTTGAGCTTTTTGATAGCCTTATCGACGTCTTCTTTTGAAAGGCCAGTCTTTTCAACAACATCGCCTGGTCGAAGTGGTTCTTCTGATTCCAACAACGCTTTTAAAACCAATTCTTTTTTCTCCATGTTATCCCTCCTCGTAAGTGATTGTATGTATAGAAAAAGCATTTGTATTTTAATGCCGATATCAATTATATCAAATTTTTTGGTATACTTGATACAAATTGATAATTTGTGAGAGGAGATGTGAAAAGATGGTTGGTAATTGGTATGAAGCAAGGCCAAGATTGTTGGTAAGCCGTTGTTTTTTTGAATATACGAGGTACGACGGCAATACGATATCCAACGATTTAGTAAAGCGGCTTGGTAAGTATTGTGATATGGTGCGTATCTGTCCAGAATTGGAGATTGGACTTGGTGTGCCTCGTGAACCTATAGATGTATTTTCTATAGGTGGTGAACTAAGGCTGATGAACAAGGGTTGCACGATCGATTTGACTGAGAAGATGGTGAATTTCTCAAAGGACTTTGCAAGCTCTCTATCGCAAGATGTGATCGACGGCATGATATTGAAGGCAAAATCCCCATCTTGTGGTCTGCGTGATGCGAAGCTGTATGGTTCAAATGGTCGAGTTGTGTCGAAGACTTATGGACTTTTTGCAAGAGAAATGGTGGAGAGTTTTCCGGACTTGCCTATCGAAAGTGAGATGAGGTTGAACGATAGTCGTATCAGATTTGATTTCTTGTCTTCTATCTTTGCAATTGCGAGATTTAGAAATGTTGTATCGAAAAGTGATTTGATCAAATTTCAACAACGGTACAAGTTTTTCATGCTCGCAAAAAATGAAAGAGCCATGCGCGAGATGGGAAAACTTGCAGCACAGAAAGGCTTTACTCAAGAAATGAAGCATGATTACATGAGGTTGCTCATGAAGGCGCTTAAGACACCTATGAAAAAGACGAGTGCAATCAATACCTTACTGCACATATACGGCTTTTTCAAGGATCTCTTGACAAGTGAGGAGAAGGCTTATTTCATGGATCTCTTGGATGGTTACAAGAGTGGTTTGGTAACACTTCAGGTAATGAACGCTGTTCTCAAATCGTGGGCAATAAGTTACAAAGTGGAATATATAAGGGATCAAGTTTTCTTTGAGCCTTATCCTACTGAATTGGAACCTATCGAAGATATGTAAGAAGATATGCAGTTTCTGTCAATTGATCACTTTATCAATAGTTGTTCCAGACGTATCTGATTATTTCGTCATGATATGCGGTAACTACATAAGTTGGCGTTATGAAATTGTTGACCATTATGCAAAACGCAACTCTTTTACCTGTCTTTGTTATCATTATTCCAGCTATGTTTGAGACTTTCTGCAAAGTACCGGTCTTTGCGTACGCGGTTATGTCTTTCAGTCTTCCCTCCATCGTACCTTCTTTACCGGCGGTCGCAAGTGTGGAGATAAATCCGTTAAACCCATTGTGGTTTTTGTATGCATAAACAAGTGTTTGGGCCAGCATGTAAGGTGTTAATAGATTGTACGTGGATAGGCCACAAGCATCGTTTAGTTTGAATGGATAGTACTCGCCGAATAACCTTTTTACAAAATCGTTCAATACTTTCTGTGAGTTGTAGATGCTGCCAAATCCATAGACTCTGAGTCCAACTGTTCGTAAAATCTGCTCTGCGTATGAATTGCTGCTGTACTTGTTTGCGACGCTTATGAGGTTTTTCAATGGCACGGATTTCATAACGATGTATTCTCTGTAACTTGAAGATAATTTACCAACGATGACGTTTCCGGTGACCTTTATGCCGTAGTCGTTGAGTATTTTCCGAAAGTTGTTACCAAAATTCATGGCCACTGCATTTACATCGTATGGGGAGAATGTATTTGTGTTTTCTTTGAGGATTAGTGCATCAACACTTGGGTTTTTGTAGTCCCATTCCCACCCAATTCCCCATCTTTCGTTTGAGAAGAATGAATTGTCTATGACTATGTTACCATCTATCTCTTTGACACCATCGAGTACGAATCTTTTTAGATTCTCTTTAAGTATGTCAACACTCATAGATGGGTCTCCATTACCCTTTATCACAACGTTCCCTTTCAAAGTGGGAGATATGTTGCCTCTCGGTACGTAGACGGTCGTTGTATAGGTAAATTCCGGGCCGAGTACCTCCCAAGCAACGAGTGTGGACATAACTTTTGTTAATGAGGCTGGTACAAAGAGATTATTTTCGTTGTACTGTACAATTACTTTTCCACTGTCTACGTCAACAAAATATGCTCCAACGTATGCACTTTGCGGCATTTTCGATGTTATAACAGAATAGACCCCTTCGGAAAAGAGCATCAAAGGAATAAGAATAAATATTGCAGTGGTGTATTTAATCAACGACCTTATGTATACTTTGGACACCTATTACCTTCCCTCCTATATCTACATACAACATGTCATCTGATATTTTTAGTACATTTCCTTCAACAATTTCTCCTTCGTTGTTGATTTTTATCTTATCCCCTTCCTTAGGGGTAAGATGTTTCTTCCAGAGTTTCGTTATGTTTTCTGTCTCGTTTCTGTAACTTATTAGAAGGTTCCATGCGTGTTTATTTATCTCATCTAATAGGTAAGTTATTTTTACATTTTTTCTCAAAATGTCTTTTAAGGCTATGGCAGTATCTTTTAAGTCTTCTGGTATATCGTTGTTCACATTCACGCCTATCCCTATAACTATTGCAACGACTCTATCATTGACAGAGATACTCTCGGCTAAGATGCCACAGAGTTTTTTGCCATTGTAATATATGTCGTTTGGCCATTTTATGTATGCCTTAACTTTTAATTTACTCAGTACTTCGATTATTGCTATCGAAAAAATCTTGGTGTAGGCATGGAGATTAACGTGGATTTTCGGCTTGAACAGGACTGAGTACCATAATCCACCTTCTGGTGAATACCAACTTCTGCCCAATCTTCCTTTGCCTGCAGTTTGTTTGATTGCAACTACGATAGCACCGTCGTGAAAAGATTTGTAGTTCTTTTTGAAAAATTCATTTGTGCTATCTACTTCGTACAATACTTCTATCTCTTCTCCTATCATCGTGTGCTCTCCTTTAATATTATTAGCCTATATTAGTCTATCGCCTCTTCAAAAATGTCTTGAGCCTGTCTTTGAAGAAAATTGCCGAGAATAACAAATAAACAGCCGCTCCAAACCCCGTTGAAACGATCGCCCAAATCCTGCGTTCCGATATCATTGAGAAGAAATAGGTAGAAATTCCCATGACAATTGCGGAAATGAATATGTATCTGATATCTTTTTCAAACAAGTTTCTATTCTTTTCTTTAAGTAAAAGATACAAAAAGCCGAGTATTCCGCCAAAACTTGTTGCAATTGCGACACCAACAGGTCCGTATTTTAGTCCAACTAATAAGTCAAGAATCACGTTTACCACTGCTACTATGATCGTTGCTTTTAGGGGCGTTTTCATATCTTTTAATGCATGACGTGCACGCGTCATGGTTGAATAAATGCCATAGAATGGCAGACCAACTACGTATGCACTGAGAACCTTGGCTGTCATTTCGGTATCTTTGGCAGTGAACTGACCATATTGGTAAAATAATCTGATGATGGGAACGGAGAGCACTATAAGTCCGACAGTTGCAGGTAATGTAAAAAAGAGTGTGGATGTTATCCCATTTTTTAGATGACTATGGTAGTTCTGTCTATCGTTACTTATCGTTGAGAGTATCACAGTTGCAACGGCTACACCGAAAAGACCGTATGGTAACATGTAAAACCTTGATGCATACTGCAAATATGAAACCCCGCCACCTTGGCCGCCGCTGTAGTACGAGACGACATTTGTGTCAACTATACTGTTTATCTGTGAGACAGACATAGCCAAAAAGCTTGGCCAAAAGTACTTTAAGAACTCTCGTAGATACTTGAACGATATCTTTAACTTATGTCTCCTTAGTGGGTATACAAGAGACAGAAACGCAGCAGCCTCACCTATTAGAAACCCCCAAGTGGGTGCGTATATCCCAGTACCTGGTATCAACATTGCAATAATGAGTACTATGTTTGGTATGATCGGTGTTAGTGCTGGGTAGAAGAACTTACCTCTTGTATTTTCGATAGAATACGAAATGGACCACCAGAATATAAATAATATCGATGGTGCAGTGATTCTTGCAAGTTTTCTGATTAGCACCTTCTCTTGAGCTGATGCACCAGAGCTGAATAGGTATATGACTATGTCCGGATAAATCATCACAGCACTAACTATCACCAGTAGTATCAAACTGAATCCTGTTAAGACCGATGATAGGAATTCATCTTTGTCTTTTGACTCGCTGTACAACGGAACAAATGCAGACGTCATAGCCCCCTCACCAAAGACTCTTCTTAGAAAGAATGGAAAGAGTATGGCCACAAAATAGGCGTCTGCCTGCCAAGTTGTTCCGAACTTCGATGCCATGAGCATGTCTCGGAAAAGTCCGAGAATTCGCGATAGGAACGTTGCTATGGCAAATGCTAAGCTACTTGCCAAAACGCTCATATAACTAAACCTCCGAGATTAAACACTTTTCGATGTTGTTATTTTGCGTATGAAACAGACCTTTTTTCTCTTATAACTACAACTTTGAGTACTCCTGGGTACTGTAGCTCATTTTCTATTCTGACAGATATGTCGTGCGCCATTTTTTCTATAGTTGCGTCATCTGTCTTATCTGGTTGGACGATGACTCTTATCTCTCTACCAGCTTGTATTGCATATGCGTTTTCAACGTATTTGTAGCTTCTTGCGATTTCTTCGAGTTTCATAAGTCTCTTGATGTAATTTTCCACATCTTCTCGTCTTGCACCTGGTCTTGCAGCGGAAATTGCATCTGCAGCGGCTACTATGGCTGCTTCTGGTGTGATTGGTTCTTCCTCGCCGTGGTGTGCCATTATCATATTTATGATTTCATCTGATTCACCGTAGCGCTTGATTACTTCAGCACCTATGATTGTATGCGACCCTTCAACTTCGTGGTCTATTGCCTTACCTATGTCGTGGAGTAATCCACCGCGTTTTGCCTTGTCTACGTTTAGTCCCAGTTCTGAAGCAAGTAGACCAGCTATCTGAGCAACTTCTATGGAGTGTGAGAGCACGTTTTGACCGTAACTTGTTCTGAATCGCAATCTTCCAAGTAATTTGAGTATTTCAGGATGCAGTCCGCCAACTCCAACGGTTATAACAGCCTCTTGTCCCGCTTCTTTTATTTCTTTTTCCACTTCTACTTTCGATTTTTCGTACATCTCTTCTATTCTTGCAGGATGTATTCTTCCATCTTGGACAAGCTTTTCTATCGTCCTACGTGCTATTTCTCTTCTAAGTGGATTGAACGAGCTTAACGTGACCATTTCAGGTGTGTCATCGATTATGAGGTCAACGCCCGTTATCTTTTCAAATGTTCTGATGTTTCTTCCTTCTCGTCCTATGAGTCTACCCTTCATATCATCGTTTGGAAGTGCTACAGTACTGATTGTTACCTCACCAACGTATTCTGGCGCATATCTTTGTACCGCATCTGCTATGATCTTCTTTGCATATTTGTCAGCTTCGTCTTCGTAACGTGATTTTATCTGTGCAAAGATCTTTGCGACTTCATTTTCATACCTCTCACGTGCTTCTTGCAAGACAAGTTCTCGAGCTTGTTCGTGAGTAATGCCTGCAAGCTGTATGAACTTTTCTTGAATCTCTTTTTCCTTCTGTTCTATGTCTTTCGATCTTGCTTCAAGTTCTATCTTCAAGTTTTCAATATAACTCTCACGTTTGTCGATCAGTTCCTCCCTCTTACTCAGCATCTCGTCTCTCTTTAGTACTCTTTCTTCCATCTGTTTTATTTCTTCTTCTCTTCGTTTCTTTTCTTTATCAATCTCTTCGCGTATCTGGTGCGCTTCTTCGCGCGCTTCTATTATCGTCTTTTTCTTTATTTCTGCTGCTTCTTTTTCCGCATTTTTTATTATTGATTCTGCATCTTCTCTTGCTGCCTTAAGTTTCGCTTCTATACTCTCTTGTGCTTTTTTTCTACCTATTGTATTACCTATGTAAATACCTAATGCTACACCAACAACGAGGAATAATATGTATAATAAAAATTCCATTGTCAATCACCTCCAAATCCTTGTCTATACAATTTTTCGCGCCTTTTGCGCTCGTCTAATCCTTCCGTTATCTTTTCGATTATTTCTTTTACGTCAACTTCTGAGACAACTTTGTTTATGGCATCTTCGATGATGTATTCATCGACGTGTAGTTGTCTCAGTTCGTATCTTATTCTAAATGGCCCTTTGTTGTGTAACGTGAGACTATCATACGCATAAAGATATGCGAACTTTTCATCGTCTATGAATCCTTTTTCTCTTAACGTTGAGATAGTCTTTTGGATTACTTCTTGCGAATAACCTCTCTGTCTGAGCTTATTTTCCACTTCCCACTCAGACCTTGCTCTATAACGTATGAACCTAAATGCATCATTCAGTGGGTCTCTTTGCCGCGTCCTTTTGTTATCAGTGGTATTATCATTTGTACCACTATCATCTTCGATATCATTATTCTTTCTCGGATACATTCTTTCCATCTTCAGGCTCGTTGGTCTCTCCAGCTACCTTTTTTGATAGGTGTTTTTCTCTGATCCTATTTTCGATCTCGTCTGCAACTTCTGGATGATCAGTCAAGTAACTTACTGCATTGTTCTTACCTTGACCAAGCGAGTGTTCTTTTCCAGAGAGGTCTTCGTATGTGAACCAGCTACCTCTTCTGTCGATCAATCCTTCATTTACAGCTATATTAAACAACTCGTTTTCCCTGACGATTCCTTTTCCATAAATTATATCCACTGTCGTCGTTCTGAATGGAGGTGCAACTTTGTTCTTCACGAATTTTACCGATACTTCGTTACCTATATGTTCATTACCTTCGACTATTTTTCCAGCGGACCTTATTTCCATTCTCATTGTTGCATAGAATTTTAGGGCAACACCACCAGTTGTTGTCTCTGGATTACCATACATAACACCAATTTTCATACGCGTCTGGTTGATGAATATGACAACTGTCTTAGATTTGTTAACGTTTCCAGCAAGTTTACGTAGTGCCTGAGACATGAGACGTGCTTGAAGACCTATTTGAGCATCACCCATTGCCCCTTCAATTTCCGCTCTTGGAACGAGTGCAGCAACTGAGTCAACAACGATAAGGTCAACTGCATTGCTTCTAACTAATTCATCAACGATATCTAATGCCTGTTCACCGTAATCTGGTTGTGAGATGAGGAGCTCAGAAAGGTCTATACCCAAATTCCTCGCATAATTCAAATCCAATGCATGCTCTGCATCAACAAACGCTGCTATACCACCATGTCTTTGCACAGATGCTATTGCATGAAGTGCAATCGTAGTCTTACCACTTGACTCTGGGCCATATATTTCAATGACTCTGCCTCTTGGATATCCACCAACACCCGAAGCTATGTCTATGGCCAAAGAACCACTTGGAATAACATCTAAGCCTTGAACCAAATTGTCTTGTCCTAAGACCATTATGGAGCCTTTTCCGTACGTCTTTTCGATCTTGCTAATTGCCTTTTTAAGTACATCCTTTTTCATTTCATCTGGCATTTTTCTCTAATCCTCCCTCAAATTTTGACTTGTAAATCCATTTGTATATTGGACCTTGTGGCGTCAATGTTGAGCTATACACGGTAAATCCGTCTATAACAAGTGATATGCTTGGAACAACTAACTCTAAAGCCTTTTTCTCCCAATCTACTGGATATTCCTTTACACGACCAAGTGTTGCATGTGGTACAAAATTGCCTTGATCATCGTATTTTATTTTGTTCTTCGTTAGTTCTGACTTCATCTCAAGGTACATTTTCTGCAACGACTTTGTTGGCTCGAATTTCAAAAATAGCACACGTGGAGAATGCTTGAATTTGAAATATTCCAAACCTGTCAATTTGGTACTGAAAGAAGGAAACCCTTTCATACGTTTATTAAGTGAGTAAACCATTGAATCGACAGCTTTTTCATCCATTTCTCCCATGAAAAAAAGAGTCAGATGTACGTTCTCTGGCTTAGTCCATGCAGCCTTAAAGCCCAATTCTTGAAGTTTAGTGATAACTTCTTCAGACGTATCCCTTATTTCTTGATTAACATCGATAGCAATAAACGTACGCACGTATACCCCTCCACTAATGATTATTGAAACTCATCATGATCAACATACTGAATTACTTGTCAAGATAAGAACGGTTTTGATACATGTAGATGATGCCTGAAAATATCGTTGAAAGTGCAACTATGTAGATGAAAACTACGTTGAACAAGTGCACATAACTCTTTGCAAAATTAAGCAGTTCCAAGTACAACCCTATTGTCAGTACCATTTGTGAGACCGTCTTAATCTTTCCAAACATGTTTGCTGCAATGATCGCACCTGATTCTGAAGCAAGGATTCGGACTATACTGACGAGTGTATCACGAATAACCAGTATAACTACCAACCAACCTGGTACAAATCCACTTTCTACAAAGCAGATTAGTACCGAAGTAATGAGTATCTTATCGCTCATTTGATCCAATACTTTTCCTAGTTGTGTAACTGCCCCCGTTTTTCTTGCAATGTAACCATCAAAATAATCACTGATCGATGCAATTAGGAAGAGAATAAAAGCTGCCCAGTTCCAATTCAAATACATGAATAACACAATTACCGCTGTCGAAATTATCCTCAACCAGCTGATCGTGTTTGGTACATTGAAGATCACACTAGATTTTTGATTTTCTTGCGAATTAGTGCTCAAATCAACTCGCCCTCCAAATCGTAGGTGTCTGACTCGTAGACGCGTACTTTGTAGAATCCATCTTTGTTTCCTTCCAATCTTCCACGCACGAATATGTTGCCATCAATCTCAGGTGCATCCATGTATCCTCTACCAATTAAGACACCTTCTACCTCTTCTTCAAATATGACTTCAATCACTTTGTCCACATATTTCTGGTTTCTCAGAAAAGAAATCTCTGCTTGAACTTCCATTAGTGAATCAAGCCTCTTTTGTGCCGTTTTAAGTGGCACCTTTCCTGATAAATTGTGAGATGGTGCTTCTTCTTCGTCTGAATAGATAAACGCACCAAGTTTGTCGAACTCGACTCTTCTTATGAACTCGACAAGCTGGGCAAAATCCTCCTTCGTTTCCCCTGGAAATCCAACTATGATCGAAGTTCTCAACACAGCTTCAGGATAACGTTGCCTTATTTTCTCAAGTAGTGCTTCAAGTTCCTTGCTATCTTTCATACGTCCCATGAGTTTTAGTAACCTATCACTTCCATGTTGCGTTGGAATATCGAAATATTTGAGAACTTTTTCATATGAAAAGCCTTCTATGATCTCGTCTGTAATATGGTCTGGATGCATGTACATTACCCTAATCCAAAAATCTCTATCGATACCATTAAGCCTTTTCAATAGTTCTGGGAGCATCTGCTTTCCGTAGAGATCTATACCGTAACCTGTCGTATCTTGTGCAACTAAGATGATCTCCTTTTTGCCACTTTCAACAAGAGTTCTTACTTCTTTCTCTACATCTTCCAGTCTTCTGCTGACAAAACCTCCTTTAAACTTTGGTATGGTGCAAAATGTGCAAGCTCTATCGCACCCATCAGCTATTTTTACGTAAGCATAAGGCATAGCATCATCAATTCTACCTTCAAAATCGTACACAGCTATTGGGTCTGTTATGTACTTTTTCGTTTTTTGAAGGTTTTCTGCCAACGTCTTCGGTGGTATGATACCAAACCATCCATCAACTTCCGGTAACTCATTCGGTAGTTCATCTGGATATCTTTGCACCAAACAACCTGTAACAAATATCTTGAAATTCGGCTTTTCTCTCTTGTACTGGGCAAACTCGAGGATCGTATCTATAGACTCTCTTTTTGAATCAACAATAAAACCACACGTGTTTATTACAACACCATCTGCCTCTTCTAAAACATCAGTAATCTCATAGCCGAGAGAGAGTAAATGGTGCTTAAAATGGGAAAAATCTGCTTCGTTCTTTGGACATCCCAAGGTTACTATGTAAATCTTCAAACAACTCACCTTCCTAGTACTCTCTAGTACTCTAATGCTATACTTACTAAACTTTAATCTTACTCTGAAACTTGACCAGGCGCATTACCTGGCTTTCTCTGTAATTTTTTGAAGTACGCTTTTCTCTTTTCAAGATACATAGACCTAATCTTTTCGAGTTCCTTTTTGTAGACTTCCTCTTTGTAATTTGGGTAAGTGAAATCATAATCTTTCCAACGCCCGTTTATGTACATAAGCGTTGGTTCTGCATATATACCTTGCCCTATGTAAATCCTGTGCGGCCACATCTTTGTGGTGGCTAAGACAAATTGCATGTGATGGATGTAACCTGGATCCAAATTGAACCTTCTTTTGCCGTCAACTGCATACTTCTGCTCAATTTCATTCGTCTTGATCTTGATACTGGCTAGCAAAGATGGGTGAATTAGCCTCTCAAAACCTATCAACTTTCCCATGATACCAGACCCCATCTCTTCGTCATAGTAAAGAGTATACTTACCAAAATCAAGCACGGGGCTTGTGTAATCCATTGGTCCAAACTCTCTCACCAAATCATCCTTTACTTGATCAAACCAATAATCAACCTGAGCGGAAAATATGTAAATAACTAAATTAACAGGTTCAATTACCCTCACTTCTCCCATACAACTTCCACCTCAAATTGCGGTATCTTAACGATCAGAACCCTTCCATTGTAAAGTGCTATCTTGGACTCGCCAATTACCTCATATTTACCTACGTTAAGGCTCAACGGACTATCTATGTATTTACCATCCAGATAGAATCCTCCATCGATGCCCTCGATAACTGCCAGAGGTTCGTTCTTCACCTTCGATACATACGTACTTGCGAAGTACAATACAAAAACACTAAGGATTGCCATCCCATAAAATATAGTTCTTATCAACTTTTTCGACATACGGTACCACCCTAAATGCTCTAATTCTTCAAAGTGTACACAATTACATTGCCAAATTATTTACAACTTTTTCAAGAGAATACCCAAATGAATGGTTACTTTTGATGTACTTGTATTATATCACTTTTTTCCAAAAGTGTGTGAATTTCTTCTTGCCACTTTCCTATCAACGAACTCATCAGTTTCATACCTCAAAATAACTACCAAAACAACTCCGAAACACAGCATCTGAAAGAAAAGTTGGAGCCCCAAAAATGGGGCAAAAATATGGTACCATATATGGAGGTGGTAAGTTACTTTCTACTATATATTGAAAAGTGGTAAGTTACTGGTAAGTTTTTAAGTCAAGTGGTAAGTTTTTTTACACAATACAAAGGTGTGCTAACATACAAATCACAATATATAGTATAAAAAGTGTTATTGAGAAGAATTCTCATTTAGAAAAACTTACCAAACTTACCAGTAGTGAAATAATTCTCAAACTTTTTCGCAATTTTCGACAACTTTTTCTTTTATCCATGGGCATTTAGAAAACTTACCACCTCTACAATGGCTTAAAATCTATATTTTCGATAGAAACTTACCAGAGTGGTAAGTTGTTACAAAAAGGTGGTAAGTTGTAATGAGCGTTGTAGGTTGTATTGGATACACATTTTTTTGATTTCATTTGTGTAAACTTACCAACTTACCACCCCTATTACTAATACTACTACTAAGTAATATATATATAATGATTATAGTATATTAGGGAGAGAAGAAGGTGGTAAGTTTCACTGGTAAGTTTCATAATAACAACTACAATGAGTCTAAAAATTGTCGAATGAAGTTACTCATGTTTTGGTAATGGCTTCCACCCCAGTAAATCTTCCCACAGTTGTTGCATCTTGCAAATTCATTGAAGGTATTTAGAACTCTTTGAGGTACTTTATCGGCAATTTCATCTCTCATTACAGGAACTAACCTACCATTGCATTCCATACAACGAGTAAATGGCTTAATGTATTTAAGCAAGTTATATCTCAACACAACTTCTCTCAGTTGAATTTCTGGCGAGTCAGATCTTACCACATAACCATACTTAACTACATTCTCTTTGAGCATGTTCCTATCTTTTGTGAGTATTATCGCATTCGTTTCTAATGCCTTTCTAATTATCATTTTGTCATCTATGATGCCGTAATCTGCACTAATGCCCAACATACGAATGTATTTTGCAAGCTTACCAAGATGTATATCAGCAACGAATTTTGGTTCTCCAAGGTACTTCGGTGTTAAGGTGTATATATCTTCTATCGGTAAGTTACAGTCTGGATAAACGAAATAGAAGTCTTCATCACAGACTATCTTTGAAAAATCTACAAAATTGCCATTTAAGGTAATAAAAAACACTTCGGTATGAGGAATACCGAGTCTTTCTATACAATCTTTTATCGTTTGATTTATCCCTGGGTCAAATTCAAAAAGATGTTTACCACCAGTTAAGTCACAAAGAGAACCAAAAAATCTGATTCTTATCCTCAACTTATCCTCTCTTACTGCATTCTAATTATTTGGTCAACATTTGCACCAGTAGAGATATAAGAGATTTTTACACCAGTTTCCGATTCTATGAATTTCGTGAATTGCTCAAACTCCTTGGCTTCCAAACTTTTCCATCCGTTGAATTCCACGTATTCAACTTGCGCTTCTTCGATTTTGGAAAGTTCAAAAGGCATTTCAACTTTTTTTCCATGCATATCGTATCTTGCTCCGATTTTTATTTTCTCCATCCCAGATAGTACATCTGCTTTTGTCATGATCATCTCATCACAACCGGATATCTCTATTGCATATTTAAGCAATGGTAAATCGAGCCAACCGCATCTCCTTGGTCTGCCAGTAGTTGCACCGTATTCCCTACCTGCCTGTCTCAACGTCTCGCCTTCATCACCAAAAAGTTCTGTTGGAAATGGTCCTTCCCCAACACGAGTTACGTAAGCTTTGAAGATGCCTATTCGTTTGTCCAATTTAGTAGCGTATCCTAAGCCGCTTTCCACACCTGTTGTATTGCAAAAAGTACCGGTAACGTATGGATAAGTGCCCATATCTATATCGAGAAGTACACCTTGAGTGCCTTCAAATATGACATTTGAATTTTCAAGTTTCGACTTCATTTCCAAAGGCGACACCACCAAGTTTCTTATATCCTTGTATTGTTCTATAACTTCGTCGTATTCGTCCCATTCTATACCATACAATTCTTTATAAAGAGAAGAGATTGTAAGGAATTTTTCTTTCAATTCATCCTCATTCTCAAAGTCCACAAGTCTGATGCCTATTCTATGTACCCTATCCGCATATGCAGGGCCTATACCGCGTTTGGTTGTTCCAACTGCGCGCTCGCCACGTGCCAGTTCCATCTTTTCATCTAGTATCTTATGGATAGGAAGTACCACGTGTGCCAATTTTGAAACCCAAAGTCGCTGAGAGATATCAAAACCCATTTTTTTGAGTTCTTCCATTTCTTTATTGAGTACTTCTAAGTCAACGACAACACCATTTGAGATGTACCCTTTTATTTCTTTCCTTATATCGAATGAAGGTATGAGGTGATGAATGAGTTTGAAATCTCCGTATTCAACTGTGTGCCCGGCATTACTACCACCACTGTACCTGACTATGTAGTCATAATCTTTGGAAAGGTAGGTAGTGACCTTGCCTTTCCCTTCGTCGCCCCACTGCAATCCAAAACAGACCGTATTCATATTTCCATCTCCTCTCGAATATCCATTTTAAGCACTCGATATATCAAAAATCAATATTCTACATCGAAACTTTTATATTCCTGAGGTGGTAGGTTCTTTTCATCGATGTTGTAAATATAACTCCAACCGTTTCCTTCCATGATTTTCTTGAGTAATTCTTGCAACTGTGCTTCATTGCCTCCAGCTACAACTGTAACACTTCCATCGTCTTCGTTCCTTACGTAGCCTCTTACACCAATTGCCCTTGCAACGTTTTTAACAAAGTACCGAAATCCAACTCCTTGAACGATGCCAGTGATATTCCATTCCTTCCAAATTACTTCCACGATACCACCACCTTTGGAAGAATATATAATTCCAAAGATATTGTACAATCAATTTTCAAAAAGAGAACACCAATAAATTCTATCATATTTTGGAGAAAAATCTGTCACAACTCAATGAATGAAATCGCTTTATTTATGGTATAATTTTTAACAATATGTGATGATTGAAAAGGCGAGTTTTTCAGAATACCAAATCTTACAAGTTAGCAAATATGTTAGAACCTGCTGGCTTTAGCCGTGCAAAGTTTCAGGTTGCTGCAGGTATCGATCAACGCATGAGTGGTGAGCTGATGCCAGTTGTGACTGTTGCAGGTAGTGGTGACCAAGGTATTGCTTCTACGGTACCTGTTGCACTGCGAGGACAATAATTCAAAAGTACTTTCGATGCAGAACGTGAATATCCCATACGGGAATGGATTTGCCGCAAGAGATGTAGAAGAGACAATCAAGAGATTAGAGATACTAACAACGTCACTCAGAAATTTTGACCAGGAAATCATAGACTTCATTAGGCATTGCTATAAGGTACAAAAGGCACGTAGACAAATTAGCTTGCCAAATTAATGTAAGTGATTTACAAAAATTACATTCATTTTTTTAATATTATCCAAAAGTTAAATTTTAGTATATTTACTTCTTTTCATCTTGTTGTGGTAAAATATTCTTGCGGGAAGAATTGTATATTGTATTATATACGTAGTTGTATTAGGTTTTAGCAGTATCAATCAAAATGAATTTGAGGAGTGGAGTGCATGCTGAGTCTTCTATCGAATGGTATTCTTTCTGTCACTTTTGGAAACATTGTTATGATGTTAATCTCACTTGGTTTAATCTACTTAGCTATAGCAAAGAAGTATGAACCTGCTCTTTTAGTCCCAATTGGTTTTGCAACTATACTGGCGAACATCCCATTTTCTTCTGCAGTAGATCAATTTATGGATGGAGTTTTACACAAAGGTGTTTTGAACGTCTTTTTTGATGTAGGTATTGTAACTGAAATCTTCCCACTCCTGATATTCATTGCAGTTGGTGCGATGATCGATTTTGGACCACTTTTGGAAAATCCTGTCATGTTCTTGTTCGGTGCAGCTGCTCAGTTTGGAATATTTGCAACTATGATCGTTGCTACGATGTTGGGATTCGATATAAAACAAGCAGCTTCAATTGGTATCATAGGTGCTGCAGATGGTCCAACTTCCATTTATGTTGCTAGTAGATTTGCAAAGGAATTGTTGGGACCAATTTCAGTAGCAGCTTATTCTTACATGTCGCTTGTACCGATCATTCAACCGCCTGTTATAAAGGCATTGACGACGAAAGAGGAAAGAATGATAAAAATGGAAGCAAAGAGTGTCAAGATCACAAAGACGATGAGAATAGTCTTTCCAATTGCGGTAACAATTATCGCAAGTTTGTTGGCTCCAGCTTCTGCAGCTCTGATTGGTTTTCTTATGTTTGGTAATTTACTGAGAGAATGTGGAGTGCTCAATGGGCTTGCAAAATCTGCTCAGAACGAACTTGCAAATATTGTTACGATACTATTAGGTCTTTCAATTGGCTCAACGATGACTGCAGATAAATTTTTAAAGCCCCAAACGCTCATGATCATAGTACTCGGATTAGTTGCATTTATACTTGATACGGCTGGTGGTGTTTTATTCGCGAAGTTTTTGAACTTGTTCTTGAGGAAGAAGATAAATCCAATGCTTGGTGCAGCTGGAATTTCTGCATTCCCTATGTCAGCTAGGGTTATCCATATACTTGGTAGAAAAGAAGATCCTACGAACTATTTGTTGATGCACGCGATTGGTGCTAACGTGGCCGGTCAGATTGGATCAGTGCTTGCAGGTGGTATACTCGTTGCATTGGTGAGTTCTTTGGGAGGGATGTGAAATGAACGTTGAGAATGTGTTAACGGCAGTAAGAGTAGGTTTGAGCGGATATGTATTTCTGATATTAACTCTTGTCATTTTTTTTGGATTAGTCACTTTGTTCGTGAAACTATTTGCGAAAGGTGAAGACGATGGAAAAGAAAACAATGAATAAAGCGGATTCGACAGATGAAATATTAACGATGTTCATAAAGTTCAGTGACTATCTATTAAAAATTTCAAGTGATAGAGAGACATCGTTGAAAAGGAAAGACTACGAAGCGCTCCTCAAAATTGCTGTGGACAATTTGAGTTTTGTTCATAGCGGTAGTGTGCTTATGACAAACGAAGACGAGGAATTTTATTACATTGCTACATACAACCATGATTACGAACTACTCAAAGATGTGAGATTCAAAAAGCCTGAAATGGTCATGAGACGATTTAAGCAGACTTATATCATCAAGAGAAGAAGTTTGGATTTAGTTAAAGAACTCTCTTCAAAGATCGGTGAAGATGATAACAGTGTAAAGCATAAGGTTCAAAGTGTAGATAATATTAAGGCTTTTGTTTCCATGCCGATTAGAGTGCAGAGAAGGGTGATAGGATTTTTCAATTTGGATAGCTGGGAAAGTGAGGATATCTTCGAAAAGAAGAATTTTCAACCATATGCGGAGATGATGTCAAGGCTTATATCGATATCAGCTGAAAGATTTGAACTGATAAAGATATTGAAGGAGCAAAATGAACAACTGACTAGAAATACTTTGACAGATACTCTGACTCACTTACCAAATTTACGAGCTCTTGGTAACTATTTCGATAGATATATTGAACTCGCCAACCGATCTCTCAATAATTTGTATTTCTTGTACATAGATATAAACGATTTTGACAAAATAGTCCATACGTATGATGCAGAATTTGGAGAAAACTTAATTAGGAAATTGTCCAAACATCTATCAAGTCTGTTGAGAAAGAGTGACATTTTGGGAAGGATAGAGAATTCTAGCTTTGGCATCCTCACTCTATCTCGAGATATTCCAAAACCGTTGATTAATCGGTTGAGGCAAGGCATAGTGGACTTTTCTAAAAAATTGGACTTGGACCTGGATGTCAGCGTAGGTCTTGCAGAATACGGACCTGATGGTAAAGATCTAGATGCACTTTTGAAGAAGGCTAAAACGTATAAGCACGTATTTGTCGATGATGAAAAACTTGCAGAGTAGTCAAAACATTGGAGGTGTATTGATGCAACACGGGAAGAATGAAACAACGGGAAATGATAACGAAGTTAATTCTGGATTTCAACATTACTATACAGAAGACCCAACTTCAGTGTTGAAGGTTAAACAGATAGAATTTACGCTCAAAGATGGACATATCTATAAATTCAAAACCCCATCGGGTGTTTATTCTTTCGGAGCAATTGATAAAGCAACCACAATACTCATAAATCATTGTTCTCGAGTAGATGGCAGAGTCTTGGATATAGGTTGCGGATACGGTGTGATTGGAATTGCATTGAAAAAGGAAAATCCATCCATATCGCTTTTTATGTCCGATATAAACAAAAGAGCAGTAGAATTTGCAAAGATCAATGCAAAAGACAACAATATTGAGGCAGATATAAGGCAAGGAAATCTCTACGAACCATGGCAAGATGAGCTGTTTGATGCGATTATTTCCAATCCGCCAATAGTTGCTGGTAAAGAGGTCTGGATGAAACTTGTTGCTGGTGCTTTTGATCACCTCAAGGTGAATGGTACTCTTCAATTAGTTGCATATCACAACAAAGGTGGAGAGAGAATAAAAAAATACATGGCAGAGGTATTTGGAAATGTCCAAGACATCTGGAAAGAAGGCGGGATTAGAATATATTTGTCTGTGAAAAACAGTTGAACAAAGTGTATTCGATAGGGTAATAAAATTAACTAAATTCATGAAATAGCTGTGGGTGAAGATGTGTGAAAATTGAACTTAAAAATGTGTATGTTTCATTTGAAAGTGGAACTGAATTAGAAAAGCGAGCTCTTTCTGACATTAATTTAAGTTTCGACACTTCTGATAGTGTACTTTTGGTAGGAAATACAGGTTCTGGTAAGACTACGCTCATATATTTACTTGACTTGTTGATAAAACCTACGCGTGGAACTTTGCTATACGATGGTAAGAATCCATTCGAGGATGCATACAATTTTAGGAAAAGATTCGGTGTGGCATTTCAGATTCCAGAGCGTCAGTTTTTCAACGAGACTGTGGAAGAAGAGATTACTTACGCAGCAAGGAACTTTGGACTTGATTATACGTACAGAGATATATTAGATATATTGAACTTGTTTGAATTCGACGAGAGTATTTTGAAAAAATCTCCATTCAAACTTTCAGGAGGGGAACAAAGAAAGATTGCAATTGCGTCCATTCTATTTCATAAACCAGAATTCTTGATTTTTGACGAACCAACTGCTGGACTCGACCTTTCTGGAATACTTTCGATAAGAAAGACGTTGGAAAATTTTAGGAACGAGAAGAAAGGATTCTTAATCGCAACGCACGAGCCAGAGATATTCTACGATGTTTGCAATAGAGTTGTGACTTTGGTTAACGGTCAGTTGGTTGAGGATCGACTATTAGTGTAATAATCAAACTGAGGTGATGTCGAATGACATTTACGTATAAAGGACTTGATAGGTCAGGTAGGAAATTAAAAGGTATCATCAATGCGGAGAACTTAAAAGAAGCGTTGGATAAGCTTAAGCAACAAGGTGTTCTTGTAACTGATGTTACTCAAAAGGATGTTCAGATGACTGTCCAAAGTGGAAGTACAGGAAGAAAAAAGGCGGTCTTCCAGCTTAGAGCGAAAGATATCGTTCTATTTGCTCGTCAACTTGAAACGATGATATCGGCGGGTGTCAGATTGGTTGATGCTGTCATGACACTTTCAGAACAGGAGATCTTTGCAAAGAAATTCAGAAATATTCTGAAAGAAGTTGCATCAGATATGAAGGGTGGTATGTCTTTCTCAGATGCACTCGAGAGGCAAGGTACTTTCGATTCGATATTCATAAACATGGTACGCGCTGGTGAAGAAGGTGGTATATTAGACGTCACAATGAAGAAGGTTGCAAACTACTATGAAAATTCAAATAGAATGAGGGAGCAAGTCAAATCATCGATGGCTTATCCTATGTTCATACTTGGGTTTGCAGTCGTTGTTGTGATAGTTATTTCCGTATTCATACTACCAAAACTCATCACAGTCTTTGGAACAGTTCCTGAAAGTGGATTACTTGGATTGTTGATGAAGATGAATTTTGTTTTCACCCAAAGGTGGTATATTCTGTTTCCAGTTGTCATTGCGATAGGTGTAGGTCTATTTTTCTTTTTGAAGACAGTATATGGCGGTTATGTAAAAGACTTCTTTGGCAACCTCTTGCCGCCTGTTAGAAAATTGAGACAGAAGATGACAAATGAAAGATTTACGAGAACGCTTGGTGTACTCATTGGTAGTGGAGTTTCCATGATCAATGCACTCGATATGGCTGCAAGGGCTTCGAACAACACAAAATTCATTACAACGATTGCAAAGGTGAACGAAGAAGTTAAAGCGGGAAGTAATTTGAAAGATGCATTGAAAAGAGCAGGCATATTCCCACAAATCATATATGAGATGGTCGGAACTGGAGAAGAAACAGGTAAATTAGATGTAGTAATGGAAAAAGTTGCAGATTTTTACGAAGAAGAGATACTCACCGACACGAAAAAGCTCGTCAGTTTGGTTGAACCTATGATGATAGCTTTCGTTGGGATATTCATAGCATTCATAGCTTTTACAATGTACTCTACAATGTTCCAAATGCAGAATCAATTAGGTAAATAACACACGCAAATGATGGGGTGAATACATGTCTGCCGTAGAATTTCTGATATCTTTGGCAATATTGGTATGTTTTTCTCTTACTCTCATTGTGAGTATTTCAAAAGTTGCAGAAATTGATTTAAGCAAAGATTACATAGAAACTGCCACGTACGCAGGACTGTGGAAGACAGACCTTCACAAGATTTACAACGGCAATTCTTGTACCGTCATTTCGCCAGATTTGGTCAATTTCAAGAGGATTTCTGATGTAAGCCTCTCAAAACTTGAAGTTAGGTCCTTTAGATGGGCAAAGAGTGGTACTTATGGTAATGGAACAACGATAGAACCAATTCTGTTTAAAGTTGGAGGGAAATAGATTGGGCATCTTTAGGAATAGAATAATGGCTTACAATATCTCGAATTTTGGTGCGAAGAATAATCAATATGTGGAAGTTCTCTCAGGTCTCTTTTCTCGCAACAAGATACGCATAAAGAATTATTTTCCCCAAATCATACAACCTGATCCGGAAGATCTTGTTGTAGTCAATGTTCCTTGGGATATAATCAGAATGGCTTTTGTAGAATTGCCACCGATAAAGAAAGAGAAAGAAAAGCTAAAATTGGCGGAACTTGAGGTAAGAAGGATAACAGGCATAAATGAAGATCTGAACGTAGGATACATTCCATCAGCGGGTGGAAAGGTGTTGGTACTGTATTCAACAATGGCAGATCTCATCAAATTTCTAAATTCATCGAGTATCATGTTTGAGCCAGACGTTGCATATCCAAATATTCTTTCCGAAATATTATTGATCAACAAATTACCGGGATACTGGGCTTATCTTGTGCTTGGAAAGTATACATCTGGAATTGTCATAATGAATGGTGGAACGGTATTGAACATAAGGATAATAGACTTTCCATTTGAAGATATAAATCACATAGTGCAGGAAGAAACAGGCTTTGATATCTTCGAGATAGAAAAGAGTGGAAACGAAGATCTAATAGAGACATCTCGTAAAATCCTCAGCACAATTTCATTGGACATCTCTTCAGGAATAGAAAGAGAGATCATAATTACGGTTAACACAACAGAAGTCGAAAAGGTCACTGTGGACCAATTGACAAATATAGCCATCGTAAGTGATTCACAGATACTAACAGATACGTTGATAAACGAAGAACGAAATCAAAGTGTACTTCAAGGCAAATTTGTTGAACCAGTCTTTAAAATCCCAATTAAAAAGAATTATCCACTTTCACAAATTGGCCTACTTTACAGGGGAGGGCTTGAACTTGGAAAGGTTAAATCTATACGTTGGTAAGAAAAAGGTATTGAAGTTGAGGACTTTCTTGGTTCTTTTGGTCATTAGTGTCATTCCAGCACTTTCATTCTTCTTTTTCGCTGCACAGTGGAAGTTAATGAAGGTTAACAGATTGGTCGAAAGTTATCCGGTTGTCTTCAATAATTTGTCTGAAATAAAATTGAACACCATTGAAAATCAACTGGAGACACTGAATTTAACTTTCCAGAAGAAGGCTAACGATTTGAGTAGCATAAATCAATCGATGAAAAATTTAATAGTTAATTCGTATACAAGTTCGTATTTTATAAAATATATCTCAAAGATGGCATCCGAGATTCCGAATAAGATATATCTTTCCAACGCGTATTTTGATGGAAAGAGGTTGTACATGGAATTTTACGAATATGGTACAGAGACAAGAGTGTCCACTAGTACTGTACAAAGTGATTTATCGAAGGTTTACAGTAACGTGGTAGTTAACTTTGTCGAGGAACGGAATTTCATCGGAAATACCAAATATTTCCACTATACTGTGGAGGGAACAAAATGATAACGGTTAACAGAAAAGTTGCTATACTTCTTGCTTTCATACTTTTGATAGTCTCAAGTAGTCTTAGTGTGTTTTACTATTATAGTTCAGTTCACAACTATCTTACAAGGTTGGAAGGAAAACTCTCGATGGTAACGAATTCCTACAATCAGATGAGACTTCTCGAAAGGGAATCGGAGATGATTGCTGAGCTAAAAGATGAACTCAATAATTCATACAAGGTTACAATAGAAGGTACGTTAACTAACTTAGACTTGGAGAAAGTAATGAAAGAAATTGTGACATCCAAAGTTGTCGAAATCGACTATTTTTCGATCACATCCGAGAGTCAATTTCCAATCGTTTTCGAAGATACTCCTGTGATTTACCAAGTTTCTATAGTGACTGGGGTGAATGCTAATGGCAATCAATAGAAGAACTAAAGTTCTCTTAGTTGTCTTGGTTGTAGTGTGGGTAATTGCCATAGTTGTTCTCATGAGGATGAGCTCACCAAAACCAGTTGTAGCCACGGTTCAATCTGCTCCGCAAAATATACAAAATACCACGAATAATGCGAATTTATCAACCAATGCTCAAGTTTCAAATATCTCACTTCCAGATTTGCAAAGTATTCTTCCGGATGCGTCATTCACGAATTTGTTTAGTCCATACGTTGTAACAATTCCAGAAGAACTTGTAGGAACAGATGTCATTGAGGATATCACATCACCTCAGTTTAAGTACGTAGGTTACATCGCGTTTATGGAAAAGGGAAAAGAAGAAAAAAAGGTTTTTATTTTATCGCAAAATCAGTTCATTTCGGCAAATGAGAATGATCTCATAGAAAGTAGATATAAGCCAGTGATAATTACTTCAACTTATTTGGTTGTTTTGGACACGCAAGATGGTAGAATAAAGAAGGTTTCTTACATAAGTAGCTAATTCCAGGAGGGGTATGGATGGGGATAAAGATAAATCTAAAAAAGTATAGAGTTTTCATTGCTTTTCTTACTTTCACTTTTCTATCGTTAATTCCTTCTTTTCTAATGGCTTCGTTGATTGATGTGGGGTACACTACTACGTCGAGTGAGGTAGTTGTCACACTCACATTCTCCTCTTCACCGAAAGTACAATACTATGGGAGAAACGAAAATAAGACAGTACACTATTTCCTCATGGGAGATTCAGCTGTCTCTCTGTCCTATTTGCCAGTCTCTTCGGGACCAGTTGAAGGCATCCAGATTGTGCCAATTGAAGGACAACTCAACGTTTTTATTTACACGCTCACACCTGTCAATGCTACTTACAGTATTTCAAGCTCTAAGCTGTACATCAGATTTCCAATCAGCATGTCTTCTAAACGTATGTCTGCAAGTTTTATGAACATTAAAACTGACGTTTTTTTTAAGGAAATGTCTGACTTTTTTGGCTTGAATGTAAGCCTCTACGATAGTGCAAAGAATAAAGATGTTAGCATAAAGCTCAGCAATGCTTCCATCGAAGAAACTATAAGGTCTGTCTTGATTGCAACAAATTTGTCTTATGCGTATTCTGCGAATCAAGTACTCTACTTTGGTAGTAGCGATGACATCATGAAAAATTTTGGGACTTTTTGGCAGATATACGATGGTCAAGTAGATGTTGAAAAGCTCAAGGCAGTTCTGGGTTCAGGCGCATATGCTGCATATTCAAAAGATAAGTCGAAACTCTTTGTTTATGGCGGTGTAAAAGAATATCGTCTACTTGCTGAAGCGCTGGTGCCAAATCCTAAAGAAACTTGGTACTACGTGCCATACACAGCTTCCGATAGTGAGATAGAAGACTACATGGGAAAATTATCACAGATATATGACATAAAATACGTCATAGTGCCAAATCTGAAAAAGGTTGCAATTTACGGTACTGATCTTAAACAAGTGGAGGCGCTCATACAATCTTATAAACCTGTGGTAAAGGAAGAAAAAGTCACCTATGTCTTTGTAAAAGTTAACTACCCTGAACGAGTAATGGATGTTTTCAAAGTACTATACCCGGAGTTTGATCCCAAGGTTATCGGTAGTAATATCTACGTACCTTCCGGCTACGAAAAGATAGTGAGTACATTATCCCAAGATCCCACTATAGGGAGCCCTTGGAGCTTGGTGTTTGAAGATGTGCCAGAAAATGTTGTTAAAGATGCCATCGATTATTTTGGGATACAAACGAAAGACTACGCGTTGAAAAGTGCAGATGGAAGGGTTTTCGTCACACTCTTTGCAAGCGAGTATTTGTACAAAAAATTCATGCAGTTCGTTGATTTAGCAGGTGATAGAACTGAGATCGTTAAAGTAGATGACGAGTTTCTAAAAAAGTATAGCGTTACCGTCCTACAAAAGTTTTCCGATGGTTCTAAGATTGTGAGTGGACGTATAAGCGAGATCGAACGCCTTAAGAAGGATATAGAAGAAAACGTAACAACCGTGGCACTAAAATCAATGCCTTCTGATCCGCCTGCCGATGTCATCACAAGACTTCTGGGCTACCCAACTCAAATTTCAAATGGTTATATACTCGTCACTGCGAGTAAGTCCGATGTAAATAACGTCAAAACTCAAATTGATCAGATACGTAAAAATTATGGTAAAGAGTTAATCCTCACGAGTGATCTTTATCAAGCGGAAGCAAAAAGCATGACTCAGCAAATCTACAACGTCAATATTTTTGAATCTGATGGAAATATAGTTATATACGGCCCAAATGCAAGCGATGCAAAGAAATTCCTCGATAACTTTATAACCACAGATGACCAAGTAATAGAGAAAGTGGAAAAGATAGAAGATTCATCACGTCAAATGGTGGAAAGCCTTTTTTCAGTCAAAGTGTACAATGTTGGTGATTCTTCTTACATGGTGGGTAAGAAGCAATCGATAACAGATGCAAGCAAATATCTTCAATCTCTTTCTTCTGTTAGTGTGGATCTCACATCTGTTATCACTCAAGAACATTTAGACTATATAAAACAAGCGTTTGGGGTCGATACACAGTACTTCCAGAATCTGAACAAACTCGTACTAACGGGTGTCAAAGAAAAAGTTGCATTAGCGCAAAAATTCGTTCAGTCGATAAGTGTTTCGTACGATATCACGACAGTAAAATTAACCGGAGACTTGAAAAAAGAAGATATCGATAAATTCATAAAACTTGCGGGATTGAATATTGAAACGGAGCAGATAGGCGATACACTTTATCTGAAAGGTAAAAAGGAAGATATCGATAAGGCCAAATCGCAGATAATAAACCTTCTCTCACCAACGGAGAAAAAGTATGCCATCTTTAGCTATCCTGAAGAGGTAGATGCACTCATAAAAAGCATTTTTAAAGTCGATACTTATAAGCTATCTCAAGGTTTCATGGTCCTCGGTACAAACGAACAGCTTCAAAACGTCAGTAAATTTCTACCAGAAGTTGTGGAAACTAAAGAAGATACGATGGTAACTTTTAACTCATCGCTATCACAAGAACAAATAGATACGATAGTAACCTTGTTTGATCCAAAAGTGCGAGTTTACAAAGTTGATCAAAAAGTGTACCTCGTTGGTAAGAAGGATACCTTAGAAAAGATAAAAGAAGAGATCATGCAATTCAACCCACAGAGTGACTATAATTTTGTGGATAGTAAATTACTCATAGATGTTAACAATAAACCATTGAAAGAAATAGTTATGGACGTTTCGAAG
>Ga0208824_1000901_pt1 | contig 29004 bp, 12 predicted proteins | sample AD_JPNTR3_MetaG_FD_184447 | JGI IMG/M metagenome (GOLD analysis project Ga0208824, IMG submission 184447) | Active sludge microbial communities of municipal wastewater-treating anaerobic digesters from Japan - AD_JPNTR3_MetaG (SPAdes) (version 2) | ecosystem: Engineered > Bioreactor > Anaerobic...
CCGAGCGCGTGATCAAGCTGGTGGCGTTGGGCCGTAAGAACTGGCTGTTCAGCGGCAGCGACGAAGGGGCCCGGCGGGCCGCGATCCTCTACAGTCTGATTGCCAGCTGCAAGCTCTGCGGGATCGATCCGTTCCTGTACCTGCGGGACGTGTTGGAGCGGATCAACACGCATCCGGCCAGCCGGATCGATGAGCTGACGCCCCCGCAGTGGAAGGAGCGGTTCTTGCCCAAGATCTCTCTGCCGCGTTTCCCCGCCCAGACCGAGAATCGAACCGAGTAAGCCGCCTCTCCCGATCCCTCCATCATCCTCGTCTTACGTTCGATCCGTCACGCATCGTCGGCAAACACGATGCCAAGTGCCCGAAGGAAGAAAACGGGGTTGGCCGGACGTTCACGCACTGGGGATCGCCTCGCAGGACGGATTGCTCGACCGTGGCCTGGACGGGGGAGCCGGTGATGTGCTCGTAGGTTGCCTTCTGCCAGCCGGCGGAGCAGTGGCACATCGTCGTCGAGGTCTTGCCAGCGCCCACGAGGGGGCAGGTGCAGGTGGGGCTCTTGTCGAAGACGCGGAAGGTCCGGCCGTCCTCGGACCACTCGACCTTCGCGACCCACTGCTTCTGGATCTCGTCGAGGTAGCCCTTGAGGTTGCCTTTGAACTTCTCGGCCAGCTCCATGTAATGGCTCGCGCACCGACGGCCGACCGCCTCCATGATCTTGATCCTGGCCTTCTTGCCCAGGTGGTCGTCCAGGGCCTCCAGCAGGTATGCGAACCGCTGCTCCGCAGCCGCCAGCTTCCACTGGAGTTTCCCAACGTCGACCTGGGGTTTCTCGGGTTGGGCTGCTCCCTGGTCTTGCGCCAAGAGCGCGGCGGTCGGACAGGAGCAGGCCGCGAGCGTACACGCCGTCTTCATGAAGTCTCTTCTGCCCTGCATCGGTGATCTCCCATCTCAATCGTCTGTTTTGCCTTGTGCCGGCTGGTTCCAGCCGCGATTTGCATCATAGCAAGTCTCTCTGAGAAGAGAAGCCCCTTCGCAGAGGCAGGCGGGCCGCCTGTCGGTGGACTGCCGCCGGCCGGCGGATCAGTGGTGATCGAGCCGTGTTGATCTGACTTGAAATGGCGAAAGGGCACAAGTTTCTTGACAAGAGGGCGTTTCGGCATGCATATAGATGCGAAGTCCGCGCATGGCCATCGAAGGTGGACGGGAACGCCCCATGGTTGGGCAGGATCCTGGTGCAATTCAACGCATGGGAGATCCCGAAACAGGTTCACGACGCCGTATTTTCTGGCCAGGCCCGGCACAACAGGAGTACGACATGAGAGATGGCCGCTCTACCCTCGCCCTGATTTGCCTGCTGTGGGTCTCGCACGCTTGGTCCGCGGAGCAGGACGAAGTTCGGATGATCCTGGACCGCTGTGTGACGACGAACACCGAGCCCAAGCCGGCCAGCGCGGTCTCGGGGTACGCAACGATGGACTCTTTCCCGGTGATGGGCAACGGCAATCTCATGGTCACGCTCTCGGGAATGCCGGATTGCCTGACGTTCCACCTGGGCAAGACCGATTTCTGGCGGGATAAGTGCGTCGACCGAAGCTTCCGACAGAGCGGCAACGTCCTGGCGGGCTACCTGAACCTCATGATGCCGGAAATGGCGGGAGCGGCGTTTCGCCAGTCCGTGGATTTTCATCAGGCCGAGGTGACGACGACGTTGACCAAGGAGCAGGAGGTGACCTTGGTCCGATCGCTGGTGCCGCACGAATCGGACAACATCCTGGTCAATTTTGTTGAACATCGGGGGACCAAGCCTCTGAAGCTGCGGATCGAGACGTGCGCCGACCAATTCGCCGTCCGTGCGGAGCCTTTCGAGGTGGCCGCCGGGCTCGACGCTCAAAACTCCGCGGTGACGTGGGTGACCCGCAAGACCCATGTACCGCCCGACTACAATGATTTCGGCAGCGTGCCGTTCCGCATGTGGGCCGTGGCGGTGACGCGACTGTTCGACGTGCAGTGCCAGACGGAGGTCGATACCGGCATCGACTACGACAAGAACGATTTGCAGATGAAGGCTGCGCAATTGTTCACGCTGGAGCCCGGTCACAGTCTTTTGATTGTTACCAAGGTCCACAGCACGGGGATCCCGATCACGATGAACCCGCCGGACCCCAAACCTCAAGCCACCGCGGCGCTGGTGGCTATGACCCGCGCCCAGGTAGAGGAACAGGTGCAGGCGCATCGCGCATGGTGGAATGCCTACTGGCGGCGCTCCTACGTTCGGCTGGATGCAGAACCCATCCTCGAGAGGACCTACTACGGTTGCATGTACGTCTTCGGCTGCTCGGTCGGGATCGGGAAATACCCTTCGGGCTGCAATGGATTCCCCGTCAACGACAACGTGCCTTGGGGCGGGGATTACCATTGGAATTACAATAACGAAGCTCTGTTTTACGGGGCCTATTCAACCAACCGTGTCGATCTGTCCGAGCCGTATGAACGCACGGTGCTGGAGGCCAACGTCTTCGGCAAGAGGCACGCCAAGGCCCTCGGTGTCCCAGGCACGGTCTTCTTCATGGCGACCGGCCCCGGCCATCTCAACGAGGCGGTTACCTTGGGCCAGAAAACCCATGCGGTCGAGGCTTCGCTGAACCTGATCACCCGCTACTACATGACGCATGACCTGGAATGGCTCCAAACGATGTACCCCTTTCTCAAGGATGTGGCTGCCTACTGGGACTTCGACCTTGAAAAGAACAAAGAGATCCGACCCAACGGCACGCCGCGCTATGTCATCGTCGACAGTAAGCCCATGGAGGGTTCGACCAACGACAGTTACAACGGCATCACCGGCTTGGCCTTCCTTCGTCGTTTCTACCGCGGCATGATCGACATGACCCTGGCGATGAAGGCTGCCGGGATCGAGACCGGCTACGGCGACGCGGACATCGCCCGCTGGAAGGATTTTCTGGTCAACTTGGCCGAATATCCGATGAGCCACGCCTATGGACGCAAGGTCTTCGCCTGGAGCGAATCGACTCTCAACCCATTCCTGACCGAACAGGATTGGGTGCTTTATCCGGTCTTCCCGAGCGAACAGGTGAACCTGAGTTCACCGCCGGCGCTGTTGTCGGTGGCTCGCAACACGCTGATCGTCAAGCCGCAGTATTACGTCGAATGGCTGAACAATCCGCCGCAGATTTTTTCCATCGCGGCCCGTCTGGCCCATCATCCGCCCGAGATCGTCCGGCGGTGCAGGGGCTATTTCACCAGCATCGGGGTCAACAATTTCCGCAGCGGCGGCGGCAACGTCGAGGGCGCCGGCGTCTCCGAGGGCATCAACGCCATGCTCCTGCAGAGCCAGGAGGGGTTCTTGCGATTGTTCCCCTGCTGGCATCATCCGGATGCCAAGTTCGTTTCGATCCGCGCCGCCGGGGCGTTTCTGGTCTCGGCCACCAAAAAGAACGGCGTCTGCCGGCCGGTCATCATCTTCAGCGAGAAAGGCAAGCCGTGCAGTATCCTCAACCCGTGGCCGGGACAGACCTTGACCGTCGATGACGGGCAGGGCAACAAGTCCGCCATCACCGTGGAGCAGCGGCCATACGGACAGATTTGTACATTCCCGACCGAGGCCGGCAAGACATACACCGTCACGTCCGCCGAAGGATTGCCTGAAGTACAGCTGTTTTGGAATGCGGCTCTTTACAGGCCTGTCACTTCGTCGACCAACTTCAAGCCTGAGAAAGAGATCAACAACTGGGACGTCGCCAAGCTGACCGACGGCGTCCGGATCAACACGCGGATGTGGCATCGCGGCTGGAGCAGCGAACTCTACGAGGATGGCGCCCGTACCGAGTGGGTCCAGGTGGACCTCGGTCAACCCGTGGACACCAAAGTCATCCACCTCTGGCCTCTCGATCACGGCGACGCCTGGCAGCATACGCATTGCTCCGAGCCTTTTGTGGAATCGACCGAGATCGACCAGTCCTACGACGGCTTCCCGCTGGATTTCCGCATCCTGGTGTCCGTGGATGGGGTGGCTTGGGAAGAGGTCGCCAAGAGGGAACGATTCCGTCGGCCGGCCACCGGGCCCGAGGATTCCGACCGAAAACCCAAGGATGTGACCGGACCGGAGATCTTCGAATTCGACCAGAAATCGGTCCGTTATGTGAAGGTCGAAGCCTCGCGTCTGCGAAGGACCCGTTACTTCGGCGGCAAGTATGCGATGCAGCTGGCGGAGATCGAGGTCGTGCGAGCCGGTTACTCGGCGGCCATGCCGTGAGGCCCAACCCATGGGGTCCGAGCGTTTTGTGCTGGAGCGGGCCGTCGCGACCGACGCCGCGGAGATTCTCGGGATTCTGGAAGAGAACCCTCTTCCCGGTCCGATCTCATTGATCTACACTCGCCGTCCCGACGCCTATCGTTCCTTCATGGCCGAGGGTCGGGACGCTCGCGTGATCGTTTGTCGCGATACTCAAGACGGGCGTATCGCGGCCCTGGGCGCCGGTGCGGTCCAGGATTGTCTTGTCGCGGGGCGTCCTGACAGGGTCGCGTATCTGTTCGGCCTGCGTTTCCGTCGGGAGTACCTGAAAAAACGGGTCATCCTACTTCTGCCCGAGGCATACCGTTTGATCGTCGAGCATTTCCAGGAGCAGGGCGTTCGCCATTTCCTCGCGGTGATCCTTGCGGACAATTTTCCGGCTTTGCGTCTGCTGACGGGAGAACGGTCGCGCATGCCCAAGCACACCTTTCTTTGCTCTTATCATACGCTGACATTTCTGACCCGTCGGCGGGCCCCTTCGTTGCCGGAGTCCTTTCGGTTTCGCCGGGCTACGCCGGGGGATCGTGAGGCCATTGAAGAGTTTTTGACGACCGAGGGAGGACGCTGCAACTTCTTTCCTTGTCGGATCGGCGATGTGCTCGATCGACATCCCGAACTATCCTGGGAGTCCTTCTATCTCTTGACAGATCGGCAGGGGAGCTTCCTGGCATGCGGCGCCGCGTGGGATCAGGTCTCGCATAAACAGTACATCGTCGCCGGATATAGGGGTGCGATGCGCTGGTTGTCTCTCGTCTCCCCGCTCCTGCGAGCGGTCGGCTATCCGCCCATGCCCAAACCCTCGACGACCTTGCGGTTCTTCCTCCTGGCTTTCTGGTGCGTCAAGGACAACCGGGAGGAATACCTCCGGTGGTTTCTAGACGGTCTTGCCCATGCGGGCCGAGATTATCCATATTTCGTGGTCGGCGTTCCGGAGGCCCATCCCCTGGGGCCCTCGCTGAACCGATGGAAGTTTCTCGGTTACGACAGCCATGTCTATCTGGTGGGCGATCACATCACGTCCGAGGATACGGCCCGCCTGGGAAAGTCCCTCTACCTCGAGTGCGGCTGGCTGTGAAACCGGCGCAAGCGGTTATCCCTGTCGGATCTGGGAAACCACCGTGGCGTACTTGCGGTGCCCCGGTTTTCTGGGGATGTCTTCCGCCGTCTCCAATTCGACACTCACCTGGTTTTTCAAAATGGTGTTGAACCGTTCGAGAATGCGTCGCCCGAGTTCTCCATCCGGCGAGAAGGACATGCCTTGGGCCTCTTTCGTGCGATCCTTCACCAGCAAGACCCGGACGTGGTCCGGCCGCTCCTGGCGGATTTGGAACTTGTTCAAGTGCGGGACATCCTCCAGGGCCAGTGTCAGGCTGTACGGATGCACGGTCTGCCCGTTGGGCAAGACGACCGAGTCCGCCATTCGGCCCTCCAACCTCGCCAACAGCGGCAGGGGCCTTCCACAGGAACAGGGTCCCTGCTTGCGGATTGCGTAGTCGCCCAGACCGTCGTAGCGGATCAGGGGCGTCGCCCGGTTGAAGAGATCGGTGACCACGACGCGACCGGTCTGACCGTCGGGGACTTCCTGCCCCTGCGAGTCGAGCAATTCGACCAGGACCTTCCACGTGAAGATGTGCAGTCCTTCATGTCGCGGACATTCGCAAGCGATGAAACCGAACTCGACCGAGGCGTAGGAATCCAGCAGGTCGGTCCCGAAGGTCTCCCTGACCATCGTTCGCAGATGAGGGTCGGTGACTTCGCCTGTGGCGAAGATGAGCTGGGGCCGATGCATTCGAATGCCGGCTTCCCGGGCCGTGATGCAGACGTTGCGAAGAACGCTGGCGTACGTGTGAAGGTAGCGGGGTTTCTTCGCATTGATCTGTTCGATGTGGACGCCGGGCGGCAGGAGGCAGTCCACGACTGTGTGTCGCATCATCGGGAACAGCCTTGCGTAAAGCGTCTCATAGGCCAGTTCGTTGTTCACGAAGATCGACATGAACATGATGTTGCGACGCAGCAGGCGGTCGCGCACCGCCCGAGGGAACGTGACGGGCGGCATTCCCCCCATGTAGCGGGGTTCGCTCAGCGCCAGATCGATCATCGCCTTGTTGAAATCCACGAACAAGCGAACCGGGGTGCCGGTGGAACCGGAGGTGCCGACTGTGAAACAATCCTCGGGTCGAAACTCACGTGAGCGGATGGCGTCGGGGAAGCCCTGACGCAAGTCGTCCTTCGTGATGAGGGGGAGCTTCTGGAGATCGGCGACGGTTCGAATGTCGTCGGGACGCACGCCGCTTTGTCGCCACTTCTGGCGGTACAGCTCGACGTTGTCATATGCATATCGGACGATCTCTTTCAGACGTTGCTGCTGGAACTCCTGCAATCGGCGTTCGTCGAACCGCATGAGCTCGCCGACTCGACGCAGGGTTCGCGTGTACGGGATCGCGTAGGCGATGTTGTCCCAGCCCAACTGTTTCAGGACGCGACGTCCCACACCACGTCCTCCCATCCCGGACTCCTTGGCATAAGATCTTCTGTGGGTGTCAAGACCGACAACGATGTCACTCCAGCAGGATGTCCACCTCTGCCACAGCGGCGAAGGGCCGGCCTTGGACTTCGCTCAGGGCGACCAGCTTGAGGAATCTCGCCTCGACGGGTTCCTCCAGCCGGATCGTCTTCAATTGAGCGTCGTTGGGCCATTGGCCGGAAGCGATGGGTTCCCCCCACGGTTTTCCGACGACGCTTGCGTAGAGTTCGAACCTGGCGATGCGTCCGTTGGTCATATCCTGGCGGGGGAGGACCGTCAGGCCTCGGATGCGAACGGGTTTCTTGAGGTCCAAGATCAAATGATGGGGCGGTTGGGCCATGGGCTCCCAGTTTGTGTGCCAGATCGTCGAAGGATTGCCGTCAATCGCCAGATCGGGGCCGTGGCTGGGGTGGTGGTTGCTCGCCACGGCGACCGCGCCGAGTTTCTGTAGCGGGCTGGGTTCTCGGAAGAGCCCTCGCAACTGTTCGACCGTCATGTTGAACCGAGGCGAGAATTGATCCGTGTCCATGTATGCCAGCAGGCTGCGTCGCATCTGCCGGGCGACGGGCCGCTTGTCCAGGTCGTTCGTCAAGTCGCTGCTGCACGCCAGCAACTTGCCGTGGCCCACCCGGACCTCGAAGATCAGGGCGAGCTTTCGCGCCGTGACCCAGTCGTCGATGACTTGCACGACCGGTTTGAGGTCGCGGTGCTCGGTCAGGATGAACGGCGCGGCGCCGTGGATCAGTTCCCACCACTGCCAATTTGTATGAAATTCCGTGGGGAACTGGCGAAGGGCGGGATGCTTCGGGTCGCACAGGATGCCCAGCGTGTGCGGCGCCTGCCAGTTCGTCCAGACCGTGTTCCAGAAGATGCTGGAGAAGCCCATCTGGATCGGATGCTTCTCGTCGTTCCTGATCGTCACAGCCGATGGCAGCAGCAGGACTTTGCCGCCTTTGGCCAGGTGCGCGATGGCCTCATCGCCCAATTCCTGCGCGATCAGGATCTCGTCGTCGGGTTCCGCAGGGGCGCTCTTCGGGAAGACCCAGAGGTCCCAATCGTTCGCGGCGTCGGCGCCGGGGATCGTGACTTCGAGACTGAACTTGTCGGCCTCTCGGGCCACGTACATCGGAGCCTTCACCTCGCCCAGAACGCTCAGCTCTCCGGTCTTGATCGTCCGCCGGGGGAACTGGCCGCTCTCGACGATTTCGCCGGTCGAGTCCCGCAAAGTCCAGGCGGGCGTCGCATCCTTCAGGTCCGCAGCGCCGAAGTGAGCGACGTCGATGCGGGCGACGAGCGTGTCTCCGGACTCGAAGATCCGTCGCGGGAGCCGGGCCAGGGGGACCGTGGGGCCGCAGAATCGGTGGTATTCCTTCGGTGTGACATACGGTTTGGAGTCCCAGAACGGGTCCAGGACGCCGACGAGAGCGGTGCCCTGGCCGGGGAAGTCGTGCAGGTCCAGCAACTGGAATCCGCCGAAGCCGGGTGTCCGCAGGGCCGACTCGATATCTTCCTTGTAAAGAAGCGTCTGGAGTTTGCCCGAGGCCAGGAGGAAGTCGCGGGCCTGGTACAACATCCCGTTGCGGTCGAGCTGCTCGCGGAAGATCTCGAAGTTCTTGGGTTTCAGCAGGCCGGTGTACTTTTTCATCTCGTCGAAGTTCGGATACACGCACCACTGTCCGATTTCGTGGCTGATCACCGGTGCGTCGCTGTGCTGTTGGATGAATTCGCTGTAGTCGGTCATCGTCTCGGAAGGCTTGGCGTTGACTCGACTCTTGACCCCTTCGCCCCATTGCTGGATTCGCGGGGCCGGTGTGCTGTGATAATCGTTCTCAGGGATCATAGGCCAGCCGGCGGCGGAGGTGTAGAGCCGCCGCGGGTCTTTCTTCTGCCAGTACGCGACGAAGTCGCCCAGAAAACGCTTCTGGTTCGGGCCGCCGGGCTCGTTGCCATAGGCCATCATCACGAACGACGGATGATTCCCGTAGGCTTTGACCATCGCTTCGCTTTCTTTGTAGAGCCACTGGTCGAACGGCCCGCCGTTGCCGACGGTGGTCCAGGCGGAACACTCGACGTGATAGTAGAAGCCCAGTTCGTCGGCCGCGACGAACGCCGCCTCGGGCGGGCACCAGGAGTGGAATCGGATGTGGTTCAGGCCGTGGGCTTGGCAGATGGTGATGATCCGTTTCCACGAATCCACATCGGTCGGCGGATGACCTGTGAGCGGGAAGATGCAGCATTCGAGCGTGCCACGAAGGAAGATCGGCGTGTGGTTGATCGTGATGCGCGTACCCTGCGTGCCCATCTGACGCATACCGAACGACACGGTTTTCTGATCTGCGTAATCGCCGCCTTGTAGGGCGACCGTCATCTTGTATGTGACAGGGCTGAACTCTCCCCAGGGCAGCCAATCTCCGACGCGTCCCATGGGGTAGGTGCCTGTGGCCTGACCGCCCTCGGCGGTCCACGTCACCGGGAGGGACAGAACCCGCTCTCGACCCTCGATTGCGATGGAGAGAATGCCGCTGCCCGGCTCTTGTTGCATGTTGCCGACGCGGACTTGTACCTTGACGTCGCCGGTGTCGATGTTCGGATAGACGCGAACATCGTCGATCCAGACCGGGTCGGTCGCTCGCAACTCGATGCGTCCGGCGATGCCGTTCCAGTTGCCTTGCGTGTGATCCGAGGCGCTGTGGGCGTCGATCCCGACGGGAACGATCATGCGGTTGTCCACGCGGATCGTCAGACGGTGCCGGCCCGCCGCGACGTCCAGACCCAGCTCATGCTCGTGCGGCGTGCCCAGGCTGTCGTTGGAGCCGAGGAGCTTCCCGTCCAGCCAGACGGTCGTCTTCCAGTGCGGCCTCTCCAGGAACAGCACGATGCGTTTGCCTTTCCAGTTTTGGGGAATCTCGATTTGCCTCTGGTACCAGGCGGCACCGGCGTAGTAACGGTCCGGCTGGAGCCAGAAGGGCATCTTGAAATTGTTGTCGGTCTGGTACTGTTTGTAGTAAGGGTCGTTGAACCAGGCCTGGTTGATGTTGCCCACCCATGGCGTCTTCATAGATGGCGGATCACCGTGTCCCTGGGCGGTCAATACCCCGGGCAGCGAGACCTTCGCGGACAGGTTCCGCTCGAACCACTTGTCCGTCTCGCCGCGATCCTGGCGATCCAGTTCGACCGACCATGTCCCCGCCAGATCGAGGGGATTCGCCGAACTCGTCTTTGGAGCCACCCAGCACGCCAACAGCAATCCCACGCATAGCGTCCGCTTCATCGTTCTCAACTCCCTTCGAATCTGTTTTCGAATTTCACGCTCTACATCTCGAACTGAGCGCCATCAGGGCCTCACGATTTCCACGCCGGGGGGCGAGGTGATGCTGCTTGCGATGCTCCCGTCGGCACGCTTCTCATGCCGGACTTTGACGACCCCCATCGGTGTCGGGAAGGCCCCCTCGGCCCACTGCAGGTCCGCCAGGTGCGGCTCGATCCGAATGACGGTTCCGCCCGGCTCGATCACCCGGATGCCCAGGACGTGCTCGGAGAGCCAGGCCGTGGGACCCGAGGCCCAGCCGTGACAGAGGCTGTGACGGAAGCCCTTGTAGCAGTAGTTGCCGAAATCGCCATGGATGTCCTTCTTGCCCTCGGGCACCAGTTCATCGATCCGCCCGGCGTCGGCGGTCCAATCCAGGTCGAAGTCCTCCCAGAACGTCGTGGCTCCCAGGTCCAGCATCGCGCCCCAGTATTGGCGGATGCAGTCCAACGCGCCCTGGTAGTCGCCCGCCATCGCGCGGGCCTGGAGGACGTAGTACCCGTAGAAAGTGGACATCCGCTTGGGGCCGTCCACCGCCATGACTTCGCGATTGAGCTTCTTGGGATCGTCCAGGCCCGCCAGGGCGATCAAAGCCGCGGCCTGCTTGCTGCCGGCCGGGTCGGGGACGTGTTTCTTGAGCTTCTCGATCGCGGCCAGGCATTTGTCCTTGGTCGCAGGTTCGTCGAGAACGTCGCAGAGTTCGGCTCCCGAACGCAGGGTCATGACCAGCAGCGAATGCAGACCCGCATGAATGGCCGGCGCGTTCTCACTGCTGGGCCAGTCCAGGAATCGATGCGGTGGCAGCGTCTCGCGATTGTCCGGTCCCACCTGTTTGGACAGCAAATCGAGCAGGCCGGTCAGATAGGCGCGCTGCTGTTTGAGGTAGCTCGCATCGCCTGTGTGCAGGTACCATGAATGGTGGATCAGCACCCACCACAGGGAGTAGGAGCTGATGCCGTTCATCCACTTGGGCAGGGGGGTCTCGTCGCGGATCAAATCAAGACTCCTGGGCACGACATCCACGGCCCCGAAAACCGAGCAGAGGCTCATCGTCTCGGGGTGCATGTCGCCGATCCAGACGAGCCGGTCCCGCTTGATCCCGTCCCAGAGATAGTCCTGCATGTTCAGATGGACCGTGTACGCGCCGGTCGCCCAGATGCGATTGAGCCGGTCGTCGCTGCATCGGAACGACCCGAGGTACGGCAGATCGCGATACAGGAACACCGCACGCACCATCTTGAGCTGCACGAAGCTGTCGGCGTCCTGCAAGTCGATCCGCACGAAGCGAAAGCCCGTGTTGCCGACCTCGGCGGTGCCCAGCCAGGGGACCAGGATGCTCTGGTCGCGGATCGCGTGGTCGTTCGTGGTGTTCTTGTCGCCTCCGAACTCGGCCATCGCCTCGCTGACGGATTCGCCGAACCGGACGCGCAGCCGGACGGGCTTGTTGTCTTTCGTGTGCCAGACCATGATCTGCGCGCCGCCGTGCAGCTCCTTGCCGAAGTCCAGCAGCACGCCGGCTCGAGAGGTCTTGTCGTTTCGCAGAACACACGGCTTCGACGCGTCGAGTGTCACCTGCCCGCTGCGAGGAACCAGCAGCATGTCGGGATTCTCGACCGTCTTGTCTTCGCTGTGCCACACGACGCGGGAGGGCAGCACGTACCGACGGACCCTCGGGTCCACCTCCGTGCGCCCGGCCATCTCGGCCCGGTTCACCGGCGCCGGAAGAATCCCCTCCGACGTCGTCTGGGCCACGCCTGTCCCCACGCCAACTCCAACCAGCAGCAGCCAAACCGCCGCGACTTGTGCCTGCAACGCCATAGCAACCTCTCTGTGATTCACCTTGCATTCGACCTGCAACGCGGGTCATCCGGACGCGATGCAGGACCATCGCGGGCCATTATACAACGGATCACGCGATGCCGCACGAGGGACTGACAAGAGAAAAGGGCCCCGGCGGTTGATCGGCCGGAGCCCTTGGTTTCGATGCCCATTGCACTCGCACAAAACGAGAATCGACCTTACTGGAGCGGACGGCCGAAGCCGATGTCGTCGATGTACAACAGGCCCGTCGCGCCCGGCGTCGGGTTCGTCCGGCTGCCCACGCCGATCGTGAGCTGGCGGACGTTGTTCATCTTGACGCCGCCGGCGGTGAACTCGCTCAGCGGAATCCGCCACTCCTGCCACGTGGACAGGAGCGTCGCCGACGGATCGGGATGGACGACCGTTTTGCTCTTGCCGGCGCCGTCCTTGACCGTCACGTACAGCGGGGCCGCGTCGTTGGTAGGCTGGGCCGGGCCGATCGTCGCGACCGACCAGTTGCCGGTCACGGTGCCGGTGAAGGAGATGTTCGAGTATTGAGCGGTCGCCATCGCAGCGGTGTTGTGGCTGGTCACCGCCAGGCCGATATAGACGGTGGACGACAGGTTGATCGACTGCGGATTCCACGTCATTGCGGTCCACTTGGTGCCATCGGTGGAATAGAAGCAGTTGAAACTCGTGCCCGAACGCTCGATCTTGATCCAGACGGGGATCTTGAGAGCTTTCTGCTCGTCCGTCGCGATCGCGGTGTCGCTGGTGGCGGCGCCGAGGCTGATCAGTCGAGCTTGATATCGGACGCCCTGGCCCGGCGTCGCATACACCGCGGCGAACCGCGAGCCCGCGGTGAGGTCCTCGCGGATCATCACGCCGGCTTTGGCCCATTCGTTCGTGTTGTCGAGGCTCTCGACCTTGGCGACGAGCGTGCCGTTGCCGTTGAGCTGCTTGAAGGCGAAGCGGAATTCGTCGGCGGAGTTCCAGATGTCCGCGCCGCCGGCGCTCATCGTGACGCTGCCTGGAGCGGGCTCGACGAAATCGACCGGATTGCCGCGGAAAAACAGCGTCAGAGTGTCGGCGCCGTGGACGGTCCAGTCCTGGGCCGAGTCCCACTGGCGGTCGCCCTCGCTGTAATGGGGCGTGGCCACGTTGTTGTACTCGAAGGGCATGGACTGCTTGCCGCTTCGGACGATCGTCCGCTCGGCGAACGGCGCCTCGATGTACCCGACGGTCGAGCCGCTGGCCTTCGTGGTCAGACCATCGATCCAGGTCTCATAGATCCGCGAGCCTTCGTCGTCGGTGTAACTCTCGAAATCATCCACGACTAGGTACTCTTTCGTGGTGAATCGCCACAGATCGCTCTGCCAGACAGCGGGGGTTTCACTTTCGTTGACCTCGGCCACTTTCCAGTAATAGGTCGTGCCGAGGGTCAGCGGGCCGGGATCGAAGCGGGCCTCGGCGACGCTCTTCATCGGGGCGGTTCCATCCGCGACCGCCTGCTGATCCGTGCTGAAGTAGACATCGTGCGAACCGGCTTCCCGGCCTGCACGCCAGATGAGGGTCGTGTCCACATCCACCCCCGTCGCGCCCGAGGGCGGCCGCGGCTCTCTCGGACTGACAGGCAGGTAGTAGAACCGCACCTCGCTGAGCCCGAACTGCGGGGCCAGTCCGCCCCAGTTGCTCAGACCCGTCAGACGGACATACCTGGCCGGAGTGCCTGCAAAATCCACCACCGCTCCGGCGGCATAGTTCTCCTGCCCTGGAGCCTGGGGGATCTGTGTCTCGACGAGCGTCGTCCAGGCGGCGCCGTCCTGCGAGTACTCCACCAGCATGCCCTTGAATCCGAAACCCAGCACGCTCTCGAACATGACGTTGTAATTCCAGACGTGCATTTCGTGCAGCTTGTAGACGCGATCGAACTCGTACTGAATCCAGGCCGGCTGCGGACCGGTCTTGCTGCTGAGCCACATGGCGGTATTGAGGGTCGAATGTCCGCCTGTGGCGTTCATGCCCGAGTTGTTGACGGTGTTCTCGGGGACCATGCCCAGATCGGAACTGGAGGCGGTGGCGGCGATGCCTGTCACGCGATAGGTGAACGGCTCGGTCGTAAAGCTCCAGACGTAGCCTTTGACCGTGGTGGGACCGACCTCGTCGATTCGCCAGTAGTAGGTCGTTCCCAGCTCCAGTCTTGTTGGAGGATCGTAGGCGTTCGCGTCCTGGGCCTGGCTGACGAGCACGCCCCGCGGATCGGTTCGAGTGGCCTCTGCGACGTCGGTCTGGGAAGCTCCGAAATACACGTCATGGGCGGTGGCCGACGGTCCTGGTGTCCAGGACAATGACGTCTCCCGGCGAACGTCGGTCGCCAAGTCCGAGGGGACCGGGCCGGTCGCGTAGGCCGGGACGCCTCGCGGGCTCTCGGCCGGACCGTGTCCTGTGGGCGTGTAGGCGTCGCTGGTGGTCAGGAGGATCTTGTCGAAGACCATGCCGTCCTCACGCATGTAGATGTTCAGCGTGTGAATGCCGGTCTGGGTGATCTCGAAAGAAGAAGGAGCTCCGTCCAGGGTGGTCCGGGACCAATTGTAGGTTCCTTGCCAACCGCTCATGCGGTCGCAGGTGGCGATCTCCAGTCCGTTGAGGCCCGCGTGGGCGGAGTCGGCGTTGCCGTCGCGACCGAAGCCGAGAATCCAGACGTAGTGGATGCCGGTCTTGACGAAGTTGATCTGGAAGTCCAGACGCGGGCTGTTCGCGGCGTAACCGGTGTTGACCGAACGCCCCCCGGCGGGCGTGTCGGGCATGATCTGCATGGCGTAGCCGCCGCTGAAGCCGTCGGCCCCGGTGAATCCGGCTGCGGTTGTGACCAGGGACCAGGTGTTCGTCCCGATGTCGACCTTGTTGTCGTAGTGCTCCGCTTCGACGCACACCAGGCCATCGGGACCTCCATCTTGTTGGAAAGGTTCGGCCGCCATGGCCAGAGACGCCAGGGCAAGACCCAGGAGAAGACACGTCGAATGCAATGGGGTTCTACGCATGACAATCCTCCTCAAGAAAACCAGGCCTTGAATTCTGTCGGCCCGACGTCATTTTTCTTTCTTATGGGATCAACTGGATGTCGTCGATGAAGAGCGTGCCGACCGCCCCAGGGCCTTCGACCCCGATGGCGAGCGTCTTGACGCTCTTGAGGCTCACCCCGAGCGACGCCAGATCGACGGTCCATTGGGTCCACTGAGCGGCCTTCACATTGTCGGCTGCGCCGGGGTACAAGACCTTCTTTCCGTTGATTTTCAAGTACAATTGGCCGACGGTGTTCTCCGCCGGGCCGTAGAACCACAGAGAAAGGTTTTTCACGCCGTAGAGAGTCCAGTCCTGCGGGGCATTGAAGGCGTATTCGGCCTCGGAATACGACGCAGTTGTGTTGTCGTAGCTCAACGGCATGGACTGTCGCCCGCCGCGGACGGTGTTCCGCTCGGCGAAGGGGGCTTCGCCATAGCCGACCTGCGAGCCGTTGGCGGGGATGTCCCAGCCGTCGATCCAGGTTTCGTAAATCCGGCTGCCCTCATCGTCCGTGTAGCTCTCGAAGTCCTCGACGACCAGGAACGGGCTGGTCGCGAAGTTCCAGACGGGACCTTGCCAGAGGCTCGGACTCTCGGTTTCGTTGACCTCGTCCACGCGCCAATAGTAGGTGTTGGCCAGCAGGAGCGAGCCTGGGTTGAAGACCGCTTCAGCGGTCGTCTGTGCTACCACCGCGCCGTCGGCCACAGCCTGCGGATCGGAGCTGAAGTACACCTGGTGGGAGGCCGCCTCTCGACCCGGTCGCCACCGGAGTATTGCATCGGGGGCGACGCCGGTCTGCCCTGTCGCGGGATTGGGGACGCTCGCATGGACCGGGGTATAGAAAAACTGCACCTCGCTCAAGCCGTACTGGGTCACCAGCCCGCCCCAGTTGCTCGTGGGGGTCAGCCGGACGCTTCTGGCTGCGACACCGCCGAAGTCGATCTCGGCGTCGTGCTCATGGCCGGGTGATCCTGGGGCCCGTGGGAATTGGGCTTCGGTCAACAGGGTCCACGTGGTGTTGTCGGCCGAATACTCGATGATGACGTCCTTCATGCCCAAGCCCAGCACCGACTCGAAGAGTACATTGTAGTTCCAGACCCACATCTTTTCAATCTTGTAAAGGCCGTCGAAATCGAACTGAATCCACGTCGGCTGTGGGCCGGTCTTGCTGCTGAGCCACATCGTGGTTTCTGCGGTACCATGGTACAGGCCGTCGGTCAGTCCCGAGCCGTCGGCTGCGTTGGCGGGCGATGCGCTGACGTCGGTGCTGGAGGCGGTGACCGCGATGTTCTTCATCCCATAGACGACCGGTTCGGCCGTGAACGACCACACGACGCCTCGATAGATCGTCCCGTCGATCCCGTTGACCTCGTCGACTCGCCAGAAATAGGTCTGACCGTAGGCGAAGGGGTCCGCGGGATCGTAGCTGCTTTCCTCCAGTCCCTGGGCGACCAGCACGTTCCGCGGGTTGTCCACGCTGGCGGCGTTCACATCTGTGAAGGACGTGCCGAGGTACACGTTGTGGGCGGTGGCGAAACTTCCCGGCGTCCAACGGAGAATTTCGTCGCGATAAACGTCGAGGGCCTCATGGGCAGGGCTGGGGTCGCGGGCCGCCACGGGCCGCCCGCCGACCTCGCCTTGGAGGAGGGTGCCGCCAGGGCCTGCGGTATATTCCATCGTCCGCACGATCGCGTTGGCGTTGCCTTGCGGCGCGAACAGCAGGGCGACGAAACCGTTGGTGTCGCTGTTGAGGAAATCGGCCAAGGCCTGACTGATCTCGGTGTTTTCCCGCGTCCCACGCGCCGGGGCGTTGAAGGTCAGCAGGATGCCGGTCAGGTCCGCCAGATCCAGGACGACGTCCGTGTCCAGAGGCGGCACCGGGTCGTTTTTGACGCCGGGGGCGTTGGACCAGTTGATTCCGGTTCGGACAAGATGCTCGACGGACTCCAGCACGCCGTAGACGTTCACGACCCCGGGGTCATGACCGTAATTGCTAAGGCGCACGTTGAAAAAGACCTGCCCGGGACCTCGCACCCCGGAGATATCGTATGTGGCGAAGGACACGCGTCGCCTCGTGGCGATATTGCGGATGCCCATGCCGGTGCCGGTCTCACTCGAACTGGTTGGTCCTATTTGTGCGTCGTTGCCGATCTCGACGTCGAAGGTGGGCATCAGCTCAAAGGTTGCTGCGCCGCAGAACTCGGCGCCGAAGCTCAAGATCAAGACGATGGACCGCCAGAAAATGGACTGTCTTGACATGTCGTTAATCCTCCTTCCTCACGAGTCTGCTCAAGGTCGCACCGACCGGGCGCCGACGTGTGAAATGGGCGCCTTCCAGACTTGGATTATAGCAAAAACACAGGATGATCATCAAGGATTATCGGGCGGCGTCAGCGTTTCTGTCATTTGGATTTCGCTCCTTTGGGTTCTTCTCGAATCTCGTACTTCATCAGAAGGTGTATCCGAGCTTACCCCATACGGCCGTTTGGATCCATCGCAGGTCTTCATTGCCGGGCTGGGGGGATGCCGAAGTCCGTTGGGTTTCGGATTGTTGCCAAGTCATCCGAGCGTATTCGATCGTCCGCTCGTCCTTCCAGGGGTGGAACTCCGAGTGACTGTCGGCGAACGAGGCCATTGTGCCTTTGCCGTGCCGCATCGGGATCGGGTTCCACCAGCGGGGCTCTTTGAAGTAGATGTAGAACATGGCGTCCCAGTTCTCGCCGTGATCGTCGAGAAACACCAATCGGTTGGACAGCAGTTTCATGCGGTTGAGGTTCGTGAGGATCAGGCCCGTTTCGCGGGTGACGCCCGCCTCGGGGGAATAGCCGTTCATGGCAGGAGAGGCACTGTAGGTCCTCATCTCGTTCTTCATGGCGACAGGGCAGCGGTACACCTTCTCGGTGCCGGCGAATGGATACAGAACCCCCGCGCGAATCGCGGCGATCTGTTCTTCGACCGGCGCTTCGACGGGTTTGGTCTGATAGGTTCCGCTCAGTCCATGCACCCAGCCGGAGGTTGCTACCCCCTGGGATGGGGGCATCCGACCATCATACTCGGCGCAATAGAGGGTCCAGGACAAAGCGAGGCTCTTGGTGTTGTTCAGACACGCTGCTCGTTTGCCCATCTCCTTGGCTCGGTTCAGCGCCGGCATGATAACCGCCATGAGCACCGCGATGATCGCAATCACGACCAGCAGTTCGATCAAAGTGAAGCCGCGACAAGGTGGAAGCCCAGAAACGTGTAAGCGTAGATACGTCAGTGAGTATCCACGCGAACACCCCGACACTCTTACGTTTCCACGCTTCCACGCGTCCCCGCTTCTACATTTCCGGCTGCCCATACTGACTTCCTCCCGCCCGCCTCAGGGGCTGTAAGGACCGTACTCATAGGCTGCATCGAACAATGCGACAACATTCTCCGGCGGCACGTCCGCCTGAATATTGTGAATTCCGTTGAAAACGTATCCGCCGGAGGGCTTGAAGACCTCCAGGTTTCGACGGACCTGTTCGCGGACTTCGTCGGGGGTCCCGAAGGGCAGGACGTGCTGTGCGTCGCAGCCGCCGCCCCAGAAGGTCAGATCGTGTCCGAACCGCTGTTTCAGCATGGCCGGGTCCATCCCGACGGCGCTGGTCTGGACCGGGTTGAGGATGTCCACACCGTTGTCGAGCAGGTCGGGGAGGTACTGGATGCAATTGCCGCAGGTGTGATACCAGATCTTCGCCTTTGTCAGCGACTTGATGTGCTGCACGAGCCTCTTCTGGCGGGGTTTGACCACCTTGCGATAGAAGGCCGGCGAGAACAGCGGCCCATGCTGACCGGTAAGGTCGTCGCCGATCATAACGACGTCGATCAGATCGCCGATCTCTCGTAGGAAGCCGGTCATGTAGTCCAGCCAGAAGGCCAGCGTTCGGTCCAGCAGGGCGGCGCAGAAGTCGGGGTTTTCCACCATGTCCATGAACCATCGCTCCAGGCCGCGGAGGTACCAGCAATATTCATAGACCACGCCGGCAATGCCGGTCACCAGGGCATAAGGGGTCTCGTTGCGAAGCGTTTGGGCGTGCTCGCGAACCCCGGTGAAACGACTGGCGTCCTCGCCGTTGGGCCAGGGGTAGTCTGCCAGCTCGGCAATCCCAGCGTCGGCCAGGGGATGGTGCGAAATGTCCATGTACAGGCCTGTGCCTTCGGGCATGGACCAGACGACGCCGAACTCGTCCTTCAGGTCGTGCCAGAGCCTGCCGTTTCGCTCGACCTTTCGGATCGCGCCGTCGAAACCGTCGGGCCCATGAGCCAGGACGTAGCGGGTGTCCACGTGAAACCGTTCGAGCACTGCTTCGCTTGGCCTGGCCAGTTGCTGGACCGGGTCGAGAATGGCGATTTCTTCTCGCAGACCGAGGTGTTTGACCAGAGCGGCGTAGGCGGTCTTGTGAATTCCGGTTTGGAATCCGCCGAAATCGATGGGGACCCGGTCGGGCGTCTGGTGGTTCAAGGTCTTCAGCACACGCTCTCGTGAGGTCATGGTGGTCTCCAAACGGCGTTTCCGATGCTGCTACGAGTAGTATAGTGCCGATCTTCAAAGTTGGGAACAGCGGTTTCGCATTTTGGGGGCGTAAGATTCGGGTGGGGTGTTTCTTGCCGAAGGGATCGGGGGGAAGCGCAAAACAGTGTGATTCTGGTAAAATCGCGACGGATTTTCGTTGCCGCGGGGCCGTACATGTCGTACTATACAACTACAGAATTCTACAATCACAATCGTCGTTGCTTTGGTCCATGAAGGTGGTGCTGTCGCCCGAGGAGGAGCCGGTATGATTGTGGATATGGTCCCGCATCAGCGAACAATCTCGCCTTGATTCATCGTGCCCCAAAAGCGTTCAGTGCGCTTCGTTCGTCAACGTAACGCCATAACATGATTGTGGGGGCTTTGGAGAAGGAGGTGCAGGAATGTTGCGTGAGATTCGAGTGTGGAGTGTTTTCGTGATGGTTGCCTTGGCCCCAGGGGCATTTGCCAAGATGATCGCCTATTATCCTTTCGAGGAGGGTCAGGGCACGGTAACCGCCGACGTAACCGGCAACGGCAACAACGGGACCCTCAACAGCGGTGTGACCTGGGTGCCTGGTGTCAAAGGGACGGCCGTCCATTTCGATACGGCCGGCGAGCGGATCGTGATCGGCCCGATCGATCCTTCGGGAGAAACCAATGCCATGACGTTGGCCGCTTGGATCAACTGGCAAGGGAGGAACCACAGTATCGCCCAGCAAGGCATTATCGGCAAGCGTCTGGGTTGGACCACCACCGGTGCAATGATCAAGTGGTTCTGGCAGACCAACCCGGCCGGCGATCTGTTATTTCGGGCCGACTACAGCGGTGGCGGCACCAGTTTTGGGTGGGGCAATGCGTTGCTTGTTCCCCATGCGAATGAATGGACTCACGTAGCCGTAACTTGGGCCAATGGCGCCGCGGTCCAATACATCAATGCCGAGCGGGTTTCCACCGGGAACGTCACATTCCGGGAATCGGCCAACGCTACACCCGTGACGATTGGTTGTGTCGATTCGACCAACAATGAGACCTTTGTCGGCGCCATCGATGAGGTTCGGATCTATGACACCGCCTTGGCGGCCGCCGAGATCGCCCAGGCCATGACGGGGGATACCGCGCCCGCCACTGCGCCGCAACCGCCGTCCGGGGCGACCGACGTGCCTCGCGAGGTGGTGCTTTCCTGGAAGCCCGGGGAGTTTGCCGCCAGCCACGATGTCTATTTCGGGACCGACTTTGCCGCTGTCGATCAGGCCAGCCGGACGGACGACCGCGGCGTCCTGGTCAGCATCGGGCAGACCGAAACTTCGTATGATCCGCAAGATGTGCTCGATTTCGGGCGGGTATATTACTGGCGGGTCGACGAAGTCAATGCGCCGCCGGACAGCGGTATTGCAAAGGGGCCGGTCTGGAGCTTTACCGTCGAACCGTATACATATCCTCTCACGAACGTGACGGCCACCGCCTCCAGCAGCGCGCCGGGCGCGAACCCACAGAACACCGTCAACGGCTCCGGACTCGACGCGAGCGACCAGCACTCCACCGACATGGCGCACATGTGGGTCAGTTCGGGCGTCGGGCCGAATTGGATTCGGTATGAATTCGACGCCTCCTATAAGCTGTACGAAATGTGGGTTTGGAACTCCAATCAGATGGTCGAGCAGTTTGTTGGTTTCGGCGCCAAGGACGTTACGGTCGAGTATTCTGTCGACGGTACGAATTGGGTCACCTTGGAAGGCGTACCCCAGTTTGCCCAAGCCACCGGTCTGGCCACCTACACGGCCAATACCATCGTCGATTTCGGCGGCGCCATGGCCAAGTTCGTGAAGCTGACGATCAACAGCAATTGGGGCGGGGTCATGCCGCAGACCGGTCTGAGCGAGGTGCGATTCTACTATGCCCCGGTCCAGGCCCGTGCGCCGATACCGGCCGACGGGGCCACAGGCGTTGCTCTGGAGGCCCAACTGACCTGGCGGCCTGGCCGAGAGGTAATTTCCCACAAAGTCTTTTTCGGGCCCGACAGCCAGGCGGTGGCCGAGCGGCTCGTTGTGGGCGATGTTGTGGCGGAGCCCACATACCTGCCTGCGGCGATGAACTTTGGAACCAAGTATTATTGGATGGTTGATGAAATCGGTCAGGAAGGTTCTTATCCAGGCAATCTTTGGAGCTTTACCACCCAGGAGTTCGCGGTCATCGACGACTTCGAGAGCTACAACGACGACAACAACCGCATTTACGACGCGTGGATCGACGGAGTCACGACCCAGGCCAGCGGTTCGACTGTCGGCTACATGGAGGCGCCGTTCGCCGAACGCAGAATCGTTCACGGCGGGGCGCAATCGATGCCTTTGCTGTATGACAACTCGGCGTCCCCGTTCGTCTCGGAGGCCGAGCGGACGTTCGACCCGGTCCGGAACTGGACCACCAACGGGGCCGAGACCCTGAGCCTGTGGATTCGAGGCAGCATGCCGGCTTTCCTGGAGACCGCTTCCGGTACCATCTTGATGAACGCCATCGGCGCCGACATCTGGGGCACCTCGGACGCCTTCCGCCTGGCCTACAAGACCCTCAACGGCGACGGGACCATCGTGGCCCGCGTCGAGAGCATCGCGAACAGCAATGCCTGGGCCAAAGGGGGGGTAATGATTCGTCAGAGCGTTGATCCTGGTTCGGTCCATGCCTTCATGCCCATCACCCCCGGCGGCAGCAGCGGCGGCAACGGCGCCAGCTTCCAGCGCCGTCTCACCACCGGCGGGGACTCGACCAACAGCGACAATCCCGGCCCGGTCGTGGCGGCTCCCTACTGGGTGAAACTCGAACGCAAGGGCAATGCCTTCTCGGGATTCATTTCCCCCGACGGCGTGACTTGGACGCAGTTGGGTACCGCCCAGACGATCCCGATGACCGGTCCTGTCCTGATCGGCTTGGCACTGTGCAGCCATGACGCGGCAGTGGCCACCGGCGCGGAGTTCTCCAACGTCTCCATGACCGGCAACGTGACCGGCTCCTGGCAGGTGGCGGAGATCGGCGCCCCGCAACCGATCGGTAATTCGCCGGAATCGATCTATGTGACGGTCAAGGACAGTGCGGGCAAGTCCAAGACCCTGATGCACCCCGATGTATTCGCATCGGCACGACCGAGCTGGGTGCAGTGGAAGATCCCACTTAGTGAGTTTACCTCGGGTGGGGTGAACCTGACCCGGATCAAATCCATGGTCATCGGCGTGGGCAATCGGACCAGCCCGGTCAAGGGCGGCACCGGCACGGTCTACATCGACGACATCGGTTTCGGCCGAACCGTCCAGTAAGCCGGACGATGTGCCACGTTCGAGATACCGGCGCGGGGCCCGCGTCTTGCCTACGCGGGCCCCGTTGTTCCGTTGGAGGTTCTTCGGGGTTGGTCGTGTTTTGAACACATGAACATATTTGAACTTATGCAATTCGATTTTAAACTGTTGATCCACCGTAACTTATGTCATAGCCTTTGATTCTGGTTGATCGAGGAGTATTTCGGGTGGTAAAATAGATCGATCAAGTCATGAGTGACGTTGCCGGACCTTGATAGGCAGTATTCCTTGTTAAAAAGGAGTCAGCATGATCACCAATCCGGTTGCCTGTCGAAGCACGCATTTCTCTTAATCGGTGAAGAAAGCGGAACTACCCAGGCGGCGTACGCCTGTGCCTGACATCATAATCTTGAGTTTCCGTCAGATGCTTACGAAGGAGGATGGCCGTATGTCCGAGTGTTTCGAGAGCCGAAGAGGGCAAGGATGGTGCTGGATGTGCGGGTTGTTGACGTTCTTGACGGCCACGCTGCGCGCGGCAGGGCCCGATGTCGCTCGACTTGTGTTCTATCTGCCCTTGGAAGATGCCCAAAGAGTCATCGATGCATCGGTTGATCCTGCCACTGTAACAGTCGAGGGGACGCTTAATGCCGTCGATGGGCAGTTTGGCAAAGGCCTGGAGTTCAATGGAAAGAACACAAACCGCATCCAGGTGGCGCATGCCGCCAAACTGTCGGGCATGTCGGCTCTGACCGTTGAAGCCTGGGCTCTGGGACGGAACATCGCCAGTCACGAGGGGATGAGCATCGTCTCCAAGAGAATCGCGAATCTCAACGCCGACCAGTACAACCTATTCATTTGGACGGGCCGGTTGGTCAATGGACGGATCAACGGAAACAATACGAACATCGGCCTGTCCAAGACCGTCATCGCCGACAACACGTGGTACCACATCGCTCTGGTGTTCGACGCACAAGGCGGCGCCAACGAGAAGATCAAACTCTATATCAACGGCGTCTTGGAATCCAGCGCCACCCATCCGGCCACTGCGGTGGGCGCGGGCGTTTCACCCTTGTGGGTGGGTGATCTGGATGCCGCCAGAAATTTCCCATGGGATGGAATTCTCGACGAAATCGGGATTTGGAATACGGCCTTGACGGAAGCTCAAATCAACCAGGTGATGATCGAAGGCAAGGCCAAGATGCTGAACAAAGGTGCCGCCTGGAATCCGATGCCCGCCGACCGCGAAGAGGATGTGCTTGTCGACGCGGATCTCGCCTGGAGCCCCGGCGAATATGCCGCGACGCACAACGTCTACTTCGGTTCATCCTATGACCAGGTTCGCGCCGGCGACCCTGCGGTTCTGGTCGGCGCGGGTCTGGCCCGCGAGGTCGATCGTCTGGATGTCGGGCGAATGGATTTCGGTCGAACGTACTTCTGGCGGGTCGATGAAGTCAATGCCGCGCCGAGCAACGCGGTTTTCGAAGGCGATGTTTGGAGTTTCACGACGGAGCCGTATTCTTATCCGATTCGAACGGTGACTGCGACCGCGTCGGGGAGCAGCCGGGCGGACACGGGACCTGTGAACACGGTCAACGGTTCCGGCCTGAACGCCGGCGACCAACACTCGGTTGAAGTGACGCACATGTGGTTGAGTGATGAGGCCTCGCCCAAGTGGATTCAGTACGAATTCGACAAGGTCTACAAGGTCGATCAACTGTGGGTGTGGAACGCCAACCAGATCATTGAAGCCTTCGTCGGCTTCGGCGCCAGGGACGTGACCGTCGAGTATTCCCTCGACGGACAAACGTGGACGGCCCTGGAGGGTGTTCCTGAGTTTTCCCGTGGCAGCGGAACGCCATCCTACACGGCCAATACGGTCGTGGATTTCGGCGGCGTGGAGGCGAAGTTCGTGAGGCTGACGATCAACACCAACTGGGGCGGGATGGCCAAGCAAGTGAGTCTCAGCGAGGTTCGGTTTTACTATGTGCCTGTGCAGGCCAGATCACCCGTGCCTGCCGACGGCGCAACCGATGTAGCTCTGACGACCTCGTTGGATTGGCGTCCCGGCCGGGAGGCGACATCGCACCAGGTGTTCTTCGGGACGGACCGCGTCGCGGTGGCCGAGGGCACGGCTGGGGCCAGCACCGTCAGTACCCACAGCTATACTCCGGCTTCGATGACCTTCGGCACCAAATACTTCTGGAAGGTCAATGAGGTCGGCGACACCGGGACCTACGAAGGGGAGGTTTGGAGTTTCACCGCCCAGGAGTTTGCGACGATCGAGGATTTCGAGAGTTACACCGATGCCGAAGGCAGTCGGATCTATGAGTACTGGCTGGATGGGATCGCCGATGCGGTGTATGGCGGCTCGATGGTCGGTTACATGGAGGCCCCGTTTGCGGAGAAGGTCATCCTCCACGGGGGCAAGCAGTCGATGCCTCTGGCGTACGACAACACCAAGGCTCCGTACTTCAGCGAGGCGGTGAGAGAGTTCGAGTCGGTGCAGAATTGGACTGGTTCGGGGGCCAGCGAGTTGTGCGTTTGGACACGGGGGTACCCGGTTCCGGCGTCGGTGGCGGTGGTGGAAAGCGGGGGAAAGATGACGCTGACGGGCGCCGGGGCCGACATTTGGAACAACTCGGATGAGTTCACCTATGCGTACAAGACCCTGACGGGGGACGGGAGCCTGGTGGCTCGCGTGACCAGCAACGGCACGGGGGCCAACACCTGGGCGAAGGGCGGGGTGATGATCCGCGACACCGTCAATGGTGGTTCGATGCACGCGATGATGGTGATCACGGGGGGCGGCGGCAACGGCGCCAGCTTCCAGTATCGCGGCACGACCAACGGCGCTTCCTCCAACGCGGACATTGGTACGGTTGTGGCTCCTCCGTACTGGGTGAGGATCGATCGGTCCGGCGCGACTTTCACGGGTTTTGTCTCGTCCGACGGGAAGAGTTGGAGCCAGGTGGGGACGACGGTGATCCCGATGACGGATCCGGTTCTGATCGGCATTTGCGTTACCTCGCACGAGGCTGGGGTGGAGCGGACCTTCCAGTTCGAGGGCATTTCCGCAACCGGCAACGTGAGCGGGGTTTGGAAGGGGGCGGTCATCAACGTGGCCCGGTACAACGATCCGGCTCCGATGTACCTGACGGTGACCGACAGCGCGGGCAAGTCGGGGACGGCCACGAGCGATACGGCAGCGGTGGTCGCCGACTGGACGGCCTGGAAGATCCCGATGAGCAGCTTGGCCGGGGTGAACTTCAGCCGGGTCAAGAAGATCGTTATCGGGGTGGGCGTCAAGGGCGCCACCAGCGGCGGCTCGGGTGTAGTCTTCATTGACGATATCGGTTACGGCCGTTCGGCGAACTAGCTTTGTCGTTGCGACCGTAACCCTCTGCGGTCGAGTTTTTTGATCGCTCGTGGGGATTGAAGTCCTCCCAGGGCCCGGGCCACGCGGCGCGGGCCCGGGAGGGCCGTTTGGCGAATGGGGCCACCCGACGAAAGAGACGCGTAGGTGGAGGAGTGAGTGAACGATTGAAGGGACATGTTGCAGGGCGCCTTGGCAGGTTCCTGGGCCTTACCGCTTTGGGGGCGGATAGGATGGCGCGTGTCGGGGCGCTGTCGCAGAAGAAAGGAGGTGAATCGCCAGATAGATTTTGTATTCCCGTGCTCCTTTGGAGGCGTTCCCACCAGTTTGACAGTTTCATGTGTGCGGATGCCCCCACGAGACGTCCGGTGTGTGGCCGGGACGGGAGGATTTCCTGAAAGTTCTCGGGAAAGACTAGGAGGAACAAAAATGAATCGAGTAGCTTCGGTATTGACTGTGGTCTTGGTCTTCGGCACGATAACCATGGCTTCCGATTTGGCGTTGTATGTCGGGGCGCCGAACGTCGACGGTTGGTACAGTGTTGCCGCAGTGACCAAGGACGCCGCTACAATCGTGGAGATGACCGGACATCTATTCAAGGATGTTCAAAGATTCGGCGACAGCGACTTCGCCGCTTTCGGCGAATGGGTGGACAAGAACACCGACGACGGGGAATTGGACATCATCTGGCTCAACGGATGCGTGCCGAGTGTGCTGTATCCGTTCCCGAACCTTCAGCCGGACGGGTCCCGGATCGAGAAGTGGCTCGACGGCGGAAACATGGTCATCAATGTCGGGGATTGGTTCGGCTACTGTTCATATGAAGGGGGATCACGAAAGGCGGACAACGGATCCGCCGGTGCTGCCAACATCCTGAACCTTTCGTCGGGGATCATTGTTTCCGCGGACAACACGACGTTGACCGTGACGGCGGACGGACACAAGTATCTGCCCAGTCTGCCGGCCACCGTCATCACGTACCGGCCTGTTGTTCCCAGTGCGGTGGTGGCCCCGTGGGAAGTGGCGGCGGTGTTCGCCCAGAACGCGGCCGGCACCCAGGCCGATCCGATCGTCATTCACAACACCGTGACGAACGGCTACGTCGCGTTCATCAACCAGTCCGCCGGCGGCGGCCCTCCGGGCTGGCTGGCCGACAGGGGTCTGACCTGCGCGGAATTCATCATCAACTGGGTCAACACGGTGGTTGGATTGTCTGATCCATCCCTGGCGGCCGATCCCATCCCGGAAGACGGCGCTGTGGACGTGCCTCAGGATGTGACCCTGGCTTGGACGCCGGGCCAGTACGCCGCCACTCACGACGTGTACTTCGGCACGAGCTTTGTGGACGTCAACACCGCCAGTCGGGCCGACCCCAAGGGCGTGCTGGTCAGCCGGGATCAGACGGAGGTGAGCTATGACCCGGAGGGTCTGCTCGAATTCGGCCGGACCTATTACTGGCGCGTCGATGAAATCAACTCGGTTCCTGATAACACGATTTTCAAAGGCAAGGTCTGGAGCTTCACAGTTGAACCGTTGTCGTATCCGATCCAGAACATCATCGCGAGGGCATCCAGCCAGAGCCGCGGGGATACCGGTCCGCAGAACACGGTCGACGGCTCCGGCCTCAATGCCGATGATCAGCACTCCGTCGAGTTGACGCAGATGTGGATGAGCGGTAACACCAAGCCGCACTGGATTCAGTACGAGTTCGACAAGGTCTACAAACTCGATCAACTGTGGGTGTGGAACTCCAACCAGATCGTGGAAGCATTTGTGGGCTTCGGCGCCAAGGACGTGACCATCGAGTATTCGGTCGACGGTCAGACCTGGACGACGCTGGAAGGGGTGCCGGAGTTCGCCCGTGCGAGCGGGACTGCGACGTATGCGGCCAACACGTTCGTTGATTTTGGGGGCGTGGAGGCCAAGTACGTCAAGCTGACGATCAACAGCAACTGGGGCGGGATTGCCCAGCAGACGAGCCTGAGCGAGGTTCGGTTCTTCTATGTGCCGGTCCAGGCGTTCCTGCCTGTGCCGGCCGACGGCGCGACAGGGGTTTCGGTGACCGCCTCTTTGGATTGGCGGCCCGGTCGTGAGGCCGTTTCGCACAAGGTGTTGTTCGGCGCCGACCGCGAGGCGGTGGCCGCGGGGACGGCCCCGGCGGTTTCGGTGGCCGGCCACGGCTACACTCCGGCGGCCATGAACCTCGACACCGAGTATTTCTGGAGAGTCGATTCGATCGGGGAGGCGGGAACATATGAAGGCGACGTCTGGAGTTTCCGGACGCAGGAGTATCTGGTTGTAGACGACTTTGAGGCGTACACTGATGCGGAAGGCAGCCGGATCTATGAGGCGTGGGTCGACGGCATCACCACGGGCGTCAGCGGTTCTCAGGTTGGATACGACCAAGCTCCGTTTGCGGAAAAGAGCATCATCCGGGGCGGAAGCCAGTCGATGCCGCTGCTGTACGACAACAGCAAGTACAGTTTCTCGGAGGCGCAGATCACGTTTGATTCGGCGCAGAATTGGACCGCTCGGGGGATCAAGACGCTGGCGATTCACTTCGCCGGGGTTGCGGGGAACACGGGCCAACTGTACCTGAAGATCAACAGCACCAAGGTGGCCTACAATGGGGCCGCGGCGGATCTGGCACGGGCTGTTTGGCAGGCGTGGAACGTGGATTTGTCCACGGTGGGCAACGTGAGCAGCGTTCGGACCCTTACGATCGGGATTGAGGGGGCCGGGGCCAAAGGCAAGTTGTACATCGACGACATCCGGTTGTATCCGAAGTCGCCGCAGTTCATTAC
>Ga0208824_1000902_pt1 | contig 29001 bp, 26 predicted proteins | sample AD_JPNTR3_MetaG_FD_184447 | JGI IMG/M metagenome (GOLD analysis project Ga0208824, IMG submission 184447) | Active sludge microbial communities of municipal wastewater-treating anaerobic digesters from Japan - AD_JPNTR3_MetaG (SPAdes) (version 2) | ecosystem: Engineered > Bioreactor > Anaerobic...
TGTGGTGAGCCGCCGCAAATTCACCTCACTCCGTCGCCTACGGCTCCTACATGAGGTGAATTTGCCATTATCTGCTTAACATCTTATTTTTTGAGGGTTAGTGTCCAAGATCATTGACAAGTGTACACTTTTCTGGAAAAAACTTACTTCTCCTCTTGATTTTTTCGCTTTAATATGTTATAATGTGAAGTGTTTAATTTATTCGAGAAGGAATGATCACGATGAAAATCAGTTTTTCAACACTTGCCTGCCCGGATTTTTCCTGGACAGACATCTATTCCATGGCTAAGGACTTCGGTTTTGACGGTATCGAGATCCGTGGCCTGGGGAATGAGATATTTTCGGTCAAGGCTCAGCCCTTTACAGAGGCTCAGCTTCCTAAGACTATTGCCAAGCTGAATTCTCTAGGTTTGGAGATCCCCTGTCTCACCTCCGGCGCCTGCCTGAAATTCAAGGACAAATTTGACGACATAAAAGAAGAGATCACAGAATATGCCGGGCTGGCACAGAAGCTCGGCACACCATATATCCGTATCCTTGGCGACCTGGAGCCTGCTCCCGGCGGAGATGTTGACGATGAGTACATCATCGAAGCTCTGAAGAAGCTGGTACCTGTTGCCGAGGAGCATAACGTTACCCTCCTTGTGGAGACAAACGGCGTTTACAGCGATTCAGCACGTCTTGCAAAGGTGCTGAGCTCTGTCAAGAGCCGCAAGGTAGCTGCCCTTTGGGATATGCACCACCCCTACCGGTACAACAACGAGTCTCCTGAGACTACTGTTGAGAACCTGGGCGAGTACATCAAGTACATCCAGGTAAAGGACTCCGTTGTGAACGCAGAGGGCAAGGTGGAGTACCGTATCATGGGCACCGGTGACATCCCTGTAAAGGAAATGATCGCAGCTCTTGAGAACATCGGCTACAACGGCTATATCTCTCTGGAGTGGGTAAAGCGCTGGGCTCCCGACCTGAGCGATGCAGGTATCGTTATCCCGCAGTTCGCAGAGTACATGGCACCTTATAAGAAGCGCCACAAGCACAGTCTTCAGACCAGCATCAAGGGCGACGGCCAGTATCCCTGGCCCAAGGAGCGTATCCTCAACTACACATTCCCCGATATTCTGGACCGTATCTGCGAGCAGTTCCCCAACCAGTACGCTTTCCGCTATACTGAGCTGGATTACACCCGTACATATCCAGAATTCCGTGACGACGTTGACACCTTTGCAAGAGCTCTGCTGGCAATGGGCGTAAAGAAGGGCGACCACGTTGCTATCTGGGCAACTAATGTTCCCCAGTGGTACATCACATTCTGGGCAACTACCAAGATCGGCGCTGTTCTGGTAACTATGAACACCGAGTACCGTATCCACGAGGCTGAGTACCTGCTCCGCCAGTCCGATACTATGACTCTGGTAATGATCGACGGTATCAAGAATATCAAGTACGTTGACATCATCAAGGAGCTCTGTCCTGAGCTTGAGACCTGTGAGCCCGGACAGCTGAAGTCCGCAAGACTGCCCTTCCTGAAGAACGTCATCACTATCGACTCCAAGAACAACGGCTGCTTCACTTGGGAGGAGGCTCTTGAGTATTCCAAGAACGTTCCCTACAGCGAGGTAGAGGCTGTAAGAAAGACCATCAATATCCACGACGTGTGCAATATGCAGTACACCTCCGGAACAACTGGCTTCCCCAAGGGCGTTATGCTGACCCACTACAACGTAGTGAACAACGGTAAGGCTATCGGCGACTGCATGGATCTTTCCACAGCAGACCGCATGATGATCCAGGTGCCTATGTTCCACTGCTTCGGCATGGTTCTGGCAATGACAGCCTCCGTAACTCACGGCGTTACAATGTCACCTATAACCAGATTTTCTCCCAGAAAGGGTCTTGACTGCATCAACAGGGAGAAGATCACCTGCTTCCACGGAGTTCCCACAATGTTCATTGCAATGCTGGGACATGAGAATTTTGAAAAGACCGATTTCTCTTACATGAGAACTGGAATAATGGCCGGCTCACCCTGTCCTATCAAGACAATGGAGGAGGTCATCGAGAAGATGCACATGAGCGAGATCTGTATCACCTACGGTCAGACCGAGGCTTCTCCTGCCACCACCATGAGCAAGACCACAGACTCTATCGAGCAGCGTGTAAACACAGTCGGAGGCCCGATCTTTGGTGTTGAGTGCCGTATCGTTGACCCTGAGACCAATGAGGAGCTTCCGGACGATGTGGACGGCGAGTTCGTAGCAAGAGGCTATAATATCATGAAGGGCTACTACAAGATGCCTGAGGCAACTGCCGCAGCTATCGACGAGGAGGGCTGGCTCCACACTGGAGACCTTGCAAGACGCCGCTCATCTGACGGTTACTACAAGATCACAGGCCGTATCAAGGACATGATCATTCGTGGCGGTGAGAACATCTACCCCAAGGAGATCGAGGACTTCCTGTACACCTATCCCAAGGTAAAGGACGTTCAGGTCATCGGTGTGCCCGACGAGGACTACGGTGAGGAGATCATGGCCTGCATCGTTCTTCAGGACGGCGAAACTGCCACCGAGCAGGAGATCAAGGACTTCTGCCTTGAGAGAATGGCCAAGCATAAGTGTCCCCGGTACGTTGATTTTGTAGACGGCTTCCCCATGAACGCCGCCGGAAAGATACTCAAGTACAAGATGAGAGAGCAGGCCGTTGAAAAGCTGAAGCTCCACAACGCAAACAGTATCGTTACTGCATAAGAAAAATGGCCGCCGGTAGGGAACTACAGGCGGCTTTTTGTAAATGCTCTCCAGGACTTGCAATGTTTTTTGTTTTGTGATATAATAAATGCAAAAGCATTCATTTAGATATAAGCATTTTTACACACCAAGCAGAGGTGAATATTTTGGAACAGATTATGAAAAGTGATAAAAGTACAGAATCAGGCACTATCCTGTACACTGTTGCAATGAGGGGACTTGTTGCGTTCCCAAAAATGGTCATGCATTTTGATGTGGCAAGGGAGAAGTCCGTTGCCTCTATCGAGCGCTCTTTAGAGGAGGGCGGAAGGCTCTTCCTGGTAGCTCAGCACGAGTCCTATGTGGAGTCTCCCAAGGCCTCAGACCTGTACAAGGTCGGTGTCGTTGCGGAGATCAAGCAGGTGCTCAGGCTCCCTGACAACGTTATGAAGGTGCTTGTGGAGGGTGTTTACAGGGCAAACCTTGTCCGCCTTATCGACGAGGGCGATGCTCTCAGAGCTGAGATCAAGCGCACCCCTACATACTCACGGGCCAAGTACGACCCGATCGAGGCTGAGGCTCTCATGCGCTCAGCGAAGGACATCTTCGAGCGCTATTCCAGCTTCTTCCCGAAAATGCCCAACGAGCTGCTGGTCTCCGTAATGACTCAGACAGATCCGGTCAAACTCTATGAGGCTGTGACCTTCAACTGCAACCTGAATTACCGTGACAAGCAGACTCTCCTTGAGGAGACGAATGTGATGAACAAGCTCTCCGTGCTCTATGCCTGCCTTTCTTCCGAGGTGGAGATCCTGGAGCTGGAGAACATAATAAACGAGCAGACCAAAAACAGCATAGACAAGGGACAGAAGGAATATTACCTCCGTGAGCAGATGCGTGTTATCCAGGAACAGCTGGGTGAGGACGACGGCGAGGAGGTCTTCGGCTACCTTGACGACATCAGCAACCTTCCCATTGACGAAAAGAGCAAGGAGAAGCTGATGAAGGAGGCCGATAAGCTCAGCAAGCTGCCGCCGGCTTCCCAGGAGTCCTTCGTTATCAAGAATTACCTTGACACAGTTCTGGATCTGCCTTGGGGCAAGTACACCAAGACCAAGATCTCTATGGAGAAGGCCGAGGCTATCCTTGAAGAGGATCACTACGGCCTGAAGAAGGTCAAGGAGCGCATTCTGGAGTTCCTTGCTGTCCATATGCTCAACCCCGATGTTAAGGGACAGATCATCTGTCTGGCTGGCCCTCCCGGAATAGGAAAGACCTCCATCGCAAAGTCTATCGCAAGGGCAATGGGCAGGAGCTACGCAAGAGTTTCCCTTGGCGGAGTCCGTGATGAGGCCGATATCAGAGGCCACCGCAAGACCTATGTGGGCGCAATGCCAGGAAGGATCATCACCGCTATCCAGCAGGCAGGCTCTGCCGACCCGCTGATCCTCTTTGATGAGATTGACAAGCTGTGCAGCGACATCAAGGGCGACCCCTCCTCCGCAATGCTGGAGGTGCTGGACAGCGAGCAGAACAATGCCTTCCGTGACCATTTCATCGAGGTGCCTTTTGACCTGAGCAAGGCAGTTTTCATTACCACCGCCAATAATGTTTCCGCTATCCCGGGACCTCTTCTTGACAGAATGGAGCTCATCGAGCTTCCCAGCTACACAGCCGAGGAGAAGTTCCATATCGCCAAAAACCACCTTATCCCCAAGCAGATCAAGGAGCACGGCCTGACCAAAACTCAGCTGAAGTTCCAGGATCCTGCCATAAATGACATCATCCAGTATTACACCAAGGAGGCCGGTGTCCGCAGCCTGGAGCGCTCGATCGCTTCTATCTGCCGAAAAGCAGCCAGACGTATCGCCTCCGGTGAGGCCAAGCGTATCACCGTAAAGGCCAAGGATCTTCACGACCTGCTGGGCATCAAGCGCTACCTTTCCGACTTTGCATCAAAGAAGGATCAGGTGGGCGTAGTAAACGGCCTGGCATGGACTTCCGTCGGCGGAGTCCTCATGCCTCTGGAGGTCATCGTGCTTGAAGGCACCGGCAAGATCGAGGTAACAGGCTCTCTGGGCGACGTTATGAAGGAGAGCTCCAAGATCGCAGTGAGCTACGTCCGCAGCGTTGCCAAGAAGTACGGCATCGACCCTGATTTCTACAAGAACAAGGATCTTCACATCCACGCTCCCGAGGGAGCAGTCCCCAAGGACGGTCCCTCTGCCGGAGTCACCATGACAACTGCCCTTGTTTCGGCGCTTTCCGGAAGAGCAGTCCGCTCTGATGTGGCAATGACAGGCGAGATCACCCTTCACGGCAAGGTGCTGCCGATCGGCGGCCTCCGTGAGAAGACCATGGCCGCTTTCAAAGCCGGTATCAAGACCGTGATCGTTCCCGAGGAAAACCGCCCTGACCTTGAGGAGGTAGACGATGCAGTCAAGGAGAACATCAAGTTTGTCTTCGCAAAGGAGCTCACCGATGTTTTGGACACTGCACTCGTGAAGAAATAAGCTAGATGAAAGGAGACCAAAATGAAGCTGAATTACAATAAGGCCGAGTATTACGCCTCCTACGGCAAGTTCTCCCAGATCCCTGCCCCGGAGCGTATCGAGATCGCCTTTGCAGGTCACTCTAACGTGGGCAAATCGACCCTGATAAATAAGCTGTTCAACCGGAAAAATCTGGCCAGAGTCAGCTCTGTTCCGGGAAAAACAGCCACTATAAACTTCTACAGCCTCGATCCGCTCTACTTTGTAGACCTCCCCGGCTACGGCTACGCAAAGGTGGCCAAGTCCGAGAAGGAGCGCTGGTCAGGCCTTATCGAGGGTTATCTCAGCTCAGACCGTGACATCAGACTGGTGTTCATGCTGGTGGATATGCGGCACGCTCCCACAAAGGACGACGTCCACATGATCAACTACCTCATCGACACCGAGATGCCCTTCGTGCTGGTGCTGACAAAGGCCGATAAACTGAAGAAAATGGAGCGTCAAAAGCGCATGGAGGCCTTCCGTGAGGAGATCCCCTGCTTCGACGATATTCACGTCGTGCCCTTTTCTTCCCAGACATTTGAGGGAGTGGAAGAGCTCAGACAGATAGTTGAGGATATTGCAGACGACAATGACGTCGCTGCTATATAAATTTACCCGAAAGGACTCAAGAATATGTTTGTATCCGAAAATTTGTCCGTCAACTCTCAGGGCAACCTGACTATCGGCGGCGCTGACACAGTGGAGCTTGCTCAGCAGTACGGCACCCCGCTCTACGTTATGGATGAGCAGCTCATTCGCAGCAATCTTCGCAGATTTCACGAGAGTATGCAGAAGAATTACCAGGGAAGGGGACTTGTGTGCTACGCAAGCAAGGCCTTCTCCTGCCTGGAGATGTGCAGAGTAGTAGCTTCTGAGGGCGACGGTCTGGACGCAGTTTCTATCGGCGAGCTCTACACCGCAGTGAAGGCCGGCTTCCCCATGGAGAAGGTGGGCTTCCATGGCAACAACAAGACCGATGAGGAGCTCCGCTACGCCCTTGAGGTGGGAGTTGGCCACATCATCGTTGACAACCTTCCTGAGCTGGAGCGCCTTGAGCGCATCGCCGGGGAGATGAAGGCTTGTCCGCACATCATGTTCCGCATCAAGCCAGGTATCGACGCACACACTCACCAGTTCATCATGACCGGCCAGATCGACAGCAAATTCGGCTTTGCTCTGGAGACCGGCGAGGCTTTTGAGGCAGTTAAGGAAGCTCTTTCCTGCAAAAATGTAAAGCTGGTAGGTGTTCATTGCCACATCGGCTCCCAGATCTTCGACATCGATCCCTTCGAGGCCGCTGCAAAGGTCATGCTGGAGTTCATCGCAAAGGTGAAGAATGAGCTTGGCTACGAGATCCCCGGCCTGAATTTGGGCGGAGGCTTCGGCATAAAGTACCTGGAGGAGCACGATCCTGCTCCCTTCGAGGTCTACATGGAGCGAGTTGCAGCTGTTGTTGACGAGCAGTGCAGCAAGCTGGGCATTGAGCGCCCCTTCATCTACATCGAGCCCGGCCGTTCAATCGCAGCCTCAGCAGGTATCACTTTGTACACTGTAGGTGCAAGAAAAGAGATCCCCGGTATCCGTACATACATCTCAGTTGACGGCGGAATGGCCGACAACCCCAGATACATCCTCTACCAGTCCGAGTATGAGGCAGTTGTGGCGAACAAGGCCTCTCAGGAGCGCAATGAGAAGGTGACTATCGCCGGAAAATGCTGTGAGAGCGGCGACCTTATCGGCGAGAATATGCCCCTCCAGCACGCTGAGAGCGGCGACATCCTGGCAGTTCTGGCCACCGGCGCCTACAACTACTCCATGTCCTCCAACTACAACCGTCTTCAGAAGCCGGCAGTAGTTTTCGTGAACGAAGGCAAGTCGAGAGTTGTAGTGAAGAGACAGTCTCTTGATGACATCATCGCAAACGATGTTTGAGCTGAGAAAAGCGAGAATTGACGAGGCGGAGGTCATCCTCCGCCTTTATCACAGTGCCATGACTGCGCCGGGCTGCACCTGGGACGAGAGCTATCCAAACAGGGAGACTATCGCCGAGGACATAGCTGCCGAGTGCTTGTATGTTTTGCAGGCAGAGGGCGAGATCCTGGGCTGCGTATCAGTGGTGCCGGAAAACGAGCTTGACGGGCTCGACTGCTGGCAGGTGAGAGAAAACTACTGCGAGATCGCAAGAGTTGCGGTGGACAGCAGATCTCAGGGCAGGGGACTTTCCCGAGAGATGCTCCGGCTTCTTTTTCAGCAGCTGCCTCAGATTCGTTCGGTGCATATCCTTGTGGCTGAGCAAAACCAAATCGCTCAGGTGATCTACAGATCCCTTGGATTTCAGTTCTACGGCAAATACCAGATGTTCGGCCACAGCTATATCGCTGCAGAGAAACTTTTTTAAGAATACCAGTGGATCCGGAGCTTCTCCTTATGGGGGAAGCTCTTTTGTTATTGTATGCTAACTATATTTTGGGGACAGTTTTCTGACGTACCTGTTTATTTCTTGACAAACTTTGTGAAAAGTAGTAAAATGTAATATATATGTATTGAAAGGAATGATCTCAATGGGCTATACACTTACTGAAAAGATCCTCAGAGCACACCTTGTTGACGGAGAGTACGTCAAGGGTCAGGAGATCGGTATCCGTATCGATCAGACTCTTACTCAGGACGCTACCGGAACAATGGCATATCTTGAATTCGAGGCTATGGGAGTTCCCAGAGTCAAGACTGAGCGCTCTGTTGCGTACATAGACCATAACACTCTTCAGAGCGGCTTCGAGAACGCCGACGACCACCGCTTCATCGGCAGCGTTGCCAAGAAGCACGGCATCTACTTCTCACGTCCCGGCAACGGTATCTGCCACCAGGTACACCTGGAGCGCTTCGGTATCCCCGGAAAGACACTTATCGGCTCTGACAGCCATACTCCCACAGGCGGCGGTATCGGAATGATCGCTATCGGCGCAGGCGGACTTGACGTTGCTGTTGCAATGGGCGGCGGCGCATACTACATCACCTGCCCTAAGGTAGTCAAGGTCAACCTTACCGGAAAGCTCCGTCCCTGGGTCGCTGCAAAGGACGTTATCCTTGAGGTGCTCAGAAGAATGTCCGTTAAGGGCGGCGTAGGCAAGGTCATCGAGTACGTTGGCGAGGGCGTAAAGACTCTCTCAGTCCCTGAACGTGCAACTATCACAAATATGGGTGCTGAGCTTGGCGCAACTACCTCTATCTTCCCCTCAGACGAGATCACAAAGCAGTTCCTGAAGGCTCAGCAGCGTGAGGAAGTATGGACTCCTCTTGCAGCAGATCCTGATGCAGTTTACGACGAGGAGCTGAACATCGACCTGAGCCAGCTGGTGCCTCTTGCTGCTTGTCCTCATTCTCCAGACAACGTTAAGAGCGTTGAGGAGATCAGCAAGCTGAAGGTAGACCAGGTCTGCATCGGCTCATGTACGAACTCTTCTCTCCTCGATATGCTCAAGGTGGCCTATATCCTCAAGGGCAAGACAGTCAACCCTGATGTTTCTCTGGCTATCGCACCCGGCTCAAAGCAGGTTCTGAACATGATGGCTCAGAACGGAGCTCTTGCGACCCTCATCGACGCCGGAGCAAGAATTCTTGAGAGCGCCTGCGGTCCTTGTATCGGTATGGGTCAGTCACCTAACTCCAAGGGTATCTCCCTGCGTACCTTCAACAGAAACTTCGAGGGACGCTCCGGAACGAAGGACGGCCAGATCTACCTTGTTTCTCCCGAAATGGCAGCAGTTTCCGCTCTCACCGGCTACCTGACAGACCCCAGAGAGCTTGGCGATATGCCTGAGTTCACTCTGCCCGAGGAGTTCACTATCAATGACAACATGATAGTTCCTCCTGTTCCTGCTGAGGAAATGGACAGCGTTGAGATCCTCCGTGGACCCAACATCAAGCCCTATCCTGAGACAACTCCTCTCCTTGAGACTATCGACGCACCTGTTTCTCTCAAGGTGGGCGACAATATCACAACAGACCACATCATGCCCGCCGGTGCAAAGATCCTGCCCCTGCGCTCAAATATCCCGAAGATCTCACAGTTCTGCTTTGCAGTTTGTGATGAGAGCTTCCCCAAGAGAGCTGAGCGTCTTGGCAAGAGCATCATCGTAGGCGGCTCAAACTACGGTCAGGGCTCATCCCGTGAGCACGCAGCCCTTGCTCCTCTTTATCTGGGAGTAAAGGCAGTTCTGGTGAAGTCCTTCGCTCGTATCCACAGAGCTAACCTGATCAACGCAGGCATCCTGCCCCTCACATTCGTGAACGAGGCTGACTACGACAAGATCCAGGAAGGCGACCAGCTCCTTCTTGCCGACGTTAGAAAGTCCGTAGCTGAGGGCGTTTCTCAGCTCACTGTTATCGACAAGACCAACGGCGCTGAGATCCCCGTTCTCTGTGAGCTTTCCGGCAGAACAAAGGACATCATGCTTGCCGGCGGACTCCTTGATTTCACAAGAGAGTCTATGAAGTAAGCAGCTTTTCGTTTCACTATGACTGAAAGCAGTGAGGTAAAGATCAGCTCTTCCGGGACAAAGGGGCTTTCGGGCTCAGCCATAAAGTACATCGCTATCATAGCTATGGCGATCGACCACTACGCATGGCTCTTTGTCCCAACACGGAGCTTTCTCGGCCAGCTCCTCCACTTTATCGGCAGGACCACTGCGCCGGTAATGGCGTTTTTCATTACTGAGGGCTTCCATCACACCAGGGACCTGAAGAAATATTTCATCAGACTTGGAGTATTTGCCGTTGTCTCTCAGTTTGCTTTCGCCTATTTTAATACAAGACATTTTTTCAAATTGTGCAAGCTCAGCGTTATTGCGACCCTCTTTCTGGGACTTCTGACTCTGTGGCTGTACAACTCTGAAAGGATCCCGAAATTCCTTAAAGTCCCGGCGATCGTTCTGATACTTTATGCATCGGATCACTGCGATTGGGGAGAGCGGATCATCTGGTTCGTGCTGGCCTTCGAGATAGCACGGGGAAAACCAAGGGAACAGATCATTTCCTACGGTCTGACTGCCTTTGTGCTGAAGATCATCCCCATAATGACAGCCACTCTAAAAGCACCGGCCAGCCTGGTCTACAACTGGATGAATTTTGGCGTGCTGCTCCCCATACCGCTTCTTATGCTCTATAGCGGCAAAAGAGGCGGCGGCAAGCTGAGCAAGTGGGTGTTCTACATCTTCTATCCGCTGCATCTTATCATACTTACATATATCCGTGTGAAAACGAGATAGGAGGAGCGCTCTATGGAAGGCATGATCAAGATACTCATATTCTTCGTACTGCTTCTCCTTGTTTTCTGGGGACTTAATGTGTATAAGCACATCCGCTCAGGCAGCTGGAACGGAAAGAGCAAGGCCTTCGACCTTATCGGCGGACTGCTTATCCTGGGGCTGCTCGTGATGACCGTGCTCCCGCTTTTCAAATGATATAGGAAAGGGAAACCATGAGAATAATTGAGATCATCAAAGATATTTTCGACGACGTACATACCACAGATCAGCGGTATGAGGACTCTCTCAGAGAGAACGGCACCTTTATGCCAAGCTACCGCAGGCGCAGGAGCAGTCCGGGGCTCTGGCTGCTGTTCCTGCCGCAGTTTCTGGGGTTTATCCTGGGACTTGCCATAGCCAAGATGCTGGGCGGAGGCTACATGATCTTCGGCCTGATCGGCGCCTTTGGCGTGGGAACGTACAAAAGCGTTTCCTTTGACAAGATCTCGCTTAAATACACCCTTCTGAGAAACGTGATCATCCTGATCATGATATTCCTCTTGTTTGGGACAGCTTTTCTGCTGGGCAGCGTTGACTGACCGCTCAGCTTTTCGCAAGTCAATTTAGTTTAGGAGGTAAATACCAATGGCAAAGATCATCATGAAAACACCTCTCGTCGAGATGGACGGCGACGAGATGACCCGTATCCTCTGGCAGTGGATAAAGGAGACTCTTCTTGAGCCCTATATCGAGCTGAACACAGAGTACTACGACCTTGGTCTCAAGCACCGTGAGGAGACTAAGGATCAGGTCACTATCGACTCCGCTGAGGCTACCAAGAAGTACGGAGTAGCCGTAAAGTGCGCAACTATCACTCCTAATGCAGCAAGAATGCCTGAGTACAACCTTACTCAGATGTGGAAGTCTCCTAACGGAACTATCCGTGCTGCTCTCGACGGAACTGTTTTCAGAACTCCTATCATCGTTAAGGGAATAGAGCCTTACATCCCCACCTGGACAAAGCCTATCACTATCGCACGTCACGCATACGGCGACGTTTACAAGAACACTGAGATGCGTGTTAGCAAGGGCAGCAAGGCTGAACTGGTGGTAACTGACGAAAACGGCAACGAGACCCGTGAGCTGATCCACGACTTCACAAAGTGCGACGGCATCATCCAGGGACTCCACAATCTGGACGACTCCATCGCCGGCTTCGCAAGAGCTTGTCTGAACTACGGCCTCGACCTGAAGCAGGACGTTTGGTTTGCTTCCAAGGACACTATCTCAAAGAAGTACGATCACCGTTTCAAGGATATTTTCCAGGAGATCTACGACAATGAGTACAAGGAGAAGTACGAGGCTGCCGGCATCGAGTATTTCTACACACTGATCGACGATGCAGTTGCAAGAGTTATCCGTTCAAACGGCGGCTACATCTGGGCTTGCAAGAACTATGACGGCGACGTTATGTCCGACATGGTATCTACAGCCTACGGAAGCCTTGCAATGATGACCTCTGTTCTGGTATCTCCCGACGGTATCTATGAGTATGAGGCTGCACACGGAACTGTACAGCGCCACTACTACAAGTACCTCAAGGGCGAGGAGACCTCTACAAACTCAGTTGCAACTATCTTCGCATGGAGCGGCGCTCTCCGCAAGAGAGGCGAGCTTGACGGAACTCCCGAGCTTTGCGACTTCGCAGATAAGCTGGAGAAGGCAACTATCCAGACTATCGAAGAGGGCGTGATGACAGGCGACCTGTTCCTGATCTCCAAGCTGGATAACAAGAAGAAGGTAGACTCCAAGACCTTCCTCGATGAGATCAAGCTGAGACTTGACAAGCTAGTGTGACTTAAAGGAGAACTTCTGAAAAGAGGCGAATGAATTGTCGAAAACTACTATATCCAACTCAGTCATACGCCGATTGCCACGGTATTATAGATTTCTGGGGGACCTTGAGGCTAACGGCTACGTCCGTATCTCGTCAAGGGAGCTTGCGGAGAAAATGGGCCTTACAGCCTCCCAGATACGCCAGGACTTCAACTGCTTTGGAGAGTTCGGCCAGCAGGGCTACGGCTATAATGTAACAGAGCTCAGGGGCGAGATCGGCAAGATCTTAGGCCTGGACAAGCACACGCCAATGATCCTTTTGGGTGCGGGGAATTTGGGAAGAGCTCTTGCAGCACACATCGACTTCGACAACCGTGGCTTCAAGCTGATCGGCATTTTTGATGTTGATCCGGAGCTTGTAGGCCGCAAGGTGGGGGAGCTGGAGGTAATGAGCAGCAGCTCTATCGAGAGCTTTTGCCACGAACACAAGCCTGTAGCGGCTATCCTTTGCATCCCCAAGGACGATGCGGCTAAGGAGACCGAACGGCTCATAAACTGCGGTATCAAGGCCTTCTGGAACTTCACCCATTATGATCTGAGGCTTAATTACCGTGGCGTTTTGGTGGAGAACGTACACCTTGGCGACAGTTTGACGACACTTTCGTACGGCCTAAACACTATTGAAAAAAAGTGATGAGCACGGGCTGGTTATCCAGCCCGGCGCTTTCGTATGGAAGATAAAAACTGTGAAAAAATTATCAATGTTTCGTTAGTGATATATATAAAACGATATTTTGCTATATATCGTGTATTCCCCTTCAAATCAGGCTGAAATCAGTCTATTAACTACCGGTGGTGTTGCAAAGAGTGATTTTCGTACAAGAAGCTGTAAGAAACTCCACCAAAATTGATAGACCTGTTATCACTTTTCTGTATGTTTTGCAGATGTGTTTTTATATGAGAAAACGTACTCTGACCATGAAAAAAAGTTCGTCTGATATATGAGAGGTGAAACATTGTTAATATTATATCAATTGATGAATAGCCATATTCAAAATCAGTATTTGAAAATATGGCGATTTGCTGATATACTTATATTGTAATATAATGTAGGAACGTATGGCTGCGTTCCGATTCAGAACGGGAGATGTTTTCAATGGATTATCGTATCGAACACGACTCTATGGGCGAGGTAAAGGTGCCTGCCGATAAGTATTGGGCCGCTCAGACCGAGCGCAGCCACGAAAATTTCCTCATCGGCGTCGGTATCGAGACTATGCCGAGAGAGATCACTCACGCCTTTGGTATCCTCAAAAAGGCTGCTGCACAGGCTAATCACGCTCTCAAGCCTGAGCGTATGACCGACGAGAAGCTCGCTGCTATCTCTCAGGCCTGCGACGAGGTGATCAGCGGCTCTCTTAACGACCATTTTCCTCTTGTAGTTTGGCAGACCGGAAGCGGCACTCAGTCCAACATGAATGCCAACGAGGTCATCGCCAACCGTGGAAATGAGATCGCCGGCAGCAAGCTGCTCCACCCCAACGACGACATCAATATGAGCCAGTCCTCAAACGATACATTCCCCACAGCCATGCACATTGCTGCTGTGATCGCCCTGGAGGACAAGGTGATCCCGGCTGTTGATACCCTTATCGCTACCTTCAAGCGCCTTGAGGAAGAGAATGAGGGCATCGTTAAGAGCGGAAGGACTCACCTCCAGGACGCTACTCCGATCAAGTTCTCTCAGGAGATCAGCGGCTGGAGAGCTTCTCTTGAGAAGGATAGAAAGATGATCCTTTCCTCCTGCGAGGAGCTCAAGGAGCTCGCTCTTGGCGGAACTGCCGTTGGTACAGGTCTTAACGCTCCTGCCGGATTTGCTGAGAAGGCTGCACAGGCTATCAGCGAGCTTACCGGAAAGAGCTTCGTTACCGCTCCCAACAAGTTCCACTCACTCACCTCCAAGGATGAGATCGTATTCGCCCATGGAGCTTTGAAGGCACTTGCTGCTGACATGATGAAGATCGCCAACGATGTGCGCTGGCTGGCTTCCGGCCCCCGTGACGGTCTGGGAGAGATCTTCATTCCTGAGAACGAGCCCGGCTCTTCCATCATGCCCGGCAAGGTAAACCCCACCCAGTGCGAGCAGGTGACAATGGTGGCCGTACAGGTCATGGGCAACGATGTTGCCGTTGGAATGGCTGCTTCACAGGGCAATTTTGAGCTGAACGTGTTCATGCCCGTTTGTGCTTATAACTTCCTCCAGTCCGCAAGACTTCTTGCTGAGTCGATCCTTTCGTTCAACAAGAACTGCGCTGTAGGCATCAAGGCTAATAAGGAAAAAATGCACCACAACCTCCACAATTCCCTCATGCTGGTAACAGCTCTCAACCCGTACATTGGCTATGAGAACGCTGCTAAGACCGCAAAGAAGGCATTCAAGGACAATATCTCTCTCAAGGAGGCCTGCGTACAGCTTGGTTTCCTCACCGAGGAGAAGTTCGATGAGGTCTTCCACCCGGAGGAAATGGTATAACATACGAAAGGACTGCAAGCTAATGGAAACTTTCACATATTATCCCGGCTGCACACTTAGGACCAAGGCTAAGGATCTGGACGCCTATGCAAGAGCTTCCGCTGAGGCTCTTGGCATAGCTCTGGAGGAGCCTGCTGACTGGCAGTGCTGCGGAGGAGCCTATACTACAGCCAAGGACGAGATAGCGACTAAGCTCTCTGCGGTCAGGACCCTTAATGCTGCCAAGGAGCAGGGAAGGGCGCTGATCACAGTCTGTTCCGCCTGTCACAATGTTATAAAGCAGACCAACTACGATATTTCCCGTGACGAGGAAATGGCTGCGAAGGTGAACAATTATCTCCAGCTCCCTGAGGCCTACACCGGCGAGACCACAGTTTATCACTATCTGGAAATGCTCAGAGATGTGGTGGGCTTTGATAAGCTGAAGGAGAAGGTGGTCGCTCCTCTGAAGGGCGTGAAGATCGCAGCTTACTACGGCTGTCTCCTGCTGAGACCCAGCGCCGCCCTTGCCATGGACGACCCGGAAAACCCCACTATCATGGAGGACTTCATTCGTGCTATCGGCGCAACTCCCGTGATCTACGCTCAGCGAAACGAATGCTGCGGCGGCTATATCACCCTGGAGGACAAGTCTCAGGCTGCTAAGAGAAGCGGAGCTGTTATGGAGTCCGCTAAGGATCAGGGAGCCGACATGATCATCACAGCCTGTCCGCTGTGCCTTTACAACCTAAGGAAGAATTCAGGCTCTGACCTGCCTGTGTACTACTTTACCGAGATCCTGGCCCAGGCTCTTGGCCTAAAGGAGGGCAATAATGAATAAGAATCTTAAAGAGCAGGTGCTCCGTTCAAGCGGAGTGAACGTGCTCAAATGTATGCGCTGCGGAAAGTGCTCCGGCACCTGCCCCTCATACGATGAGATGGAATACCACCCTCACCAGTTCGTATACATGGTGGAAAAGGGCGACATCGAGACTCTCATGAAGTCTGAGTCCATATACAAGTGCCTGACCTGCTTTGCCTGCGTGGACAGATGTCCCAGAGGTGTTCAGCCAGCCAAGGTCGTTGAGGCAGTTCGCCTTGCAGCGATCCGTCAGCAGGACGGCAACCACCTAAGCCCCGACCAGATCCCTTCGCTGCTTGACGAGGACCTCCCACAGCAGGCCATCGTTACAGCAATGCGGAAATATGCTAAGTAAGGAGGAGATAATATGCAGAGAATAGGTGTATTTGTCTGTCACTGCGGAACGAATATCGCCGCAACTGTTGACGTTAAGGCAGTTGCAGAGGCTCTCGGTCATGAGCCCGGCGTAGTTATCTCCCAGGACTATCAGTATATGTGCTCTGAGTCCGGACAGAATTTGGTCAAGGACGCTATCAAGGAGCATGATCTTGGCGGAGTAGTTATCTGCTCATGCTCGCCAAGAATGCACGAGAATACTTTCAGAAAGGCAGCAGCTTCTGCCGGTCTTAATCCCTATCTGGTGGAGATCGCCAATATCCGTGAGCAGTGCTCCTGGATCCACAAGGACATCGCTACTGCCACAGAAAAGGCTATTATCCTCGGAAAAGCCGCTATCGCTAAGGTCCACCTGAACACACCTCTCACTTCTATGGAGAGCCCTGTTGTTAAGCGTGCTCTTGTCATCGGCGGAGGAATTGCCGGTATCCAGACGTCTCTTGACATCGCCGAGGCCGGCTTCGACGTAGACATCGTTGAGAAGCAGCCTACTATCGGCGGAAAAATGGCTCAGATCGACAAGACCTTCCCCACACTAGACTGCGCCGCTTGTATCCTTACCCCAAAAATGGTAGAGGCCTCCCAGAATGAGCACATCACTATCCACTCATTCAGCGAGGTAGAGGACGTGAAGGGCTTCGTCGGAAACTTCACCGTAAAGATCCGGAAGAAGGCTAGATACGTTGACGAGACCAAGTGTACCGGCTGCGGACTTTGTACCGAGAAGTGCCCCATGAAGAAAGTGCCCAACGAGTTCAATATGGGTCTGGATAACCGTTCGGCTGTCTACATCCCCTTTGCACAGGCTGTTCCAAAGGTGGCAACTATCGACCCCAACTACTGCATGATGCTGAAAAACGGCAAGTGCGGAGTCTGCTCAAAGGTCTGCTCAGTGGGAGCTATCGACTACAAGCAGCAGGACAGGATCATCGAGGAGAAGTACGGCGCTATCGTTGTTGCGACAGGATTCAACCCGATCAAGCTGGACAAGTATGACGAGTTCGCCTACAGCCAGTGTCCTGACGTTGTTACATCTCTTGAGCTGGAGCGTCTGATGAACGCAGCCGGCCCCAACGGAGGAACTCTCCTTCGTCCTTCCGATAAAACTCACCCCCATACCATCGTTTTCGTACAGTGCGTAGGATCAAGATGTGATGACAGCAAGGGCAAGCCTTACTGCTCGAAGATCTGCTGTATGTACACAGCCAAGCACGCAATGCTTATCCGTGAAAAATATCCGGATACCGAGGTATACGTTTTCTACATCGACGTGCGTACTCCCGGAAAGAACTTCGATGAGTTCTACCGCCGTGCAGTGGAGCAGTACAACGTTCACTACATAAAGGGAATGGTGGGCAAGGTAACGCCTAAGTCTGACGGAAAGATCGGCGTCCAGGCTTCTGACCTTCTGTCCAACGAGCAGCTCCACATCGACGCAGATATGGTAGTTCTTGCGGCAGCTATCGAGCCGGACAAGACTGCTCGTCCTCTTGCGACTATGCTCACTACACAGATGGACACCAACGACTTCTTCACAGAGGCTCACCCCAAGCTGAGACCTGTAGAGAGCGCAACTGCCGGTATCTTCCTGTCAGGCGCCTGCCAGGGTCCCAAGGACATCCCGGAGACAGTTGCCCAGGGAAGCGCCGCCGCTGCAAAGGCGATCGGCCTGCTCTGCAAGAACAGCATCACCTGTAACCCCTGCACTGCTCACTCAAACGAGCTTATGTGCAACGGCTGTTCGTCCTGTGAGAAGGTTTGCCCCTACGGAGCTATCACATACATCGATAAGGAGTTCAGAATGCCCGACCGCACCACTGCTATCAGAAGAGTGGCCAGCGTCAACCCTGCTGTTTGTCAGGGCTGCGGCGCTTGTACAGTTGCCTGTCCTTCTGGCGCAATGGATCTGTCCGGCTTCTCTAACAGTCAGATCATGGCGGAGGTAGACGCAATATGCAAGTAAATGAAAACAAAGAGTTTCAGCCGCTGATCGTTGCCTTCTGCTGCAACTGGTGCTCATACGCCGGCGCAGACCTGTCAGGCACCAACCGACTGAACTACCCCACAAATGTTAAGATAATCAGAGTGCCCTGCTCATGCAGAGTCAACCCAATGTTCATCCTCAGAGCCTTCCAGCGTGGCGCAGACGGCGTTATCCTCTGCGGCTGCCACCCGGGAGACTGCCACTACACCTCAGGAAACTACTTCACACGCCGCAGAATGACTCTGCTGTTCAGTATGCTGGATTTCCTGGGCATCGAGCGTGACAGAACAAGAGTTGAGTGGGTATCCGCTGCTGAGGGCGCAAAATTCGCAGCAACAATGAACGAGTTCACCGAGGCCGTAAGAAAGCTCGGTCCTAACCGTAGATTGGAGGATCTGAGATGCAGGAAGCAATGATCAAAAGAGCCAAGGAGCTCCTTACTGACGGCAGCGTAAAGCGTGTTATCGGCTGGAAGAGGGGAGAGTTCGCCTACGACATCACCCCTGCTGTATTCGAGAGCGCTGAGGAGCTGGACAAGGACTTCGTATTCGACGATTTTACCAGCGCAAACGTTTCCAAGTATCTGGTGAAGGAGTCCAAGAAGGAGGGCAAGGTGCTTGTTTTCCTCAAGCCCTGCGACACCTACAGCCTCAATCAGCTCACCAAGGAGCACAGAGTTGACCGTGACAACATCTACGTTATAGGTATCCCCGGCGGCCCCAAGCTGGACATCGAGAAGATCAAAGCAAAGGGCATTACCGGTATCCTCAGCGTCAAGAATGATAATTACACACTGAAAATAGAGACTCTCTACGGAGAGGAGACCATGCCCTTCAGCGAGGCTATCCTTGATAAGTGCGCCTCCTGCAAGAGCAAGAAGCACGTTACCTACGACGAGCTCATCGGCGAGGACGGCGATGTTCTGGACTCTGACCGCTTCGACATGGTGGAGAAGCTGGAGAACATGACTGCTCAGGAGAGATATGATTTCTGGAGAGAGCAGCTCTCTAAGTGTATCCGCTGCAATGCCTGCCGAAACGTCTGTCCTGCCTGCACTTGCGAGAAGTGCGTATTCGACAACCCGAATTCCGGCGTAGAGAACAAGGCAGCCTCCGACAGCTTTGAGGAGAATATGTTCCACATCATCCGTGCATTCCACGTTGCCGGAAGATGTACAGACTGCGGCGAGTGCTCAAGAGTTTGCCCTCAGAACATCCCGCTGCATCTGCTAAATAGAAAGTTCATCAAGGACATCAACTCCCTTTACGGCGAGTATCAGGCCGGCGCAGATACCACATCCCGTGCTCCTCTTACGGACTACACCGCAGATGACTGCGAGGCCAGCATAGTTCACGAAAGGGGTGCTGAGTAATGCTGAAGATCTCACTTTCAAGACTGGAGGAGCTTTTCGCAGCTATTGCCGAGAAGCAGACTCTTTACATTCCCAGCGACCGTGCCGACGGAGCTGCTGAGTTCACTAAGTGGGAGCCCGGAAAGGCTCTTACCCAGAAGCTGAACACTCTCCGCAGCGCAAAGGATTTCTTCTTCCCCCAGACCGAGAACATCGTTGATTTCAAGATGGAGGGCAAGAATATCCAGGTAATCGACCAGCGCAGCGAGCATGAGGATTTCGTTATTTTCGGAGTTCGTCCCTGTGACGCAAGGAGCTTCACTATCCTTGATAAGGTGTTCCTTTCTGAGCCTGTGGACAGCTTCTACAAGAACAGACGTGACCACGGAACTGTTGTGACTATGGCCTGCTCACGTCCTGCCGAGACCTGCTTCTGCGGAACTTTCGGCATCGACGCAACTGAGCCCGAGGGCGATGCTGCCTGCTGGAGCGACGGCGAAGACCTCTTCATCAAGGCCAATAACGACAAGGGCCAGGCCTTTGTTGACAGCATTTCATCCCTTCTTGAGGAGGGCGATACAGCTAAGCTGGATCAGGTAAAGGCGAAGACCAAGGAGATCCTCTCCCGTCTGCCTCTTGCAAACCTTTCTACAGCTACATTTGGCGGAGACACACTGAATGAGCATTTCAATTCGGAGAAATGGGCTGAGCTTTCCGAGAGCTGTCTTGGCTGCGGCACCTGCACATTCGTTTGTCCCACCTGTCAGTGCTACGACATCAAGGACTTCAACACCGGAAACGGCATCAAGCGCTTCCGCTGCTGGGACTCCTGTATGTACTCAGATTTCACCAAAATGGCACACGGCAACCCCAGAACATCTCAGCTTGAGCGCTTCCGTCAGAGATTTATGCACAAGCTGGTGTACTTCCCGGCCAATAACAACGGCGAATTCGGCTGTGTAGGCTGCGGAAGATGCCTGTCCAAGTGCCCGATCTCAATGAACATCGTCAAGGTAATGAAAGCATTGGAGGTAAAGTGATGAACAACGATACATTGATCCCCCATGTGGGAGTAGTTACGGACATCAGGATAGATACCCCCGATGTCAAGACCTTTAGAGTAGTTTCTCCGGAGGGCGGAAAGGTTTTCGAGCATATGCCCGGCCAGTGCGCCATGCTCTCTACCCCCGGTGTCGGTGAGGCTATGTTCTCAATCACTTCCTCGCCTACAAATAAGGAGTTCATGGAATTCAGCATCAAAAAGTGCGGATGCCTTACTGAATGGCTCCATGCTATGGAAGTGGGCCAGCAGATCACTATCCGTGGACCGTACGGAAACGCATTTCCCGTTGACACAGAGCTGAAGGGCAAGGATCTGCTCTTCATCGCCGGCGGTATCGGACTTGCACCTCTCCGCTCAGTTATAAACTACGTCCGTGACAAGCGCAGCGATTACGGCCAGGTCCAGATCGTCTACGGCTCACGTTCAAAGGATGACCTGGTGGACTATAAGGAGATCATCGACGAGTGGATGGCTGATCCCGGCGTTGAGGTCGACCTCACCATAGATAATCCTCAGGAGGGCTGGGACGGCCACGTTGGCTTTGTTCCCAACTACGTCAAGGAGCTCAAGCCCTCTACAAACAAGACCGTTCTGGTCTGCGGACCGCCTATCATGATCAAGTTCACTCTTGCCGGACTGAAGGAGCTGGGCTTCACCGAAACTCAGGTCTATACCACAATGGAGCTTCGCATGAAGTGCGGCGTGGGAAAGTGCGGAAGATGCAATATCGGCAACAAGTACGTCTGCAAGGACGGTCCGGTTTTCCGTTTCGACCAGCTTGACGCACTGCCGGACGAATACTGATAAAGGAGCATAAAGCATGGAAAATATGGTTAATGTTTACCTGTTCGGCAAGAAGTATCAGGTGCCGGCAGGTCTTACGATAATGACTGCTATGGAATACGCCGGCTATGAGCTGGTAAGAGGCTGCGGCTGTAGAAACGGCTTCTGCGGAGCCTGTGCTACGATCTACAGGATCAAGGGAGAGTCCGCTCTTCACGGATGTCTTGCCTGTCAGACCGAGGTGCAGGAGGGTATGTATGTTGCAACTCTGCCCTTCTTCCCCCTGGAGAAAAAGGTCTATGATATCGAGGAGATCAAGCCCACTGAGCAGATCATGATGCAGCTCTATCCCGAGATCTACAGCTGTATCGGCTGCAATGCCTGCACCAAGGCCTGCACTCAGGAGCTGAATGTTATGCAGTATATCGCATACGCTCAGAGAGGCGAGTATGAGAAGTGCGCTGAGGAGAGCTTCGACTGCGTTATGTGCGGAGTCTGCTCATCCCGCTGTCCTGCCGGTATCTCTCATCCCCAGGTAGCAATGCTGGCACGCCGTCTTAACGGAAAGTACATCGCTCCCGAATGCGGTCATCTTGCAGACCGTGTCAAGGAGATCGACGAGGGCGCTTTCAACGAGCTCATCGAGAGCCTCATGCAGAAGCCTATCGAAGAGATGAAAGAGCTCTACAACAACCGTGACATTGAGCAGTAAGGAGGGCGTGAAATGTATAAGATAGATAAGCTGAACGAGCTTGCAAAGATCGTTGCTGAGAAGAGAGAGGCCAACGCCGCTCTCGAGCCCAGAAGAATGACAGCAGAGGAGAAGGATACTCTTCTGGCCACCTTCCACCCAGACTACAAGCAGGACGAGTTCACCGTGTTGTCTGCCGGAGTGAACAAGGGCGACAAGGTACCGACCCAGCTTGCAGAGCTGTTACAGGGAAAGAGCCGTATCACAGCAGCTGATGTTGACCTGAGCGCTCCTGACTACGATACTGATGTCCTGATTATCGGCGGCGGCGGAGCAGGAGCTTCCGCAGCTATCGAGGCTGACGAGGCCGGAGTCAAGGCAATGATCGTTACAAAGCTGCGTATCGGCGACGCAAATACAATGATGGCAGAGGGCGGTATCCAGGCTGCTGACAAGCCCAACGATTCGCCTGCTATCCACTATATCGACGCATTCGGCGGCGGACATTTCGCTGCAAAGCCCGAGCTGGTAAGAAAGCTGGTCACAAAGGCTCCCGAGGCTATCCAGTGGCTGAACAAGCTGGGCGTTGAGTTCGATAAGGAGCCCGACGGAACAATGGTCACCACCCACGGCGGCGGTACCTCCAGAAAGCGTATGCACGCAGCAAAGGATTATTCCGGCGCTGAGATCATGCGTACTCTCCGTGACGAGGTCATCAACAGAGGCATCCCCGTTATCGACTTCACAGCAGCTATCGAGATCATCCTTGATGAAAACGGCAAGGCTGCCGGTGCAGTCCTCATGAATATAGAGACTAAGGAGCTTCTGGTGGCTAGAGCTAAGACAGTCATCATCGCTACCGGCGGAGCTGGACGCCTCCACTATCAGGGCTTCCCAACTTCCAACCACTACGGCGCAACTGCTGACGGACTTATCCTTGGCTACAGAGTGGGCGCAAGGCTGCTCTACGCAGATACTCTCCAGTATCACCCCACAGGCACAGGCTATCCTGAGCAGATCTTTGGCGCTCTGGTAACTGAGAAGGTACGTTCACTTGGCGCAAAGCTGGTGAACATCGACGGTGAGGTGTTCATGCACCCCCTGGAGACCCGTGACGTAACAGCCGCTTCCATCATTCGTGAGTGTACTGAGCGCAACAAGGGCGTTGAGACCTCTCTGGGCAAGGCTGTTTGGCTTGACACTCCCATGATCGAGTACAAGCACGGCGAGGGCACTATCGAGAAGCGTATCCCTGCAATGATGAGAATGTTCGGCAAGTACGGCATCGACATACGCAAGGAGCCGATCCTGGTCTACCCCACACTTCACTACCAGAACGGCGGACTGAACATCTCTGAGGACTGCTCCACAGATGTAGAGAACCTGTACGCTGCCGGTGAGGTAGCCGGAGGTATCCACGGCCGCAACCGTCTCATGGGCAACTCTCTGCTGGACGTTATCGTATTCGGCAGAAATGCTGGTATCTACGCCGCAGCTAAGGCTAAGGATACTGCTGTTCCTGAGAAGCTGACTCTGGATCACATAGAGCGCTTCAACAAGGAGCTTGAGGAGTCCGGTGCTGCAAGCGGAACTGCCTCACCCATGCTCCTGCCTCACTACGCAAGAAGATCAAAGTAAATATTTCTTCGGGACGCCCTGTGCGTCCCGTGAATTTGTAAAGAAAAGGATAAAGGTATATGGAACTTTTTAACGGATACCTCTCCATTCAGAGTGTAGCCTTCCTGATGCTGTCGGTACTGACTATAGCAGCTCTCGGCTATATTCTGGGAAGAGTAACTATCAAGGGCATTTCTCTTGGCACTGCGGGAGTATTCCTGGTAGCGCTTTTCTTCGGCTATGTTTTCCACGAACAGCTCACTCAGCAGCTTGTAGTAGGCGTCAAGGACACCGCTGGAAATGTGGTGGATGAAGTCACCTTCGTGGATCAGGCTCTGAAGATCGTTGACAACGTTGGTCTTATCCTCTTTGTAACGGCAGTTGGATTTATTGCCGGCCCCAATTTCTTTGGCAATTTCAAGAAGAATTTCAAGTCATACGTTTTGCTGGCAGTGATCATAATCCTTTCCGGCGGACTTACCTGTGCAGGCTGTATCCTTATCGGACGCAACTTCTCAGATTGGGAGAGCGGCGAGTTCTCCGCATTGATGACCGGACTTCTCTCCGGCGCCCTCACCAGCACACCCGGCTTCTCCGCAGCAAAGGACGCAGCCGGAGACTATAAGGACGCAGTTTCAGTAGGCTACGCTATCGCCTATATCTTCGGAGTTCTGGGCGTTGTTCTTTTTGTACAGATCATTCCTAAGATCATGAAGGCTGACATGAAGAAGGAGCGTGAGCTTCTGGTGAATTCAGGCAGCGGCAAGAAGAAGGCTGCTCCCAAGGATCTCATCGAGATGGATGATTTCGGTATCATGCCCTTTGCACTTGCAGCAGTTTTCGGCATCATCATCGGCTCATTCAAGGTGGGACACTTCTCCCTTTCCACAACAGGCGGCTGTCTGCTGATGTCCCTGATCTTCGGCCATTTTAGCCATTTCGGAAAGATCAGCGTTATGCCCAAGGACTCAACTCTGAAGGTCTTCCGTGAGCTGGGTCTGATGTTCTTCCTTATCGGAGCAGGAGTTTCCGGCGGAGCAAATTTCGCACGCTACTTCCAGCCGGTATTCTTCCTCTACGGAATGTTCATGACATTGATCCCAATGATCATCGGCTTCCTTTTTGCAAAGTACGTCCTGAAGCTGAGTCTGCTGAACAATCTTGGCTCGATAACAGGCGGAATGACCTCCACACCGGCACTCGGAACACTCATCAGCACCGCCGGCACCGAGGACGTGGCTTCTGCCTATGCAGCAACTTACCCTGTAGCTCTTATCTCAGTTGTAATCACCTCACAGGTGCTGCTGATAATATTCAAATAAAGAAAAAGGTCTCTTCGGAGGCCTTTTCTGATTTGTAACCTATATAATCTTGAATTGTAACTGCCTATCGTGGTATACTTGTCTCAGAAAGGAGAGTGAGACTATGAGATACCTGCCAATACTTGAGGAGCTTTTCAACTCTGACTCAGTGTTCTTCCTTATGATAGGCTTCGTGATCGCTATCATGATCGGAGCTGCCGCTAAAAGGCGAAAGATAGCAGTTATCGCACTTGCGGCCTCCGCAGCTGTATACGGTCTCTGCGAGCTTTTCATGAATATAGGGACGAATTACCTCAGTGAGCTCCTGCTCCTCGTCGTAGGAACAGCAGCTATCGGCTGTATCATAGGAAATCTTATTTGTATCGCAGCTCAGACCCCCGAGACCGCATAAAGAAAGCCGCCATTTAAGGCGGCTTTTTTCAGTATTTAGGCATGATGAACTTTTTCTCCACCACATCGGCGACCAGCTGGAGCGTATTCTTGAAGCCGGTCTTTTGCATGATGCTCTTTATGTGGAATTTCACCGTGTTTTCGCTGACCTTCAGTGTCTGTGCGATCTCGCTGTATGTATGTCCGCCCACAAGCTCTCTGATCACTTCAAGCTCTCTCTCGGTGAAGTCAGAGCTTTTGGCGGCACCGATCGAAAGCTGAGGAGAATTAGGCGGCCAAATACTTTCGCCCAGCATAGTCCTTCGGCAGACCTCCGCAATATCCATAGAGCTGTGCTCCTTATACCAGAAGCTGTCACAGCTGCTCTCACGAGCCTTTTGAATGAAAGAGTGCTCCGGCATCGAGGTCATCATGACCAGCTTTATTTCGGGATAATGGCTCTTTATTCGCCCGGCAGCCTTTAGACCGGATTCATCGTTAGCAGTGCAGATGTCCATGAGAACAAGGTCGATATTTCCGCCCATACAGAGGATATCTGCGTTGGCAGCACTTTCGATAGATGTAACGATGTTGAAGCATCTTTCGGCCAAAAGCTGGTGTTCGATGGCAGTTCGTGAGAGCTTTGAGTCCTCCACGATTAGCACATTATACATACGACCCCTCCAAAAAATAAGATAATACTCCATATATAATTATACCACACTAGAAACGATTTTACACTACTTGTTTGTGTGGATCGAATATATTTTATTTAATTACTTAATTCTTCCGGCAGATCAATGATCATTCGCACACCGTTCTCGCATTTGATCTCCATTACAGCACCTTCCTGTTCAAGGCTCTTCCGGAGGCTTCCCAGGCCAACGCCCTCAGTTATCTGAGTCGCTTCGGTGCTGCCGTTGCTGGAGATCTCAGCATGGCAAAAACCGTTTCCGCGAGTGAGCTCAACAGTAAGCTCATCAGCTCCGGCGTGACGCACAGCATTTGTCAGTCCCTCACGAATGGCGGCATACAGCAGGTTGAGAGCGGGGTTTTTCTTTGGCTGTTCGCCGATCATATTTATCCGGCATCCGATCATGCTTGCCACTTTTCTCAGCTCCTCCTCGGGAGAAGTCTCCTTTTGCTGGAGGGGGATCACGCTCATTCCTTGTATAGCTGACCTCCAGCCGCTTACCAGCATATCCATGCTCTCTGCTATTGAATGATCGCTGAGGGCTTTTTTTGTTGCCACAAGGCATCTTCCGAACTCATCATGGATCCTCATTTTGGCCGCAAGGAACTCCTTGTCCCGGTTTATCTCAACGATGTCTTTTAGAAGAGCCTTCTGCCTCTTGTTCATAACTGCCAGCTTCTGATTGTTCTTTAGAAGCTCCCGGCTGACAGATGTAAGCTCTGTTATATCATCTGCTTTCAGCTGAATGGTTATCTGCCCGTCGCTTTGCAGGACGCTTTTTTCAAATCGCCAGATCTTGCCGTCAGGGTATCGGAAGATCAGCTTATTGATGTCGAAGGCCTCGTTTTCGGTCATGGTAATACGTTTACAGCCTGAGGAGGTCTCACTGATGGCAGAAAGCTCGTTCCAAAGGTGAACAGTTTCTATGATCGTATGGCCTGTGAGAAGGCTGATCAGTCTGTTCATCTGAGTGTTCACAAGGATCGGCTTGCCATCTTCAGAGGAAAAGCACAGTCCCTCAGGATAGGAATCTATCGCCTCACGAACGGCTCTGCTAAGCCGGATACGGTCTTTATTGAACAGTCTCATATCTCAGCCTCCCTGTTAAATGAGTAATTCTTCGGCTCAGCTCCTGGAGTTTTTGCGATAACGGTAAAGCTTTGATCTGCGCATAGTGAAACAGATTCCAAGTCGAATGAATTCTCCTCCATTACCTCCTCGATCATATCTGTAACACTTAGGATCTCCTGTGGTGAAAGCTGCAATATCGGTACCCAGCGCAGAGAGGATCTTATCCCCACCTGACGGAAGCATGAGCAGAATTCCTCCAAAGAAAACCTCAGATCCTCCATATCAAGGCTGCCGCTTTGCTCATAGATCAGCTTTAGGTTGCTGCGGCGCTTGATGTATGTGCCCATCAAGCAGAGCTGCGTGAAGGTCCTGATGGAATTATCCGGCGTTAGCTTGTCTAGCAGCTCATCCATTTGCTGAAGATACACCATTATATCGCTGGAAAGGCCGTCGTAGATGTTGTTTCGCAGTTCGACCTTGGCTTTTTCTGAACGTGCAGCGATCTCACGGCTGAGCATTGTCCTCTCATGAGTGAGGAGCTCCTCCTTTTCGTGGAGCTCCTCGATAATGCTGAGGATCCCGGAGATATCCTTCTGGTAGACCAGATATCCGCTTTTGATCGAGTGGATCCTGATCTCCTGGCCGCTGTCATCGCAGAAGCATTTATCTCGGAAGAGGACATACAGCTCCTCATCAGATATCGGGCGTGCGTACTCAGAGCTCAAAACGGCCTCACCAGACTTGTCAAGTATCTGCATACCTACAGTGGACTTCCGGAAGACCTGACCATACTGAGTATTGACCGGTACCATTCCCAGGATGATGCAGCTTTCCCAGGACATGGCTTCCAGAAAATAGAGCTTTGCGGTCAGCTCGATCAGCTCACGCTTGGCAACGAAATCGTTTATGAAATAGGGGATAACTACGATCGGCATCGCAACTCCGAATATCAGAGGCAGCAGCTTTTTTAGAGGGCCGGCTTTGATATCCCTTGCCTTGCGCAGTATGATGAAAAGCCTTGCGATGATCATAGCACTTCCCCAAAGAAGAATCAGGATTATGCCGAAATTGCTGTGAAATTCAAGGTTTTCCTCCTCGTTATCATAGACTTTGAAAACGAAGTGGGTCTGCTCATTGGTCAGCATAAGTATTATCAGCAGAGCGTCAGGTATCAGCAGCAGGAAGGAACTTTTGGGGATTCTGTATCCGTCGCCTCTATCAAGACCGAATGAAGCGTAAAGTCCCATAAGCGTAACGAATACAAGTGGGAAAACAATGAGGTATCCGCTGACACGCATGATGTGGGTGTTTTTGTACAGCAGCGTGTCCTGAAACAGTCTAACGGTCAGCCATAGGAACAGCACGAATGTCTCCACCGAGAGACAGGTCAGCATAGTTTTTTGAGTTATGCGGCCGTGCAAGGATCGTGTCCATGATGCGATAAGGAAAATGTAAGTGCCGTAGGTCAAAAATGGCCGAAACGGATCCTCCGGAAAGTAATGGATACTGATCTGACGATAAAGAGAAACAAGGCACAGCAGCAGGAAAGCTGCAATAATATAACTAAAGGTCTTTTTGGCTTCCTTCATAATATCAGCCTTTCTATGTTTTGTTGAACTATCAGAATGATTATAGCACAGTTTTGGAAAAAATGCAACGTCCGAGGTCTACAGATAACGGCTCAGAACGGAGAATTCAGATCCGGTTTTTATTTACCTGTATATCTGTCTTACGGCCTCACGAAACTGCCTCAATGAAGGCCAAAGTGAAGCGGATACCGCTGAAAACTTCCAAAGCCTCGGATTTTCGCATGGTGTTATGTTACAATAGATCATAGACAGTCAAAATAGAAAAACAACTCTCAATATGATATAATGTTAAGTACCACCAAAACAAATATCAAGAAAAGAGAGTTGTTCCATGAATAGTATAGCACAAGAA
>Ga0208824_1000935_pt1 | contig 28333 bp, 28 predicted proteins | sample AD_JPNTR3_MetaG_FD_184447 | JGI IMG/M metagenome (GOLD analysis project Ga0208824, IMG submission 184447) | Active sludge microbial communities of municipal wastewater-treating anaerobic digesters from Japan - AD_JPNTR3_MetaG (SPAdes) (version 2) | ecosystem: Engineered > Bioreactor > Anaerobic...
TTGTTCATAAGTCAAGCTGAAGAATTTTTAACAATTTCTAAACAAGAGACATCTGCTTTTGTTGATAAGTTTTTCGAAGCAATTCCAGATGCTCTAAAAGTCAAGTTAAAGGCTGCTTGATTTAGTTACTTATGCGGCAAATACTATTGAATTTTTAAGATCCACAGTTATTTTTGATGTGCGAAGTTTGAGTTATCTAATATATCCAGTCGATTATAGCACGAATACCAAGAGATTGAATGCGAATTTTCAGGACTATTTGGTATACTTTTATTATAGCACAGAAAGCCGGAAACTTCAACCGTCAAAAACGTTTTTCTCGTGGTCAGCCTAAAATCTGCACGTAAAAGTCTGCACTTAGATGCTTATTTCCACTTTAAAGCTTGTCAAAATCTCAAGAAAGTCCACAAAATATGCTGTTGAGGTATTGCGTTTTTGGTTGAAATCTGTTATAATAGAATTGGTATATTGTACTATCATGCACCCAGATTGGAGGGGCTCCCATTGGCGGAACTCATTGAAATAAACACATATCCTGTGATTAACGTCTTATCGAAGCTGCTTCAAGACAAAACCACAGGAAAAAATATCATATACGGCACCGATTACTATCTGAGTTATGGCTGCTCTGAAAAAGCCGAAATGACACAGGAAGCGGTTCGTAGCTTTGGAGCAATTGATATTCAGCCCCGTGTAAAGAAGGCGCAGGCTGAACAGTCGGAGCGCACACGCAGCAAAGCTGAAGTCTTTACTCCGACATGGATTGTCAAAAAGATGAACGACCATTGCGACAGTGTGTGGCAGGAAAGCAAATACGCTGATGACTGGCAGAAATATGTGCAGCTCCGTGTCTTGGAAATAACCTGCGGTGAAGCACCGTTCCTTGTTACGCGCTATGACACGACCACTGGCGAACCGCTAGCAATCGAAGAACGCACAGGTATTCTCGACCGAAAGCTTCGTGCAATACAAGCTGATAGCGAAGAGCTATGGCTGAAATGGGCATATATCGCTTTTGAAAGCACCTACGGTTATGAGTTTCAGGGCGATAATCTCTTCATAGCTAGAATCAATCTGCTTGTAACATTCTGTGATCATTTGGAAGAACGTTGGCATCGCAAAGCAACAGATTCCGAGCTGAAACACATTACGAATATTATAGTATGGAATATATGGCAGATGGACGGTTTGAATGATACTGTGCCACTTGGCGAACCCGGTGAAGAATTCCACCAGTTCTCTCTCTTTGGCGATGAAGAACCGGTTGACCTTGAAGCAGACAGCTGTAAAATTTACAACCACCGGAGCAGCAATCCGATGCTGTTCTCGGATATAAAGGAGGGCAAAAGCAATATGAGATTCGATTTTGTGATTGGTAATCCACCTTATCAGGATGAGTCTATCGGTGATAATGAAAGCACTACCCCGCTTTATCACTATTTCTACGAAGCATCATTTTCGATTTCTGATCGTGTAGAATTGATAACCCCAGCAAGATTTTTATTCGATGCTGGTTATACTCCTAAGGAATGGAATCAAAAAATGCTAAATGATCCTCACTTGAAAGTTCTTATGTATCAGCAAAAATCAAGCGAAATATTTGCTAATACAAGTATAAGCGGTGGTGTGGCAATTATATATAGAGATTCATCAAAGAATTACGGCTCTATTGGCATTTTTACGCCGTTTCAGTCACTCAATACAATTATTCATAAAGTTTGGTCAATAGCAACGAATAGTTTATCGGAAATCGTATCTAATAGAGGAATGTATCGGTATTCTGATTTGGCGTATGAAGAATTTGCTGATTTGGTTAATCAAACTGCAGATCGACGGATTGCACCCAGCTGTTTTGAACGCATGCCCTCTTTGTTTACCGAAATGAAACCTAATGACGGAAAAGAGTATATTCGCATCTATGGTAGTGTAAAAACCGAGCGAATTTATCGGTGGTTCAGAAGAGAATATTTATCAGCGGTAGAAAATCTTGATAAGTACAAGGTTTTCATATCAAAAGCTGACGGTGCAGCAGGACAAATCGGCGCACCTGTTCCTGCTAGAATTTGTGGAAGACCAGTTGTTATAGAACCTGGTGTAGCCTCCACTGAAACATTTATTGCAATTGGTTCTACAGATTTGGAAACAGAAGCATCAGCAATAGCAAAATATATTAAAACAAGATTTGCTAGGACAATGCTCGGCGTTCTAAAGGTAACACAAAATAATGCTAAACCAACATGGGAAAAGGTTCCGCTCCAAGACTTCACATCCAACTCTGACATTGATTGGACACAGTCAATATCCGAGATTGATCGGCAGCTTTATGCAAAATACGGATTAACACAGGAAGAAATCGACTTCATTGAAACCCATGTAAAGGAGATGGAGTGATGCCTCCTAAATACACACACGAAGAGTTCCTTCGCGTTGCAAAACTGAATCCATCCATAACGCTTCTTGGAAAATATACTTCAATGCAACAAAAGATAAAATTCCAATGTAATATTTGTGGAACAGTGGGCTACAAAGTTGCGCACGATTTAAAGCGGGGCATTGGATGTAAATATTGTGCTAAGACGCAAACCTCATTTGCTGAATGCTTTATTCGAGTTGCATTGGAAGTTGCCGGAGTAAGAGTTCTTGCTCGTGATAAAAGCGCAATAGACAGTGAACTTGACATTTACCTTCCTGACTATAGATTGGCTGTAGAACCTGGAGCCTGGAATTTTCACAGGAATCGGCTGACAAAGGATTTAGAAAAATGGCGGAAATGCTGTGATAACAATATTGAATTGCAAATCATATATGATAGTTTTGATCCGGGCGATATTTCAATGGTTGAGAAATACGAGTTTATCTCCACTTATGAAAAATGCTTATCTTTCGGGGACGGTTGCAGTACATTGAAAAAAATGGTTTCAGAGCTTCTGTCAAAGCTGGATATCCATCACTCTTTTGCGGAGAATGAATGGGAAGCTATTGAAAAAAGCAACGATTCTTTCACGTCGAGAAACAGAAGAGGAGTTTCGCAAAAAACTTCATGCATTTAGGCAAGATATCGAACTTGTTAGTCTGTCTCGAAACCGATCTGCGAAAGCCCTATTCAAATGTAATAACTGCCAGTATAAATGGAATGTCGAGCCATCAATGGTTATGCGAAAAGACCGCCCTACAGGGTGTCCAAAATGTGGAGGAACTCAATTGAAAACTCATCAAGAGTTTGTTAATGGCGTTAAACTTATATTACCCCAAATCGAAATAACGGGGACATATACCACTTCGGACAAGAATATAGGCTATAAGTGTCTCGTTTGTGGATATGAGGGTCAAAAACAAGCATCTCGATTATTACAAGGAAATGGCTGCAAAAAGTGCTCTGCTGCTGCAAAGAAGCGTTCTATGATGAAGCCACAGGAGGTATTTGAAGCAGAGGTTGCCCAGATTAATCCAAATATAGAGATTCTCGGGCAGTATAATGGCGATGACGAAGTAATATCTTGTCGGTGCTTAAATTGCGGTAATATTTATTCTCCACATGCGGGCGATTTACTTCGGGGGCACGGGTGTCCTAAGTGCGCACGAAAAAATAATGCTGCCAAAAGAATGAAGGCTGTTAGATGTATAGATACTGAAATGGAATATCCTTCGCTAAAGGCAGCTCAAGAAGCAACAGGTATTAATGGCACTTCTATTGCCAATGTATGTAATGGAAAACAGCATTTAGCTGGTAACCAAAAATGGGAATGGATTAATCAAAAAGAATCAAATAGTAAGGAGATGGAGTAAGTGGCAAATACCAATATTCAGACAACGAAAAAAGTAATCCCACGGTGCTATTGCTACTCCACACCGACCGTTGCAGATCATATTGGCTGGGTAAAAATTGGATACACAGAGCAAGACGATGTTGAGGATAGAATCCGTCAGCAGCTTCAGACCGCTCACATCCCGCATACTACCGAGTGGTCAGATATAGCTCTCTTTGCAGACGGCAGAACTTATTTCCGCGATAGTGATTTTCATGCCTATATGCAGAAGCAAGGCATTGAGAGAATGCTTCCGCTGCCCGGAGATACAAAAGCACCGGAGTGGTTTCATATTACAGGCGATGATTCCTTTATGCTCTACACCAAATTTCGCAGAGATAAAGGCATCTTAAGTACTATCGGTACAATCGCATATGAACTCCGCGAGGAACAGGACGAGGCTGTTCAGATGACCTATGAATACTTTACGAGTCATGAGAATAGCGAATTCCTGTGGAATGCAAAACCGCGTTTCGGCAAAACACTGGCAACCTATGACCTCTGCATGCGTCTCAAGGCGGATAAGGGAAAAATCTGTAACATTTTGATCGTTACAAACCGTCCAGCTATCGCTAATTCTTGGTATGAGGACTTTGTTAAATTCTTAGGCACCGAGTCAGGATTCCGTTTTGTCAGTGAAGTTTCTGCGCTCAAGGGAAAACCTTATGTCCTGACGCGAGAACAGTTCAAGGGTAGTTTGGCAACTGAAATCACGAGCTGCATTGAATTTGTCAGCCTTCAGGACTTGAAAGGTTCTATTTATTTCGGCGGTCAGTTTGATAAGCTGAAGGAACTCGTCAATACACAGTGGGAGCTTCTGGTTATTGATGAAGCTCACGAGGGTGTTGACACCTCAAAGACCGATATCGCATTTCATCAGATTAAAAGAAACCATACGCTTCATCTGTCTGGAACGCCGTTTAAGGCACTCGCTAATGATAAATTTCCGTCCGATGCGATTTATAATTGGACGTATGCAGATGAACAAAAGAAGAAAGCTGAATGGTCAGACGTTGAGCACAACAATCCCTACGAAAATTTGCCACAGTTAAATCTGTTTACATACCAGATGAGCGAAATTATCCGTGAGGAGCTTTCACAGGGGATTGAAATAAACGGTGAAACTGAAGAATATGCATTTGATCTGAATCTCTTCTTTGCCACAACAGGACTGGGTGACAAAGCGAAGTTTGTATACGACAGTTCTGTTGACAGATTCCTTGATGCATTAACTACGCAGAAAAAATTTCCGTTCTCAACGCCGGAACTGCGTGCTGAGTTAAAACACACATATTGGCGCCTTGATCGTGTCGAAAGTGCCAGAGCACTGGCAAGAAAGCTCAGTGATCATCCTGTGTTTGGTCATGGCCAATATAAAATCGTCCTGGCCGCAGGTGACGGCAAATTATCTGAGGAAGAAGAATCTATCAAGGCATATGATAAAGTACGAGATGCCATCGACCATAACGAACGCACTATTACATTATCAGTAGGACAGCTTTCTACAGGTATCACTATTCCTGAATGGACTGCTGTATTGATGCTTTCCAATATCAAATCACCTGCACAGTATATGCAGACTGCCTTTCGTGCTCAAACTCCTTGGCGTTATCAGGAAAACGGCGACCTTCATGTAAAGAAAAACGCATACGTGTTCGATTTTGATCCTGCAAGAACACTGATTATTTTCGAGGAGTTTGCTAACGATCTATCGACTTCAACGTCTGGCGGCAAAGGCGACAGTGATTCCCGAAAGCAAAACGTTCGTGAATTATTGAATTTTTTCCCTGTTATAGGTGAAGATGAGAACGGCGAGATGGTTGAACTGGATGCAGAGAAAGTTCTATCAATTCCGAGAAGAATTCGTTCTTTGGAAGTAGTTCGTCGTGGATTTATATCTAACTTCCTGTTCCAGAATATCGCAAACATCTTCAATGCACCGCCGGAGGTAATCGATATTATTCAGTCCCTACCGAATGCTCCCGAAGGAGATGTTGTTGGCAGTCTATCACCTGAAGCAAGAGAAGATATGTCGGTGAACGAAGATGGCGAGGTTGAATTATCAGATGCCTTTGTTATCGGCAAATCTCAAGAGGTATTCGGTGAGAAGATCTATGGAGAGATAACAGACGTACTTGCTCAGAAAACTGAAGAAATAATGTCGAATCCTGCTTCTACAGAACAACAACAGGTTGCACATTTGCAAGATGTGTTCCGGCATGAAATCGTTACTCCTGTTATGCAGGTGACAAACGAAACTTACGGCGCAGATCTGAAAACAAAAGATGCAAAAAAATTAAAAAAGCAGCTTGAACAGAAAGCTGATAGGATGGTTACACAAGAATACGGCGATTATGCTATCAAGAAGAAGACGCTTGAAGCGGAACGACAAGATGCACTTGCTCATTTACAGGAAACCGGTAAGAGTGAATCTGAGGTGAACGAGCAGTTTGATACTCTTGTGCAGGAAGCCACTGATGCTTTCAAAGAGCGTGTGACCACGTTGCTGCAAGACACCGTTCCTGAACTTTGTGAGGAAGTTGTAAGAACAGTTGAGACTAAAAAGCGTGAACGCACCAAAGAGACAATTGAAGAGGCGGTAAGAGACCATCTTCGAGGTTTTGCAAGAACTATCCCTTCATTCCTGATGGCATATGGCAACGAGAATACGACACTTGCTTCATTCGATATGATTATCCCTAATGATGTATTCTTTGAAGTGACTAGCATTACGCTTGATCAGTTCCGGCTTCTCCGCGACGGCGGCTCTTATGTTGATTCGAAGACTGGTGAGGAAAAGAAATATCCCGGCAAGCTGTTTGATCCTGTTGTATTTGACGATTCTATTAAAGAGTTTTTATCACTGAAAAACAAGCTTGCTGACTACTTCGATGAGTCTCATACAGAAGATATTTTTGATTATATTCCTCCACAAAAGACAAATCAAATCTTTACGCCTAAACGCATTGTCAAGCAAATGGTTGATATGCTTGAAGTTGAAAACCCCGGATGCTTCGATAATCCGGATAAGACGTTCATTGATTTGTATATGAAATCCGGTCTTTATATCGCAGAGATTGTTAAAAGACTTTATAACAGTGAACGAATGATATCACTGTACCCTGATAGCAAAGAAAGGATGCAGCATATTTTTGAAAAGCAAGTATATGGTCTTGCACCAACAGAGATAATATATCAGATATCTCTGCATTTTATTCTTGGCTTTGACGTGAACGGAATTATTACACAGCACAATTTACGACAGGCTGACGCACTTCCACATTCCAAAGACGGAACATTGGATTCTTTCCTTTGTGAACTTTATAATCAGTAATATAGGAGGAAAGTATGTCAAAATTAAACATTGATCAGAAAACAATAAAGGCTCTATTTAGCGATCCAAGAACGGATTTCCTTATTCCGGACTATCAGAGACCCTACGCATGGTCTGAAGTTGAATGCCGCACCTTGTGGGACGATATTAAATCGTTCGCATTTCCCAATATGGACAGTAGTCAATTTAACAAAAACGACGAGTACTTCCTTGGACCGATTGTAACTTTTACAAACAACGATAAGGGAAAGCAGGAAATCATCGATGGACAGCAACGGTTGACTACACTTATGCTGCTTTTGAGGGCGTTTTATGCAAGGTTCGGCAGTATGCAGGATGAAGAATCAAAAGCTACAAAGCGAAATATCGAGAAATGCATCTGGAAAACGGATGAATTTGATAAACCAGATATGTCTGAATTGAAGATTACTTCCGAAGTTGCAACTGATGACGAGAAAGACCAGTTTCTTTCCATTCTTCGTACAGGTGATGCCCCCAAATCTATGCAAAGCCGCTATGCAATAAACTATCGCTTCTTTCAAGAACGAATAGAGGAATTCCTTCACGAATGCCCTAGTTATTTCGCTTATATGCCGACAAGAATCCTGAATAACTGCATACTTCTACCTATTGAAGCGGAATCACAGGATACGGCGTTGAGAATATTCTCTACATTAAATGATCGTGGCATGCCACTGTCGGATGCAGATATTTTCAAGGCGGAGTTTTACAAATACTATTCTTCTAAGGGAATAAAAGATGACTTTATAAAGCGATGGAAAGATCTGGAAGAATTGACCACAAAAATATTTCATCCCATTTCAGGCACACCGATGGACGAACTATTCACTCGTTACATGTATTTCGAGCGTGCCAAACAAGGCAATAAGAACTCGACTACCGAAGCTCTGAGAAAATTCTATGAAAAGAATGGCTATGCTTTGCTGAAAAATGATACTGTATTTGAAAACTTGATTGATTTGGCAAATTTCTGGAATGACGTTTCAAATCAGAATCCGGACAGATTCTCCTTACGCATCCTGAAACGGCTATTCGTTTTGAATTATGCACCTAATGGCATGTGGACTTACATTGTGTCTGTTTACTATATGAAAAAACGCGATGCTGAAGGAATGTTGAACGAAGAGGAATTCTTTGCATTTCTTAATGTCATTACTGCTTTCATCTGGACCTATGCGATCATAAATCCCGGAGTGAACGCACTTCGTACACCTGTTTATGCTCAGATGGTAAACATCGTCAATGACGAACCTGTTTCTTTTAATCCATTTGATCTCGGAAGTGTATCTAACGCTTTCCAGAATTATGCTTTTAACAACGGGCGACCTATTACAAAGTCTATGCTGGCTTGGTGGGCATTTAATGATGACACACAAGAATTGCTGTCACTTGAAACTACTTTTGAAATAGAGCATATCTTTGCAAAAAAGCGTCACGAGAAAGAACCGCTTGTAACAGCACGCAATCTTGAGGCACTTGGAAACAAAGTTTTACTTGAAAAGCGCATTAACATCCGCGCCTCGGATTATAGATTCATTGATAAGATCTCGTATTACCAAGGTACAAGCGGCAAAAAGCAAAAGGAAGCGACAAAGATTAGTGAACTTCTTGATTTAAGTACGAAAAAGGTTGATTTTACAGAAGCTGACATCGTTGCACGAACTGATCAAATCATCGAAGCGTTTATGAAGTTTATCGCCGCAAATAAATTGGCCTTATAATCTCAAAGGCTCTATGTAAGCACCTTAAGCCGGTATTCCTTACATAGAGCCTTTTTCATTGATAAATGGACTATTCTCGTAGTATTTCACAACCATTACGACCTTGCCGAAGTGAGTGTACCCCTGCAGTTTTTCCCTCGACAAGCGGTATCCGCTATCATTGGTGCTTTGGAATGCAGATAATTCACCCTTAACGAACTGAGCATTAGAATCCACAATTACCAGATCTCCCGTATCTATGCCGTAATTAGGCAAATCTGGGTGCTTATTTGCTATAAACGCTGCAGGTTTGATTATCCCTTTTGGCAGCAAATTCGTCGGAATACTGAGGTTATCCATAGTTACCCCCTAGTTTATAAAATCCACCAAATCCCCGGATATATCCCTGATCTTGTCCATCTCAAGTTCCATATAGCTCTTGCTAGCACCTACGGTCTTGAAAAGCTGTATTTTTCGTCCGATAGTGTCAATCTTTCTTACCCGCTCAGTCATCGTGACATAGGAGCCGCCGACCTTGGCTATATCCGCTATAAAGTACGTGAACTTCAAGACAGGATGGTGGTCGTTCTCCAGCGCATCCGCTATCAAGTTGATTTTCTGGTTTAGCACTTCCATCTCAGATTCGGTCAGCTCCCGAAAAGTGCCGACCTCTCGTGCTTCTTCGCCGACCATATCTTCGTAGCCTGCCAGAGCGTTGAAGGACGAGAACTGTGCGGCCCTCTCGTAGGCAGACATTGGTGTCCGTGTGGGTGACTGCCAGTGCGGCAGCCTGATGATGTCCGCGTAGACTACTCTTGCATCAGGTTCATTGCTTATTATCCCTTTTGCCATCCTTCTTCACCTCCGAAGCCTCAGCTCTATGGCCGCCAATCTGGCCATTTCGTTCTATCGTTGTTCCGCCTTCCATCAGGTTCATGCCCCTCAGAACGGCGTTTTTCCCAAATCTGCCCTGTAGCTGCAATGTTGCCCGCTGCAGAGCGCGTTCACGTTCTTCCTTGTGTTTTTTCTCCGCTTTCTGACGTTCCACCTCTTCATAGTCCACAAAGAGCTCAAGCTGAACAGGAGCGTCATCGTCCGGGATATTGTTCTCATAGATCAGGTTGCAGGCGCAGATGTTGATCCTGCGCACCATAAGATCAGGATCAATGATTCTGTCATAAAGCTGCATCATGCACTCAGCGATCGCAGCCGTAGAAGATGTCCAGTTTTCGAGGTTTCCCGTACCATGTGCATGTTTCGGAACAGGTCTGCCGTAGTGATCCTTGTGAACGACACCGTTGTATCGCTTTCCGGTTGATGTGACCTTGTATTCATCTTCTTTCGGCGTGCGCCCGTGGCGCAGAAGCTGAAGAGATTCTCTGCCATAGCCTATAGTCAGCGTGATTTTCTTCGTAACCACGTATTTCCTGACCATATCCAGCACAAGCAGTTCAGTCATTTCACGCACGATCAGCCGGGCCAGGGAAGCGTTATACGGTTCCTTCAGAACCTGACCGGAGGAAAGGGAATTGGTTGACGGTCTGTATGTCTTTATCGTTGCGATTTCTGTCGGCTCCCATCCCCATGCATGATTGATCACGATCTCCGCCTTGACGCCCAACGCCTTATACAACAGATCTTCGTTTATGGTACTCAGCCGGGCAATATCACCCATAGTTGCACAGCCCAGCGCACCGACGCGGGCTGCTGTTCCACCGCCGATGCCCCAGAAGTCTGTCAGGGGCGTATGGCACCAGAGCAGCTCTCTGTATTTTATTTCGTCAAGCTCAGCGATACGGACGCCGTCCTTATCGGCGGGAACGTGCTTTGCAACGATATCCATTGCTACCTTGGCAAGATACAGGTTGGTGCCGATGCCTGCAGTTGCAGTGATACCGGTCTCATACAAAACCTCCCTGATCATCGTCATTGCAAGCTCGTGTGCTGTCATGTGATAGGTATTGAGATATCCGGTAGCATCAATAAAGCACTCGTCTATTGAATAGACGTGTATATCCTCCGGGGATATATACCGCATATAGATGGAGAAGATCTTCGTGCTGATCTCCTCATACAGCTTCATCCGTGGCGGTGCTATGATGTATGACAGTTCCAGCGACGGATCTGCGGCAAGCGCCTCAGCATCAAAAGACGCGGAGGTAAAATGATATTTTCCGTTTTCATCCTTCGGCAGCAACTTCCGTCGAAACGCTTCGTTAAAACGCTTCTGATTGATCTCCTTTACGGCCTGTATGACCTCAAATAGTCGGGCGCGTCCGGAAATGCCGTAGGCTTTCAGTGAAGGAGTTACCGCAAGACAGATCGTTTTTTCAGTTCTGGATTCGTCTGCAACAACGAGATTTGTTGTCAGTGCGTCTAAATGCCTGTCAACACACTCGACTGAGGCGTAAAATGATTTCAAGTCGATTGCGATATAAACCTTGTTCATAACCTACGCCTCCTCTGTTTCCTGAGCTTATTGTATCACGACCGGACACTCCACATACCATCTTCCGACACTGCTGACGTGATGTGTGTTTGCTTTTTCAAAGAAGAGATACTTCGTTTCTCCCTTTATTACAACTGTATAGCAGCCGCAGGTCAGGCTGTCGTGGTTTGCTCCGGCAGGCCTGAAATCCTTGACTGCGTCGATTTTGAATACTCGTCCGTCCTCCCATGTGATCGTGCGCGGCTGCATATAGCCTGTTGCATCAAAATCGGAAGTGACCTTGACATATTTACGTTCCATCCGGATTACCGGTTGTTTCATGCCACCGCCCCCTTTATTTCTGTGGCTTGATTTGTCTTTCCTTATAATGTTTCCTGCAAAGAGAGGTATAGCTCTCGTTGCCGCCTAGCTGCACCTGCTCACCCTCTGTGACCATTTGTCCATTCAGGATACGGGCGTTGAAGTGCGCCCGCTTGCCGCACCAGCATATTGTTTTGATCTGCTCTATATCGTCAGCAAGCTCCATAAGCCGCTTTGCACCGGGGAAAAGCTCGCTTCTGAAGTCTGTGCGCAGCCCGTAGCAGATAACGGTGATACCGTAGGTATCGACCAGATCGCTGAGCTTGTCGATGACATCCGGAGCGAGGAACTGTACCTCGTCTACGATAATACAGTCATAATATTCTCCGGTATAGCTCTGAAGGAACTCCTCAGCGAATTCGCATGGCTCCGCAAGCCCGATGCGAGATTTAATGATCTTTTCGCCGTCGCGGTTTTCTGTTGCGGGCTTCAGGAGCTTTACCTTCTTGCCCTTCTCGAAATAGTTGTATCGTACCATCAGCGCATTGGCGGTTTTCGAGCTGCCCATAGCGCCGTATCTGAATATCAGCTTTGCCATGTCTTAATCCTCGTCGTCATCATATGAATGCATAGCCTCATAACGCTCTGCATCCTTATCGCTTGCTATTGATGCTGGCTCCAGAACACCAAGGACACGACCGATAAGATACACGTTCTCGTCCTCACCAAACGTCATAGTATCATAACTCTCATTATAGGAATGGAGTCCGTCCTCCTCCAGCACCTTGATATATGTGCTGTTGCCTATCATGAAAGCACCGACCTCGCCATACTGGAGCTCCGGACAGCCGGGGTACTTTTCAACAAGCACCATATCTCCGTCATGGAACTCAGGCTCCATACTATCACCGTTAACGGCGAATACCAGATCTGCCTGACGGATCGCTGTATTTGTACGGGGATAGAGATAGATAGGCTCGCCCTCGTCCTCGAACTCAGCACCGCCGTCGAAACCGGCAGCAAGTCCCTTGTCGCAGAAGGTAAGCTTGATGACCTCCGGACAGTCGCCGACGAATTCGGCAGTCTTCAGGGAGGAGATAAGATTAGTGACTGTCAGCTGATGCCCCTGATTGAGACTACGGTAATCCTCGATCATGATCTGTTCCTTGGCAGTATATGTATTCAGAGGATTATCAATACCATAAAGCTCATAAAGCGTAATCTGAAGGATATCGCAGAGCTTGGGGACAACACTGAAATCAGGACGGGTTCTGCCGTTCTCCCAGTTGCCGACTGCATTTGCGGTGATTCCGACCTCCCGTGCAACGTCCTTTTGCTCAAGCCCTTGACGCTCACGATAGTATTTGATACGCTTACCGACTGCGTGTGCGTCCTTCAGCTTTACAGGGTTAGAGATATTGCTCTTAACTGGCGGTTCAGGTTTACCACCTTTGGAAACCGTGATCATTGGTTTCTTATCTTGCTTCTTCATAATGAGCCCCTTTCAAGAATTGTAATCATGGGATATTCTGTCAATACACAAATCACACAAATGTTCTCTTTGAAAACTGTGCATGCCTACAAAGTTTTTCAAACACTTTTCAACACTGATAATGTGATGAGAGCTGTTTTTCTCGATAGCATGCCATCTTTGATTACAGTATAACACACTGACTGTGTTTTGTCAAGAGGAAATTGCACTTGAAAAGTAATTTGAAGTGTGATATAATAGCCTCAACGGTGTTCCGGGAGCAGGAAAAAGGTGCTGTCATCCTACTGGGTGTGTGGTGGGAGCAGTATCCCTCGACGGACATCGGTTCCTTCGCCGCAATAGATACGTCAATTGCAATGTCGGTACGCGCCGACAGAAAGGAGTATACAGTGGAAGCAGTAATAACAGCAAGCCCTCACGCCTTTAATCCCATTGCACATTATAACCTTCCACCTGAAGAGCAGGAAAAGGTATACAGCCGGAGAGTAAACGAGCTGATAAGGCCATATACAGTAATAGATGTTCTGACCAAGGTTTATCACAGGAGCTTTTCCAATGATCTCGCACAATATATTGGGAAGCATCCAGAGGCCTTTGCCCGGTATAAGAAGACGGACGGCTCATGGGGAATGGCGCGGGTATGGATAAATGAATGTCAGTGCATCCGCCCGGAGTCTGTATTTGATCAGCCCAAGGAATGCTGCTGCGTGGATATCGTCATATCTGCGCGGGTAAAGATAGAGGAGGAGAAATACGGCGTCGCCCGACTGAAGAGCCACTATACCATAAAGGGAGAATTCCGCCTCCGGTATGTATTCAATTTCCGTCCCTGCCATCTGACCTGTGTGTTTGACAGGGTGATTGTAGATGAAAAGGATAGCCTGCTGGCTATATTTCCAGATGCGATCAGAATGGACAAGTATCTTCTGCCGCTTTTGTTGACCACAGAGGACTATAAGAAGGCGGCAGCGCTTGTTATCAGGCAGATGCGCACGGCTCTGAAAAAGAAGTATCGTGTTCACGCCCCCTTTGATCCGAGGAAATGGATCAGTATCATGGGTCCGAAGATACTGCTGGGTGCCTTCCCGGAGAACGGTGCTATGGGAGAATACTTCTTTGACTTCGGGCAGGCAGACCTCTTTGATGCGGATACGGGTGAAGTTTCCCCCGACAGCAATATCAATCCGGGAACGATCATCCTGAATTACAGAGCTTTGCAGTCCAAAGCAATCGAAAACTCCACGATCTGTCATGAGGGCTGCCATCACCATTTCGATTTTTATTACCTGATGCTGCAGAAAACACACGGCCACAGCTACGCCTCATATCTCTGCAAGCGCTTTGATAAAACGGATAAGCAGGGCGACAGCAAATGGTCGCCGATTGATATCATGGAGCTTCACGCCAATAAGCTGCCGGGATACATCATGATACAGGATAAGCCGGGAAAAGCATATGCTGATAAGCTGATGAAAAGCTACGGAGGGGAGCATACCCTCCAGAACCTCGAACAGCTTGTAAAGGACGTAGCTGCGCATTTTGAGGTCCCGATTTCTATGGCACGCAGACGCCTGACGGAGCTTGGTTATCCGGATGTTGACGGTATTTCGCAGTATGTCAATAATGTACGGGTGCCGAATCATCTGTCAAAGCTGCCGCCGAAGCAGACATATACGATCGACGAACAGGATGCCATCGTAGAATACCTGAGAAATCCGGAATTCCGCCGCGTGCTCGACACCGGCCTCTTTATCTTTGCTGAGAACCACTACTGCCTGAATACCAGTCAGTATGTCTATGTGGATCACAGCGGATATTTTCATCTGACGCGGGAAGCCCGTGAGAATATGTCGGCCTGCTGTCTGGTGTTCGAAGAGAAATACCTGCACAAATTGCAGGTACTGTTGGGCGGTCGATTGCTGAAGAGTCCGGGAAAGGGCAGCAAGTGCGTCCAATATCGCGGCAAAAACGGAGAAGCGGTAACAACAGCAGAAGGTCTCGCGCTGAGAAAAATGGTTGAAAAGCAGGCGCGGGAAATGCAGGTAGTCAGGAAGACGTTCAATCAGATGACCGTGGATCTGATGAAAAAGCACAGGTTTACGGTGCCGTCGCTTGCTGAGGCAACAGGTATGTCGCCTGATACGATAAAGAACCTGAGAAACGATCCTGACCGTGTATTTGATATCCGCGAGCTTGTTGCGTTCTGTATCGCTCTGCATCTGCCGCCGGATGTCAGCGACGAATATATCAATGCATCGCTAAGCAAATTTCGCAGCAGCACCGATATGGAGCTGTATAAGTATGCGCTGAAGCAGTGGTATACGCTGCCGGTGCCGGTGGTAAACCGGAAGCTGGTGGAGGCTGGAGCTGTTCCGCTTACCAATTATGTGGACGGATACGATGAGAACGGCATCCGGATAGATGCCTGAATTGAATATGTATTATTTGGCTGTCAGACAGGAATGTCTGGCGGCCTTTTTGGTTTTCGGGTACGATTCGTACCCGTTTTATTTATTCCAGCAGCTTCAAACATCACGAAAATGTCTTAAATACGTTGCTTCTGAGCCGCAGCTTCCAGTCGGAGAAAAAGAAATTTTCCAAAAACGGGTACGATTCGTACCCGTTCTGAATATGCGCGTATCTATGCGGTTTCAGATAGCCCGGCGCATTATCACAGGCGCTCCTTTACATCGTAAATACGTTGTTTCCGCGTGAAACCGGGTACGTTTCGTCCCTTCTTTTCGGGAAAAACGTATGCTACAATTTAGTCATGGTAATTGAGAGGCAGGCTTAATAGTTACTGCCTGATGCAAAAAACTGTGTCCCGGACAAGACGTTAAACTATCCGCTGCTGTATACTGAGCCGACTGATCACCGGTTGCTCAACAGTCTGTAGCAGAAAATTCTATATGAACGGCTGTCATTTGAGCTGACGGCTGCAGTCCGAACGGAGAAATCCCTTCTGGATGCGGTCTTATTTGTCATGCCTGCCTGCAGCCTGTGGATCCTCCATTCTCGGAAATGGAGGAATTTTTTATGCTTATCAGATATGAGTTTTGTACCGGCGAGGTAGAGGCAGTCGAAGTGAACGAAGAGATCGGCACAGTAATCGTTGATTCTCGTAGGGAGGAAGCAAACCTTGACCGGAAGGAGCATCGGCATTGCTGGTCACTCGACGCTATGACATATGAAGGCGCTGAATTCGCTGATCCTGCTGCTGAGGATGGTGATCCGTATGGCGTGCAGGAAGAACTGGGGGAAAGTGTCAGGATCGCGTTTTCCAAGCTGTCCGGCTTGCAGCGCAGGCGGCTCCAGATGCTTGCTGACGGCTTGTCCATCAGAGAAATATCCCGTATCGAAGGGAAAAACTTCAAGACGGTATATGAATCCATAGAAGCGGGGAGAAAAAAGTTTCTGAAATATTATGATAAAACACCCCATCAAAACAGCTCGGTAATGTCCGTATTGTGAAGGCGATAAACCGCCGGATGAATTTCAGAGGAGGTGGCGTGATGAAGCATGCGCTTCAGATCAAGCTCAAGGGTAACGGCAAGTCCGTGCCGCCGCTGAAGTCAATCAAGACTCCGCTGCGTGACGGTGACGAGGAACGCCCCGATGATGATGCTTATGCAGACTGCTATTTCATCAACGCCAACAGTGCTACGAAGCCCGGCGTCGTTGATGCTGACTGCCTGCCGATCCTCGATACCAGCGAGCTTTACTCCGGTATCTACGGTAGAGCTTCTATCAACTTCTACGCTTTCAATACCAACGGAAACAAGGGCATCGCCTGCGGTCTGAACAATCTTCAGAAGCTCCGTGACGGTGAGCCTCTCGGCGGAAAGTCCAGAGCTGAGGACGACTTCGCTGAAGATGACGACGACGATTTTCTCTCCTGATTAACCAATAAATGTCGGGTGGGCGACTGATGGAATACCGTCCGGGTGGGTTTAAGGAAGTGTTACCATGAAAACCATAGAAATTGATCTGGAGACTCGAAGTGACCGTGACATCACCAAGTGCGGTGTATACGCTTACGTCGATTCTCCTTATTTTGCTATTACGCTGATGAGCGTGGCGGTGGATGACGGTGCAGTACAGCTTTATGATCTGGCAAACGGCGACCGTGTACCCGATGATATTCTGGTTGCGCTGGTTGACGAGTCAATCATCAAAAGGGCCTTCAATGTCAACTTTGAACGTGTATGCCTCTCCAGATATCTGCGGGAGGAATATCCGCAGATCTTCCGCAGCTACAGCATTGATGCCGATACCGTCGGTGATTATCTCAGTCCGGTCGGCTGGCAGTGTACCATGATCCATTGCAGAACGCTCGGTCTGCCATCAACGCTTGCCTCCGCCGGTGCTGCTCTGAAGCTGAAGCAACAGAAGATGCCGGAGGGTAAAGCACTCATCAGGTATTTTTGTGTTCCATATAAGACAGAAAACGGTATTCCGCTGTTTCATGCACCTGCCGATGCACCGGAAAAGTGGGAAACCTTCAAGGCATATAACAAACAGGACGTGGAGGCGGAGCTTGCCATTGACCAGCGCCTTTCACGTTTTCCCGTGCCTGATTTCATCTGGGAGCAGTTTTATCTCGATCAAGAGATCAACGATCGTGGCATCCGTGTTGACATGGAACTGGTCGAAGCTGCGCTGACGCTGGATGCACAGGCGAAGGCAACGCTGTCGTCGGAAATGCGCAGGCTTACCGGTATCGAGAATCCGAATTCCGTGTATCAGCTTCTGGAGTGGCTTGGCGAACAGGGATATATGTCGGACTGTCTGGATAAGGCGGCTGTGAAGGAACTGCTCAAGACAGCGAAAGATCCGGTGAAGTCTGTGCTGGAGCTGCGACTAATGTTATCAAAGTCCAGTGTCAAAAAGTATCAGGCGATGCAGACAGCAGCCTGCTCGGATTCCAGAGCGAGAGGAATGTTCAGCTTTTACGGCGCTGCCCGCACGGGACGCTGGGCGGGGCGCATCATCCAGTTACAGAACCTGCCGCAGAATCATATTCCTGACCTGACCGAAGCAAGAAACACTGTCAAGCACGGTTATTATGATGAAGTTGAGATGTTCTATGAGGATGTACCGGATACGCTGTCGCAGCTTATCCGCACAGCTTTCGTTCCCAGACCGGGATACAAGTTCATAGTGGCGGACTTCTCTGCAATCGAAGCGCGTGTTATAGCGTGGATCGCCGGTGAACAGTGGCGAATGGACGCTTTTGCGAACGGCGCGGATATTTACTGTGCATCGGCATCAAAGATGTTCGGCGTTCCGGTTGTCAAGCACGGTGAAAACGGTCACCTTCGACAGAAAGGTAAGGTGGCGGAGCTTGCCTGCGGCTACGGCGGCAGTGTCGGTGCAATGAAGGCAATGGGTGGCGATGCCCTGAACCTTTCCGACGCAGAGCTGAAGCAGATCGTGACTGACTGGCGGGAGGCCTCGCCGAATATCGTGAAGCTCTGGTGGGCGGTCGATGATGCAGTAAAGACTGCTATAAAGGAAAGAACCACCACAGAAACACACGGCCTCAGCTTTAGCTACCAAAGCCGAATGCTTTTTATTACGTTGCCGTCGGGGAGAAGGCTCTGCTATGCTCACCCACAGATCGGTGAGAACCAGTTCGGCGGCGAGTCCATTACCTATATGGGTGTCGGTGCATCAAAGAAGTGGGAGCGAATTGAGAGCTATGGTCCGAAGTTCGTTGAGAACATTGTACAGGGCGTTGCTCGTGATCTGCTTATGTTTTCTATGCAGACTCTTTCTCACTGTTTTATCGTCGGCCATATACACGATGAAATGATTATAGAGTCAGACCGCAGAATGTCACTGCAGGCTGTCTGTGAACAGATGTCAAGAACGCCAGCCTGGGCTGATGGTCTGCTCCTGCGGGCTGACGGTTATGAATGCGAGTTTTACAGAAAGGATTGATATTATGAAATACAGTATTGAATGGTTTTATGCACTTGTCAGTGGAAGACTGGTCAAGCCGGAGAATGTCTTCGTGAAATGCCCACGCTGCGGGAAGCTGTGTAATAAGGGGTGTGACAGGAAGCCTTGCGGCAGGAATGAGGTCGCTCATGGCAAATAAGTATAACAGTGAGGGCTACTACAGCCCTACGGAATATGAAGCATTTACCCGTATCGAGAAGGAGGAGAAGGCGGCGGCTAAGGCTGCAGCCTTTCGTCCTATCGTGTATATTTGTTCCCCTTATTCCGGGGACACGGAGATAAATATATCAAAAGCACGTCGCTACAGCCGTTTTGCCGTTGATAGCCATTGCCTGCCAATAACTCCACATATCTATTTTACGCAGTTTATGGATGATGATATCCCGGAGGAGCGCGATACAGCGATCTTTATGAACTGGGTGCTGATGAGCAAGTGTGCAGAGCTGTGGGTATTTGGTAAGGTGATATCCAAAGGGATGAAGGCAGAAATCGACCGTGCAAAGCGGAAGCATCTGAAAATACGTTATTTTACGGAAGAACTGGAGGAGACAACATGAAGTTTACCCTGTATACTGCCGATTGTACCGGCAACGCCAAAAACACGCTGTATCCGAATCAAAAGGTCATTACCTCGGAGTCGGACCTGAAGAAAGCAGTCGCCTTCGACCATGTATGCGCACTTTATGATAATTATTCCCGCAGCGATGCCAACTTTCAGCTCTCCGATGTTGTGCCAATGGACTGCGATAATGACCACAGCGACGATCCGGAGGAATGGATCACACCTGAAAAGCTCAGTGATATGCTCGGTGATGTTGCTTATTCGATCACATACAGTCGTCATCATATGCTGGCGAAAGGCACTGTGACTGCACGTCCGCGCTTCCATGTATTCTTCCCGACAACGCCCTGCAAGGATGCCGCATTCCATAAGAGCATCAAATCCCGCATCTATAAGGAGCTTCCGTTCTTTGACGGCAATGCACTGGATGCTTCACGCTTTCTGTATGGCTCGAAGGGCGATGTGGTCTGGCATGAAGGCAGCCTGACAATTGAGGACTGGCTCCTTCTTATGAAAACAAACCGCAGCATTCCGCAGGGGCAGCGCAACAGCACTATGTCGCGTATTGCAGGAAAGCTGGTCAAGCGCTTCGGTGTTACTGATGATGCACATGCAAAGTTTATGGAAAAGGCAGCGGAGTGCGAGCCGCCTCTTGATGATGAGGAGCTGGAGGGTATCTGGGCAAGTGCCTGCAAGTTCGGTAAGAAGGTCACATCTCAGGACGGATATGTGCCGCCAGACCAGTACGGCGATAATGTCCTTATACCGGACGATTTCTCCGACGTCGGTGAAGCCCGCACATTCGTAGAGTGCTTCGGCGACGAAATCGCATTTACTATCGCCACGAACTACCTGCGCTATAACGGCACCTACTGGGAGGAGTCTGAGCAGGCGGCGGTAATGGCAATGATCGAACACACGGATGCACAGCTTGCAGAGGCGGACAGGCAGATGGAGGAGAAGCTGGGGAGACTTGAGGACCTCGGTGTATCCCGTGTTCTTGCTATGGCTGGAGGAAAGAAATTCAGAGACAGCCTTAACGATGCACAGCTCTCAGCGGATAATGAGTTTGAATTCTCTAAGGGCTTCCGTAACTTTGTGATGAAGTACCGTCATATACGCAGTCTCAATAATGCGCTTGATGCAGCAAAGCCGCTGGTACTGAAGCACCCGGAGCAGCTTGATGGCGATCCGATGCTGCTGAATACCCCAGGCGGAACGTATAACCTGGCTAAAGGCATTGACAGCTGGCAGGCCACAGATCCAACAGACCTTATAACCAAGGTGACGGCGGTCGTGCCAAATGAGGAAGGTCGCCAGATCTGGGAGGATGCCCTGCAGGTGTTTTTCTGCGGAGACCAGAGCCTTATCGACTATGTGCAGATGATCTGCGGGCTCTGTCTGATTGGAAAAGTATACACGGAAGCGATGATTATCGCATACGGCGATGGCAGGAACGGCAAGTCTACCTTCTGGAATGTCATTTATAAGGTTCTTGGCAGCTATTCCGGCAATATTTCCGCCGATGCACTGACTGTCAACTGCAAGCGTAATGTAAAGCCTGAGATGGCGGAGCTGAAGGGCAAGCGCCTTATAATTGCAGCGGAGCTGCAGGAGGGTATGCGCCTGAACACTTCTGTGGTAAAGCAGCTCTGTTCCACCGATCCCATTTTCGCCGAGAAGAAATTCAAGGCTCCGTTCTCCTTCGAGCCGAGTCATACGCTGGTTCTGTACACGAACCACCTGCCGAAGGTGGCAGCAAGCGATGACGGCACTTGGCGCAGACTGATTGTAATTCCGTTCCATGCAAAGATTCAGGGACAGAACGACAAGAAGAATTATACACAGTACCTGATCGACAATGCAGGCGGTGCGGTTTTGTCGTGGCTTATCGAGGGTGCCATGAAAGTGGTCGCCGCCGATTTTAAGGTAGACCGCCCGCAGTGTGTGTTGGATGCAATCGGAGCCTACCGTGATGGAAATGACTGGCTGGGCTCTTTCATCAATGACTGCTGTGATGTCGACAAGAGCTTTCAGGAGAAATCCGGAGATTTATATAAACGCTATCGCGAGTACTGCATCGATACCGGAGAGTATGTCCGCAGCACGACTGATTTCTATGGGGCATTGGAGCAGGGAGGATTTAAACGTAAGAAAACGAACAAGGGTGTCATCGTGTATGGGCTCCAAATTCGTCTTGAATTTTTGGAATGACCTGCATTTCCATCAATCAAAAACAACGTAAAATCGGGAAAGTGATACTCGGTTAACCTCATATCCCAACCTTACGCAGGCGAGAAAAACATAGAAATTTCTTCCTATGGAAAGGTATGGAAATGACACTCACCGAGCGTCACTTTTTCACGGAAAGGTCGAATCTATGCGAGAAAAATCAATTGAAGAAAAACTGGTCGCTGCCGTGAAAGCTGTCGGCGGTGTCTGCTGGAAGTTCACTTCTCCCGGAACGGCAGGTGTGCCTGATCGCATTGTATTGATGCCGCAGGGGAGAATCGCCTTCGTTGAGGTAAAGGCACCCGGCGAAACACCACGCCCGCTGCAGAGACTTCGAATCAAAACATTACAACGGCTGGGCTTCAAAGCCTTTGTGCTGGACAGCCCACAGCAGATAGGAGGAATAATTGATGCAATACAAACCACATGACTACCAGAAGTTCGCCGTTGACTTCATAGAAACACACCCAGAGGCAGCAGTACTGTTGGAATGTGGACTCGGCAAAACAAGTATAACGCTGACTGCACTGAACGATATGCTGTTCGACCGCTTCGAGGTACAGAAGGTGTTGATAATTGCACCGATACGCGTATGTAAAAATAGCTGGGCAGCAGAGATCGGAAAGTGGGATCACCTGAAGGGACTCACCTACAGTCTGGTTCTTGGCAGCCGTGACCAGCGCCTTGCGGCTCTCCGGAAGGAAGCTGACCTGTATATCATAAACCGCGAGAACGTACAATGGCTTATCGAGGAAAGCGGGATGCCTTTCGACTTCGATATGATTGTTATCGACGAGCTGAGTTCCTTCAAGAACCACCAGTCCAAGCGTTTCAAGGCTCTGCGTAAGGTACGTCCGTTTGTAAAGCGTATCATCGGGCTGACCGGAACGCCCTGCAGTAACGGTCTCATGGATCTGTGGGCGCAGTTCCGTTTGTTGGACAAGGGCGAACGTCTCGGAAAGCGTATCGGGCAGTACCGTGATGCCTACTTCACACCGGACTGGAATGGCTTCACATATACACCGAGGAAGGGAGCGGAGAAGGAGATATATGCAAAGATCGCTGATATCAGCATTTCCATGAAAACAACCGATCACCTGCAGATGCCGGAGCTCGTAATGACAGCAGACAGGGTGAATCTTGAAGATGCCGCTGCGATAACATACAAGGACATGGAGCAGGAGATGTGTCTGGATTTTGCCAGCGATTCCATAACAGCAGCAAATGCAGGTGTCCTGCGCGGAAAGCTGACGCAGCTTGCCAGCGGTGCAGTTTATACCGACGGCGGCAGCGTGATGCAAATACACTCACATAAGCTGGATGCATTAGAGGATCTGATCGAGGCGCAGAACGGCAAACCTGTGCTGATCGCATACTGGTATAAGCACGAACGCGACAGTATCATGGAGCGTTTCGAGTGCAGGGAGATCAGGAGCGATGCCGATATCGCCGACTGGAACAAGGGCAAAATCCCGGTCGCGCTGATTCAGCCTTCCTCCGCAGGCCACGGTCTGAACCTCCAGTCCGGCGGCAGCACCATTATCTGGTACACGATGCCGTGGTCGCTGGAGTTGTATCAGCAGACCAACGCCCGCCTCTGGCGACAGGGGCAGCAGTCCGAAACGGTGGTTATTCACCACCTTGTATCTGCGGGTACGATCGACGAAGATATCATGAAGGTTCTGGAGAATAAGGATAAGACACAATCGGCGATGATGAGTGCCGTGAAAGCGAGGGTGAAGGAATGAAGGAATACTGGGAGCAGGCAGAGCGCCTGCGGAGACGCATAAACCGAAAGATCAATGAGATTCATGTTCTGCGGCAGCGTGCAGAGGGCATGAACGGTACCGGCAGCAATGATATGCCGAGGAGCAGTTCTCCGGATCGCAGCAAAATGGAGGTAACCGTATTCAAGATTATGGCTTTGGAGCAGGAGGTCACTGAAATACAGGCTGAGTACGATGCACTGCTGAATGATATGGAGCAGCGCATTTCTTCTATCGATGATGCAGATGAACGCGATCTCCTGATTAAGCGATATCTGGAATTCAAGACATGGGCCACAATTGCAGCGGAGTTCGGGTACAGTGAGCAGAGCGTTTACAGGCTTCATGCCAGAGCCGTCAAAAAGTTGAGAGTACGTGAGAGTTCGTGATACTTGACTTAAGGCCAGAAGTGTGATAAACTATATAATAGCAGAATATGTAAAAAGCCGTTGTGGGTATCCACAGCGGCTTTCTTTATGCCCGAAGGAGGTGTCGGCGATGCCGAGGAAGGCACTGAAACCGTGCAAGCACCCCGGCTGTCCGAGACTGACCGACGATGCGTACTGCGACGAACACAAGCGCCTGCACCCTGACCGTCCGTCAGCCGCCAAGCGTGGCTACGGCAGCAAGTGGCAGCGAGTCAGCAAGGCGTACCTGCGGAAACACCCGCTGTGCGTGAAGTGTCTGGCGCAGGGCAAGTTCGTGACCGCAACAGTCGTTGACCATATCGTTCCGCACCGAGGTGATCACTACCTGATGTGGAGCGATACAAACTGGCAGGCGCTGTGCAAAGCGTGTCACGATAAGAAAACCGGAACCGAGGACAGCAGACCGGAATACTCCTACTAATTTTCGCTTTCTCCTAAAATGATATGCTTTTTAGGAGAATGGGGAGGGGCTGGGGGGCTGCCCGGTGGGGGGATCGAAATCTCTACGGAGCAGCGATCACAAGACCGGCGCCCCCTCTCACGCACAAAAAGTGCAGTTCAAACACCCGATTAACCCCCTCGAATATTTTACAAGCCGAAATCCTCGTGATTCCGGCATTTTTATAGGCAGGTGATGATATGGCAAAGGACGGTACAAACCGTGGCGGACGCAGAGTCCGTGCAGGCGACAAGCCGAAGCCCCTCGCTGAGAAAATTGCCGCCGGAGAGGATGCCGACATCATCGAATTCACCCCGACCACGCTGGAAGGTGCTGACCTTGATGATGCCGCAGACCTTGTCGGTGAGGATATGCCCTCGCCGAGTGAATACCTCTCGGCACGGCAGAAGGACGGTAAGCCCCTCGGCGCTGATGAAATCTACAAGGAAACATGGATATGGCTGAAGAATCGCGGCTGCGAAAAGCTGGTGAACAAGCGACTGCTCGAAAGCTACTCGCTGGCGTTCGCTCGTTTTATCCAGTGTGAGGACGCGCTCTCGACCTATGGTCTGCTCGGCAAGCACCCGACGACCGGCGGCGTGGTCGCATCTCCGTTTGCATCGCTCAGCCAGTCCTATCAGAAACAGGCAAATCTGCTCTGGTACGAGATTTTCGATATCGTGAAGCAGAACTGCACGACCAAGTTCGACGGCTCTCCGCAGGACGATATGATGGAGCAGCTACTCCGCAGCAGGAAGTGAGGTACACATGAAAGCAAACACAGATACGGCTTTCTGGCGTGATCTGAAAGCCAGCCGACCGAATATGACAAAGCAGCAGTACCGCACGATCAAAGGTCAGGCGGTCAAGGGCAATGTTGCAGATGCCCGCAAAGGCTTACAGCGAATTTTGATGCGGAGGAATGTGAAATGAAAACAACGACAGACTTTCAGCTTGTCAGCACCGACAAGCTCATCCCTTATGTAAATAATGCCCGCACACACTCGCCGGAGCAGATCAAGAAGCTCCGTTCCTCGCTGCGTGAGTTCGGATTCGTCAATCCGGTCATCATCGACCGGGAATATAACGTCATCGCAGGTCACGGCAGACTGATGGCGGCGAAGGAGGAAGGCATCACGGAAGTGCCGTGTGTCTATGTTGACCACCTGACCGACGCACAAAAGAAAGCCTACATCCTTGCAGATAACCGCATGGCAATGGACGCAGGCTGGGACGAGGAACTGCTCGCCGTGGAGATGCAGGAGCTGCAAGACCTCGGCTACGACCTCGCCATGACTGGCTTTGACGAAAAGAACTGGCTGACCTGTTCTCCGATAATACCGACAGTGAGGCAAAGGACGACGATTTTGACCTGACCGCTGCGCTGGAGAAGGCTTCCTTCGTGGAGCGTGGCGACGTCTGGACGGTCGGCAGGCATCGCCTTATGTGCGGCGATGCGACCAGCCCCGATGATGTAAATACACTTATGGGCGATACGAAAGCGAACCTAATTATGACCGATCCGCCCTACGGTGTATCTTTCAAAAGCTCCAGCGGGCTGACGATTCAGAACGACAGCATGAAAAACGAGGAGTTCTATAACTTCCTGCTTGCTGCGTTCCAGTGTATGGCGGCACACCTCGAAAAAGGCGGTGCGGCTTATGTGTTCCACGCAGACACCGAAGGACTGAATTTCCGCCGTGCGTTCGTCGATGCGGGATTCCACCTTGCAGGCTGCTGCATCTGGGTGAAGGACAGCCTTGTGCTGGGACGCTCGGATTATCAGTGGCAGCACGAGCCTGTGCTGTACGGCTTCATGCAGAACGGCAAGCACAAGTGGTATTCCGACCGAAAGCAGACGACCATCTGGAATTTCGACAAGCCGAAGCGCAATGCGAACCACCCGACCAGCAAGCCCCTCGACCTGCTCGGATATCCCATCGGCAACTCCACGCAGGAGAACGCTGTGGTCATCGACACCTTCGGCGGCAGCGGCTCGACGCTCATGGCGTGTGAGCAGATGAACCGCATCTGCTACATGATGGAGCTTGACGAAAAATACGCCTCCGTCATCCTCCGGCGCTACGTTGAGGACACCGGGAATGCCGAAGGCGTGTATGTAATTCGTAACGGACAGCAGATTCCTTATTCCGATCTGGTCAAAGAGGTCGAGACGAAGGAAGGCTGATTTTCAGGTGACGGGGCGCATTGCAGCACGGCATACAGGATGAATTCCTCAATGCTGGGGATTCTTCCTCCGAAAGCCTGCCGGAAGTTCGGGTTGTCTTTGGCGGAAGCAATTGCTGCTTCCATTTCCGTCCGGACTTCTGCAACAGTTGTGTTGTTCTGGGCGGCGACAACTTCAAGAATCTTTTTCATGTTCATAGTAGTTACCTCGCTTTTTCATTTTCGGCAGAGACTGCCGTCTATGCTCTAATAATATCACATCTCGTCGAACTTGGGAAGAGCGAAAAAACAAGAAAAAGCACAAGTTTTGTCGAAAAAAGTCTTTTACCATCGTGTAGCAAATTGTGAACAGACTGATACTAAGTCTGACACAGAAACTATCGGCGTAATATGCACAAATATCGGAAAAACCGCCCCGCACATATTCTCCGTTTTACAGTCTTGCTATCTGTGCGGTTCAGAGTTAATATGTGACTACAATCAAAACCGCAGCAAGCGGTGAAAAACAGGAGGTCACATCATGAATATCAAGTTCAATATCGAAAAGAGCCAGCGAAAGGCACTGGCAATGAAAATCGGCGAGCTTGCAGACATGGATGTCCGCTACTGCGGCGTTCCGAGCTGCGCCTACGAGATCGGGTTCTTTACCCTGAGCAAGGATGCGGTGCTTTCCTTCGCAGACCGCATGGACACCGAGGTCATCGAGAGAGTACTGGACGGGCTGGACAAGGCAGGCTACACTTCCGAGGACGAGCCGGAAGCCCTGACGATTTCGATGCCGCGAGACTTCTTCACGGAGCAGTCGATGAACAATCTGCTCCAGCTCATCGCCAACAAGGAAACGCTCCTGAAACACGCGCTGAACACAGAGAGCCTTGCGGTAAACGAGTGTGAGGAAACGGTCGAGTTCCCGTGGTTCACGGTCGAGAAGGACGGCGACGGCGATGCCTACACTCGCTTCATTACCGCCCTTTGTGAGTTCGCAAAGGACCTCAAGCGCGTGGTCAACAAGCCGGACACCAGTGACAACGAGAAGTACGCATTCCGCTGCTTCCTCCTGCGCCTCGGCATGATCGGCGAAGAGTACAAGCCGGTGCGCAAGGTTCTGCTCCGCAACCTGACCGGAAGCTCCGCCTTCCGTCACGGCAAGCCCGAAGGAGGTGCTGACGATGCGGTTTCCGAATGATGCTGAACTGAAAGCCCTACGGGAGTGCTATCCCGCAGGCACTCGCATCCGCCTGATTCGCATGGCGGACGACATCGCGCCAGTGCCGCCCGGTACGACCGGAACGGTTGCGATTATCGACGACGCAGGCAACATTCATATGAAGTGGGACAATGGCAGAAGCCTTGCGCTGATCGAAGGCGCAGATGAGTTCGAGGTCATCTCCGGCGGCTGATTTTACAGCCTCCGGGGGCGCCGGAAAATGTGAGAACCTATTCCGTCGTACCCCATATTACCACACGATTGCAAGTAAGTCAAGGGTGTATACTACACAATCATCAAGGCTGTATCTTCCTCGATATTCTGTGGTTTTAGCGGCTTGATATATCCTCGGTTTAGAGTTAATATGTGACTACCGAAAGGGAAAACACACCAAAAACCAAACAGGAGGATACCACCATGAACGCAAAGACACAGGCACAGATCAA
>Ga0208824_1000938_pt1 | contig 28307 bp, 25 predicted proteins | sample AD_JPNTR3_MetaG_FD_184447 | JGI IMG/M metagenome (GOLD analysis project Ga0208824, IMG submission 184447) | Active sludge microbial communities of municipal wastewater-treating anaerobic digesters from Japan - AD_JPNTR3_MetaG (SPAdes) (version 2) | ecosystem: Engineered > Bioreactor > Anaerobic...
TACAAAGTTAAGTTCAGCTGGCAAATAACCGCTTGGAGCTGGAGGAAGAGGAACATCCCATTGGTAAGTAGTTGTTGCTGCTAAAACTATGTTAAATAAGGATAAAATCATAGCTATTTATTGTTATTGTAAACATCCCATAAGCAACCAAAATGGCTTGGTTGGTCAATGTACCTATTATTAATTGTTTCGCAATTATCTCCTCCAGGACATGCAGCTTTTGTTCCTCCGCCTAAAAGACAAGAATTTTTTAGCGTTAAACACATTGGGCTTATTCCACTTTCCCAACCCTTTATGCCTTTGGCAACTTGGTTGTCAGTCCAAAAACAGGAAGTAGCTTCTCCTTCGTCAATATTTAAATCTAATCCAAAACATTCTGGCATTCCAAATTCTCCAGTATAACCCTCCCAATAGTCTATACTATGAGCTGTAGTAAAAACTACATCTATAGGATTGCAGGGATTTGGATTTCTGTTTGGAAATATTCTTTTAACAACTTCATCATCAACAGGTATTCCTTTTAAAATCCAGGTAAAAGGAGTTGCTGGGTCGCAGCCTGGCATACAGCCATTTGCTCCCGAAGCTTGTCTTACTATTGAATCATTATTCCACGGGAATTGTCCATTAAAAGCTCCTTCGCCATACATTACTGCCAAAATTAACGAAGGCGGAACTTTAAAAGTATGAGCAGCTGAACTAATAATTGTTCTTAATTCATTACCAACAGCTCCATTCAAAGCTCCAATTTTTAAATTACAACCACTTGAAGTTGGTAAATTAGGCATCAGGCCTCCATTCCCGCAAGTATAATTAGTAGGAATGTTTATTGGTCCTCCTCCGGGAATTCCACCTATTCCTGTAAAATAATTCCATGAAACATTTTGTCTCGGAGGAATTTTTACTTCATAAGTATTTAAACTAACTAATTCTGTTTCTATATTTTCTGCTTCATATTTTGGTTCTTGTAAAGCTTCGGTTATTTTTTCTCCGGGATTAACAATTTGGGGATTAATAGTATTTAATAAAAGCCAAGCGCCTAACAATAAAACTAATCCAAAAATAGTAGAAGTTATTGCATCTCGAGCATTTTTTACTGAATTAACATTGCCAGCCGAAGTTCCCCATTGAATACCAGAAATTATTAATCTGATAAAAGCCAATAATCCTCCTATTCCTAATCCCCAATAATAAAGATAGGTTACTAAGGTTACAAAGTTAAGTTCAGCTGGCAAATAACCGCTTGGAGCTGGAGGAAGAGGAACATCCCATTGGTAAGTAGTTGTTGCTGCTAAAACTATGTTAAATAAGGATAAAATCATAGCTATTTAGTATTTACTTGAAAAGTATAACTTGCTTTTTCCAAAGAAGTTTTACTGTTTCTAACAGTTACTGAAAAAAACCCGCTAGTTTTAGTATTTGGTAATTTTATTTCTAAAATTTCAGAATCATTATCTATTTTTTTATTATCATGATACCAACTAAAATTCAATAAATCTTGAGATGATACAGTGAAATTATAAGGCACTGCTTTAAACCTTAATTGTTCATTTTTGCTTGCCTCAATTACTTTAGCTGCTATTTTTGAAGTTTCATTTTTTATTTCATATACTACTACCTGGGGGCTGGTCAACTTGAAATTTATTGTTTGGTCAGCTATTAATTGTGTGTCATTATAAACCTTAACCCCCATAGAAAAATTTGAAATTTTTATATATCTATCTAAACTATAAGTTATTTTTGAAAGCCCCATACCCTCTTTAAATTTTATTCCATTAGAAAACCACTGATAATAAAAATTTTCTGAATTTTGAGGGGTATATAATAATTGATTTTTAGAAATCGTAGTTTTAAATAAATTAGTCCAAATTTCTATTTCTGAACCAGCCACAATTGGTTGCCTTATTTTTAACCCATAATCTAAAGGAGAATAAGTATTTGTTTTCCAATCGAAAATAACAGCATAATTTGTTGTTTGGCCAGCTGAAATTTCTGGTAGGGTAATAAATATCAATAAGGCGATAATGATAAATTTATTTTTATTCATAATTTTGTGCTTTAATAATTTTTGGAGAAATAACTTCTGGTTTTGAAAGTGCTTGTTGGTTGCTATTTGGAATAAAGGAATTTACTATTGGTTGTTGATCTATATGTTTTGCTACAGTAGTTACTGCTTCTATTTGCTTTGCTTGAGGAACAACTTTGCCTGTTATTTGCAATGTTTTTGATGATATTTTTTTTATTTTCTGGACGGCTTCAGGATTTGACAATATATAACAAATAATGACTGCTATCATATTTATTGGCAAAACGTCAATTCCAGGTATAGATTCTACAATATAATTTCCTAAAGTAGCAGCTAATTTGGTAGCTGTTTTCATATTAGTTTTTTGGCAAGCAAGGAATAGTAAGACATTGAAAACTAGCCCCATTAATAAGCTTGCTGCTAAGCTTATCGCTATTCCAATGCCGGTAAATTCAATAATATCTATTAAATCTAAAAGTCCAGCACAAATAAGTAAGAAAATGAAAGTAATTATGCCCATCCGATTATTTTGTTCTAAATTTTCTTCTGGAACTTGAATTTTATTTATAAGATTCAAATACGAGTTTATTTGTTCTTCGTTGCTAACTTTATTTATTTTAGTTGGTAATTGATTATTAGCCATTTAGTTGTTGTTTCCTTTTTAATAATTGTTCTGGGTTAGTAGTAATTATTTGGTCTTCAATATAAGAGGCAACTACTCTGATAGCTAAATGTTTCTCTCCGGCAAATAATAGTCCTTCTCCAACTGCTAAAGAAGTCAGGATGTTTCTTTCAGTGTCAGATAAGACAAAAGCTTGGGAAAGGGAATCTATTGAAGCTGGGGCTTGCTTCATTAATATTTGAATAGAAGCATTGGTGATAATTGGTTTGCCATAAGGAGAACGCAAGAAATCATCAACATCTTGAGTAATAGTAGTTAGTCCTAAATAATATTTTCTTGCCCTTTTAGCCATTGATAAAAGAAAATTGGCGCTATCTGGGTTTTTCATCATCCACCAAGCTTCATCAACTACCATTATTCTCTTTTTAAATTCTTTTCTAATCGTATTCCAAATATGGTTTAAAATTAAATACATTGCTACGGGTCTTAATTCTTCATCCAGATCTCTAATAGAGAAAATAGTTAAGCGATTAGTTATATCAACTGTAGTTGGTTGATTAATAAAACCACCTAAAGTTCCTTTGGTATATTTATAGATTTTTTGAGCAAGATTTTTGCCACTTTCCATGCTTAAAAGAATAGTTTCCAAATCCTCTAAAATTGGAGGCTCTTTTCCAAAATAAGGAGTATCAGGAGTAATGTCGCGGGCAGCATAAGTTTGTCTAATTGCTTGGTCTAAGATAGTTTCTTCTTCGGGTGTTATCTCTCCAATCATCACTTTGATTAATCCAATTAAATCTAAGATATGCTCTCTAAAAGCTGCTTGAGGAGTTTCGTCTTCTCCTAATTCTCCAATATCAAAAGGATTAAGATGGTCTTGGGAATCAATAGCAATTCTAAAAAAACTCCCCCCCAAAGCTTCAGCCAGTTGTTGATATTCATTTTCTGGATCAATGATGATAATATCAGTGCCGGTCATTAAGGAACGAATAACATCTAGTTTGGCAAAATATGATTTGCCAGCTCCTGATTTTGCAAAAATTACAGCATTGGCATTTTCTAAAGAAAATCTATCGAAAATAACCAAACTATTATTTTGGATATTTATGCCATATAAAATTCCACTATTCTGGTACAAATTAGGAGAAATAAATGGGAAAAATGTCGAAGCTGGTCCTGAATTGAAAGTTTTCTTGACATCTAATAGATTATCTTTAGCTAAAGGTAAAATTGATTCAAAAGTTTCAAATTGTTGAAAAACCGCAGGCTCTATCAAAATCAATTTTTGTTTTAGAATTCCAGAAATTTGTTTTTCCAATTTTTCTAAGCTTTCTTCGTTATCAGCAGAAATCATCAGATAGCATGATACATAAAACATTTTTTCAACTCCTTGGATTAAAGTATCGCGCAATTCCTCTACAGTTTTGATAGCTTGTTCTAATTCTGGATTCCTGATTAATCCTTTTTCTTGTTCTGATAAATATTGAGCTTCTAATTGAGTCGCTCTTTTTCTTAAAGTTTCTAAAATTTTTTCAGTTTCAACTGGATGAAAAAACATTGAAATATTAACTAATCCCCCAAAATTGATAATTGGAGAAAGCCAGCCGGTATTTAAAAATTTAGGATAATCTAAAATAAAAAAGGTTTTGACAACTTTATTAGAAAATACTAAATAGGAAGATTTAATTTCGAAGCCAATTGGAGTTATCAAATCTTTTAAAGTTGCAGCTGTTTTCTGGTAAACTTCTTCCTCGGTTAATTCTTTTATAACAGTAATCTCTTCTGATCCTGTTTGTTTTTGTTTATTATCTTTTTTAAAAAATGGGAAAACCATATTTTTATTGTGGATTGTAAAGATTGTAAAAAAGTTCGACTAATTCTTCAGTGGTTAAAATTTTAAAATGTAATCCTATTCTTGATAAGCCGTTGATAACAATATTTTCCCTAATATTTAATTGTTCCTGGGCCCTAAAAAAGATTTCGTCAATGTTTTCTTGGGTTTGTGGTTTTCCTTTAAAGGGTAAAGCAGAAGAGATTCCTGATAAAATATTAGTCTCCACAACTGTTGGATGATAAGGAATTGTCAGATAAAACTTTTTTGTTAAAACGTTATTGGTTTTTAAAAAGTTATCTAGAAATGAGATGTAATCTTTAATTTGTTCTTTTAAAAGCGGATTTTGTTCTGTTTGTAAATTTTTATTTATTTTTTCTAGGTAATCATCTATTTTAGTTTCTGATGAGTAAATAGCTATTTGAACATAGAAATCCAAGCTTATTAAAAAACTTCTGAAACTTTCTGAAATAGCATCCTTTTCTTCAGTGGATTTTAAATCAAAATTAATACCTTCGACTTCTAAAACAGACTTAAAACTACCATCTTTTAAGATAATAATCCCATTTCTAATGGTGTCAATTGAAATTATTTTTTGTGATTCTCCTGATTGTGGCATTTATTTTTTATCTAATTGTTTAGCTAGATTTTTTATATCTTCTTTAGTGGGTTTAGTTGGCTCTAGTATTATTTTCGGCTCTTTTTCTATTTTTTTAGTAATTTCGGGATAAAGTTCTTTAGCTGTTGGTTCTTTTTTTCTAAAAACATACAAAGAAGGGTTCCAAATCTGTTTTATTATATTCGCTAAAATTGAAGTAATTGGCCTATTTCCTATTTTACCAAAGGTTACAAATAAAGTTATAATTATTATGATAAGGCTGATAATAATTGCAGTGGTTGTTTTAAATAAGAAAAACATTGAAGCGCAGGCTACCAATACTCCAACTAAAATAAAAAATTGTTTTGCATCAAGAGATCCAACTATTTTGGCTTTTTCTTCTGCTAATCTTGGTACTTCGTAAAGCATATTAATTTTAACTTTTATCTTTGTTTTTTAAAATACTTAAATTGCTTAAGTCAATAACTTCTTTTCCGGAAACAATTGTTTTCGGGATTTCTGGTGGTTTTGGCACTTCTATTTCAGTTGGTTTTTTTTCTGATACTATTTCTTGCTTTACCCCCAGAGTTTTAACTGGTTTTTCAAACCTTACTGCTTGAAATTCAATATTTTGGGGTTTGGGAATTTGTTCTTCAATTTTTATTTGTTGTTCAGTTGGTGATACAAAAACCCGTGCTTGTGTTTGGTAATTTGGTTTTGGAATTTCAGGTTCTTTTTTTAAGGTTGTTGAATTTACTTCCGGAATTATTTCTGGAATTATTTTGGGTTCTAAAGATTTGGTTTCATAAATCTGAGGTTTTGAAATAGGAATTGAAGTTTGATCAACTATTGAATCTCTTTGTTCAATAACTGGCTCAATATATGGTTTTGCTATATTTATTTCTTCAAAGTCAGCTGTTTTATCTAAGTCCAAAATAGTTTCTTCTTTTTTTTCTTCAGGCGGAGTTAGGTCTTTAACAATTGGCCTTGGTTTTAATTTAGAAAGTTGTTTATAGAAAATCCCTTCTTTATTTAAAAGAATATCATAAGGAGCCCAGATTTTTTCTTCTAGGTCTTTCATAAAACTATCAAAATATTTTTTATCAACGATTTCTCCTATGCCATCGACAAATTCTTGGTTAGTTATTAATTTTAAGCAATAAAAAGCAATTAGCTTGGAAAAATAAATTCCCTGATCTTCTGTCAACTTATATTTTTTTGAAATTCGGTCTATTAAATCAGTAATTCCTTCTGAAGAAAGAAAATCAAATAATTCACTACTAATTTCTTCAAATCGTTGATAAATTATGTCTTGGGAAATTGTTTTCATAACTATATTAATTATTCAAAAGGTGTATGAATATTGGGGTTGGTAGATTGGTCCTTAGACTCCTTAGATTCAGTAGACTCCTTAGATTCAGTAGACTCCTTAGATTCAGTAGACTCCTTAGATTCAGTAGACTCCTTAGATTCAGTAGACTCCTTAGATTTTTGAGTATCTGGACGAGGTGTTAATTTTTTTATTTCATCTGTTATGCCTAAGGAAACAAAATATGGTACCTTTTCTATTTTATCAAGAACTTCACGAGTTTCATCTTTTGTGAGAGTTGGATCTTTAGCTTTGAATGCTTCAACTACATTATAAGCAACATCCGCTTGCAGTTTTTCATTTCTGATTTCTTGCTGCCTTGCCTTAACAAAATTAGTAAGCTCTTTTATATCAGAAGAGATATTGGGAAGTATTTCGGTATAGGCAATTTCTTTTGGTACTTTTCTTTTTTGAGAAAGGGATAAGCTTTCCCAAATTTCTGCTTGTTTGGCAGGATCATCTTCAATTATAGGAATCACTTTCTTAATATTATCCGCTCCTTCTTTATATCCAGCTTGTTTTAACTTATCAGCAAGATCTTTTGATTTACTTTTGAATAGTTCTGGAGTAGTGGCTCCTTGGTCTCTGAGGTATTTGACAAATCCATCAGGGTCTTTATCTACAAAAGTATTAGCATATTTAAGATAATTTGGATCAGTTTCCGGCGTTTTTCTAAACATAACGCCACTATTTATTTCTTCTGGTTTGAATTCAATACCGCCAACCTCAGCTGTTTTTTTCAAATCAGTTAGTAATTTATAACCTTCATCGTCAGACTTACTTTTTATAAATTGAACCAGCATTTCTTTTTTGACTGGATCATCAAGAGTAGCTTTTAGTAAAGCTTGAGCTTGAGTACTGCTTCTGCCAGCTGTTTTGTCCAACAAATTGATGACTTGTTCGTTTTCCAAAGTTTTAATTCTTTTAAGTTCCTCTTCTACATTTTCCTTAACCCTCTTCTCAGAAGTAGTTCTCATAGATCTAATGCTTTTAGACATAGTTCCAGCAGTTGCGCCAACTATTCCACCCCAAATTCCTCCAATAACTGGCACTGTTTTAGCTTTTTCAGTTGCTGAATCTCCCCATTTTTCAATATTTTCTCCGGTTTTAGAATTAGCAAAACTTCTTACCCCAGTTGAGATAGTCGTTCCAATTCCTTGGATAACTTTTTTACCTTGGCTTACTGGTATGCCTGAAGCCCATTTCCCAAATTTATCAATATTATCATATGCCCATTTCATAGAATTTCCAGAAATGGAATTAGTAACTGTTAAGCCAGCTATTAATAATCCAAGCATAATAGCTGGTTGCATTAAAAATTGAATCCAACTAACTTGATAAACTGCTGCTTCGGCGATATATTCATTCGTTGTGACATTTTTCATAACTAGAAAAGTCAGCATTAAGAAAAATGCCATTACTGGCCCAAATACAATTTTCTTTGAAAATTCTCCAATCCATGCTTTCATAGCCGGACCCTTTAAGATTCCCCCTGAAGTAAACAAACTAACAACTAAAGCCAGAGGCACTAGGATTAATAAAATCCATAAAAATAGTACCCTAGTAAAGAATCCGAATACTATATTAGCTAAAATAATAATTAAAGCTAAAGAGAATAAAGTTAGAACTATCCCTGAAATAATTTGGCCAAGCACTCCTAAACTCAAAGCGTTATCTTGAAGAGAAACAAAGCTATGGAAAACTGGCGTAAACTTGGAAACAAAATTGCTAGAGAAATTACCAAAAGCAGCAGGGCTAAATTCATTTAAATTGTTAATTCCCAAAGTTTCAGTTGTGCCAGCTGCTGAATTTAAAAATACTAAAGTTACAACATTAGATAATTCAATAACAAGAGCGCAAATTGTTAAGCTGAAATTTAAGATTAAAGCTACTATAATTACATTTAAAATACTTTTGAAATCGCCAAACTTTTCTATTCCTAAAATAAATTTAATTGCTAAATAAATTAAAGCTAAAACCAATATAGCATTGGCAATTTGTAAGCTTACGAACCAGCCAGAATGAACAAAAGGAGCAGTAGCATATCTAAAAGTTGTAGGATAAGCCAAATAAGTTAAAACTACAATTTCTAAACCAGCAATATAAGCCAAAGCATTATTAATTGCTGTAAAAATATCAGCAATTATATCTGGAATAGTTAACTCAGTTATTGCTTTAAAAACATGTTTAATTTCAAAGACCTTAGTCCCAACTGGAATAAGAATTGGCAGTATTTTATCAATGTAAAACTTACAAAATTTTTCACGCACAAGTTCGGGGAACTTATCATACTTAGCATAGCACGCAGCAAGAGTTTCCTCTTCATTTTCATTTTCGTTTGATATTGGTTCATAGTCTGGATCCCAAATACTTCTTTGTGTTTCGATAAAAGCTTGACCTTCCACATTAAACATTTCCCAGCTAGAAGTACTAGTGTCTTGGGCAAAAGCTATCTGGGTTTTTGAATAATCAAAAATTGGATTTAAAATAGCTTCAAAAACTAATATAAAAATTACAAATTTTTTTAAAAATTTAGTCATTATTGGCAAGTTCTAATTTGATAAACTGCTGGTCCTGAAGTACACCATCTAGTTTGAGAATTCTTAGAGCAATCTCCCCACCCAGTCCAACTAGTACATCTTGGCTCATAATTTTCGTTTGGTTGCCTTGTTCTCCAACAAACTTTGGTACGTAATCCGCTTATTTCCGGCGCAGTTTTACATAAGGCTGAACAAGTTGAATCACCTGCGCATATATAGCTACAATCATTATCAGAGTTGCAAGTAATATATTTGATTACTTGTAAATTAACCGAGTCAGAGGTCGTGGCAGTTTGATTTTTATTTCTGCATGTTAAAGTATATCTGTAATTTCCTTCGTTAATATTTTGTATTTGTTGGCAACCATTTAGAGATTTAGGCCCTGACCAATTTCCAAAGGCCTCACAAGAAGAAGCATTTAATGAATTCCAAGATAAAACAATGTTTGCTGGATCGTGTGTTGTTAATTGTTTGTAAGAATTATCTATTTTTAAATCAACATATGGAACTCCGCTAGGCAAAGGTGTTGGTGAAAATGGTGGTGTGGTTGTAGGAATAATCACTTGCAAACTAACTTGGTCAGAAGCTGTAGCAGTTTGATTTGTATTTTTGCATGTTAAAGTATAATTGTAATTTCCCGCATTGATATTTTGTACTTGTTGGCAACCATTTAACTCTTTGCGCCCTGACCAATTTCCAGAAGCTTCACAGAAAGAAGCATTTGATGAATTCCAAGATAAAACAATGTTTGCTGGGGCATATTTTGTTAATCGTTCATCAGAATTATCCATTCTTAAATCAACAGATGGAGTAATTGGACCAGGAGTAGGAGTAATTGGACCAGGAGTAGGAGTAATTGGACCAGGAGTAGGAGTAATTGGACCAGGAGTAGGAGTAATTGGACCAGGAGCGATAGAGGGTGTAGTAGTTGGTATTACCGGAGGAACTGTCCCAATAGGTGTATAGATATCTTCTCCTTGAGTGGGTACAATTGGCTGATATGAGAAAATTCCAGTATTAGTTCCAATAGTGGTATTCAAAGCATTTAATAATCCTTTTACCAAAGTTGTTCCTCCTTGCCAAATTCCTTGATCATTTTTTTCTACGTTCATTATGGCGCTTTGATAAATTCCTTCTAAAGGAAAAGTGCTATTAATAATAGCATCCAAATCATAAGTGATTGCTTTTTCTACGCTAGTTTTGGCCATTTGTTCTGTCACATTAGCTCGGTATTTTACGCATCCCAAATTTTTGCCGGTTGTGGTATCAATAGCTTCAGCTACGCATTCTTGGGAAGAAAGAACGCCTGACCCTGATTGAGCTTCTAATGTTGCTACTTTTTCAGCTCTTGCTTGTTCTTGGTCTAAATAGTTTTTAGTAATATTATAAAGCCCTTGTTTACTATAAAAGGGGTTAACTAATCTGGTAAATGAGCCAATGATACTTTCAGTATCCTCAATTTTAGTTCCTTGCGTTCCTTTGAGAATTAAATTTTCATAAGGATTAATCTTGGGGTATAGTTCGTATTCTTCCAAAGTTAAACCTAAATTATTAATAAGTTCTTCTTTTAAATCAGGATCTAAGCCAGCTGCAGTATCTACTTGTTTAGCAGTTTCTAACCTGACATTTTTGGGGATATCTTCTAAAAAATTTCCCCAGTTTTCAACTACGTTTCTGCAGATTTTTTCGTTTTTATCTCCTACTATTACCGCAGCATCAATTATTTTCATAAAATATTCGCAGGAAGTTCTTGCAGAAGTTAAATAAAAAAGAACCGCTTCCTGAACATATTGGGAAAATTCAAATTTTAATAAATCCCGGTTTACCAATTGATTATAATATTGGTAAATAGGAGAAGCTGGATCCTCAATAGTTCTGATAGGCAAAAGATTGGGATTTATTTCTTCTAATTTTATTGGTACAGGTAGAATGGTTTCGCTGATATTTTCTATGCTTACTGGCAAAGGATTTGGGATATTAACATTGCAATTGCACTCATAACATTGGCACTGTTGCGCGTTTAAAGTTGATATTAGTTTAATTGATGCTTGATAAGGAGAATTTTTTAATTCTGATCCTAATCTATAATTTAAATTAAAAAAAATGGCACAAATGAAAATTGCAATAATCAACAAAAAAATTTTTTTATTCTTTTTCATTTTAATTATTTAAATTATTTTCTTTTAATAATTTATTAAATTCAGTTATATAATTTTGATAATCATATTTGAAGACTTCATAAGCATTTATAGCGAATTCATATCTTAGAGGATCGTTTTTGGACATTAAAAGAGATAAACTTAAATAATTCAATTGCGACAAAAGGTTTAAATATTGAATTTGAACATCTTTGAATTTTAAAGGAGTTGGGATGTCTTGGATTTCATTTAAAGCTAATTTAGAGTTATTTATAAAATTTAAAATTAATTTTCTGGAATCTTCATCGCCGCTATTAGCTTTCAAGGCTAAATCCATTATATCATAATTTTGGTAATCTTTAAGATATAAATTATAACTTTTTAAAAGTTTATCAAGATAGTTTTTAATGTTTGCGTCACTATCATCAACTAATTTTAAATCATTTTCGGTGTAAACTTTTATTTCAGTTAAAAGCTGATTAGCTACTGAAGAAATTAATTGTTGTTTTATTTGCTGGCCATCTAAATTAAAATCGGTTGCTTGAGGATTAGTTAAAATAATATATTGGGCAATATTATTAGCGGCCAATTTAGAAATATTGGAGCCAAATAAATTTTCAGCATCAAGGATTATAATTTTCGAACTCTCTTCCCTTTTAGTATTATTTTGAGGTTTGTCTAGGGTAATATTAAAATCTTTAGAAGAAAAAGACAGAGTAATAAAAACAGCAAAAACTATAATTGCTAAAGATATTATCAATAAAGTTTTTAACTTTTTATTTCTCATTTTGTTATTATATTATAACATAAAATCAAGATAATTAATTAGTATTTGCCAATCCTTTAATTTTAAATTTTCTGCTCTAATTTTTAGATCCAAATTTAATTTCTTAAAGATTTTTAAAATTTCGGCTTTATTTAAATTTAATTCTTTTTCGAGATTGGTTATTAGATATTTTCGAGGATGAGCAAAACCGGCTTTTAAAATTTTTTTCAATTTTTTAAAATTTTTTGGTTTTTGAGAATAAGGAATAAACTCTACAACCATTGAATTAACCTTTGGTTGCGGATAGAAATTTTTTTTATCTACTTTCATTAAAATTTTGCTATTAGCTAATAACTGAGTCATGTTTGTTAGAAAACTTCCTTTATTATTAGCTGTAATTCTTAAAGCTACTTCTTCTTGAAGCATCAAAATAATTTTTTTTGGCTTGGGCCAATTTTCTAATAATTTTTTTAGCAACTCGCCAGTTAGATAATAAGGAATGTTGCCAATAACTTTATAATTATTTTTTTTGAGACCCAATTTTTCAGGGTTTATTTTTAAAATATCAGAATTCAAAATCTTAAAATTTGAACAATTTTTAAATTTTTCTTTTAAAATTTCGTACAAAGTTTTATCTTTCTCTACAGCAATTACGCTGGTTGATTTTTTAAAATGAGCTTTTTCTAAAATTGGTTTAGTTAGTTCTCCCTTGCCAGCTCCAATTTCAACGATGGTTTCATTATCAGCTATTTCCAAATAATCGACAATTTTATAAGCAATTTTTTTATTTTTTAAAAAATTTTGTCCTAAATATTTTTTAGGTTTTAAATTAAAAGTATTCAATTTTTTCTTCATAATCTGATTTTACTACGGTATTATCAAAATTTTCTTTTAAACTTTCATCGATTTCGTCTAAAAATCTTGATGGTTCATTATGTCGGTATTCGCCATTTAAAAATCTTTCCTCGGTGCAAGTTAAATAAAGTTCTTTTTTGGCTCTGGTCATTCCAACATAAAACAGCCTTCTTTCTTCTTCCAAACTTTCTTGATTATATAAAGATTTTTCATGGGGGATTAACGATTCTTCGACTCCTGGAATAAAAACAACCGGAAATTCCAACCCTTTGGCGCTATGAAGCGTCATTAAGGTTAATTTATTGGCATTTTTATCAAAATTATCAGCTTCTTCTAAAAGCGAAATACTTTCTAAAAAATTTTCAAAACCTTCTTTTGGAGAAAAACTATCGAAATTGTAAGCAATTCCTATTAATTCTTTGATATTTTGCCATCTTTCCAATCCTTCCTCAGTTGAAATATTCAAATAGTCTTTGTAATTTAAAGAATCAATAAGAAAAGTTAAAAATGAAGACATTGGCAATTCCTTCAAAGCGCTTTCCAGCTTTTTTATTAAAAGATTAAATTCCTTGAGTTGTTTAAAAACAGGTTTATTTTTTAGAGTTTCAAAATTCCAATTATTATCTTTTAAAATTTTGATAGTTGATTCTCCTATTTTTCTTCTGGGAATATTAATAATTCTTTCCAAAGAAACTTTGTCATTCGGGTTATAAAGATATTTTAAATAAGAAACAATATCTTGAATTTCCTTTCTTTGATAAAACTTAAAAGCTCCTATTAATTGGTAAGGTATTTTTTCTGAAATTAATAAGTCTTCAAAAACTCGGGATTGTACATTAGTTCTAAATAAGATTGCAAAATCATTCAAATTTCCTCCATTTTTTAATTCTTTTACTATTCGTTCTTTAATCCACAAAGCTTCTTCTCTTTCGTCTTTAAATTTTAGAACTTTTATCAATTCCCCTTTGCCATTGGTTGTAAAAAGTTTTTTGTCGGTTCTAAAGATATTTTTAGAAATTACACTATAACTAGCATCTAAAATATTTTGAGTTGAGCGATAATTTTGTTCTAAAAAGAAAATTTTTGCTTGGGGCCAATCCTTTTGAAAATTTAATAAAATTCGGTAGTCAGCTGATCGAAAGCTATAAATTGATTGCCAATCATCTCCAACTACGGTAATATTTTTATTTTCTGAAGCTAATAATTTTATTAGTTGGTATTGGGGAGAATTGGTGTCTTGGAATTCATCAATTAGAAAATAACTATATTTTTTTTGATATTTTTCCAAAACTTCCGGATGTTTTTTAAAAATTTCCAAAGCTTTTAAAATTAAATTATCAAAATCAAAAGCATTGTGCTCTTTTAATAGTTTTTCATATTCTAAATAGATAACTTTTAAAGAAGCTGGTAAATAACTTTCATTATCAGTGCCTTTATTTTTATAAAAAGAGATTTTTTTATAAATATTATTAGCCGAATAATTTAAATTTGCTAAATTTAAATTATTGATCGCTTTTTTAATCAAAGCTATACTTTCTTCTTCGTCAAAAATTGAAAAATTTTTTTGATAACCTAAAATTTTCGCTTCATTTCTTAAAATATTTAAAGCAAAGCTATGAAAAGTTCCAATAAATGGCAATCGTTTAGTTTTCAAAAGCTTTTGAATTCGATCTTTCATTTCTAAAGCTGCTTTGTTGGTGAAAGTTAAAACCACGATTGAATAAGGGTTAATTTTATTGGCTATTAAATAAGCAACTTTATAAGTTAAAGTTTTAGTTTTTCCAGCTCCTGCTCCGGCAATTATTAAATTTGGCCCGGCTAAGTTTAAAACTGCTTGTTTTTGAGATGGATTTAAATCTTTTAAAATTTTTAGATAATAATCAACCATAGTTATCTTTAATATTCGATAACCAATTTAAAATTTTGAGTATAATGACGGTCTCTACGATTCTCTACGATATTTAAGTTAAATAATAAACCCTGTAGGTTGTGGAGGTGGCTCTATTGATGGCTCTGCTGATTCCTGCGGAGGTTCAACCCCTGCATTTAAAATATTAGAAATAATTAAAGATACCCCTTTGCTTAATAAAATTATCGCAAAGCCAATTGCTGCGTATAATAAAATGTTTTGTCCTTTTTTGAAATTTTCAGCTTTGCCTCCAGCAGTAATCATTGTAAATCCAGCCCACAGGACAACTATTACTAAAAGAGGAATGCTAATAGTATAAATAAGATCAATAAGGTTATTTATTAAATCCCAGATATTATCAGCATTTAAAGGATTTTCAAAAGTAATCTTAAAATTTTCACCATTTTCGGCGCTTGCCCGAATTATAACCAAGAAATTTATTAATAAAACTAGATTAGCTATTAATAAAATTTTTTTCATAAATTTATAAATTATATTTTATCAAATTTTTATTAATTAATAAATAATTTTTATTTTTTCATCTAAATTATTATTAAATAACTGGTTTTTAATAATATTATTTTTTAATATAGTTTAAATATAGTTGACGCTAGTATAGGTGGAAGAGGGCCCTGCTTTATATTTTTACTTTTAATGGTTAAAGCATTTTTTATGGGTTTGGTGGTGGGTTGCATCCTACTCCATCTGTACAACCGAATGCACAGCAAGCAACGAAAGTCCATGCCTTGATTTTTTCTTGGTTTCCAACGGCCATACATTCAAAAAGCGCATCTTTACAATAAGGTTCGGCTGGGTCTTGCCCACATTTATATTCTCCTATTGTTGAACATTCATTAGAAAAACTTGGGGTACATTTTATTTGGATCCAGAATGTTGGAGGAGAACCTGGTTTTGCTAAAAAGGTGATAATTGTGTTAATTACCATCCAGCTAGTTAAAACTATTACCAGTCCAATAACTGCATTGATCAAAACTTTGGTTGCTTTTTTCGTATTTTCTGGATTGCCACCTGAAAAGTACATACTTATCCCCCCATATATTAACATAATAGTAACCATTGAAAAAGCTGCTCCAATTAAAAAATTAACCACATTTTGAATTGTTTGAAATAAGGCGCAAAGATCACAAGAACCAGCTCCAGCTGGTTTTTCTGGGTCGCAAGTCACCAAAGCAGCAAAAGCTTGGCCATTATTTAACAATAAACTAATCGCAATTATTAAAATTATTAAAAATGATTTTTTAATCATTAATTTGAAAATAATCTTGAAATTTGATTTTCAATTGAGCGAATAGCTTCGTAAGAAGTTGCTCTATTTTTTAGAACGTCACTAATTGCTTGGTTTAGAATTACTTCAGTTTTTTCTGGGTTAGGATTATACCAGCTCAAAGCCGTATAAGACTGTCTATTAAAGACATCGAAAATTGGATTAGTAGCTAAAGCTTGAAGTAGTGTTCTTTTGGCAGGTGGCAAATTAGTTCTTAAACTGTAAGTTTGCAAAGAGTCGTTTTGCATTAGATAGTTTATTAAATTCCAAGCTTCAGCTTTATTAGGAGATTGTTTGGAAACAGCTAATCCCCAATAATTAGCATAATCTTTTCTTAAAGTTGCGTTTTGTGGTTGGAGCATTGGAGCAATTTTAAAATTAAAATACGGGGCAATGGACCTTAAATATTTGACATCTTTAGCGTAACCAAAAACTATAGCTACTTTTCCTTTGGCAAATTCATCTAAAGAATTTCCGAAACGTTCATTCCAGCTATAAACTTTTGATTCTGGTTTAGCAAATTGAGTATAAAAAGAAAGAGGATCTGTATTTCCGGAACTTTCAAATGAGATTTTTAGATTATTTGTTCCCGGCTGGGTAGTAACTAAGGGAGCTCCAGATTGCATAAAAAGCAAAGATAGGATATCTGCTGAATGGCTAACATTATTAGCTGTTCCTAAAGCTACTCCAGAAATTAAAATATTGCCACTCAAATCTTTTTTGGTAATTAAAGGGGTAATGTTTATTAACTCTTCCCAAGTTTTTGGAGGAAAAGCAATTGCTGCTTGGTCTAATAATTCTTGGTTATAAAACATTGCTAAACTATCTAAATATAAAGGCATTGCATAAACGTAACCACCTGAGGTGAAATTTTGAACAACTGCCTGGGCATAAATATCTGAAATTGCGCTTTGGGTGAATAAAGAAGTAGGAGCTGGAGTTATTATTTTGTAATATTTATAAAGCCAATCGTTTTTAAAATAAAAGATATCAGGGCCAGTGCCAGCTGCTAAAGAATTTATTAAACTTTGTTCGTAATTATTAGGATCAATCATTTGGTAATTTACCTTATTCCCTGTTTCTTGGGTGTATTTTTTTGACATTTCCAAAATAACGTTTCGATCATCAAGCGGCCCCCAAATTGTTAATTCTTTAGGATTGCTAGTTGTTCTTAAGCCGCTTCTAATTAAAAAATAACCGCCAATTAAAATAACTATTACAAGAGCAATTATTAGTATTTGTTTTTTTGTTAGACTCATATTTTTTCGTATATTAATCCATAGTGAAATTGCGACGGGGAAAATTCTTTTATTTTCTTAAAATTATTTTTTTCAATTGTTTTTTGCAAATCGTTTTTGGAAATAGGATAGATTTCTGTTTTGAAGAGCATTTTTTCTGGTTCCCATTCTATAAAAATTGCCTTACCATTTGGTTTTAAAATTCTATTTATCTCTTTGATTACTGGTTCCTTGTTTTCCATTAAATATAAGACATTTACTAGAAGAACTAAGTCGCAAATTTCATCTTTAATTTTTATTTTTTCTCTTTCTAAATCGCAAACCAATGTTTCAATATTAAACAATTTTTCATTTTTAGCTTTTTCTTCAATTATTTCTAAAGATTCGGCCACTAAATCAAGGGCATAAACTAAACCAGTTTTGCCAACTTTTTTTGCCAAAGGAATTGTAAAAAAACCAGACCCCGCTCCTAAATCAGCTACAATCATTCCAGGCCTCAATTCAACTTGCTTTAAAATATCTTGTGTTTCGAACATATATAAATTTTATAAATTATAAATTTAATAAATTATAACCCATTTTATTAAAAATTTAAAATCAAAAATTAGTTGGTATTGTTTCTCGATATTGTAAGGCTTCTAAAAGATGAACTGGCTTGATTTCTGGTGATTCTTCTAAATCGGCAATAGTTCTAGAAACTTTTAAAATTTTATGAATGCCCCTGGGAGATAACCCAAATTTTTCTTCAGCTTTTTCTAAAATTTCAGTTGATTTACTATCAAGCTTGCAAAAACTATTAATTTCTTCAATAGACATTTCTGAATTAGTAAAGATTCTGGGGATACTATTTTTGAACCGCTCCTCTTGGATTTTTCTAGCGTTTTTTACTTTATTTTTTATTTCTTGAGCTGACTTTTCATCTTTTGGCGAAACCAATTTCTGAAATTTTGTTTTGGGAATAGTTATAACTAAATCGATTCTATCAAGAATTGGGCCAGAAATTTTTTTGTTATATTTAATGATTTCAGCCATTGAGCAAGTGCATTGATGAACATCGTCTCCAAAAAATCCGCAAGGGCAAGGATTAGAAGCTGCAACTAAAATAAATTTAGAAGGGAAAATAATACTTCTTCTTGCTCTAGAAATAGAAATATAGCCATCTTCCATTGGTTGTCTTAAACTTTCAATAATTGATCTTGGAAATTCGGGAAATTCATCTAAAAACAAAACTCCTCTATGAGCCAAACTTATTTCTCCTGGTTTAGGATTAGTTCCTCCTCCAACTATTGAAACTAGAGAAGAGGAATGGTGGGGATTTCTAAATGGTCTAGTAGTTACTAATGGTTTATCTTTAGAAAGCAAACCGCAGACACTATAAATTTTACTTATTTCTATTGTTTCTTCCTTGGTTAAAGGCGGCAAAATTGATGGCAAAGATTTAGCTAATAAAGTTTTGCCAGTTCCAGGAGTTCCCTTTAATAAAATATTATGTCCTCCAGTAGCAACTATTTCCATTGCTCTTTTAGCTTCTTCTAAGGAAGCAATCTGAGAAATATCAAAAGTTTCTTCTATAATAATTGTTTCTTCTGATGCTTGGTTTTCAATGATTTTTCTATTTTCTAAATGGTCTACTAATTCTTTTAAATTTTTTACTCCGTAAATTTTTATTTTATCTTTTAAAAAATTAGCTTCTTTTAAATTTTCAAAGGGTAAATAAATACTTTCAAAATTTAAATTGCTAGCCATTTCCACGATTGGCAAAATTCCAAAGACGTTTTTTACATTCCCTTCTAAGGAGAGTTCGCCAATAAATAAAGACTTGTTAATTTTTGGCGTTGATATTTGACCTGAGGCAACTAAAAATCCAATAGCAATTGCTAAGTCATACAAAGATCCTTCTTTTTTAAAATCAGCAGGAGCTAAATTAACTGTTATTTTTTTATTAAAAGAAGAGGGCGGTTTTAAACCGCTGTTTTTTAAAGACAAAGAAACTCTTTCTTTTGATTCTTCAATTGCTTTATCGGCTAAACCTATGATTTTAAAAGTATGCAAACCACTTGATAAGTCTGTTTCAACTTCGATTGGCAAAGCTTCTATTCCAATAATTGCTGCTGAATAAATTTTTGCAGGCACAATTTTTCTTTCTTAATGTTTAACTATTTTTAAATTAATTTAAATTAAAATTAAGAAGAGTGCTCAATACAAGTAGTGGCAGCTGGATTTACCTTTAGTCTTTTTAAGTTTATTTCTTTTCCGCAAACTTCACAATAACCATATTTATCGCTATCAATAATTTCCAAAGCATGATCTATCTCAGCTAATCTTTTTTCTAAAATTGCTTCGATGCCTTTATTTTTTTCGAGGTTAGAAACTGCTTCAGCTTGATCTTCTGGGCTAATTTCCCTTTCTTGTTTAATAACTACTTCATGACCCCCAATGGCTTCGTCGATTTCTAAAGTAAAAGAATGTAAATCTTTTTCGATTTTTTTTCTTTCAGCCAACAACTGTTTTTTAAGTTCTTCCCTTGTTTTTTGATTAATCATTATAATAATTTTAATATCGAAGAAAAACTTTCTTCATCTACTGTAATTATAAGATAATTTTGATAGAAAGTATACAAAAAATCAAGACTGTCTCCAGAGGTAGTTTTGATAGTTAATTCTCTAACGTCTTGACCGCTTATTTTTTTGGTTTGGAAATTACCTATTTTTTGTTGGAATTCTTTTGGCAGAAATAAATTTTTAAAATCTCTTTCAATATTTGTTGATTCCCAACTTTGGAAAACCGCTTTAATAGTATCTAAATTTTCGTTTTTAATTGTAAAAACTACTCCTAAATTAGGATTTTGAGGTGTTTTCCAGTAGGAAAAAATTAAATAGTTATCATCAATAGAAGCTTTAAAACTTGCCAAAGGATCAGCTATTAAAAAACTAAGTAATTGGCTAGAAGTTAATTGCTGATTATTGAAAAAGATAGAATAAACCTCAATTGTTGAGCTTGCCTGTTTTAGGGCAAATCTTGAAGCGATATTTAGCCAGAAATTTTGAGAGTCGAGTTGGACCAATTCAATTCTAGTTTCTTTAACATTAGGATCTGATTTTAAATTTATTAAATAAGGAGCACTAACTAAAGAAGGTTGAAAAGAAGGCGTTTCTAAAGGGGGAGTTATTGAAAATTCCGGAGTAGTTACTGGAGATTCAATTGCGATTTCGCTAGGTTGGTTTCTAAAAAGAGTTAGCCACAAAATTAAACTGATTACAAAAATAGCTCCAGCTATTATTAGAATAATAGAATAATTGTTTAATTTTTTGAAGGTTTTTTCTGTTTCTTTATGAATTTTAGGAGTTTTAGAAGCCGGTTTTGGTGGTTCTGGGATTTGAGATAAAACTTCTTGAGATACTTGTGGCTCTTGAACTATAGTTTCTTGGGGCAATTCTATTTTTGGCGGAGCAATTTTTTCTTCCTCTTTTTTTAGAAAATTCAAAGAAGATTCTGGTTGTTCAATTTTCGGCATTTGGGAAATATCGCCACCACTTTCTTTGATGGTTTTTAAATCATCAGCCATTACCCTAATTGAAACATTTGGAAAATACTCGGAAATATTTTTTTCTTCTTGAGCCATAATCTATATATTATTATACCTCAATTTTTATAAAAATTATTTTTGGCGATTAAAATTTCTTTTTGATTCAAATTTTTTTGAAGTTGGCTTTCTATTATTATCTGGGACTTTGATTTTAGCGCCAGTTTCTTTTAATGACAATTTGATTTTACCTTCTGGAGAAATTTCAATAACTTTAACTGGTAAGATTTGACCAATTTTCAAGACATCGTTGATATTGGTTATATAGGTTGGAGAAATTTCTGAAATGTGTAGTAATCCCTGATGATTATTTGCAAAATCAACAACTGCTCCAAAATCATAAAGCTTTGAGATTTTCCCTTCAAATATTTCTCCTTGAGTAATTTCTCTGGAATTATCTTCGATAATTTTTAATGCCTCATTTACAGAATTTTCGTCCGTACCAGTTATATAAACTGTACCATCTTCCTTAATATCAATTGTAGTATTTGTTTTTTCGATTATTGAATGGATGTTTCTACCGCCAGAACCAATAATTTCTCCTATTTTTTCTTTAGAAATTTTTAGCATTTTAACAATTGGCGCATATTTTGAAATTTTTTCTCTTGGTTTATCAATAGTTTGTTCCATTTTTTCGATTATTTGAATTCTGGCTTTTTTTGCTTGATCTAAAGTCTCTTTTATTATTTCTAAAGTTAAACCTTCTATTTTAACATCTAATTGAATAGCAGTAATTCCATCTTTTGTTCCTGCTACTTTAAAATCCATATCGCCAAAATGATCTTCTGGACCTTGAATGTCTGTAAGTATTTTATATTCGCCACTTTCATTAGCCATTAATCCCATAGCAATTCCTGCTAAATGTTTTTTTAAAGGTACTCCAGCTGCCATTAAAGCCATTGAGGAAGCGCAAACTGAAGCCATTGATGTTGAGCCATTTGAAGATAAAATTTCAGTAACTACTCTAATGGTATATGGGAATTCTTCTGAATCTGGAATAAAAGGAGTTAAGGCTTTTTCTGCTAAAGCTCCGTGGCCTATTTCTCTTCTTCCCGGACCCCTAAAACTTCCTATTTCTCCTGTTGAAAATGGCGGGAAGTTATAGTGATGCATAAATCTTTTTTCGCTGGTTAATTCCATTCCTTGAACTAGAAGATAATCACTTGGAGATCCTAAGGTAACTACTGATAAAGCATGAGTTAAGCCGCGTAGAAATAAAGCGCTGCCATGAGCTCTTGGCAAAATATCAATTTGAGTTTCAATTGGCCTTAGTTCATTCAATTCTCGATTGTCAATTCTTTTATTTTCTTTGATCGCTTTAAAGTGGATTAAATCGTCAATTCTTTTGTCTAAAATTCTTAAACCTAATTCCAAATTATCTTCTAAATTATTGCTTATTAAATATTCTTTTAATTCTTGGGTGATTCTGGTTATTCGATCTTTTGACCAATTATCTCCTTTGTCCGTAGAATACAAAGTTTTTTCTAAATTTTGATTTAAAAATTCATTAACTAATTTCGAAAAATCAGGATTAATTTCTTGGACCTCCCGTACTTCTTCTTTTTCAATTTCAAAATTTGAAATAATTTCTTTTTCCCAATTAATTAATTTTTTTATTTCTTCAAAAGCCGTTTGTGAAACTTGATAAACTTCGGATTCCTGAATCTCTTTTCCAAAAAGTTCAATCATATTAATTTTATTTTCAGTTCCAGCAAAAAAAGCATCAAAAGCACATTCTTCCCTTTGCTCATAGGAAGGCATTACAATTAATTCTTGATCTTTTCTAGCTAATCTTACGCCACTAGTAATTTTAAAAGGAACCCTAGAAAGAGCTAAAGCTAAAGATGCTCCTAAAAGTCCAACAAAGTCAGGATCATTTTCATTATCTATTGATAAAACAGTGATAACAATTTGGATGTTTTTTCGATAATTTTGGTCAATTAAAGGTCTAATTATTCTATCTATTAACCTGCCAGTTAAAATAGCTGTTTCAGTTGGCCTGCTTTCTCTTCTAACAAATCTTGAGCCGTAAATTTTACCAGCTGCATAATATTTTTCCTCATAATCAACTGTCAAGGGAACAAAATCGGTATTTTTTATTTCGTCGGTAGTAACTAAAGTTACCAAAGCAACTGTTTCCTCATAGCTTACTAAACATGAAGAATTTGCCTGTTCTGTTAAATTTGAAAATTCAACTTTTAACTTTCTGTTTTGGTAATCTAATTCGAATTCTTTTTTAGTCATATTTTTGTTAATGGTTTTTTATTAAATATTTTTTGGGATTTTCACCTAAGTCAATAAATTCATTAGCAGCCTCTTTTAATTTTAATGAGGCGCTTTTTGAAAAGGCCAATACTTCAACTTGTTTTCCGTGGCTTTTTAAATATTCTACCAAAGGCACAAAATCTCCATCACCAGTTACTAAGACAATTGTATCTACACTCTGTGAAATGCTAATAGCATCAGTTGTTAAGCCAACATCCCAATCGCCCTTTTTAAGGCCAGTTGAAAAAACTTGCAGGTCTTTTATTTTTAGTTCTATTCCAAAATTTTCTAAAGCTTCAAAAAACGATTCTTCTTTTTCTACTTCTTTAGATCTAATAACATAAGCTAAAGCCCTGATTAATTGTCTTTTAGAAATAGCCTCATCTAAAACTTCTTCAAAGTTTACTCGTGATTTAAAAAGATTTTTTGCTGAATAATATAAATTTTGGACATCAATAAAAACAGCTACTCTCTGAGCTTTATGGCGAAGATTTTTCATTAAGTTTCTTTAATTTTTAGTTGTTCTACTAATTTTTTATATCTATTAGGATAATTGATTTTTAACCAATTTAAAAGTCTTTTTCTTTTGATAATCATGCTTAAAAGTCCGCGGCGAGAAGAAAAATCTTTTTTGTGTTGTTGCAAGTGTTTAGACAATTCTTCAATTCTCTCTGTTAAAATTGCAATTTGAACTTCAGCTGAACCAGTATCAGAAGCATGAATTCCTGCTTTTTTTATAATTTTTTGTTTTTGCTGTTTATCTAACATAACTTAAGTATAAGTAATCTATTTTATCACTTTATTTTTTAAAAATCCAGTTTAATTTTCAGTTTCTGTTTGCTCTTCAGATTCTGTTAATTGTTCTTCGGTTTCAATTTGCTCTTGTTGTTTTTCAATTTGTTCTTCTAATTCTTCGCTTGGTAATTCGTCTTGGAAATCAGTTACTGATTCTTCAGAAACTCCTTCATCTATTGTTTTTGATGGTTCTTCAATAGTTCTAACTTCTATTCTCCAACCTGTTAATTTGGCAGCTAATCTGACATTTTGTCCGTTTTTCCCAATGGTTAAAGATAACTGGTCAGCTGGTACATAAATAATAGCTTCGTGGCTGCTTTTAATTTCAATATCGGAAATTTTAGATGGTGACAGCGCATTAATTAAAAATGTTTTAGGATCATCTGACCATAAGATAATATCTATTTTTTCACCAGACAATTCTGAAGTAATTGTATTGATTCTATTTCCCCGTTGTCCAACACAAGCGCCAACTGGATCAATTGCCTCGCTATGGGAAAAAACTGCTATTTTTGAACGAATTCCGGGATCTCTGGCAATAGCTTTAATTTCTACTATCCCTTCATTAATTTCTGGAACTTCTGCTGCAAATAATTTTGCTAAAAATTTAGGATGTGATCGAGAAAGCAAAATCGAAATTCCTTTTAAATTTTGGTCAACTTTCAAAACATAAAACTTTTTTCTATCTCCAATATAATAATTTTCAGTAGGGATTGTTTCGTCTTTAAACATTACGCCATTGATTTTTCCAAGATCAACAAATACATCGCCATTTTTATCAATGCGTTGAATAATGCCAGTAATTATTTCGTTTTCTTTGGTTTTGAATTTATCAAAGGTGATTTCTTTTTCTATTTCATGGAGTTTTTGGATCATAATTTGTTTAGCAGTTTGAGCAGCAATTCTTCCAAATTCTGTTTCTTGGGGAAGTTCAAACTCCAATTCTTCGTCAACAAAAATATCAGGTTTAATTTTTTGGGCTTCTTCTAAAAGAATGTGTCTTTCAGGATTAAATCTTATTTTCTTTTCGTTTTCCTTTGGTTCTTCATCATCTTTTAAAATTCGATCTTTATCAACCACAATTTTTACTTGATAAAATTTAACCTCTCCTGTTTGAGGATTAAAATCAGCTCTAATAATTTCTCCTTTAGAACGATACTCTCTTTTATAAGCAGTAGCCAAAGACTGTTCAATTATTTCTTTGACTTTTTCTTTGGGAATACCATGCTCTTGAGCTATGACTTCCATTGTTTGAGAGATAGTTTTTAAGTCCATCATAATTTTAAAATAAAAAGTCCGCCTTAGCGGACATTAATTATCTTCATATTAATTATTATATCAAAAAATTAATTAAAATTCAAGTAATTATTTGGCATATTCAATTGCCCGATTTTCTCTAATTACCACCACTTTTATTTCTCCGGCATACTTTAATTCTTCTTCAATTTTTAAAGCAATGCTTCTTGCTAAATCCATCATTTCCAAATCAGATATTTCTTGTGGCATTACAAAGACCCTTAATTCTCTACCAGCTGAAATAGCATAAGATTTTTCAACCCCTTTAAATTCTTTAGCTATTTTTTCCAGATCAGTTAGTCTTTTAAGGTAGCTTTCCAAAGATTCTCTTCTGGCTCCTGGGCGAGAAGCGGAAAGAGCATCAGCGGCATTAACCAAATATGCTTCAGGAATGGCAATTGGATAATTTTCATGATGAGATCTCATTGCCAAAATTACTTTTTCGTCAATTTTATATTTTTGAAGAATTTTTATTCCAAGGTTTAAGTGGTCTCCTTCAACTTCGTGGTCAATTGCTTTCCCAATATCATGTAATAGCCCTGCTTTTTTAGCAATTTCAGAATCAAGATTCAATTCGTTTGCTAACATTTCTGCGAAATAAGCAACTTCTATTGAATGAGTCAAAACATTTTGCCCATAACTTGTTCGATAATTTAACCTTCCTAAAAGTTGAACTATCTCAGCTGGTAAATCAATAATTCCCAACTCATAAACAGCTTGTTCTCCAGCTTCCTTAATTGCTTGATTAATTTCTTTATGGGCCTCAGCTACCTTTTCTTCTATTTTAGCTGGCTGAATTCTGCCATCAGTAATTAATTTTTCCAAAGCAAGTTTAGCAACTGCGCGCCTTACAGGATCAAAGCAAGATAAAGTGACAGCGTCTGGAGTTTCATCAATAATAATTTCAACTCCTGTCAAATTTTCAAAAGCTTTAATATTTCTTCCTTCCTTACCAATTATTTTCCCCTTAATTTCTTCATTAGGAATATTGACTGTAGAAGTAGTAAATTCGCTGACACTTGACCTTGAATAACGTTGAATAATATCCAGCATTAGTTGAGCTGATTTTTTCTCGATTTCCTCTTTCCTTAATTTTTCCAATTTTCTTAAAGATTCAAACAAATCTGTTTCGTATCTTTTTTTAAGTTCTTCAAATAAAATATCTTTTGCCTGTTCAGCTGTTAATTTTGAAATTTCTTCAAGTTTCTGGAATTGAGCCAAACGATATTTTTCTATTTCTTCTTTGGCTTGTTTGAGTTTTTCTATTTCAGAATTTAATTTTTCTTCTTTTTCTTCTAATCTTTTTGATTTTTCATCAAGCAAGACCTCCCTATTCAACAATCGTTCTCTAGTTTTATTTAAATCAGCTCTTTCAGTTTTTATTTCTTCTTCGGTTTCAGTTAAAATTTTTCGAGCTTTGTCAGCTGCTTCGGTTAAAATTTTAGTTGCTTCAGTTTCTGATTTTTTTAGTTTTTCTTCTATGATTTCATCAAGGTTTTCTAATTTTTTTTGAGATTGATATTTTCTAAACCAGAAACCTAAAGCCGAACCAGCTATTAAAGCCGAAACAAGATAAATAATTTCTAAAGTAGACATATTTTTATGTCCAGAACGAGCTTTAAGTATTTAACCAGTAAAATTTTTTTAAATTACTGGAATTATTTACTAGAGTAAAATCTAAATTCTTAAAAACCGTTATTGATTTTTAATAAACCAAGAAAATTAAAAATAGTTTTAAAAAAATTTAACAAGAAATTTGACATACTTAAGATTTTTAGAAAGTTTTACAATTTTTGTTTAAAGTTGTTCTGGAAAAAATTTTAATTTTTAAATTTTTCAACCTAAGAGATTTTAAACCTTGCTTTAAGTTTTGTCAATATTTTATTTTTCATTGAAAAATTCTATAATGGTAAAATTAAACTAGAAGTATCTATAATTATGAAATTAAAAAGGGAAGATGTCAAGTATCTGATAATTCACCAGACAGCAACTTTAAAAGATCAAACTACTTTTGAAAAAATAAAAAAACTTCATTTAAGGCAAGGAATGGGCAATATTGCCTACCATTATTTTATTGAAGCAAATGGCAGGGTGCGAAAGGGGCGAAACGAGACAACAGCTGGCACTCATACCAAAGCTTCAGGAATGAATTTAAAAAGCTTAGGAATAGGTTTAGCTGGGAATTTTAATCTTGAAGAGCCAACTAATAGCCAACTTGAATCTTTGGAAAAAACTTTGAGGTACTTAATAAAAAAATATAATATTGAGATTGATAATATTTTAGGACATAGAGAAGTTTGGAATTCAGCAACAGAATGTCCCGGAGACAGTTTAAACGAATGGTTGGTAGATTTTAGGGAAAAATTAAAAAAAGAGAAAAATTTGTGAGCCAAATGGTCATGAGAAACAGTTTCACAAGAAATTTGTTTCTTGTGAAACATTTTTAATAGTTTTGTGAAACTGTTTCTCAGGGAAATTGTTTCTCGTGAAACATTTTTAAAATCTTGTGAAACTGTTTCACAAAGAATTTGTTTCACGTGAAACAAATTTGAAGTACTGTAAAACTGTTTCTCAGAAATTTTGTTTCTCGTGAAACATTCTATTCAGTTCCGTGAAACTGTTTCACAAGGAAAGTGTTTCTTGTGAAACATTTTTTAAAGTTTTTGAATTCTTAAAAAGATTTTTATTTTTTTAATAAAGATTAATGTCTAATATATTATTATATCATATAATAATAGAAATGTCAATGTAGATATTGATGAAATAATTTTAAAAATGAAATATATTTTTTAATGCTTAACAGCAATCAAATCAACTGATCTAGAATTATTATTACTGGCTGCTTTCCAGAATTTTTCAAGAGTTGTTTTTCTATTTTTATAAGGAGGTAATCCTGAATCGTGGAAATAAATAAATTGCTTGGTGATACCAGTTATTAAAACCATATGATTACCAAACCATTTTTTGTTTTCTAAAATAAAGGGATTAATGGGGATCATTATTAAATAGCCTTTACTAAACAAAGTTTTTAAATCAGAAAGTTTAGCAGACCTTTTTAAGATTCTAATATCCTTATTTTTTATTAATTTTTTAGCTAATTTTTGTTCTTTTTCAAAATTCGAATACTGTTTTTGATACTGATAAACTTCATCAGTCCAAAACGATTCTAGATATTTTTCTCCTTTTTCAGCGAA
>Ga0208824_1000963_pt1 | contig 27915 bp, 31 predicted proteins | sample AD_JPNTR3_MetaG_FD_184447 | JGI IMG/M metagenome (GOLD analysis project Ga0208824, IMG submission 184447) | Active sludge microbial communities of municipal wastewater-treating anaerobic digesters from Japan - AD_JPNTR3_MetaG (SPAdes) (version 2) | ecosystem: Engineered > Bioreactor > Anaerobic...
ACCCTGCAATGTGGGTTAAATAATACAAAAACACCCGATTTTACATTCTTGGGTGTAAAATCGGGTGTTCATTTTACAATTTGCTGATTTTCAGCGTTTATTGCGGAGAGAGAGGGATTCGAACCCCCGGAACCTCTCAGTTCAACGGTTTTCAAGACCGCCGCGATCGACCACTCTGCCATCTCTCCAATTTGCTGCGAATTTGCGGATGCAAAGATAGTACTATTTTCCATAAAGCAAAACAACTTGTGCGTTTTTTACTCGGCCAGATCATCAAAAAAACGGGAAATAATCGTAACTTTGTTTTCTAAACAAAAAATCTGAGCATGTTATTTACCGAACTTCCATTGTGCGAGGCCCTGCAACAAGGACTCGAAGCGATGAATTTTACAGAAACTACACCCATTCAGGAACAAGCCATTCCGGTGATTCTCGACAAATGCGATGTGATTGCATGCGCACAAACAGGCACAGGTAAAACTGCTGCTTTTTTGCTGCCCTTGCTCAACAATCTGCAAACCGAACCGCACGACGAACATAAGATAAACGCCATTATCATGGCTCCTACCCGCGAACTGGCTCAGCAAATCGATCAACAGATGGAAGGCTTTTCGTATTTTACGCCTTTTTCGTCAGTTGCCGTTTACGGTGGCAATGACGGAGATGCATGGGATGTCCAGAAGCGTGGACTCGTCAGCGGAGCTGATGTAGTGATTGCTACGCCCGGCCGACTGCTTTCACACATCAATCTTTATAAAATTGACTTTTCGGGCGTCAAATATTTCATCCTCGACGAAGCCGACCGCATGCTCGATATGGGCTTCTACGACGATATCATGAAAATCGAAAAACTGCTGCCCAAAGATCGTCAAACCATCATGTTTTCGGCTACTATGCCGCCCAAAATTCAACAAATGGCAAAAACCATCCTGCGTAATCCGAAGGAAATCACCGTTGCCATTTCACGTCCGCCCGAAACCATCCTGCAGTCCGCTTATGTGTGTTATGAAGAACAAAAACCGGCAATCATCAAACACCTGTTTGCATCAAAAAATCCCAAAAAAGTAATTCTATTTTCGGGGTCCAAGTCAAAAGTGAAAGAAATTTACCGAATGCTTCGAAAAATGGGATTGTCGGCAGGCGAAATGCACTCCGATCTCGATCAGGCCCAACGCGATCATATCATGCACGAATTTCGAAACGAACGCGTCAACACTTTAGTGGCAACCGATATCGTAGCGCGCGGAATCGATATTGACGACATCTCGCTGGTGATCAACTACGACGTTCCCTACGAAGTTGAAGATTACGTGCACCGCATCGGCCGTACGGCTCGCGCAGGTGATTCAGGAATGGCTATCACGCTGGTTTCGCCAAAGGAACAGTTTCGCTTTCGCCAGATTGAAAGTTTTCTTGAAAAAGACATATACAAAATTCCATTGCCAAGCGAAATAGGAACAGCTCCCGAATATAATCCGGCGAAAGAGCGAAAAAGCGGAAAACAAGGTTCATCGAGGAAGAAGAAGGTAAAAACAACTTCGGCCACATCCAAACCTCAAGCAACCGAGAAAAACAGTGAAAGCACCAATAAAGAGCCACGCAAAAAGCATTTCTATCGCAATCACGCCAACTCATCAAAATAGCGAAGCCGGTCTGATAAAAATCAAACCGGCCTCTGATCAGAATAATCAATTTGAGCACAATTACTCAAAGATTATTCTGCTTTTCTTTCCAACTGAATAATCTCCATGCCTCGCAAAATGGCCTGCTCGTTAAGTGGAAGGGTATTGTGATAACGTTCCGGAAGCGATTTTTTTAGGCCTTTCATCACATTTTCGAGTTTCACCATGGGCGACACCTTGAGTAATCCGCCCAACACGATCATATTAAATACTTTTGTATTCGACATCTTCATCGATTCGTCCATCGCATCGATTTTATACACATTGATATCCTTTCGGGTGGGAGGTTGATGAATACCGTATCCATCGTAAATGAGGATACCTCCGGGCTTTACCTTGTCCTCAAATTTGTCGAGCGAAGGCTGATTAAGCACGATTGCCACATCAAATTGGCTGACAATTGGCGAACTGATCGGTTGATCGGCGATGATTACCGTTACATTGGCAGTTCCTCCGCGCTGTTCGGGACCATAAGCGGGCATCCACGAAACTTCCTTATCTTCCATTATCCCCGAATAAGCGAGAATCTTACCCATCGACAATACACCCTGGCCGCCAAAGCCCGAAATTACAATTTCCTGCAACATGTTTTTTAGTTTGTGTTTAGATATTCTTCAAATCACCAAGAGGATAAACGGGAAACATATTTTCGACCATCCAATCGTTGGCTTCAGCCGGGGTCATTTTCCAACCGGCATTACATGTCGATACGATTTCGACAATGGATAGTCCTTTATTCTGCATTGAATTTTCAAATGCAAGACGAATCTTATTTTTGGCTTTTCTCACCGCTGCAGCCGTGTGAACACTCTGGCGCGTTGCCAGACACACCCCATCCAACAAGGCAAGCAAATCAAGAATCTTTAGCGGATTCCCGGTTGTGTGTACGTCACGACCTTCGGGACTGGTAGATGTTTTCATGTGATCGAGAGTCGTCGGAGCCATCTGTCCGCCGGTCATCCCATAAATACCGTTATTGATGAAAATGATAGCTATATTTTCACCACGATTAGCTGCGTGGATGGTTTCACCGGTACCAATTGCTGCAAGATCACCATCACCCTGATAGGTGAAAACGAGTTTGTCGGGGCAAAGTCTTTTAACTGCCGTCGCCAGTGCCGGAGCACGCCCATGTGCAGCTTCCTGCCAGTCAATGTCGAGATATTTGTAGGCCATGACGGCACATCCCACCGGAGCAATGCCGATAGATTTATCTTGTAATCCCATTTCTTGTATGACTTCGGCTATGAGTTTGTGCACAACACCATGAGAACATCCCGGGCAGTAATGCATTGGAACTTCATTCATCAATAAGGGTTTGGCATAAATCAAATTTTCGGGACTTATGATATTGTTTGCATCCATAATTGTTATTGTTTAGAAAATCGATAAAAAAAATAGAGCACTAGTGCTGATCCTCCCGCATACCAGGTATATCGCATATTTTTGTCGGAGACAAAATAAATGATAATCGTGGCTGCGAAAGCAATTAAGAATAAAATCAAAAAGATTTTGTGAACGCGAGGAGTCATCGTTGCAAATTATGCATTTATAATTTTTTCCTTTAGAGCCGCTAACGCTTCATCCGGGCCGGGAACTATACCGCCCATGCGTCCAAAGTATTCGACCCTTGTTTTGCCGTTTACGGCCAAGCGAACATCTTCGACCATTTGACCTGCATTCATCTCAACAGTGAGAAAACCTTTCACCTTATCAGCATAACGATTAATAATATCATAGGGATATGGCCAAAGAGTAATCGGGCGAATCATGCCCACTTTGTATCCTTCCTCACGAGCAAGATCGATTGCTCGCTGACAAATGCGGGAAGCCGAGCCAAAAGCAACGAAAATATAATCGGCATCGTCGCACTTAATTTCTTCGTATCTAACTTCGTTCTTTTCTACTTCCCTGTATTTGTTTTGGAATCGAATATTATTTTGTTCTTGTATTTCCGGATCAAGCTCAAGTGAAGTAATGATATTCGGTTCCCTGTCAGGAGTTTTACCGAGGGTTGCCCAAGGACACTGTTCACGAATTTCTTGTTCGGTTCGCCGGCGCCGGTATTCCGGCAAACGTACTTTTTCCATCATCTGACCAATGACGCCATCAGTCAGTATCATGGCGGGATTGCGATATTTGAAAGCCAACTCGAAACCAAGAGATACAAAATCAGCCATTTCCTGCACAGAATTGGGAGCAAGTGTTATGAGGCGATAATCGCCGTGACCTCCACCTTTCACTGTTTGAAAATAATCGGCTTGCGAAGGCTGAATGGTTCCAAGACCGGGTCCGCCACGTTGTACATTGACAAGGAGACAAGGGAGTTCGGCCCCTGCCAAATAGGAAATGCCTTCCTGCATGAGACTTATGCCGGGACTCGAGGATGAAGTCATCACATATTTTCCACACGATGCACCACCATATACCATATTTATGGACGCTATTTCGCTTTCTGCCTGCAACACAACCATACCTGTTGTTTTCCAGGGAGCAGCTTCCATGAGAGTTTCGATGATTTCGGATTGAGGGGTAATGGGATATCCAAAATAGCCATCTACTCCATAGCGAATAGCCGCGTGAGCAATGGCTTCGTTACCCTTCATTAACAATATTTCTTGAGACATAAATTTGATTTTGCTTGACTACGTTCGAAAACGATTTATTCATAATAATATAATGGGCGTCTTATTTATCCAATTTTTTTACGATATACGGTAAGACACCCGTCGGGACACACAAGTCCACAATTAGCACATCCAATACATTCATCCGGATTTTTCATATAAACGAAGTGGTAACCTTTATTGTTCACTTCGCGAGGTTGTAGTTCCAATACATCGGTGGGGCATGAAACAACGCAAAGATTACATCCCTTGCAGCGTTCGGTGTTTACCACGACGTACCCTTTGACTTTTGCCATTTATTGTTGGTTTTTTATCAATACTCTATTGCAAATATACATTGATAGAGATTAAATTTCAATTTTTAAATGTTAATTCTTCGATCGGGGACGGTTTCCGATGATGGCTCTTCTATTTGATTTATAACAATTTCCAATAAAAATAATCGACTTTTCCGGTAGATTGCCTACAAATGTTTCAATTTATAACGAATATCTTTGAAATTCGTTCAAATCATAATTCTTTTCTTTTTTATACTTACCATTCAAATATCGCATCATTCATCCATAATCCTTGTGTTCGGAGTGTCTGTTCTATAACGTCGCGGGCAACACCCTCACCACCTTTGAATGGAGATATGTATTTGGCTATTCGTTTGATTTCGTGATCGGCATCTGCAGGTGCTATCGGCAACCCGACTTCCATCATTACGTGGTAATCGGGAATATCGTCGCCAATGTATGCAATTTGGTCACGACGAAATCCCGTTCTATCCATATAATCAGCCAAGTCAATCATTTTGATGGATGATTGCATATAAATGTCTTTCACGCCCAGCGCCTCACAGCGAACTCTGACTGACATGCTGTTTCCACCCGTTATGACAGCAACTCCAAAACCGGCTTTAACAGCTACATTTATAGCATACCCATCACGAATATTTACAGTCCGCAAAGGTTCGCCTTCGGAGGATAATCCGATAGTTTGTCGAGACAAAACGCCATCGACGTCAAAAACGAATGCTCTGATTTTCGAAAGATCATAATTTATCATTGTCTTGAAGAATATTTATGAATGCTTTGGCTGATGAGTCGATAGAGTTCTCTGGTCAACGCGTCGTCTATCAGATCGATGTGTGCATTCATCACTTGTTCGTCAAAACGAATCGCAGGGCCGGTTTGTGCTTCACGCGGATGTAATTGATGGACTTTGGCTGCTGTTTCGTCGATGAGCGGTAACAGTACATCAAAAGGAATTTGATTTTTTTCAAGCAATTGGGCAGCCGTTGCATACATGTGATTGACAAAATTGCATGCAAAAACTGCGGCCAAATGCAGATATCGACGTTTTTCACTTTCAATATAGTGTACAATGGGAGATAAACAGCAGGCAAACTCTTGAAGTTGCTCGCAAACTTTTGAATCATTGGCTTCAATAAACAGCGGAATCTTCTCGAAATCGATTTCACGTTTTTTACTGAATGTCTGCAACGGATATAATACGCCATACCGATCATGATAAGGTCGGAAAATATTTATCGAAACGCTGCCGGCGGTATGAATCCAAAAACCTTTTGTTATAGGCATTTCGGCCAATACCTGACCCAATGTGTCATCCTTTACCGAAAAAATATAAATGTCTGCCGATGGATTGACTTGCGATAGAGTATCGGAATATGAAGCGTTAACTTTTTCGGCAAGAAGTCGAGCATTTTCAGCAGATCGGCTATAAACCTGCAAAATGCAATGGCCTTTCTGCTTTGCCGCAATAGCCAAATGAGTAGCCACATTTCCCGATCCGATAAAAACGATCTTCATTGTTTTGTCAATATGATAATCAGTTCATCTGCCAAAATCAAAAAGAATTTTATGAACGATAACTTCCGATATGTACTTTTTCCCAAGGCAAATCGTCAATGTCATGTGGTGTGCGGGATTTTTCCTTTCTACCGAAAGCAAGGATACAAAGAGGCTCCAAAGGTGCGGGAATATTTAACAAGTCATTGATGTAATCGGCGGAAGTAATTGTTTCGGAATAATTTCGTTCACGAACCTGTATCCAACATCCACCAATGTTGAGATCTTCGGCCTGAAGAAGCATGGACGTAGAAGCGATGGAAGCATCTTCAATCCATACATCACTCAATATCGGGTTACCCAACACGACCACGGCCAATGCTGCCCCTGTCAAAAACGAGGCTGAGTTGGGTTTGCATTTCGACAATTTTTCGAGCATTTCTTTATCTTCAATCACAACAAACTCCCACGAACGACTGTTCTTGGAAGTAGGCGACAACAAGGCGGCTCTCAAAATTAATTCGGTTTCTTCCGAAGAAAGTTTTTCGTCGGCAAATTTCCGGATACTCCGACGGCGGATAAGTATTTCTGAAACGTCACTCATGCAATAATTAATTTATTCTCGATTACTTATGCAAAAGTAGCCATAAAAATCGCATAAAACTTACTAAACCGACAAAATCAAAAGATTATCATTTTTTTAAACATTTTTCAGTGATATACGTTGTATAACAAAATCATGAAATTTAGAATTTCTTCAAAAGAAGAAATATCTTTGTTTCAACAGTTCGGTATTTTTTCAGAAAGGTTATTCATAACTAATTGATTATTAGTACTGAATTCGCCTTACAAAATAAAGAATATAATCATTTGATTAACAGAATATTACGTAAAAATTTACCGAACTATTGTTGTTTAAAAATCGCAGTTTAAAAATTTCATTATAAATTATTACATTCAAAAGCCCATGAAAATTCATGAATATCAGGCAAAAGAAATTTTTGCGTCTTATGGACTTCCTGTAGATAAAAGTTATGTCTGCAAAAATGTGGATGAAGCCGTTAAGGCCTACAGGGAGATTGGTTCGCCTCGAGCCATTGTCAAGGCTCAAGTACTCACCGGGGGAAGAGGCAAAGCCGGTGGCGTGAAACTTGCAAACAACGAAGACGAGCTTCGCAAGCATGCAGCCGATATTTTAGGGATGACCATCAAAGGATTGAAAGTCGATCGTATTCTCGTTGGTCAGGCAGTGAATATCGCTTCTGAGTATTACGTAAGTTACATCGTCGATCGGGTCTCAAAATCCACGATACTCATGCTTAGCAAAGCAGGCGGAATGGATATAGAAGAAGTGGCACGCACCTCTCCCGAAAAAATTCACAAAATCATTATCGATCCACTCGTCGGTGTACCCGATTATTTGGCGCGCGAAGCCGCTTTCGAACTTTTCGACCGTATGGAACAGGTGAAACAGGCTATTCCTATTTTCCGAAAACTGTATAAATTGTTCGTAGAAAACGATGCCTCGCTTGCCGAAATCAATCCGCTTGTCCTCACCAACGAAGGCAATGTTATGGCTATCGATGCCAAAATGACCTTCGACGATAATGCGCTTTATCGTCATCCTCAAATCGCATCGCTTTTCGAACCGACCGAAGACGAGAAAAAGGAACAGAATGCCAAGAGCAAAGGATTTAGCTACGTAAACATCGGTGGCAATATTGGGTGCATGGTGAATGGCGCCGGACTTGCAATGGCCACTATGGACATCATTCAGCTTTATGGCGGCAAACCGGCCAATTTCCTCGATATAGGGGGCAGTTCCAATCCCACAAAGGTAATCGAGGCCATGAAACTGCTTCTTAGTGACAAAAACGTCAAAGTGGTATTGATTAATATTTTCGGAGGGATTACCCGTTGCGACGATGTTGCGACCGGCATTCTCGAAGCTTTTAAGATTATCACTACCGATATTCCTATCGTCATTCGCTTAACGGGCACTAACGAAAAAGAAGGTCGGACACTTTTGCAAGGCACGGATTTCTTTGTGGCCGAAACTATGGGCGAAGCTACCCGAAAAGCAGTAGAACTCGCTCGATAACAATATTCTGCGATATTATACTTTTATTCATTTTTCAGAAAAACAATAATATCACTTTACCGCTTTCTTAAAGATCGGAAAAGTAAAAACATAGCATTTATGAGTATCTTAATCGATAAAAATACGCGACTGATTGTTCAGGGAATTACCGGACGCGACGGAAGTTTTCACGCTTCTAAAATGAAGGCTTATGGCACAAGGGTTGTCGGGGGAACATCGCCCGGAAAAGCCGGAGAAAATGTGGATGGAATTCCCGTATTTAATACGGTGAGAGACGCCGTAAGGGAAACCGGGGCGAACACTTCGGTAATTTTCGTTCCTGCTCCTTTTGCCAAAGATGCAATGATGGAAGCCGCCGACGCAGGCATCAAACTCATCGTGTGCATCACCGAAGGGGTTCCGACGTTGGACGTGGTTACGGCTCTTCGTTTCATCAAAGAAAAGGGCGCAAGTCTGATCGGTCCGAATTGTCCCGGCTTGATTTCACCCGACAAAAGTCTGGTCGGTATTATGCCGACAATGATTTTCAAACAAGGCGGAACAGGAGTCATCAGTCGAAGCGGTACGCTTACCTACGAAGTGGTTTACAATCTGACGACTAACGGAATGGGACAATCGACTGCGGTCGGTGTGGGCGGAGATCCCGTCGTTGGACTGTATTATCAAGAATTGCTGCAAATGTTTGAAGACGATCCCGAAACCGACTCCATCGCTCTGATTGGTGAAATTGGAGGTGATGCGGAGGAGAGAGCTGCTGTATATATAAAGGAACACATCACTAAACCGGTTGCAGTATTTATTGCAGGACAATCGGCGCCTCCCGGCAAACAAATGGGCCATGCCGGCGCCATCATATCGAGTGGAGCCGGAACAGCTGCCGAAAAGATAGCCGCTTTTGAAGCTGCCGGTGTTCCGGTCGCAAAAGAACCGAGCGAAATTCCCGAATTATTGAAAAGAAAAAGATAAATCCTGATGAAAAGCGACAAGCCTGAAGTTTTTTCGAAAACATCAGGCTTGTTTGTTTTTAAAACTTGCGAATGACTTCTTCCCCCAATTGCTTGGCTTTGGTAACGGCAGAAGGATTGGAAGCATCCAAATCATATTTCGAGGCAAGAGGGAGTGTCAATTGAATATTAGCAGGGACAACATTCGGATTGCTGATCCGACCACGATTTTCGAGATAAATGTAAACCCAGAATTCTTTACTTCCAAAATGCTCGAGAGCCAATTGGCGGAGGGTTTTCCCGGCGGACAACATTACTTTCACCGGTTTTTCGGCAGATTGATTTTCGATAGTATCTGCCGACTTAATCTCCGCAAGCGGAGTAGCGGGCTTCGTTATTTCGTTTGAAGCGATTTGTTTCTCAATTTTCACTTCTTGCTTTTCTCGTTTTCCGATCGGCACGAAAAAAAAAAGAATTGCTGCCGCAACGGCAACAACGCCCATTATGGGAACAAACAAATTCTTCTTTTTGACAAATTTCTTTGAATGAAGCGATTCCGAAACAGATTTTTCGGTTGGCGTGCACTCGGCAATTTCATTATCTGACTGTTCTTGCTCAAAAATCGGAGAACCCTTTTCTTTCTCTGCCGTTTCGATAACCTGATTCTCCAAAACGGTTTCAACCGATTCGGGCAAGATAATTTCATCCTTTTTTTCTTCAGAATCCGAAATCGTCATCAAATCGGGCTCGACTCCTTCGTTAAGCAACGTCGGTTCAAAATTTGCAAAAGGCTTATTTACCAGATCTTTCAACGATTTATCAGGGATGAAAACAAGTGCTTCGGTCGAATCGCTCCGATTTTCATTCTGCAACATAAACGTTCCCCATCGATCGATCTCTACACGTTGCGTCGATCGAATGATCGAAAACAATTCGTTCAGAAAATTAGATGCACCCTCATTCGAGGTTTTATTTTGCAAAACAATAAGTGCTGCCAGATCCCGGATATTTAAGCCTTCCGACGATTCATAATCCCCAATTATGGAATCGAAAACCGGATCGATTTCGGGCGGCATCAGATAACGTTCGCCGGTTTTGGAATGGACGAATATATATTCATTTTTTTTCGAAATCGAGAATTTACCGAAAGCATCGATAAAAATTGAAGCTCCTTCAGCCAATTTCTCACCGATGATTGAAACGGTGCAATCGAGAACCTCCGAAACATCTGTCAAAGGCCATTGCAAATGCTCCGATATAAGCGCAACAAGATCATCGTTTGTCATTTTTCTTCCCGGTTTTCAAGTTAAAAAATAGCTCCCATAAGATCGAACGGCAAAGCCGATAGAATCTTTACATTGTAGAATTCACCAATAGTCAGGGATTGAGTTTTTTCGATCAATACTTCACCATCCACTTCAGGCGAATCAAATTCCGTGCGTCCGATAAAATAATCTTCCTCCTCACGATCGATAATCACCTTCATTGTTTCTCCCACTTTCGATTCGTTAGCCGAAAGGGCTATCTCTTCCTGAACGTCCATCAAGGCGTCCATTCGTTGCTGCTTTGTTTCGGCAGGAACATCATCTATATAGTGCCGATCGCTATAAGTGCCCTCTTCATGCGAATAAGGGAAAGCGCCTAAGCGCTCGAAACGGGTTTGTCGCACAAAATCTACCAGCTCTTCAAAATCTTTCTGCGTTTCGCCGGGATGCCCGACCATCATGGTCGTACGTAAATGTATACCGGGAACTTCCTCACGAAATAGCTTAATTAGGTCAATCGTTTGCTGTTTGGAAATGTTGCGCCGCATCAGCTGCAACATGTGGTCGCTGATGTGCTGCAGGGCAATATCGAGATAATTGCACACGTTGTCGCGTTCGCGCATCACGCGCAGCAAATCGGTCGGGAAATGAGCCGGATATGCATAATGAAGCCGTATCCACTGCACGCCTTCTATGTCCGAAATTCTTTCGACCAACTCGGGCAGCTTCATAGATTGATATAAATCGAGCCCATAGTAGGTCAAATCCTGAGCAATCAGCTGAAACTCCTTAACCCCGTCGGCCACCAAATGTCGCACTTCATCTTCAATTTCGCTTATCGAACGCGATTTGTATTTGCCTGTAATCAAAGGAATTGAGCAATAGCTGCATGTGCGATTGCAACCTTCGGATATTTTGAGATAAGCATAATGATGAGGTGTCGAAATCAACCGATCTGACGAAAGCTCATTGTGATAAGATTTACCGAGATCCGAAATCAGCGCGTTCCAATCGAATTTTCCGTAAAACTTGTCCACTTCCGGAATTTCCTGTTCGAGTTCTTTGCGATATCTTTCGGAAAGGCACCCCATCACGAAAAGTTTTCGAAGCTGATTTTTCTTTTTGGCTTCGGCAAACGACAGAATAGTGCCGATAGACTCTTCTTTGGCATCGCCGATGAAACCGCAGGTGTTGATTACGGCAATTTCGCCACGCGGCTGTTGTGGATCATGTTCGATGGTATAACCATTCGCAACGAGCTGTCGCATTAATCTTTCGGAATCGACAAGATTTTTGGAACATCCCAGTGTGATGACGTCTATTTTGTTTTTTATCATGTATTCGAAATTTCCTTCCCTTAATGCGAAAAACTCCTACTCACCAAAAAGAGAATCGACAAAATCTTTGCGACGAAATACCTGCAAGTCCTCCATTCCCTCACCCAGACCGATGTATTTGACAGGAATATTGAATTGATCGGAAATACCGATCACAACGCCCCCTTTAGCTGTCCCGTCGAGTTTGGTAATTGCCAATGCATTCACTTCGGTAGCTGCAGTAAATTGTTTTGCCTGTTCAAAAGCATTCTGGCCGGTTGAACCGTCAAGCACCAGAAGCACTTCGTGAGGAGCATCGGGAATGACTTTGCTCATGACGTTTTTAATCTTGGTCAACTCGTTCATCAAATTAATTTTGTTGTGCAAACGGCCGGCGGTATCAATAATCACCACATCGGCATTGTTAGCCTTGGCCGAATTCAATGTATCAAAGGCTACCGAAGCGGGATCCGATCCCATCTTCTGCTTGATGACGGGCACGCCTACCCTTTCGCCCCAAATCACTAACTGCTCTACGGCTGCGGCACGGAAAGTATCGGCGGCTCCCAGATAAACAGACAATCCTCGTTGCTTGAACTGATATGCCAGTTTGCCGATGGTAGTTGTTTTACCAACACCATTCACCCCCACAACCATAATGACATAAGGCTTTTTCCCCTCGGGGACAGAGAAATCGTCCACATCGTCCGAATTGTTCTCCATGAGCAATGCAGCAATTTCTTCATGCAAAATTCGAGTAAGTTCTTCCGAATTAACGTATTTATCACGTGCAACACGTTCTTCAATTCGATCAATAATTTTGAGAGTGGTATCCACCCCCACATCCGAAGTTACCAGTACCTCTTCGAGTTGATCGAGCACTGCATCGTCCACTTTCGATTTGCCGGCAACAGCTCGATTGAGTTTCGAAAAAAAACTTTCTTTCGTTTTTTCCAACCCTTTGTCGAGCGTCTCTTTTTTCCCTCTTGAAAATATATCAAATAATCCCATGATTTTTATTTATACTACTTTTGCAACCTTTTTTTACGATAAAAGATTGTTGATACAAAGCTACAAAATAGCGAATAAAAAACTTCCCCACACGAAAATGCAGGGAAGTTTTTACATATTTTTAACAAAACTTATTTCGCGAAAAAATCTTTTACACTGTCGTTCGGAATCATTTCTTCGTGAAAAGTATAAGCTCCTGTTTTGGGCGATTTCACCATTTTGATTACTTTGGTATGTGTACGTCCGGTTGTTGTAGATTTGTCGCGGAATCCGGCGACTGCTTTTTTTGCCATGGTTTAATCCTGTTTTACTTGATTTCTCTATGAACTGTAACTCTCTTGAGAATCGGATTGTATTTTTTCAATTCGAGTCTCTCTGTCGTATTTTTTCTGTTTTTTGTGGTAATATACCTCGATGTGCCGGGCATGCCACTATCTTTGTGTTCGGTGCATTCCAAAATCACCTGCACTCTGTTTCCTTTTGCCTTCTTTGCCATTGTTTCTGTCTCCTATAAAAATTAAGCGTTCAGATATCCCTTGGCAGCAGCCTGCTTGAGAGCAGCATCCAAACCGATTTTGTTAATCGTGCGCAAGCCCGAAGCCGATACGTTCAGTACAATCCAAGCGTCTTCTTCGACCCAGTAAAATTTCTTCTTAAACAAATTCACATTGAATTTGCGTTTGGTCCTCTTGTTGGAGTGAGCAACGTTATTGCCAACCATTGCTTTTTTCCCCGTAATCTGACAAATTTTAGCCATTGCTATATCGTATTTTGTTGTTTCTTAATCGTTCTGGTGATATTTGACCACAAATCAGGGCGCAAAATTAGTGATAATAATTATACTTTCCAAAGTTTTTAAGAAATATATTTATCTGAAAATGTCAAAATTCATGTTCGAAATATGAGCGGGAGCAGAAATAAAATCCTATTTTCTTGCAAGATACTATTTTCACTGCGTAAATTTATCATGGGTAGTATCTCACAAACCATTCGTAAAACCGATGGATTCCCGTTTCAATCGATGTGGAAGGTTTGTAACCGAAATCTTTTTCGAGCAGTGAAGTATCGGCATACGTGCTGATCACATCTCCCGGTTGCATTTCTGTCAGTTCTTTTATGGCTGGTTTGCCGGCCACTTTTTCAATGGTTTCGATAAAATCCGTTAGTTTCACCGGAGCGGAGCAACCCATATTGTAAATGGCATGTGGTATTGCTTGTTGAGGTGGAGAAGGGATAATCTTTAAAGTTCCTTCTACAATGTCGTCGATATAGGTGAAATCGCGCTCCATGTTGCCATGATTGAATACCTTGATGGGCTTTCCCGACAAGATTGCCGACATAAACAAGGAGGGAGACATATCGGGACGCCCCCAAGGCCCATATACCGTGAAAAAACGAATTCCTGTCGCCGGAATTCCATAAAGTTGGCTGTAGGTGAATGCCATTAGCTCGTCGGCTTTTTTGGTTGCGGCATACAAACTTACCGGCGAATCTGTTCTATCCGATTCGCTGTAGGGAATTTTGGCATTGGCACCGTAAACACTGCTCGAACTGGCAAAAACGAGATGATTTACCGGATAATGCCGGCAGGCTTCCAAAATATTGATAAATCCGACTATATTGGAATCGATATAGGCGTACGGATTTTCCAGGGAATACCTTACTCCCGCCTGAGCAGCCAAATGAATTACATGCGTAAAATTTTCGTTCTTAAAAAGCGATTGAAGCCTTTCCCGGTCAGTAATATCCAACAGTTGGAATCGATAGGAAGGATACTTTTCGCTTTGCACAAATTCATTGGCCCCGATTTTTTTCTCCTCTATTCCGGAGTTCCGCAAACGGGCATATTTCAATCTCACATCGTAGTAGGAATTGATGTTGTCAATGCCTATCACTTCATAACCCTCTTTAGACAAGGCATTTACGATATGAAATCCGATAAATCCCGCAGCACCCGTGACCAATATCTTCATTTTGAAATTTTTAAAAAACGACTATTGTATAATCTCCAACTTTATAATGAGCATTGCTTTCGACAACTTGACGCAAATCGGCATCTTTTCTCCATTTTTTTTCCGGAAGAAGTACGATTTTATCGTCAACCGTATTTTGGGTAAGGTCTTCTTTTTGGATTATCTTTACATCTGTGCCTAAATATACATCCATGTTTTCTGCACGTCGCATACCATATACCCAATAATCGGAAATATTATTTTCCAGAGCAAGTGTTTCAGCTTTTTCACACAAATCCCGCCATCCCAAATATGGGTTCAACTGCGGCATCGAAAAACCCGCCACAAAGATAGTCAACAAAATGCCGACAGACATTGTTGTTATAGCACTATAAGTATCTTTTTTGCGATATAAAAGATACAAAAGGATCAAACCTGTCAATGTCAGGATTACTCCGGCGGCGATAACGAAAGGAGTTCCCAGAAAAGCTGTTTTTTCTATACGACTTATATAAATGATTGCAGGCAAAGCAACTACAAAAATTAACGCGGGTAGCGCTATTGCGAATCTTATCCATTTATTCCGAACATCGAATTTTTTGATTAAAAGCACGGAAAGGAAAATGGTAAAAGGCATCAACGGGAGCAGATAAACTTCCAGCTTGGAACTGATGAAAGAAAGCATTATAAAAGTCGAGAGAATGATGATCGAGAAAAACTGTTCAAGCTCCGTTTCGATTTTCTTTCTAATCAATGCCACCGCGAAAAGGCCAATACTCAAAAAAGACCATGGAGCTATAGCATACCAAATAGTGAAAAAATAATAGTAAAATGGTTCGTTGTGATGAAAAGAATTTACTCCTCTACCCACCGTTTGATGAAACAAAAGATTGTTAAGATAAGCACTTCCTCCTTCAAGAAAAACGCCTGTAAACCATATTCCACAACAAACCAGCAAAATTATCAGACTCTTCCGGCCCCAATATTGCCAAAAAGTATTTATTTTCTTTTTATAAAGCAAAAAGAGTGTTGTAGAAACCAACGGCACCAACAAGCCCACCGGACCTTTGGAAAAAAGCGCTAAAAAAACATATAGAGGAAACAGGAAAGTATCGATTTTGCTGTTTTGGCCCTTGTATATTTTATAAAAAGTATGAAGCGACAAAGTAATAAACATTACCATCAACATATCCATGCGAATGAAGAAAGAAAGGCCGGCAAACAGTCCACATGTCATCAACATAAGAACGGGCTGTTGGCTGTTATCACTGCTTTCGTTTCCGATCCATCGATCCATCACAATTATCGTAATCAATGCAGGTACAAATGATAACAAAGAGTAAAACCACATATAATGACCTCCCAAAATCGATTTGCCGATCATCATCAACCAAAAATACAAAGGCGGTTTATCGGCATAAATTTCTCCTTGATTGGTAAAGGCAAAAAGAGTTCCATTACGCAAAGCTTCATCGACGATGCTAAGATAACGCAACTCATTATTGGGAGTAAAATCCCGCATAATCATCATGGGCAACAATGCAACGAGCCAAAACAGATAAAAATATTTATACTTCATTGTGACTTATTTTTTTGCTTTGAATATCAATCATGATATTTCGGATATAGGCAACGAATCCGAAAGACTGTCCCAGTATGAGCACTGGATCAAACCTAAAGAAGGCATACACGATAATGATGAAAGATCCAATCAGGCTCCAAACCCAAAACCCAAGCGGAAGAACCGAACAATGATGTATAAGACCGTAAACCCATTGATAAACAAAACGCAACGAAAAAATGATCTGACCGATAGAACCAAAAATAAGCAACCACAAAGGAATATCTTTGTTGTGAAAAAAAGTAAGATCGAATGACGAGGGATCACGAAGCATGTATGCAACGGCAGCAACTGGGGTGAGCAAGAGCAGCACTTTTACCATGCCGATTATTTTTACCCAAAGTCCCTGCATATTCAGATTCCACAGATAAACATAATATGAAAGAAATTGCCCGAGAATTATGGAAAAATCAGCCCTAAGTACCCCATAAATAAAAAGAAGATATGAACCAATTATGCTTAAGACCCAAAACGCCGGAGGAGAAAGTACTTTTCGTGCTTTTTCGGTAACAATCCATTGATAAAGAACACGTGCAGAAAAAAGTAGCTGAGCCAACAATCCAACCCCAAAAACCCAACTCTGAGTAGATTGCATAAATCAAATTAAATTGCTGTCTCTCACAGCATAGTTAATGTATCTTTTTTTCATCCATCGATATGCAAAACAATCGATAAAGGGGCCGGTCAATCGGTTCCATAAATGATATTTCGATTTGCCTGCCACACGAGGATAATGACGAACAGGAATTTGTTTCACCCTACCGTTTTGCAAAAGAATCAATGCCGGCAAGAAACGATGCATTCCATTGAAAAGAGGCATTTTTTTTGCGGCGTCGGTGTACATGACTTTCAATGGACATCCCGTATCCGAAACGCCGTCATGAGTCATCATTCTACGAAAGCCATTGGCAATTTTTGATTGTAGATTTTTAAAAAAAGAATCTTTCCGATTTGCGCGAATACCTATTACCATATCATAGGTGTTCAAGTGAGGAAGTAGCAGATTGAAATCATCGGGATCTGTTTGCAAATCGGCATCCATATATCCCAAATAGTCGGAAAAAGTATAATCAATTCCTGCCTTGAGCGCTGCACTAAGTCCGCCATTACGTTCGAGACTCAGGTAAAAAAAATTATCATTTCTCTCGCATACCTCTTTCATCAGACTCAAACTGTGATCGGTAGATCCGTCGTTCACCAAAACAACGCATGTGGGAAAAATAGATTTCTGTAGGATATATTAGCCCTCAAAAAAACCGAGCAGTAAAAAATAAAAGTTATTTTTACAACTGCTATGGAAAAGAGAAAGAATATTACATCGAAAATCAAGGTTGAAATAGTTTTATCCTTGTTACGTGGAGAGGATCCTGAGTTAGTTAGCCGTGAATACGGAGTCACCCTTGCCGACATCAATCTTTGGCGGGATCAATTTATCGAGAGTGGAACAGACGGGTTTAAGCGTAAACCCGACGATTCAAAGCTCATTGCTGCCGAGCGTAAGATCGGGCAATTGCAGATGGAGCTTGAACTGACAAAAAAAAAGAACGAATTGGCAGCAAAACTAAAAAGGAGATGATTTCTATTTTGATAAATGAACGTTATCCACTAACAGGGAAGCCATATCCGAAACGTTTGATTTTTAAAGTTGTCGGTTACAGCAGCAGTACCTGGTATGAAAACCCGACTCCCAAAACAGGCAAGCGTGGCAGAAAACCCAAACACAGTGATGAAGAGGTTTTACAGGAGATTAAAAAAGAAATCAAGAAGAGTAAGTTTAACTCTGAAGGCTATATCAAAGTGAAGAATCGCATGGCAAAAAGAAAGATAAACGCTCTGGTAGCGGGCAAGGCACGTGTGAACCGCATCATGCGGGAAAACAGCCTGCTGAGCCCCTACAGAAGGCCCGGGAAGACGAATAAGCGTGAACACGATGGGACTATAACCACGGATGCACCCAATGTAATGTGGGCTACAGATGGAAAGAAGTTCTGGATTGAGGGATCGGGTTGGCACTGGTTCTTTGGTGTAATAGATCACTTTAACGATGAGATTATCTCGTGGCATATCGCAAAGAAAGGTAATCGTTTTGCAGCCATGCAACCGGTCAGAGCAGCTGTACGTAAAACGTTTGGAACTATAGATAAGAATGTCTGTACGGGGATGAAGCTGCAGTTAAGAAGCGACCACGGGTCACAATATGACTCTGCTGATTTTATGAATGAAATGAAATACCTGGGACTGGAGATGTCCAAAGCTTTTGTACGGTCTCCACAGTGCAACGGGATAATAGAGCGGTTTCACCGCACCCTGGAAGAACAGGTGCTGCAGGTAGAAACATTTACTTCCCTCGAGGAAGCTTATAACAGTATTGATCAATTTATTAAAGACTACAACACGGACTGGATATTTCATAGATTAAATTACTGTTCTCCTGTAGAGTACAGGGAAAAGTACGCTGAAAGCCTGCGAAAAGAAAAAGATAATATACCATCGGGCAATAAGGATCCGGAGGTTCAGCTTGTCCTCATTTCAAGTGGCTCAATGCCACGAAGAAATGAAAGAGCGGAACAGGAAATTATAAAAGGGGAAACTACAATTAGTAATAACCCCTTAGAAATCCTTCGGTATAATATATCACCATCGGATCAGCTTGTCCGATACAAAAGTAATAAAAAAGATTAAATACAATTAAAGTGCTCGGTTATTACGGGCTAATACAAATAAAATAAATCTCCAAATAAATATCGTTTTGAAGCATCTTTCTTAGATGTCTTGAAATTAAGATAGTAAAGGTTGTTTTTTTTATCCTCATCCACAATTTCTGATTTATTTTCAAAATCGAAAATGAATTCTTCTCCTTTGTCGATTACAGGAATTTCATAAAAAATTGTAGTGATGGGATTTCCTTCTTTATCTTTATTTTTTGATAAAGCATTCACATCTTTCATAACATGGTTAATCTGTTCATGATATTTCCATGCGTTCTCATCTTCTCTGTAAACTTTTCCTATTTGAAGTACCGTTTCTAAACTCATAATTTCTTTAGTTTTCCTGTTTATTATTTTCTTTTGTTGTTTCCACCATCCCAAACCCCAGGCTGTTTTTGCTGCCGATGCCGCAATCGTAACAGATTTTCATCAACTCGACGGGTGCCGTCAGCTGAAAATTGCAACCGAAAGCACGGATTTTGCTTTCCTGCGGCGTGTCGGCTTTGATGGTTACCAGCGATGAGCGGGGTTGATTGGTCACCTTGAAGTCGAAAACAGCATCATGATTGGGAAAATCGTTGCCGGTGAAAGCTTTGTATTTGTCGAGCAAATTTTGTCGGATGAGTTCCTTCGCCATGGGGTGATCGGGAGCAACATATTCGTCGGTTCCGTTTTCGCGCTTCAGTGTCAGACACATCGGCGAAAGTGTCCTGAACGACATTTGTTCGGTAAACAGTGGCAAGGACAGCATTTCGATGCTTTGCACCCTGCAGCGGATTCGGGCTTGCCGGTTTCCCAACTCAAATTGCTGTTCTCTGAAAACGCCCTGAATAAATTCCTGCGTACTGCGTTCGGGCAAAAAAGAAAGATACCATTCGGCCGTGTCCGAAAGGATTTTCAGAAAACTTCCCTCCATGCGATATTGGGGTATTTGCAACCTCGAAAAGGAAAACAGCTTGAATATCTTTTTATCTGACACAAAACCATTGTCATGCAGCCATTCGGCGAATGCCTGATTGGCGCCGGCAAGTATTTTGTATATCACCGCCGACAGTTCATATTGGTAATTGAAAGGTAATCGATTGCCAAATGTGTGTTTATCGATGCTTAAATATAATTTGAATCTCATTCCGTGTTTTCTGAACGATATAAAGTTATCTATCTTCTTTTGCAAATGTATTGAAATATATTTAAACGGAAAAAAGAAAACATAAAAAAACGATAGAAGAATTTTGTCTCTGGGTGAAATAGCGTCGGTAGATAAATATTGAGGTTGCTTCATGAATGACGGATGATCCGTTCATTTCCGAGTTTTACCTCTCTTTCATTTCTTCCCCATTTATTTGTTCCCTCCAATTTATCTATCGCCATTCTACGCTATAGCTCCGAGGCAACTCCATAGCAACTCCATAGCAACTCCAAGTCAACCCTTACTCAGCTTCATGGCAAATAGATGAATGATGAAGCATGGAATGCTCACCCTTCAGCTATTGTTGTTCATCTCTGTAATATCAGTATTTCCCAAGGAGTTTTCGGGGTTTGTCTTCTTTTTCGATTGAGTTCAGTGGATGTCGGCACTCAAAATAAGGCAATCATTCTTTTGACAAGAAAGGGGTTCAAAAGTGTCCGAGCGATTTTTTATCTGCCTTATTCGATTTTTTTCAGCACGATCGGATTAGGAGATACGGTTGTAGTCAATTGATTGAAAACGGTATCCATCACTGTGGTGTCGGCATAAAGGGTGTTGAGCGGGATGACATGAATTTCCCACAATCCGGTGCGAAGTCCCTGAAAATAGAACGAACCATCGGATGCAGCAAACGTGCTGAGGGTATCGGTCAGATATCCGATTTGCACCATAGGAACAGCTTCCACAGGCGAAATCGTGCCCTTCAACATTCCGCCATCCAGTTGGGTGTAAGCTCTGACGTAAGGAACAAAAACAAAATCGTCCGCGTTGTTTTTGTAGATGGATTGAGCAAGGTTAAAGTCGAGCAGAATATCGGTGATCACGTTCGGAGTAAGCGGAATGTCCGCGGCTACCACTACCCCATCCTGATATTCGGTTGCCAAATCTACAGGCAGTTGTTGCTGATCGGAGAGCAAACTGTATTTATCGACAATATGAAGCGTGCTTGCCAATTTGATGCGAATTTGAGTAATTGTTCCGGCAGAAAAATACTGATCGGCAATCCGTATTGTCTCACCTTTCAGATATTTCAACAGGTTGTAAGTACCACCGGCATATTCCAGCGGAATCCATTCGTCTTGCGATTGTCCGGTCGAATCGGTCAACATCACTTCGATAGAAGTTATTTGGAGATTGGCTTCCGAAAGCGGTATCGACGATGATTCGGTGAGACTGATGCGCAAGCGCGCCGAATTTTCGACAAAACTGTCTTCGGTGCACGAAATCAGCAGCAGCAAACATCCTGCAAAAGCAATGGAAACGGCCTTATTTATCATTCGTGGAATAATCATACTGCAAAGATAACCGTTTAACACAAACGTGGGTGCCAAAATATTGAAAATATTGCAGCCCGGATGTGTGATGATGTGGAATTGTGTGATTGAGCAACTTGAGTAAGTAAGTTGTCGTGTCACGAATTATTCGGGGACAGTCCTTTATGTCCGATTTTCGAGCACACGATCCATTTCTTTTGTCCGTCATTTAAGGTGGCAGCAAACACATAACGATTGCCTCCCTCTTTGATTCCCGTTTTTTTGCGTATTTCAGCCACTGAATCGGGATAATTGCGAACGCCGATATTGGCTTGAGGATTGCTCGAAACAAAATTTCGGAGATGATGCTTATTGGGCGAAAAAACGTCTTCAACTTCAAAAATACGTCCGGGAAAATCGTTTCTCAACTCGTCACAAGTATATAAATGGGTATTGGGATGCAGTTTTAACACATCATGGCGTGAGGCCACAATATCGAAAGCTCCCGCTTTCAGGATAGCAGCATTGGGTTCGTAGAGATAAGTTCCGAGAGTTTGCGCATAATTTGCCGGCGACATTTTCTCTTGCGTGGAGAAAGAAAATATTTCGGACCGACCGTTTTTTTTGAGATTCACCGCCACATATCGGCATGGCGCTTCTGTTGCTGTCGTCTCCAACACGAAAAGCAATTCCCGGCACTCGTTATCCACTGCCACAACATGCACTTCGCTCACGTTTCCCAACGATTGCACCGCCAATCCGATATCGAGCATGGGCGAATATTTAATCAGGATGCGGGGAGAAGCGGAAGCAAGCATAGGCATCAGTTCACTAACGTTTGGTTGGCAATCTTCGATCCGGAAGATTTTTCGTCCGGTGCTATCTCTTCGCGATGGATCAAGGTAGATGAGATCGGCTTGCGGATTTTGACTGAGATAATCTCCGGCAGATGTGTTTTCGATGGTTACATTTTCAATACCCAATACTCCGAAATTGTAGGCCGCAACGCGACATAATTCTTCATTCGATTCCACATACACACCTTCGTCAAAATGAGCCAACATCGCAACGAAATCGACGCCCAATCCGCCCGTGAGATCAATCAATCTGCCATGACTGCCAGACAGCAGCGAAGCTTTGTATGCAGCTGTGGTTTCCGATGAAGCCTGCTCCATCGATACATGCTGTGGATACACGATTTGTGGATTTGCATACCACGAAGGAATTTTGTTCTTTGCTGTTTTGCGTCCCGCAATCTGCGACAACAGAAACGGTGCATCCTTCCCTTCGAACAAGGACTTTCGCAGAGCCAAGTCGCGGATATCATCCCGTTCGTGCTCCTCAATAAACCGAAGTTCTTCGGCCGATAGACCGATAATTTCTTTCATCGAGCCCCCTTGTTTCATCGAATCATTTGGCTACAAACTCTATAGGAAACAAACAACCCGCCGGTGGCGGGTTGTTCAGTCAACTAAAATTCTATTTTATGGTCGATTTTCTTGTCTATCCAAGCTACGCTTTTCAGGCTTCAGCTTTGGGAAGTACCGATACAAACGAACGATTGTCGCGTTTTTTGCGGAAAACTACCACACCGTCGATCAATGCATAAAGCGTATGATCTTTTCCTATTCCCACGTTTTGTCCGGGATGATGAACGGTTCCACGCTGACGAACCAAAATGTTGCCGGCTTTGGCAGATTGACCACCAAATACTTTTACGCCCAATCGTTTACTTTCCGATTCGCGACCGTTCTTCGAACTACCTACACCTTTTTTGTGTGCCATTTTCTTACGATTTTAACTGATTAAGCAATAATTTCTTTCACTCTCACCTCCGAAAACTGTTGACGATGTCCGTTCAGTTTGCGGTAGCCTTTTCTCCTTTTTTTCTTGAAAATGAGAACTTTGTCTCCTTTTACATGCGAAATCACTTCCAACACCACTTTTGCCCCTTCCACCGTGGGTGAACCAATGGTTATTTGGCCGTCGTTGTCGATGAGCATCACTTTCTCGAATTCTACTTCACTGCCACGTTCGGCATTCAAACGGTGTACAAATAATTTTTGATCAGCTTCTACCTTAAATTGCTGACCTTGAATATCTACAATTGCGTACATTGTATAAAAATAACTTTCGTTACGTGCCTGAGGCGAACGACTTCATGTCGTTTCTTAAAAAGCCTATTGGCAAAATGAGGTGCAAAATTACGGATTTATTGCTTTAAAACAAAATATTGAAAGGGATTTTTTTTCGAACTTAATCGGAACAGAAAACAATTTTTAAAATGTTCTTCGATGTCCGGTAATCTAAAAACTATTTTCCCGGCAAATTGTTGAATTTGATGTAGATTGAATAAAAAAAACGATAGTTTATGTCAGATATAGCAAATACAAATTCTTCGTCAAGCGGGAAAATGGTTGCCATTGTCAGCTATCTTACCATCATTGGATGGATTATCGCCTATGTGCAGCATACCAATAATCGAACAAATCTGGGTGCTTTTCATCTTCGGCAATCGGCCTTTTTGTTTATTGTTGGAGCATTGACATCTTTTTTTGGAACAATATTTGGAGGAAACGGATTTTTCGGAGGCTTATTTAATTTGGCTTTCGGATTGATAGGTATCGTGCTGTTTATATTTTTCGTCATGGGTATTATAAGAGCAGCCAACGGCGAGGAGAAACCGTTGCCTATAGTAGGATTGGCTGCCCAGAAATGGTTGTCGGGACTAAAGTAATCCATTTGATTTTTCCACGTCAAAATAGGCATTTCCAATATTTTCGATAATGTGGGATGCGATAAAACTTCGCGGATATATAGATTTTTCTGTAATATCGGCCGTCAATCCGTGCAGAAACACTCCTACCCGCGCAGCATCAATCGGTTTGTAGCCTTGCGCAAGCAAACTCGTGATCATTCCCGTAAGCACGTCTCCACTTCCGGCCGTAGCCAAGGCGGGCGTTCCGGTGCTGTTGACATGCAGTGTGTCGGCGTCTATCACCAGCGAGTAAGCACCTTTCACCACCACTATTACATCGTGTTGCCGCGCAAACTGCCGTGTTTTGTCGATTTTCTCGAAATCATCCCTCCATTCGCCAATCAGTCTCGAAAGCTCTTTCGGATGAGGCGTCAGAATGCTTTTAGGAGGCAACAGTTCGATCCATTCCGGATGCATCGAAAGAATATTCAGTCCATCGGCATCGACAACTAAGGGCGTACTGTTTTTCTGCAAAAATCGATGAAAAGCGAGTTGTGTTTCTTCGTGCTTCCCCATGCCGATTCCGATTCCAATAGCATCAGGATGCAAATCGAACGCGATATCCGAAATATAATTATCCGTCTTGTCTTCTATCGCCATCGCTTCCGGAAAATTGGACTGAAGAGCCAAAGTTGAACATTTGGGCACAAATGCCGTCACCAAACCACAACCGGTTCGCAAAGCCGCTTTTGTTGCCAAACATACTGCTCCTGTCTTACCTAAGCTCCCTCCCACAATAAGTGCATGACCTTCTGTCCCTTTATGAGCAAATTTCGACAAAGGTTTGAGTAAACCGCGAATACATTTTTTTTCTTCGAAAAATATATCGGTTTCCGCTTCAGCGATAGCCGATTCATCCAATCCGATATTCACAATGGAAACGTTTCCGGTGAAATGGTGATTGTCCGGCAAAAACAAAGCCAATTTCGGAATTTGAAAAGTAACTGTTTCCAAAGCGTGTACGGCAAACGATGTTTTGCGGTCCAAAAACAGGCCGCTCGGCACATCAATACTCAATACGGGCTTACCGCTTGCATTGATTCTGCGAATCACTTCGGCTGCAATACCCGCCGGTTCACGCGACAGACCGGTGCCAAAAATTCCATCTACGACCACTTCATACGCACTCATATCCGGAATATCGGCCTCTGTAACAATCTTTGCGTTCGAAATATTTTCGGCTTTCACTCTACGCACATTATGGGCACAATCTTCCGAATATTTCGTACCGTATTCCACAATAAATGCTTTTACTCTATATCCGGACTGATGCAGCAAGCGTGCCACCACAAGCCCGTCGCCGCCATTATTACCCATTCCGGCAACAATCAATACGGAAGTATTCTTATCCGGAAAAAGCTCTACGAAACGATTATAAAATGCGCGAGCAGCACGTTTCATAAGTTCGAGTGAAGGGATACCTTGTCGTGAGATAGTTTCGGCATCGATATGTCGGATTTGTTCGGATGTGAGTATTTTCATCGATAATAAGCGATTTTTATGCGAAGATAGCAAAAATGACGACATATTGTTTTCCGCAATCGAAAAAGAGATAAGAATGAAAAAATCAGATGCAATACAACAAATAGGTTCTACGTTTGAAATGAATCGTCATATTCATACACAAATTTAAGGCGGCACTCCTTCTCTGACGTGTTTAGGTAACCATTTAGGCCTTTTTCGTCTCCGAATAACGACTTTTTTTACTCAAAATTAGTGTTAACTCATGAAAATAAATATCAATTTTTATTTAATATTGCATTCTTTTCAATTCGTAAATATGTTTACATTCGTTTACATTTAGATATAGTCGTTAAGTTGAAACGGCTGTTTTATATCGATTTTCACACTTTATAACACGACGAGTAGGTTTTGACCGCCGATAAAGGTCACTCCTCATTTTGCGGACCTACTTTTGACCGCGAACAAAATGTACTTTCCGAAATGACGAACGGCATTTGACCGCTGATAAAGGTCACTTTCCACGTTGAGATACGACCTTTTTCCACTTTCGTCGTTCACTTCGTTAACAAATTATGGGATGTTTCTCCATTTTTTGATAACTATTTTTAAGGTGGAGTGGCTTTTGACCGCGGTCAAAACCCGTTCCTCGCGACGACGAGTGAGTTTTGTCTGCGAGCAAAGGTCGTTGCTTTTAACGCCGAACAACCTTTTTCGGGTGAAAAAGGTCGTTCCTCATTTTGCGGAGTGAGTTGTTTCGATAGTAAAAGGTCGTTCCGCACGATGAGGAGCAGGCAATTCGGCAAAAACAGGCCACTCTGCATCCTGCGGAAGGGGTGTTTTACCGATAAAAAGTCGTTCCTCAGTGCGAAAAGTAGGTTTTGTCTGTGCACAAAAGCCGTTCCTCGTGATAACAAGTCGTAATTTTCGGCAGAAAATTATCGTTCCTTTAACAGTCCGGTAACCTTTTCGAATAGCGATTGGTCGTTCCGCAAAAGGGAGACCCTATAATGCAGCAGAATAATGGTCGTTCGGCAATAAAAGGGGTGAGTATTACCACAGAAAAAAAAGCATTCATCAGTCGCGAAATTTCTGTCAAAATAGAAGGAAATAAACAAAACATAGAAATTCTCCGAATCGCTTTCCCAGCACAAGATTTTCTGCAACTTCAAACGGCTTGCGGAAAGCACAAAAAAAGAGCATTCCTTTTGGGAATACCCTTACTTGTGAATCGAACTATGTGCGCAGGATGAGACTCGAACTCACACGCCGTAACCGGCACTACCCCCTCAAAGTAGCGTGTATACCAATTTCACCACCTGCGCAATAAATAAGTGCCCGGAACAGGACTCGAACCTGCACGTCGTAACCGACACTAGTCCCTGAAACTAGCGCGTCTACCAATTCCGCCATCCGGGCGTTCAATGTTTCGGTAAAAATTGCGACCGCTGCCGCCCTTTCCTGTTCCCCCGAAAGCGGGACTAAAGTGTCTCACGAACCTTAGTGGGCGCAAAGTTACAACATTTTTCGAAAAACGCAAATGTTTTTTTACAATCGAATTCGAAACATTTTTCATTGGATTTGTCTCCGACATCTACCTTGAATAAGGTTGTTATTCCGAGAATAAAACTAAACATTCGTTGAAATATGGGTATATTTTTAGTGTGTTGACAATCGATGGAATGTATAACAATGGAAGGGGAAGGCTAATTTATCGTTGTCTCCGGCTTTTATGGAGATAACCCGAATGAGATAAAAAATGCCGGACAAAACTATTCCGGCAATTTCTCGAATATAATAGGAATGAACCGTTTTATCGACTCTGATTTTGTCTGCTCATAAAATCGAGAACAGGCGTGATATCAAAATAGAGGCCATCTATTCCAAACCGATTTTCGGCCAGCGACAAATAGTGAAAATGGTCTGTGAGCTTATTTTGCCCACCGTATTTATACCCGAACATGTTTAACAAATCGTATTCGTGCGAAACTTTGATGACATAAAAAGCGGTTTTTTTAGTAATTCCGTCGCCCGAACTCAATACAGCATCCATAATAGCCTTGCGTTGGCCGGCAAGTTTTTTATATTCGTCCACATTGTTATTCTGAGCATACACAAGCAATTTGGCATTGATGGCACGAATATTGAAAGGATCTTCTGCCAAAAGAGCATCGGCATCTTTTTCGATTTGTCGATAATCGACTTCCGACAATTGTGTTTTCGATAGAGATTCC
>Ga0208824_1000964_pt1 | contig 27889 bp, 25 predicted proteins | sample AD_JPNTR3_MetaG_FD_184447 | JGI IMG/M metagenome (GOLD analysis project Ga0208824, IMG submission 184447) | Active sludge microbial communities of municipal wastewater-treating anaerobic digesters from Japan - AD_JPNTR3_MetaG (SPAdes) (version 2) | ecosystem: Engineered > Bioreactor > Anaerobic...
CTCTGCATTTTGTGCGGCGATAGTTTCACCGCATACTTCACATTTTTTTTCTTTGGTCATTTGGATTGTCCTCCTGAATTGAAGTTGATTGAAATGTTTTTCTGAAGCGCCGCACCATCTGGACTAACTGATACGGAAACTCCGCAGTGCCGTATTCGTTCATCTTTGGCTCCTTTCTTTTCAAAACGTCGAGCCGGCGGCAATCCATTCCGCCAGCCCGACGCCGGAGGAGGAATAATTTTTGGGGTCGTCGCAGCAGAAGCCAGTCTCCTGCTATCTTGCTTGTCTATCGTCAAAAATCAAGGAAAACTTTTCAAAAAATTTTTGCGGTCGTTTCCGCAATTTTACCGCAACTATTGCAATTTTACCGCAACTATTATAGATTGTCGCCGCAAGTACTTGCGATTGCAAAATGCGCCTTTTGAAAAATCCTTGAAAAAATATGCTCGATAGAGTATATTGTCGTGTATGAGTACAGAGACAATCAATTTTAGAAGCGTTATTGCAGACCGAATGAAGGCGCGAAAAATCAATGCGAACCAGTTGGCAAGGCAGTTGGCCGGCAGCGTCAGCCGAACACACCTCTACAATTATTTACGCGGCGCTCGCCGATTGAGCGATAATCGGCTGGCCGCTGTGCTGGCAGCACTCGACCTAACCATTGCCGAGGCCGCAGAAAAAAAGGAAGCCAACCTCCAAACCGAAAAGGAGGTTGGCTCTGGCAAGAAAGGAGACGAGACCTTATAGACTATTGACCTTGCTGCTGTATCTTTGTGATTATATCCACAAGCCTCATAAACACAGCACCGCTGACAAAAATGATTGCCATTTTCAGAAAGTCCACGGCAAGCCGTATCAGCGCATCGCGCCACGTCCGTTGTATCTCCTCTTTTTTTTTGTTGTTGTTTTGATTTTTGTTTTGCAGCAGATTGACATCTGATTCCAGCCGGCGCAATCGCTCAATCATTCCGTCGGTCGTTGGGTCGCCGTACAGGGCAATTAAGATTCTTTCCATCCCGCCTTCCAGTTTTTCAAAGAGAGGTTTGCAGTGATACCGGAACATAAACTCGTGATTCATCTCTTTTTCGTCATTAGGTCTCTGCGGTGTCATACATTGATTCCTTTAATTGATTGTTCATAGTTTGTGCTTGCATTCACAAAGTTTTTTCAATACGCCGTAATCTCCAAATCGGCAAATAGTGTTATTGTCAGCGGATTATCGCTGGTGGATGTCTGCCCATTGCTCCACTGGATATACCAGGAGAAATACTCTCCAGCATCCTCACACGATAACACAATCTCCTCACGCCAATCAAACCATCTCGTCAGCACGCCGCCCTGAAATACAGCCGGCTGGCCGTTGATTTTAATTTGTGAGTATCCGCCGCTGTTGCGCAGTGTCAGCAGGACAGACAGCGGCGGTGCTGCATTACTCCACATCCCGCGTACGCCTGAAACTGCACCGCCGGCGCGGCACTGAATGCGGTAAGAATTTTTGCTGGTCTCTGATACATTGGAACCTGAAATCCAAAAGTGATTGTCGCCGTCTGCATATCCTGACGGCGCTGCCGGCTTGCTGGCACCAAATCCGTAAAGAATAACCCATCGCGGCGCGGCAAACAAAGAGTCCCAGACGGCCAGCCGATAAGCCAACTCCTCCTCTGCATACGGCGGCTCAACCCATATATGGTCGTACCATACATCGCTTATCTGTATTTTTTCATAATGCACAATCGGCTTTAAGGGTAAGTGCGGCATCGTCTTGTCGTCAAGTGCAATTTCTTCCGGCTCTGACGGCTGGCCATAATTGTTATGGTCATTGCCTCTTGCCTCTGCATTGTCTCGACTATTCAGCACGACCTGCCAAAGCGAAAAATCGTCTTGATACACTTCTACCGCTGACTCCTCATCTCCATCTAAAAGCGGCTCGTCAAAGACGCGATTGGTCTGCTCTTTATCCATCTCGTCTGCCAAATCTGTCGTGCCGAAATCAAAAATGTAATGCACCTCGTCCTCATCCAATCCCTCCAAATCCTCCATCAGCACCGACTCTGCGGATACTCTATACTCCGGCACGTGCAGGTCATAATCATAACACGTACCATAGACGACGCTGCTTTGCGGGTACTCCTCCCAATTAGCATTGTACAGCAGCGGCGGCGATTGAAATCCATTGTCATATACAGGCGGATTGTTGTCGTCGCCAAACGGGTCAATCAATCGCACATCGGCCTTTTCAATCGGCCGCTTCCAAATCTTGTCGGAAAATTTTCCAAAACTGAATTGACCTATCAGACATTCCTCGGACGATAAAAATGAAACTCTCAATGTCGCTTCCGCTGTGTTGGCATATCGTGCGCCGGTCGGGCCGTTATTGAATTTGTTTGGGACTATATTGTCCACGCCATAAACCGGCCGGATATACATCACGCGGCGTGTTGTATCTAATGATACATTGACCCAGTACACATCCCACAGGTCAATCGGCGGCGGATTTGTTCTGCTCAAAATTTTGACATCAACGGTTCCTAATCCGGTTATGCCCAATCGTATCGGACAGGGCGGGTCGTAGGCAGGGTTAACCGGAAAAAATTCCTTCACCTCAATTTTCATCAGGATGTTTACCGCGCCGGAATCGTAAGGAAGGTTTGACTCGAAAAGAACGGCCGCCTCCTTGTATGAAAAATACGTCATCTCCAACCGCCAGCCGGGGTCAAAATTTCCGGCGGTGTCATAGACATCATAATAGATTACGCCGTTATGTCCTGCAAGGACGATGTTGTCATTTGACAGCGTCCATTTCGGCGGCAGCAGATTGTCAGTGTAATTTTCTTTCAGCACGGTTTTTACTGTGCCGATTAGTTCTTCCAGCGTTGCAAACTGCCGGATGCTTTCGTCCTCTTCCAAAAATATTTCCTGGTAGTTTTGCGTGTTGTCGCTGTACTCATAAAGACCGATGCTTGTGCTGCTGATATAAGAGATTGTTAAGTACGATAAAAACTCATAGACATCGTTAAGTATCCGACAAACATTTGACGCATAAATCGGCGTATCATTGATTACAAATCTTGCGCCGTGATTTGCCGCAAGATTATCGCCGCCAAATTGCTCTTCCGCCGGCGCAGAAAACCGATGATGTCCCGGCATAGGCATCCGCATTGGGTCATCTGGATTGACCCATCCAAAACTTTGATAGTCCTGACAAGTCGGCTCGCCTAATTCGGACGCACGCATTTTGCCTTCGCGGATATATCCCAATGTGTGCTTCCACGTCCGACGCCACGTTCCGGCGGGGATAGGCCAGCAGACATTAGCGACATCCTCAATGCTGCTGCAGACAACGCCGTGGACGGTCGTCGGAAAAGTCCAATAGCCCGGGTTAGCCAAAAACAGCGTGCGTATTTTTAAGACGCGCTCCGATATAAATGGAGTGCTTGTATCATAGTACCAGTCGTAATAATCGGTTCCCATTTTTTTTAATATCAGTTCAGTTGCCGAGCCATTCTCTCCCCACAATTCGTCGTGCAATTCTGCGTACGCCGGCGCGCTTGCGTCAAGGTCAGGCCTATAGGCGGCAATGCCGAAATCATTATAGGCCTCCTGATATGTCCTGTTGTCAATATCGCCGTAAAGCGTCCACTCCAGCGCCTCAGGAAGCACGTCCTCTCCCCACGATGGATGATAGACCGCAAACCAGTTATGGATGTAGGTATCGTCCACTTGCAGTGCCCATCCATACTGCTCTGCGGCAAACTCCGCCATTACCTGCACAGAGTCGTCGTACTTATTTTGCTCCCATTGATATAATCCATTATCGCCAGCACTTACAGGGATTGTGCCAAACTTAATCTGGTAAGCCAGCAAGGCCGGCACAATATACGATGTGTGATACTGTCGGTGAGTTGCGATGGCGTGCCAGCCGCCGCTGTCGTGCCAAGCCATTGCCTTCGGCGCATCCACCGGCCCCAGCCGCAATGCATTGCAGATTTGATTTTTCCGCAGCGGGACTTTGCCGCCATATTTCCATCGTGCGTTTTTCTTATCCTGACAAAACCACGGCGGTATCTGCTCTTTAGGGTCTGTCTCTATGTTAAGACGCTTGTACGCAGGCCATATCGCCCAATAAACCGTGTTATCCTCCCAATCACTGATTACCTCATATCGGTGAGCATTGACATCATAGGTGTGGTAGAGATTTGGATTGACCGCACGTATCCAGTCGTTGTTATAATCAATCGCCCACTGACCGCCGGAAGGCGGGCGTCCATCGTTTGGCCCGCGTGCATTGCCGGCATATCGGTGATAAGAATCTTTTGCCGTCCACAGTTTGCCGCTGCCGCTTGCCCAGTACGTCCAATCCTCCAAATCCTCGAGATAAGACTCAATGGATTGATGCGCCCACAGCATATCGCTTACGTGTCCATTCAGACCGAGTAAGCACCACCAGTCGCCGCCGAAATTGCAACTCATAGTTCCAGCGGTCTCCTCAAAAAACTGTGCAGGTCTTCCGTCCGCATAGTTGGCCGAGATATACAAAGTGCTTCCAACCATCCGACGGCTTGAGACACGATAAAATCCATTGTTTCGCGCATCAGTGCAGCCGGTCAGAAGAAACGGCGTCCCCGGCCTCCAGTCGTCAAACTCTTTGTACCACGTCTCTGATTGCGGAACGGGATTGCCTGTGCCGTTCCAGTTGTAGATTCCGTTTTTGGTTATCTGCTGACAGTTTGGAATTATCAGTTCGCCTTTTTCGTTCGATGAAAACTCAACGCCGGAAATGTTAGATGAAAATGAATCTTCAAACCAAACGACGATTCCGCCCGGGCGCGTCTGAAAAAATAAATCAGATGTCTGCGCCTCTGTGAAGTTGGCGGTCAGTGCGTCGGAATAATTCAGCATCCACGCCGCCCAGTCAGGTGCATATCGCAATGGATGGTTTTCGTCTTGTCCGCTTGCCTGCGTTCCTTCCGCGTGCGCCGTCTTTCCATCCGTCGCCAGATAAATCCACTTGCGCAAGTCCTCCATCGCTCTATGATGGATGGTTTTTTTTGCGCTTAGCGGCCAGTTCTCTTGCAGCCAGTAAAACTTCTTGCTCATACGTTGTTATCCAAGCAGCCCTCGTATCGGGCCGAGCAGCCCATATCGTATTTTCCTGCCGATTATTTCTGTGCCGATTTTCCACAGCGTCCGCAGGCAGGGGTAGCCGCCGTTTCGCGGATACAACTGCATCGCCCAGTTTTTCTCTTCCGGCAGGTACCAGTCATTTTCAAAATCCCATCCGGCAAACGTTTCTCTTTGTTTTAACTGTGCGGATGTTTTTTGGTGCGCCGTGTCCGAGCCGCCAAAGGTATTGATAACATAACAACTGCTTACTTGTGCTGACACTGGCGCAATGCCGTAAGTTGTCGTTGCCGTGCCTGATTTTGAGCCGATATTGATAATGTTAGTGATTGCGTTAGATGCGCTGGATAAGGCCGTAATCCCTGCAATAGTCGCAAACGCACCTTCAAAGGAGATATTGATAACTGCATTGCTGATTTTTTGCGCCATTGCTGTACTTCCAATCCCGCTTGCTTTGTTCGAGCCGGCGCCAATTATGCGGCCGGAAACCAAAATATTTCTGCTGCCGGCTGCGCTCAGGTATCCGTTGCCGCAAAGTGCGCCAATTGCTGCGTCTGTCTTTGCAGACTCCAGCACGGCATTGACCACACAGTCAATAAAGACGGCTTGAGTGCCTGCGCCAGAAATTCCGCCGGCAATGTTGTTTGATTTTACATAACATTTTATCGCTTTCACGTTTTGTAAAACAGCGGACGTACGTATGTTGCCGAAGAAGCAAGCGACAGCCGCGGAGGAAGAACTGCCTACAAAACAAAAATCCTTAAGCGTAATATCTTTAACGCTGCTGCCGCCATACACTCCAAAAAAATTACAGCCATAAGTACCTACTGTGCTCCTACAATACAGATTTTTGATTGTGTGATTTTTGCCATCAATCGCGCCGGAAAAAGGAGAATCGTATAATGTTGCTATAGACAGCCAGCCGGCAGAAGTTGTGCCCAATTGCACCCATTTGGCCGCATTAAACGCCTCCGGCACGGTTATCGCTGTAATGCATTGATAGATATTATTGCTGTAAACTACCTCTGCTCCGACGGCATAAGTAGAGCTGCTGCTGTATGTCGGAACATAGTCGCGCACATACTCCCACTTGCCTGCGGCAAGGTCGTCGGCAAAACTGCTGCCGGACGTATGGTCGGCAAGACATCTGTAGATTTTGCTTTCAGCGGAAACTTTAACGACGACCCACTGACGGTAAAAGGTTGACGCTGCCCAATTGTCAGCCGCCATCATTGTTGCCGACAAATCAATATTGTTTGCAAGAGAATACGACTCACTAAGGCCTGAGTTTATCAGGGCCAAATCTGCCGCAGAGTTAATCGTAATCATGTTAATTTCCTCGATATAAGCCATTGTCTACAAATGTATTCGATACAGTTTATTGTTATGCCGAACAAACCCGCCGTTTTTTATCACGGCAGTCGGCTGAGAATCGAGGCAGTAATCAAACGACGCTCCATTAAAAACCAGTTTTCCCGTACTGTCAAGGATGATTTCACAGGCATCTACAGCGTCAAAATCAATCCGCTTGCGATTATTTACGAATACCTTCTGACTTAGATACAGCAGGCGGTTTGGGCTTCCTGTATCGCCAGGAAGTTCCGGGTCAATGTCATCCGGAGGAAACCCGTCCGCCCAGTTGTTCGGGTCGTCGTACTGTTCCTGTGTAAACGAAGTCTTATAAAGCGTAAAATATTTCGGGGAAAATTCCCTTGTATAGTTCTCAAGGAAGAAAGACTTAAACTCTAATACCTCATCCATAGTAGAAAAAATCGGATTGCCCAATGCCTCCAATGCAACCGCAACAACTCCCGCTGTAAAAGGACAAGAGAAGGAAGTGCCATTTACGCTGCGATACAGCGATTTCGCTTTTTCCTGAATGTTGTCGTAGTATTCAGGTGCTGAAACAGGCGGGTCGCTGAACAGCGGGTTGTCCGGATGTGCAATGTTTGTAGGAAGCATAGCGGCCTTTACCCGCTCCCCGGGGGCAAATAAATCAAGCCCGCTGCCATAGCAAGTAAAATAAGAAAGATTGTTGTCTATGTTCGTTGACCCAGCCGTAATGACAAATGGAAAAGTTGCAGGGCAAGATTGATACCTGCGAGATGAGATTCTGGACCTACTGTTTCCGGCAGCAGCAATGATTACTACTCCGTTATCAGCAAGTTCGGAAAACATTGTATAGATAAAATCATACCATGAGTACAACCCTTGAGAAAGAGGAATCGGTGTAGGGCCGAAAGAGCAGTTGACTATGGTAGGCCGCTTTATTTTGTCTTCTAACTTTCTTTTATGATAAGAAAGAATTGAATCAACACAAGACGCCAACGAACTGTTCGATAAACTTGTAAGAGAGTTGATGATTTGTGTATCTTTGGCTACTCCGCAAGTCGACCCGCCGGCACAAGCCGCTACTGCCGTCCCGTGAACATAATCACCACCATTATTATACAAAGAGCAACGATTATCAAACGCCCAAACGATTTTGCGTGGCCTGTATCCCATCCACAATACAAGTGAGAATCCGCGAAGGGTTTCCGTCTCTTCATTTATGAATTCGGTAGTTTCTGCTTCAACTGCCGACACAGGGACCAAATAGGCAGAATGTATCTCAGGATTCCAGGTCTCGGTAATAGAATACAGTGTTTTGTTCAAATCAAACCCGTTTTGCAGTTTAATTGACGAATACGGAGGGAAAATCCCAGACAAACCTCTGCCAAGATAGGAATTTGAACCAGAAATAACGACCGGGAAATTTGACACCAAGAAAAACATATAATTGGAAAATCTGCTGGCAAACTCGAAAAACGGGCTGGACGGGTCAGACGTAATAGTTATGTGATAGGTCGTATCGCGTTCCTCAATAGAGACATTCAAAACTGGAATTTGAGTAGGTGTTTTTGTGAGAATTCTTTTAGATGTCTTTAAGTAGCCTGAAGAGGTTTTAAATTCCCCGTAATCAGCAGAAGAAAAGTTATAACTGCTTATGTCGGAGAACGTAGCATAGTTCCAGTAAAAATCACCATCATCAAGTAATGTATCTATAGTTTTCGGTTTATACGGGACAAATGTATTGGAGGGAGAAAACTCGTCGTGATTGTATAAGATACCGGTATCAAATATTACTATATCAGTCTTATTGCCTGTTAAAGGAGAGCGAAACGTTGAAGGATTGTTGCAGATTGCAGCAAGCGCCCAATTGTTATCTACGGAAAAATTTACATCGTGGACGACTTGAGGGTCCATCAGCCGCTCCGATGCAAGAATAACATGCAATACACCCGGCTCTTTCCATATTGCTTCTGCCTGCTTCGGAGTCAGCCACACCGTCAGAGAGCCGTATGTTCTCTGTACTGAGTCTGCCTTATATTTCTCCGCCAAGCGGACAGCCGTCTCTGGTGAATCACAATCAATCAGATACTTGTTCATCCTGTTTTCCTCCATTTACCCGCCGAAAATCCGAAGAAGATTCTGTGCTATCCTGACAAACAACAGCCTCTCCGAAGACGCCAGAATGCCCCCAATAAGAACCCCAACCAGAATCCAAACGGGAAACCAGCGGACAAATATCTTTATCCGCTGCAGGTCCCGGCCAAACGGACAGGTTTCTATGTGGACGTTCAGGTGCTCTTTCAGCGCCTCTTTTACCACCCGCTCGATGTCCGACGAAAGCAGTTTCGATAGTACCTTCAGGTTGTCATCACTAAATTCCATATCAGTCGATCTCTTCTGCATAAACCGTTCATTCTCTGGAAGCATTCTTATCCCTTCTTCGCATGCTTTTTGGCCAGATACGCCCGATACGCCCTGACCGCAGCCGATTTCGTTCTGTACATTGCCCGGCCAGAACCTATCGCATATTTATTCCCAATTTTCCGTACAGGCATTGTAATTCTCCTTAAAAAACACCCTTCTTTGCACTTTGCGGTTTGTCATAAACCTGCAAGCCCATCCCAAGAAAAGCCAGCACGGACAGACTCAGGTTCTCCGGAAACTCGTTCTCTTTCATTACGTCATAAATGTCTTCATAGGTAATAGGATAAATTCTTGTTATCGCATCCAGCATATTATATTCATTCCCGACAAAATCCTGTCTGGCAAGAATATTCATCAGAATGGAAAACTGCGGGGACAGTTTGCTCCTCATAAAATCAGCCAGTGCTTTATCCGCAGGCATGTCCCGAATCTGCCCGCTAATCGTTTTCGTCTTGCCGGATACCATGCGCGAAATCAGCCGGATAGTCTGCGACAGCCCCATCAGCGGGTCCAAACGGGCCTTCCCAAACCGCAGTTTTCCGAAGTCCGCAGAACGCGGGTCCTCTTCAACGTCCGCACCTGTCAGGCCGGCTATCATGTAAAACACCGTCAAGGCCATCCCGAGACGAATATACTCCCCGATAATCAGCCGCCTGGCAGCCGCGGCGTTCTTGTCCGTCATCGCCCAGACAGGATGCCCAAACAATAACTGAAACCGGCTTAGGACATATCGCGGAGAAAAAAACGTCCGGTTCAGAAGATAAGTCGCTGCCTCGAATCTGCCGAGATTTCCGGAACCAGTCGCTGTGTTGATATAATTGGCCCATACGTCCGCCTCGTCCTCCGTCATCATCTGAGTTCGAGACAGCGTCCGATATCCATAATCAAACAGATTGACCCGCATCAGATTCATAAAGGCCATCGAAAACTGACTGAAATTTTTAACAACGGGTATCTTGTCCATCCAGTAATTCATCAGGACCTCGTCCATGCTTGACATGGGCATCCCTTCCAAATTCAGCCGGAGTTTCTTGTACAAATATGCATGCGGACGGTCGACAATCTCCTTGTTGATGTCGTGCAGCGCCTTTTCGCTGACAAATGCCTTCGCGGCCTTCCCGACCGTCCTTGCCCATTCTATCGGATGCGTGAAGAAATATGCCCCGCCCTGACGAAGCAGAAAAGAAAACTCCCCCGTCGTCCAGAGCAGCCGGATAAAGTCCGCCCCGCGCCATATGCGTTCCCGGAAGGTCAGCGGCTCAAGAGAACGTATCCGCTGCCGAATCTCCCGCTTGAGAACATGAACCCTCCAGTTGAGCCGTTCAATTTCTTCGTCCTTCTCTGCAATCTCCTTGTTCTCTTTCTCTTTTACATACTCTTCTATGTTCGCCGCACGCTCCATCAGGGCGGCTATCTGCTCCTCAAGACGCTTCTTGACCGCAGGGGGACTTTGCCGAAGTTGACGCTTCAGGTCGTAAATCAGAGCCCGCATTTCCCGTTCCGCCGATGTCATTACACGCTCTTTTTTGGCTTGTTTTTCCGGAAGGGTTCCGCGCTCCAGATGCTCCTGCAATTCCTCAATCTCCGCCGCCAGACGCGTTTCAATCCGTCTGGATTTTATCTCTTCCCGAAGCCGGGCAATTTCATCCAGAAGGGCCTGAAGTTCCTCGTGGTATCCCCCTTTCTTCTTTGGCTCAATATCATTCTCTTCCAGTTTCCGATTCAGTTCTTCAACATGTCTTTCCATCTTCTGCCGAGTCGCCGCGTCGGACGTCTCCAGCCATCGGCGAAGAGCATTCCGGGTCTTCCTGAGTTCATCCAGTGTAATGCTGACAGTCTTCCTGCGGGCTTTTTTCGGAAGCGGCCATTCCCCCGTTTCCAGATATTCCTCAATCTGTTTGGCGCGTTCTCGTGTTCTCTTTTCAAAAATAGGCGTCATATAGATTGAACGGAGGATTTTCTCTGTCTCCGTCCTGACCTTCTTTCGCCGTGCATGTGCCTCCAAAAACGCATCCTGAACGTATTCCCGCGTGATTTCAGGGAATATCTGCCTCAGTTCATAGACCACGTCATCGAACGACTGAAGGTTTTTCTTGACCGCAAGGGCCATCCCAAGACGGACAATCTTTTCAGAAAGTTGCGAACAATCCGCCATCAGATACAGCCCTCCTTGAGCAATACAGCAACTTCCCCTTTCAAGGTGAAAATCTCCGCATCCAACTCTTCAGTGCTCATTTCCGTATACGGCAGAATAATCCCCCGACGGCTTCGACCGCCGCCTTTCTGTTTCGCCGCGGCCTCTTTTGCGGCATACAGCATTTCTATCTCCATCTCAAGCTGCCGGATTTTCTCGTTCTTTTCTTCCAGTTCCCGAGTAAGTCTTTCCAGTTCTTCCGACTCGTCCGGCGTCAAATCTTTCCCTTTCACTCGTTTGGCCCTCGCCTTTACACTGAAAATATCATACTGTTCCGTAATAGTTGCCTTCTGAATGGCCAGAGCACGCCCAATCTCTGATTTGGCTTTCAGCAGGCCCGTTGTGATAACATCAAATTCATTCTCCAACTGGTTCAGACGGGCTTCATAGCCGGCTATCTCGGCTTCGTCTTCTGTCTCCGCCAATTTTCTGGCAAGCAGTCTCCGATTGGCTTCTATCTGGACCAGACGCATCCCAAGTCCCGCCGTCTCGATATCCGTAATCGGACGCGGGTTTGCCGTCAGAGAAGAAGCAATCTCCATCGCTCTGGGGATAATATTCTGCCGGACGGCCTCCCGCATCGCCTGAAGCCAACTGCGCGATGTGCTGGACGGGACCGTCAGCCCTAACAGTTTCCGGTAGTCCTGAATATCCTCTTTCCGTATCGACAGGGCTATCGGAGAAGAACCGTCCGATACAATCGACCGGATAACATTATCCACTTCCGCCGCAGTATTGACCGATTCAATCTCTTCTGTCAAAGGAACCTGCGGTTTTTCTTCTGTCAAGGCCGGCGCTGTCTTTTTAGCGGGTTCTCTTTCGGCTTTTGCCTCTGCGGCCTCTTTCTTTTCCAGTTCCTGCTGTGTCTGAACAGGGACTTCGCCCGTCTTGATTTCCGGCTCGAGCAGAGGAGATTTATATTCCGTCAAGGCAGCCGCCGTATGCATCATCTGCGGGATAGAGAACGCAGCCAGTTCTATCCAGATATTTTCCATATCCTTTATCAATCCCGCCTGTATCCGCTCCAGAACCGTAGAGTCCCGGCCAAGACCATAATCTTCCACGCTAAACGTCGCGTCCAGAATCGTCTCCAGACGTTCCTCACCCACCTCCGCCAGCACATTGGAAAATCCCGCCTTTGAAAGGATTTCTTTGGCAAACTGAGCCCGCGTTCCGCCGGTCAGGCGAATCCATTCCGATTCCAGTTTCGGAAGAATCTTGCCGAGGAACGGGAGTTTGCCCAGAAAACCAGCCCCCTTTTTGGCAAGATACGTCATCCCTTCCCCGCTGCTTTCCGACAGGACGGTAAATATCGTGTCCAAATGACCCATCAGTATCGAACGATACGGGCTTTCCTCCGTCCGTCTCATTGTCTCCACATCCAGCCGGCGGTGCTGATAGTTTGCCATCGTATGAGAGGCCAGCATAGTTGACCGGGCCGCAAGACCCGCCGCAAAGCCAGCCGTATGAAGGGCTGTCTTCCCCGCCGCCGTCTCGGACGCTTTCTTCATCGCCGCACGCATAGCGGCTTTGGCTCCTTCAGAAGCAGATTTCGCCGCACCGGCGGTTAGAAAGAATTCCATCCAAAACTGCGTTGATTTCACAAGCACATCCGCAATCTTCCCGCCGGTGGTCATCTCTCTACCGGCATATTCGTAATATTCCCGAACAAGCCGCTCATCGCCCTCCCGCGTTATGACAGGCAGATTAGACGGAAGTGCCCCTTCTGTCTCGGCGTAGACTTGCCGGTACAGGTTCTCCAGATATCCGTCATAATCAAACCCGCCCTGAAGGCGCTCAATCGCAGCCCGGACTTTCGCCGTATCAGACGCCTCCAAAACCAACCCCACCAGCGGGATATGCCAGCCGAGTTTCTCGTACAGATTCCGGCGAAGAACGCCAAGAACACCCAGCGGGACCTGCTTTTCCTCTGCGTAGTCGTATTCGTCCACATCGTCCAGCCGGCTGGGAAGGTCTAAAGATACCGCCTCTTTTACAAATCGCGGAATTTGTACGGAAAAATACCGTCCTGTAGACGTTCGCACTATATCCCGGCCTTTCGCCTCCTCCTCCCGAACAACCTTCATAAAATCCGGATGCCGCCTGCCGACCAGAATCATCCCCGTCTGCTCGTCCAGCAAGGGCCCTGATTCCCGTCCGGTATGGACGAAATCATAACCGTCCCCGTCCGGGTCAAAAACGCGCCACTGCACACCCCCGCCAAGACCCTGACTCAGCGGGACGGCTTCCTGCATAAACCGCGGCTGCTTTACGGTTTCAGACATCGCTCCCCCGTGATTCCGTTAATAAAAATATCCCCCGATTTTAAGGCGTCATACTGCTCATCTGTAAAGATCACCGGCAGTCTGCTGATTTCCTCCGGCGAAATGTCCCGATAAGAAAACTCCGAGCCCTCATAGGGGACCTTCCTGAACAGATTCATTGCACGCAGTTTTTCCAGCATCGCCTTTTCACTCGGCCAGACCCCGCCGGAATTTTCCGCCGTATCTTTCAGCCATCGCAGAAACGACGAGGATACGTCAATAAACGTCCGCTTCTCTTCTCTGGTCAGCCAATCCAGCCCAAAGAAGAACCCGCGTTCTCGAAGAGATTCTTCGCCATATTGAAGCGCCTTCTGGGCTACAACGGCTACATAGGGAGGAATCTTGTAGTTCAGACTGTTCGCAAATGCCTTGAAGTCCTTATCTGAAAGCACCTTGTCTACATACCGAGCCCGCAGAAGCATTTCTCTTGCTTCCGCCTCACCGAGTTTGCCAGTGTAAAAATCAAAGACAGAGTCCTGAATCTTCCGATATTCTGAATAATCCGTTTTTGCCGGCGATTCTGTATCCCTCATCCCGTCTACAATGGCATACAGATTCTTTCTGTCCGTTTCATGCAGAGCCGACTCGGAAAAGATTTCGTCCTTCGTTATAAACTCACCGCTGGTCATCTTTGTCAGAAAGCCGGTAAGGGCTTCATACCGCGTTGCACTTTTTTCTTTCTCCGCCGCCGCCTTCCGCTCACTGGCATAGTCATCCGCCCAGTTGACAAGTTCCCGTGCGTATTCAACCTTCTCCGCCTCTGTAATAACCCCTGAAGCCGCCAGACCGGACAGGTATCCGTCAATCACTGGGATAACCGCCTTCACATCCCCGCCAGAATCAATAATCCCCGCAATATCCTGCCGGACTGAATATACCTGCTGCTTCTTCTGTTCCTTCTGAATAGCCAGCGCCTCCTGAGCCAGCGGAACGGCAATCGACTGGACGGAAGCCCACAACTGCTCCTTCAAGTCCGCGGGGAGAAGTTGATTGGAAAAAATATCCCCCTTTAATGTCTCCAAATCCACCACACCATCCGTCGTCAAAAACGCACCGTTCCGGATGGCCTCCGCATAATTGGAATAATATTCTTTATACAGATTCTTTCGATATTCCGCCTCGCCGCGCTCCTTGTATTTGTTCACAGTCAGAACGGCTTCATCATAACTGGCGTGGAAATCACGCCATTTCGACAAGTATTCTGCAGCGGCCAGATTTGCCTGTTCATTCTCGCCCTTTGAAAGGGACAGTTCCATCGTTGAAAGAAGCGCCGCCTGATTCTCCTGTTTGGCCGTTTTCAGGCGAAGGGATTCCATCTTTGCCCTGCTTATTTCGCGGAAAGACTGAAGCCCCGCCAGCAGAAACTCCCTCCGTTCCGGCGAAACGGAATCGAGCATGGCCAATACATCCCGCTCCGATTCCTGAAGAATCCGCTCCGTCTTGCCCTCCCACGCCTCAAACGGTTCGTTCTGAAATACAGACTCAAGAAGAAGTTCTTTTTCCGCCAGAACGTTCTTGACTTTGTAGGCAGTCAAATCGTCAAGGTGCTCCTGATATTTCTTGTTGACGGCCTCCTCCAGCCGCTTCTTCTGCTGATAATAGTCAACTGCTTCTTCACCTATCCGCGCAAGACTGGAAAACATAGCCGCAACATAGGGCTTCACCTGCGGCGCCTGCATACTGACAGGTGCCTGTATCGGATACGGCATGGAAGACTGATATGGTTTCATTACAGCCATGGAATTATCCTGAACTATCTGTATCGCCCGTTCCGGTTTTAGCCCCGGCTCCGGCATGATACGCTTTCAGCCCGCCCAGAGCCATCTTGCCCATCCCAATCGCCAGCGCTGACCTTGCGGCAACACGGCCCTGGGCCTTGGCAAAGGCACCCTCCGCACGCAGCAGGGATGCCTGATTCATCAGCGAGGTATAATCCGCCATGCCCTGCCCAAGCAGGAGATTCCTGTCCAGATGGAACTGATAGGCCATGTCCGCCAGAATATCTACATACGACGAGCCGGAAAGCGATACACCCGACTTCGCTGCCCGGGCGATATTCGCCGCCCGGTACATCCGCTGCTGTCTGGCCTGCCGTTCCGCTTCAAATTTGGCCTGCTCCAACTTTTGGCGGGCAAGGGCCTCCTGCTGCTTCGCATTGAAAACGGCTGCTTTGTGCTCCGCCTTGCCTTGCCGCTTGGCGGCTTGGCCTTGGAGCACTACGCTAACTCCCTCCAATATCGCCAGTCCTGCCAATACTAATTCAAGCATAACTGATAGGTCCTGAATTCGAATCCGTTTTCTTCTTTCACGCCCGTTTCACGGAACCCGAACCATTCCGCAAAACGAATCCCAACCGGATAATAACACAATACATTCGCTTCCAGCGTCAAAGGACTTCCAAATTCTTCACGAATAACCAGCAGAATGCCCATCAGCAATTTGACAAGCATTAAAGTCTTAACGGTCTGGTCTATGCGAATCCAGATTTTATGAACTCCATTCTCCTGCGGTATCAATCCGCCGACAATTAACGGATTGCCCTGATTGTCCACAAGCGTATAGGAGAAACCTCTCTCCGGCGGTTCCTGTTCCGGATAATCACGCGGTATCGGTTCAAGCGGGTTCCTTATCCTGCTCAAATCGCCAGTTCTGTACTTGCGAATATTCATTCCTCCTCCACGCTAAATGCCATATTCATCGAGATAATCGAGAATGGAAAAGGTTCGTCTGAAACAACCAGAGAATACCCATCCGGGCTGAATCCCCCGCTTATCCATAACGGGTAGTCTCTGGACGTCTCATAATACGAAGCGGATATAGGAACAAGAAAATCGCTGTTCGACACAGACTGCCCCGCCTTGCCGCCCATCGACCGCAACAGTCTAACCTTGATTTCGTGAATCCTCTTGATGCGGCCCGAAAGCGTCTGCGAACTTGGAATGTCCAAACGCATCCCGCGAACCCGCATTTGATAGGGGATTCCAATGGAAAACGCCGGCGGATACCCGCTTGATACGTTGATTATCCCGTCGGAAACAACAGCAGATTCGTAATAATTCTGCCCAAACGGATAAAACAAAACCGTCTGCCCATTCAGATGGTCAAGCCGGTACGCATTCCAATCGAAATCCGCAGGAGCCGATACCACGTAATCCGTCGGTTTAATCTCCTCTCCATTGTACGAAATCAAAGCCCCTGACGGAGTTTGCGACAGATTGAAACTCATATGGTCCGGATTCCGGACATAATAATATCCCCCAAGAAAAGAAACATATACACGTTCTCCTTCGACAAAACCGTGCATAGGATGATATACGGTCAAAGTAGAAGTCAGCCGGAATGGAACTCCGCCGCCTACCCACTGATATTTACCGGGATAAAGATTCCCCGTCAAGGAAGCAATGGAATCTGTTATCGTATCTCCGCTTCCTTCGTCCAACTCAAACACAGCAGATGCCGTTCCCCCTTCTTCAAGACTGCCGTCATATTTCTTGTATTGCCCGAAGGCATAAATATTGGCAATTTCATCTTCTCCGAGCGCAGATTGATAAAACCGAATCGAATCTATGTACCCCTCTGCATAATTGCCAAAAATTGAAAAAAAGTCCTCTTTGGCAGAAAAGAGATATGCCCGATTTGAATTGCTCAGACTTCCCGTAATTCCCGATAAATCCCTCTGACCGCACAGATTCCCGTTCAAATACAGATATGCGTTGTTTCCAGTGTTTCCAGTCCTGTCAATCACAAATGCAACATGCTGCCATTCATCATAAGTCAGACTATTCCCCGTTCCAGACACAGAAACAGAAACAGCATTTGAATCTCTCAAAAACAATTCCAGTATTCCGGAACTGTTTACGCCAAATGCATAGCCAAATCCGTCAATATCGGACAGTTTTGAAATAATAAAATATCCTTCATCGGACGACCTGAACTTCACCCACGCACAGAAGGTAAAGTCAGACGATGCATCCACAGAAGCCGCATGCGAAATGGTCGGCCCACAACCACCAAACGGATTCAAATATAAACAATAATTCGCCATTGTTATTGCCAGTACTCCACAATCTTCAAGACAGCCGGAGAAAGACCGTTCAGCAATCCAGTTGTACTCCAACGGGAATTCATATAGAACGTCCCGGTTTCAACACCTATCCTGACAGAGAATACAATCGTTTCAGAGGTTCCTGCCGTCATCAAGTGTTCCAGAAAGATTTTATCAACGTGGATGTTATTAGTACGATGCTCAACGGCCGCAGCCGCAATTGCATCTGTTCCTGTATCTTTAAACAACGCCAAAACAATCCCCTGTATATTCTGATGATACCCCGATGCCGTAGCCGTAATATACAGAAGATTATTCGCAGATTTTGGCGTATACTGGAGAGTAAGAATTTCCTGCCCTTCTGTTATCTGAGGAATAGTATTATCCAGTGGAATCTGACTGGAGACACTTATCCGCTCAGAATTTGTGGTGTAGCGAATCTGAGCCGTCAGGCCCGGGTAATTCGGTACGCCGGAGGCGGAATGTCCAACCAGAAGATAATTATTCAGTTCTTCTCCCCACGTTCCCACGGAACCGCCAATAACAGGTAAATTAGCCATTAGTAAATCACTCCATACTGATATGTTCCATAAGTTCCAGACCCGTACAATACGGTATCCGAGGCCCAAACAACACGTTTCTTTTCCTCCTGCTGAACACTATAAACAAGCGACGAATCCGTATAGGGCTGATTTGTATTCGGAATCTGAAGAATCATCCGCTCAATGTAGTAAACCGTCTCTGTTCCTATGGTTCTCCGAACTGTCAGGTATAATACATCAGCCCCGTTTTCCTGTACGACCGCAACACTGATGAATTTCCCGCTTTCCGGATAAACTGAATACCCGCCGGTGATATGTTCTGCCCAAGCCACCACCTCTTCCCGCGGCTCGTACGTCAAGGAAACCAAAGCCCCATCAGAACGGACAATCCAGACAATCGAAAACGGCGACCGCTGATAAACCATCTGGACGGGGAGAGATTCAAACAATTCTCTCGACAGGATAGACGCATTCTCCGATTCGTACCGATATGACGCCTCATTAAACCGCATCAGGCGGGCAATACGACCGCCGCGCTGGAAGAAAAGAATCGTATTCTGACAGCGAACCGGCTGAATCGGATAACTGCCATAAGACGACTGAAGACGCGCCTGCATATTCGACGGGGTAATCGGATTATCCGAAGAGCCGGATGTTATCCTGTATTCTTTTGACATTGTGCCGATAATCAGTTCTTCATCCGGAGCCATCCAGGCAATTTCCGACAGGTCGGAATCTTCTATTTCGAGGACAATGGCATCATCATCAGCAATCCCCTCCTGAAAATCATCATAATCACCCGACCTTGACGCCCACAAGGTTTGCGGATTATACGCCGTCGCCGCAAACCATAAACGCCCTTCGAAAATATTCACCAGACTTGGCCAGCCGCGATAATTATTCCACGCCCCTTCAGCCCACATCGACGTTGCAATCCCATTCGTCCCGCCGGATACCGCAGCGTGTACGGGAGAAACAACTTTCACGCTCACCGTTCTGGAATCCGTAAAACCTGTGATGCGGACTATCCCGTTGCAGATTTGATTTTTGGCGGTCAGCGTCGCACTCCCGCTTGTTGAACTCCGAGTAAATGTGTAATAGACATTCTCCTCCGTCTCCTCAGACGTGTAAGCCGTATTGGCGGAAAATGTCCGTACCTCCTGCCAGACGCCGCTTTGTATACGGCGCCAGAGTTTGAATGAGTTCGATGAAACCAGAACCTCAAATGTGAAACTGCCCTTAATTCGTATTCCTTCCCCAGTCGGCACGCTGTTTGTATCGTTGTCAGGCGTTGTCAAAACGTTATCCAGCCGGACATTTCGAATCAGCCAGATGGAGCCAACGTGATTTTCATTGAAAATGTCCCCCGTCGATGCGAGCGTTCCCGTCGTGTCCTCCGGGAAATAATACCCCGATGCAGAAGCAGAAGAACTGAACTGAACGGTGATAGATTCGTCTGTATTATCCGCCAGAAACGGACCATTCTTGTAATTGAAGTCTTCCAGGGTCCATTCCACGGCGGATTTTCTGGAAAGCACCTTAGGGGGATAATCCCGATGCGCGATATAAATGACATCCGCAGACTGGATATAGCACAACCGAAACAAATCATCCTCTTCGTACGGCGAATTCAATTCGTAGATTTTCTGAACGTATCCGCCGGAATCATATGCGGTAAAATCATCCCCATCCGTCCCGTCCAAAGAAAAATGCGTAGAATCAATGACCGTAATTGTCCATTCACGCAAAGGACTTCCGATATAATTCAGTTCAATCGTCCCGCTGACCGAATGGAATCGGACGGTGTCCCCCGTTGAATATCCATGCGGCGACAGCGTTTCAACCACAACCGGCAGACCGGACGGCAGAGAAATTGAAGATATCCCCAGCGAATCCGTCAAAACCCTGTCGCCGTTTGAAAAAAAGCGTATCTTCCTGTCAGAAAACTCGAGAACAACAGTATCGTTCGCAGAGAATTCGAACGGAATCAGCCGGCTGGCGCCAAGGGCTTTCGCGACAAAGATAGTCCCGGGACGCTTGAATACACCCCCTTCAGACATCGGTATGGAGTTGATGAGAACAGAACATCCATTGTAATACTTGGCAATATCAACACGGCCGTCAAGAAAGGATGATAATTTGCCGGCATTAAAGGATGTCCTTACCCATCGAGCCATATCAATAGACCCTGTAAAGACACTCTACTTCCGTCAAAGACCCCGTGTAATCGGTAAACAGCGACGACAAATACCGATACCCGACGGCGTCAAACAGAACAGAACCGACTTTCGAATCCCCCGTGCTGCCGCAGACGGCAATTCCTGTCGGATGAAATGATTCGACCGTTGCCGTTTCCGCCCAAAGGTAATCAGAAGTTTCTCCGTCCGCCCGGGCGGCACCAAACTGCCAGACAATCCGTGCGATTTTCTGAACCGGCCCTCCGTCCACACGCCCGTACAAGTCTTGTGTAAGCGTATCTCCGGCAGATGCCCCTCTGGCTCGGACAATCAAACAAACGGCATTGGCACAAGTAATAATCCCAGTCCCATGCTCCCGGGTCAGGTCAATCTCCCCAGCCTTCGGGCCTATCGCAAAGTCCGTCAACGCAGAATAATCAGACGGATGAGACACAGAGATATCTTCCAGATATCCAAGCCGCTGATACGAACTGATATAAGTCTGAGTAATCATACTTGTTCCCTCATAAATACCGCGAATGCCACGTGGAACTATAGAACGAATAACGCTTCTGCTTCTGCTGAGACTGAATAGACCTCGATTTCCGCATCACGATAGACTCATATTCCTGCATAAGGTCATAGCGAACCTTCGGATTGTTCGCCAGCGGAACGCTCAGTTTGCACGCCAGTTTCAGGACCACCGCCGACCGGAGAGGAACAGACCAGGAAGCAGGCGAAGACAGGTAATAGACATACCGAATCGGAAGAATCGGTGTATCCGAACTCCCAACCTCAGACAAGTAGGACACATCATTGCTGAACTCACCAGACGCCGTAAAGGCCGTCAAGACACTGTAGAGAGAGTCTTCATAAGTCAAATACTGTCCAGAACGGTATTCCATCCCTTGTGAATATCCCGGCGCTGTGCTTCCGGCATCCGTCAAAATGTATTGGCCCTCCAGAGTCCAGTTGTTAGTATTTTCCTCTTCCCCGACCGAAACAAGACGAATAAAGTCCTGAGGAATCTGATAGGTATGTTTCTCCCCAAAAATATCAATCCCCGCAGATACCAAATACACACGCTTGATAGCTTCCGTCCAGTTGTATTCAGCCAGAGTTTCCCGTATGGCGGGCGTCAAAAATTGTTCACAAAGAATATACTCCTGTTTGGCAGTCGATGCCGCCGTTATCTTCGCTGCGCCAAGGTACTGAAGTGCTTCGTTGCAGACCTCAAATGAGTCGGACGGTATAGCCATAATCTACCCTTGCCAATCAGGCTTGGGGCGGCAGGCCGTCAGACCCGCCGCCCGCCAGCCCATCGGAGCACTATACGTATGTAAAGAAGATTTTTACGGCAACGCCTTCCCCTGCGGTAAGACCCGCCGAAGCAGTTGTCAATACAACACTGCTCTCTTTATTCAACGCGATACTGTTAACGCCCTTATAAACGGTTCCGTCCGGTTTCGGGACAACCACCTGAGGCGTTGCAGATTTCAGCGATCCAACCGCGCCAAACAGGTCCGCATCTCCCGAAACACCAAGGGAGCCCGTCACCGCGTTCGTCATCGCCGTCGGAACACCATTCCCGTTAACCGGATAGACTATCGCGTAGAGAGGAACGGCCCCCTTGGGCAAAGACCCGAACACCAACGTGCTGCCTGCATCTCCGCCGTCCGCGGAATAGCAGACATCCGTCATGCAGTAAACATTCCCGCGGGCATATCGATTGTCCGCCATGTTCCCGACACGACTTGACAATTCAAGGTTCCGCAAGCTGCTTGTACATGTTTCCACGGCCATCTTTATTCCCTTTCAACTTTCAGATTACGCACATTCAATCACAACCACCTTGGACTCATCGGTCCGGATGGCACCCATGTAAGCCGCTACCAGAATCTGCCACATCGCCTTGTCCGTGTTGAAGTCAACTCGGAAGATTGGTTTCGGATTGGAGACGTAGAGAACGGCATCATTGGGGAATGCAACACACCGATAAATGGCCGTGTCCTTGTCCAAATCTCCGTTTGCCTCCAGCGACACATTGTGGTCAATCAGGAAGTTAAAGCCAAGATAAGTAAACATCTCTCCAGTCTTCATGTCCGAAATCATCTGAAGAGAATGCTCTTTCTGCTTGGCCTCCCGCAGAAGGTCCGAAACCTGCTTCGGCGAGCAGACCAGATTGAAGACCTGGTTGGGGTCATTGTGCATCGCAGTCAGAGCCTGCCGAGCCAAAATGAGTTTCTCCGTCGTCAATCCGCTGGACGTGCCGCCTTTGGCAAACGAGTTGGTCGTATCATGCGGAATGTACCGCCCGCCGCTCGTAATGGAGAACGTGTCCGCCCTCAGAGAGTATGTGTTCGTCCGGTTCTTCCCGCCGACTACATCAGCGAAAAAGGCCCCGTGAATCACATCATTCTTCAGACGAACAACCCCTTTGGCCATCGCCTTCATAAACGGCGACTGAGCAGAGATATTCATCGCGATTTCGTCAAAGGTGTCAAACAGAACCCTCTTGTAGAACTTCCGCGAATACACCCAGCGGGTCGGGAACTCAGGGTCTTCCGCAGGAACGTCCTCACCGCGGACTTTCTGCTCAACCAGGTCAATCTTTCCAATCCACCGATACGCCTTGAATTCGCCTTCCATCTGGTCAACTTCTACATGACCAGCGTAGACATCCTTGGTCTCCTGAAGGACTTCTCGAAGGGTTGCATCCCAAGACGCGTAAAACGCCTCGTTGATTTTCGCCAGAGACGTGTTTTCGTAATAGGTTGGCATCGTTCGAACTCCTTACCATTACTGTTTCTTTCTCTTTCGGCCTGTTCTCCCAACAGGGCAGGCAAGGCGTCCGAATCGTTGGGGGGCGCTGCTTCCTTGTCCCAATCTTATTCAGGACATTTTATTATTTTCCACTTTCCCTAATTAAGGTCAAGTATTTTTCTACGGCTTTTTGGTGCTCCGGATGCAGTTTATTCTTGTACGCCTCCGAATTGAACAGTTCAGACAACTGCTCATACAGCGTCTGCTCTTTGGCCGGCGCCGTGCCGGAACCCGTCTGGATTTTGTCTTCCGCCAGACGGCTGCTCATCGTAAACAGCATATCAATGACTTTCGGATGGTCCGCAAGACCAACCTCCTCAAGAACCGGCAAAATCCCAAATTTCTCCGCCGTCTGCTTGGCTCGCTTGAAGTTTTCCTCGTACTCAGACTTCCATTTCGCCTTCAATTCCTTTGCCGCAGATTCGCGCTGTTCTTCCAGCTGCTTCTGCATCGCCTCCTGAGCCGCTCCGGCAACCTCTAACTGGAAGTTTATCAGTTCCTGAAACTGCTTGGGGGTCAATTTCAGTCCATGCGCGAACTTCTTGAACTCCGATACAAGGTTTTCGTCAATCTCAACAGGCGGTTTTTCCGGCGGAGTAAAGTCATACGCGTCCGGGCTGGACGGAACACCCAGTTTTTCATAAATTTTCTGCTCCAGTTCCTCAGTCAACTGAATATCCGGAAACTGTTTGAGCACTTTCTGGCCGACAAAGGACTCCAGTTCCTTGTACCCCTTCAATACATCCTCCACTTTCCCCCATTTTTTGGCTGTAAGGATGGATTTGTACTCTTCGGGGGCCTTTTCTGCGTCCAATCCGCCATTGGAAAGCACCCAAGAAACTCCGCCATTGGAAAGCACCCAAGAAACCAACTTTTGCCCTGCATCCGGCGATTCCGGCTGTGCAGACTCGGCTTTTTTGCCTTCCAGAACACTCCCATCCGGTGAATTTTTCTGCTGAATCGGTTCGACATCACTCATAACCAATCTCCATCTCTAAAAACTGCTTGATTCGAATATAAACATCCCGTTTTCCGGCCCGATAGGCAAGACTTAAAGCGTTGAGATTCCCGCTGTCAGAGGCAGGAATCTTAAATCCCGTGAACTTTTCCAGGTCATCCAGAACCAGTTTCCCCTCATCGGTATTGAAAATCTGCTGATATGCACGCGCTTTTTTCACAGATTCGTTATGAATCTCAATGTTCATAGATTTTCCTCCTTGTCCAGAACGGGAGACAAGTCTTTGACGGCCTGTGCACCCTGCTGGAGCATCTGCATTTCCATCATCTTGTTTTCTTTTTCCGTCCGCTCCTGCCGCATCTGTTCAATTTCATCAGGCATCCGGACTAATTCCGCAGGTACCCCTCCGTGTATGGCCGACTGAATGGCCGCTTCATCCAGATTCAGGACGTCCAGAACCGGATAGAATTGCTGATACGGAACCCATTTGTTCAGCCAGACGTCAATCGCCCGCACCTGAGAAGCACTCATCGCCATCGCCAGCCGGCCATGATAGACAATTTCCACCTTCCTGCCGCCTACCCGCAACAGACGCTCCGGCTGGGATTCATATATCAACTCTCTTGCCCGAAGAATCAGCGGGTCCAGCATCTCTTTCTGGACCCCCAAAATCAGCGGGGAAAGCATCACCAGTTTCTCCTCCATCCGCTGGGACACTTCATAGGCCGTCATATTGCGGTAGTCCGCCAGCGCCTGAAACAGGTCATAATAAAACCCTTCCAAAACACGCTGCCGCTCCGCCTGAATCATCGAATCCGTCAACACAATATTCGACCCCGTCCGCAACGGTACAGGGTCCGGAGAGCCGGGCATCTTTACCAAAATCGCCCCCGGGGCAATCATCGGATTGTTCAGAAGCGTCCCTTCTTCAACAATCAGAGGCGGAAGCGTATTCAGGTCTGAATACTGAATATAAATCCGCCTCATCTGATTGAGCATTTTAATATCCGGAAGCAGTTCTATCGCAGGAGACCGGCCCATCAGTTCCCCGGGAGCCCTCTCAAACCGCCCGATTTTGTACGGGAGCGTACTGAAGCCGCTCTCCCGGACAACAAACATCTTGCCGATTGGAAGGAAATAAACCGACTTGTACGCCCACGAATCCAGTTTCTCCGGGTTATACTCTTCGTTCGGAAATACAGCGTGGATACACTCAAAGGTGTCCATTTCCTCCAGCATCTTTTCGACATTTCTCGGCAACTCCGCCTCCGGAAACTCCTGCCGGAACGTTCGCCAGTTGTACTCAATCCGACGATAAACCGTGTCAATCTGACCCCGGGAATTTTCTTCAAAGTAGACACTTTGGATAGGATATGTTCTGAAAACAAGTTCATTCCCGGAGCGTTCGACGGAGATTACCGCCGTACCGAAGACGGCCAGTTGTCTGCAGGCCGTAAACATTTCCCGCTGGAAATTGCTTCGCCAAAGGGCTGCGTGAACGTCCTGCGTCTGGAGAGACAGTTCCTTCTGAAGGGCCAAATCGCGGTTGTATTTTTCCTCAGAAACGCGGAAATCAAACCAGCGTATACCATAGGGAGTCAGGTAGGAAATTATCCCCGCGGCCATCCGGATAGACGCCTGAATCGCCGTTGCATCCGCTATATCCGTAGCCACTACCGGCGTCTGGGCATTCCCCCCAGAAGCCGAATCCGTCGTCTCCCGAACCAGAAAATTCGCCGCATTCGGCCAGCAGTAGCGGGCTACCTCTTCCAAAAGCAGATTCCACGGCTCCCGAGCGGAACGCCGGTCCAGATATTTTTCATACAGTTTCTTCAGGTCCATTTTATTCACCCAAACGTTTCTTCAGCACGGATTGTATCCCGTACAGAATGTTTTCCGAACGCCCTTTCGGAATCCGACGACGCTCCCGTTTTTTGCTCTCCTCTTCGTCCTTGACGACCTGCTGAATGTCTGTCGTTTCCTGCATCTTCGGCGTCTTCATTTTGTCAGAACCAAACAGACTGCTCATAGTTCTATCCCCTTATCAAATACCTGCACGCCGCCGATGCCGGCGTGCGCTTCTTTTGTTCTCTGTCCATAATAGAAACATTCAGCCAGCGCCCTGCAAGCAAAAAATAAAGTAAGGCGTGGAAATAATGGTCGTCTCCCAGTTTCACCCAGCGGGGTTTTTTAACGCCCGTCTGCTCATTTTCCACAATCGTCCTCGCCGTTTGCGTCAGCTGAGACGGGAAATCAGACGGAAGAGACGCCGCCGCAGGAAACTGTATCTGGCGGTCTTTTACCAGCGAATAGACACGGTCGCACCACTCATTGCGGTTGCATTTGATACGCCCTTCCAATTCGTCCGTCTCCACCTCCGAAGGCATCAACTCCGAATAATAACACCGATACCCGCGAACCCCTTTGCCGGACAGCCGGCGGAGAAAATCCCTGCTGGCGTGAATGTCCGGCTGGGCATCTATCACCAAAGACCGGACGCCAAACCGGTGAATCAGCAGCAAAAGCCCGTCAAAACTGTCCTCCTCCCCAGCCGTCAACACCTTCCACGTCTGGCCGGAAACGCGAATCCCAATCACATAATGAAGCCGATTCCCTACGTCTATCCCCATCGCTGACGGGCCCTCATACGATGACCACCTCGGTTCCAACTGACAGCACGAAAGAATATCCTCCTCCACCAAACGATAATCCGCCTCCAAAGAAGCAATCCCCAACACAGACCGGAGAAACTCCGACCGGCCATACCGGTTCGATTCCATCTCCATCCGCTCCAGACGAGCCATATCCTGCCCTAAATCCGCCCGGGGACTCATCAGACCATCCACCCAAAACCCCTCTATCGACCGGTCTGGAAAGGCAGGAACCCATTGCCCATCCTTCACGTCTATCCTCTTGCCGCATTTGACACAAATCCGCTCCCAACGACCGTCTATCACCCCCACAGAACGCGGGAAATCCCTCCCTAAACACGTATAATGCCAGCAAGACGAACACTTTATCTCCCAATGATTCTGCGTGCTCGACTGCCATAACTTGTCCACCCCATACCCCGGATACGTCGGAGTGCTAAACGACCACTCCAATTTCAACTCACTGTCCCGAAGCCGCTGCCGACTCAACTCCACCATCCCCTCATCCATCAAGTCCACCTCGTCCCGTATCACCAAATCACACGGTATCGACCGCAAACTCACACTGTCCTTCGTCCCGCCTACCTTCTGCGGAACAGCCCCAACAAAATAAATACTCCGACCACGAAACGTCTTCAAATACGCCGTGTTCGTCTCTAAATACCGCCGTATCCCATCATTCAACTCCAATATCGGGTCAAAACTTATCCGACTTAACGCCTCCACCTGCCGCGCCGTAGGCATCATATACAGCGCATTCTGCCGAAATCGGCCAAATATACACCCATGAACACATTCCAAAAACTTCGTCGTCGTTATCCGTACCTGACTGCCCTTCTTTATCACTACCTCCCGAGATCCACGATGAACTAAATCCAATAAGTACGGAGTACCCGCTAAACTAAACCGCTCCCCAGGACGAATAAAAAAACCCCCTAACATCGCCCAACTCAAACAATTCACAGCACCTAACCCACGAACTACACGACTGTCAATCCCATTCCCATGTTCCATGGCAAACCCCTAAAAAAATACCCCCTAAAACCCACCAAAACGCCCCACAATCCATTTTCTCCCTATCCCCCTACCCAAATATACCCCACACACAAATCAACCGCTACATCCCATCCTAATACGTTTATTTGGATTCACGATGTCGTACCTCCAGTATCTTCAAACTCAACGTCTGTAAGACGGGGGTGGGACTCCGCCGCGAATCCCCCTCCCCCCGTTCCTTCCCCCCGGGGGGTCAATGCTGCAGCAAGGGGGGTACCCTGCCCGGCCTGCCCGGAGCCGGA